>Ga0335074_10004357_pt1 | contig 19496 bp, 18 predicted proteins | sample Lox_Sample_23_FD_206715 | JGI IMG/M metagenome (GOLD analysis project Ga0335074, IMG submission 206715) | Soil microbial communities from Loxahatchee National Wildlife Refuge, Florida, United States - Lox_Sample_2.3 | ecosystem: Environmental > Terrestrial > Soil > Wetlands | place: USA... | reverse complement strand
ACGCCGCGCGGCGGCCCGGGTCGGCGAGCGACGCATAGCCGCGGGCGACCTCGGCGACGTCGGTCGTCGGTCGTAACCCGACCTTTGCCAAGCCGCGCCTGACCGCAGCTCCCGCCCAGCTCGCGGTCCGCGCGGTGGCGGTGATCCAGAGCTCGGAACCGGGGAGTGCGGCGGCGCGCAGAAGCAGGCTCACCTCCGGTCCAAGACCACCGCTTGAGACCAGGACGAGGCGCTCGGCGAGCTCGGGGAACTGATAGGCAAGCTGCATCGCGATCCCACCGCCGAGCGAGTGTCCGACGAGCGTCGCCCGCTCATGACCGAGCGCGACCAGCAGGTCGCGCAGCCCCGCAGCGAGCGCCCCGATCGAGTAGTCACCGTTGCCCGGCGCGGACGCGCCGTGTCCGGGCAGGTCGGGCGCCACCACCGTGTACCGGCGCGCCAGCGGCTCGATCACCTCCCGCCAGTTCTCATAGCCGCCCCCCATCCCGTGGACGAGCAACAGCACCGGGCCAGCGCCGACCTCTGCGTAGGTCACAGGCCGGCCGTGCAGCCTGGCGGTCCTGGGTTCCATCGGGTTCACCGCGACCCGTCTTGCACCGCTCACCGTCATGGCAACATCGATCCCAGCCACACCAGACCACGTTGCCAGCGCCGACGGCGCGGCGCATCCGGCGATCTCCCAAACGCCAAGCGCAAAAACTACTGATGCGGCAGAGCCGAGGGCGGCGCAGCAACGACGAGCATGCCCGGCACCGCCGCACACTCAGCCGGGGGACCCGAACGCTGCTCGCTTTTACGGACTCGTGAGCGGGGAGATCCCGATGCGCGACGGGAAGGGGACACCGTAGCGTGATGGTCACCTGCGAGGACAGGAGCCCTGATGAGTGCGCAGCGTATGAGCAACGCCGACGCGGCCTGGCTGCACATGGACCGGCCGACGAACCTAATGGTCGTCAACGCGCTGTTGTGGTTCGAGGAGGCAGTCGACGTCGAGCGCGTCCGAGAGATTCTGCGATCGCGCCTGGTCGAGCCGTTCCCACGCTTCCGGCAGCTGGTCACCGAACCGCGCCTGGGGGTCGGGGTCCCTTCGTGGGAGGATGATTCGAGGTTCGACCTCGCGCGTCATGTCCACCACCTCGCGGTTCCCGCGCCGGGTGACAAGCGCGCGCTCGAGGAGCTCATCAGCGACCTGATCGGGAGTCCCCTGGATCGCAGCAAGCCACTGTGGGATATGTACCTGATCGACGGGTTCGGCGGAGGGATGGCGCTGCTAGCGCGGACCCATCACTGCATCGCCGACGGGATCGCGCTCTCGCGCGTGCTGCTGTCGCTAACCGACACGCACCCGGACGCCGGAATCGCGCCGACGCGCGAGGGCGCGGCGCGCGGGCTGCTCGGCGCGATCGCCGCGCCGGTCAAGACCGGCGCGCAGCTTGCCCAGGCGGGCGTCCACGGGGGCATCGAGATCCTCACGCACCCGACCTCCGAGCTGCCTGCACTCGCGTCGCGCGGGACGGCCGACGCGGCAACGCTCGGGAAGCTGCTGCTGACCCGCTCCGACGCGAAGACCGTGCTGAGCGCCAAGCTGAGCGTCTCGCGTCGCGTCACCTGGTCTGATCGGATGCCGCTTGAAGGCATCAAGGCGATCGGCCACGCGACCGGGACTACAGTCAACGACGTCCTGACCGCGGCAATGACCGGCGCCTTGCGCGGCTACCTGCTCGGCCGCGACAGCCTTGTCGATGAGATCCGCACGATGGTCCCCTACAACCTCCGCGCGGCCGACGAGCCACTCCCGCGCGAGCTGGGCAACCGCTTCGGGCTCGTGTACCTCACGCTCCCGATCGGGATCGCCGATCCAGCCGACCGCCTTGCCGAGGTGCATCGCCGAATGGACGCGATCAAACACTCCCCCGAAGGCGGCCTCTCCTACGCGATCCTCGAGGCGGTTGGGGCAACCCCACACCAGATCGAACAGAACCTGCTCGACGTGTTCGCGCAGAAGACCAGCGCCGTACTGACCAACGTCGCGGGCCCGCGTGAGCCGGTGTATTTCGCCGGCGGCAAGATCGCCGGCGTGGTCCCGTGGGTGCCGGCCGCGGGAACGATCGGGATGGGCATCAGCATCTTCAGCTATAACGGCGGTGTGACCGTGGGCCTGCAGGTCGACCCCGGGCTGATCCCCGACCCGGAGACGATCATCGCCGACTACGAACGTGAGGTCGAGACACTCCGTAAGCTCGCCGCCCGAGCGGGTCGCCGCCTCGCCGTCATCGACGGTTAGGCCGAAAGGAGCGGCGGGTTCTGCCCCGTCTGTGGGGAGCTAGTCAACTCCCCGCCACACTCTTATCCTTCCACTAAACCCTGCGGCGGCGAGGGTTCCCCGGTTCCGGCTGAACGCAACGCTAAACACGGGGCCCGTGCCACCCATGAGCGTCGCGAGCGACTTCTCGCCCGGCAGACTCCACAGCTGGACCGTCCCGTTCTCGCTGCCTGTCGCGAGAATCCGGCCGTCGGGAGCGAACACGACGCTGTTGACAGGGCCACTGTTGCCGATGTGCAGGGTTCGGCTCAGGCGGCGGGTTCGGGTGTTCCAGAGACCGACCGTTCCGTTGTCGCCGTTTCCGGCCGCGAGAGTCCGACCGTTGGGGCTATAGGCGACGCTATTGACGAGGTGATGAGTCTGCAGTGGCAGGCCGAGCGCGCGGCGGCTTTGTACGTCTCACAACACGACCGTTCCACCGATGTCGCCAGTCGCGAGGCTGCGTCCATCCGGGCTGAACGCCAGGGAAGCGATAGCGCCGGCGTGATTGTTCAGCTCTCCCAGCAAGCTGTGGCTGTTCACGTCCCACAACTGGACGGTCCCATCGGCGCTCGCGGCCGCGAGGGTTCGCCCGTTCGGACTAAACGCGACGCTATAGACCGAGCCCGCGTGTGCTTCTAACGGCAAGGTGAGCTGCCGGTGGGTACGAGCATCCCAGAGCAGAACCACGCCGCCCCGACTCGCAGCGGCGACCGTACGCCCGTCGGGGCTGAACGCGACGCTGTCGACGATGTGCGCGAGCCCGCGGAGCGTCCCGGCCAGGCTGTGACGGTGAAGGTCCACAACTGCACCGTCCCGTCTTCGGTGGCCGTGGCGAGGATGCGCCCGTTGGGGCTAAATGCCACGCTACTCACCGGGCCGGCGTGGCCGTCCAGTGGGTTCCCAGCCCCGACCTGGAGGGCGGGGGTCAACGGCCGTTCCGCCAAGGCAACGCCAGCGGTGAGGAACACGATCACCGCCCCGAGTATCAGCGCTAGCTTGAGCCTAACCATCGATTGCCCAGGTGACGCCCGCTCGCGACAGATGCCGATCGTGTTCCCGCGCCGCCATCAGCGTCAATCGCCACGACAGCGGAGGCGACCGGCATCAATCGGTCAGCGTGGCCAGATAGGTGCTCGTCTCGGCTTCGTGCAGGCCCCCGTGCTGGCCGCGAAACCGCTGCTCGTGGGCCGCCGCCGAGCGAAGCCAGGCCTGGCGGCCCGTGACCGGCAGCACCGCCACATCACCCAAACGAGCCTCCAGCCGGGGGCCGATCCGCTCAAACAGCTCGCGCGCGGGCCGTACCTCGGCGCGGCCGTCAAGCCTTGCCGACAGCTCGTCGATGACCGTGGCGACATGCTCGGCGTGCACGTGCAAGAAGACATCGCGCGAGGATCCCGCCGGCCGCGGCTGTGACAGCAGCCTCGGCAAATCGGGCCAGAGCTCGTCGAGGTAGTCGACACGGTCGGGCCCAACGTCGACCTGGCCATGGTCGGCCGTGAGCAGCACCGTCACCGAGCGCAGAGCCGTTATGGCATCCCACACCTCGTCGAGCGAGCGTTTGCACGCAGCCGCGAACTCCGGCGAAGCGGGGCCATGGTCGTGTCCCGCCCGGTCGACCAGATCCCAGTACAGAAGCGCGTAGCGATGATCGCTTCTTGGTGCCGCGAACGCCTCTCCGAGCGCACGCACGCCCTCGCGCAACCGCCGAAAGCCAATGACCTGCGCGCCTCGAGTCGCGACCGCGCTGAACGAGCCCCCCAGCCGGGAGGGCTGCGCCACGATGCACGGAACCGCCAGCGACTCATAGATCGTCGGGCCGGGCGCCAGCACGGACGGCTCCAGCCGACCGACCAGCGTGCCTTCCTCCTCCTCAACGCCGGTCGAGTTGAAGCGAAGCGGGCAGATGATCTCGCCCAGCGCCGGCTCGAGAATGTTCCATTCGTAGAGTCCGTGCTCGTGCACAGGCATGCCGAAATGCACCGAGGGCACGTGCGCGGTCGTCGTGGACGGGAACTGGGAGGTCAACGGCGTCACGTCCAGCCGCTGGATCAACGGGTGATCACGGTGGCGTTCCAGGAACTCCAGCCCGAATGCATCCAGCAGGATCAGGACCACCCGCTGGCCGGCGTCGACGCGCCGTCGGACTTCGGTCGGGATGTCGGCGAAGCTCTTCACCACGGACATTCTCGCCCTTCGCAAGCCCGGGGCCGTCGTTTGATCCGTAGTCTTCCTCATCGAAAGAGTGAGAAACCCGCTTACGCGTCCTCGGCCGGCGTCGTAGTTTGAGGGCGTGGTCGACAACGAGGGTGGAGTTTCCGGTGGATTCGGTGTCGCGGTTTCTGCGGTGTGCTATGTGTGGCGACCGTATCGGGGTATATGAGCCGATTTGGCTGGAGCGCCCGGACGGCAGTCTTCACCGCTCCTCCTATCTCAATCTCGGTGAACACCTCGGGCACGAGGAAGTGCGGCTCTGGCACTCTGACTGCCTCATCCCGGCGCCAATCCCTCGACCCTGCGAATAGCGAGGTCTTCCCGGGCCGACGGGCGGGCGTCGGTGGGCGACGGCGGTCTTGCTGCCCCGGAGGAAGCCCGGGGCGCGACCGAGCGGCGACGTCGGCACGTCGGCACGTCGGGCGCTGGCGTCGATGCTGGGCTCGGTAGTTTTCCGCATGATTGTCGAGGCCCGCCGCACCTGAGCGTCGCGTTTCCCGGGAGGTTGCGCAGAGCGCGAGAGCCTAGTTTGAGGGCATGACCGCGGCCCACCATTTGGCGCAAGCTCCCAGCGGTTCGGCGTGCTCGCCGATGGATTCGCGAATCCGGGTTGTGCTGGCCGATGACCATCGGGTGAGGCGTCGTAGCCTGAGGTTGCTGTTGGAGAGTGAGAACGACGTTCAGGTCGTCGCCGAGGCGGGCGACCTGTTCTCGACCATCCGACACGTCAAGGGGAGCGTGCCGCATGTACTCCTGCTCGACCTGCAGGTGCCGGGCGGGTCGAGTATTGAGGCTATCCGCCGCCTCCGGGCCGAGGTGCCCGAGACCGAGATCGTGGTGCTCACGACGGAGGAGAGTCCAGTGTTCGCCCAGCAGGCGCTCGACGCTGGAGCGGTCGGTTACGTCCTAAAGGACAACCTGGACGGCGAGCTTCCGCGAGCGATTCGTCACGCGGCCGGCGGACAGGAGTTCGTCAGTCCACGGGTGGCCGCGCGTCAAGACGCGCTGCGGCGAGCCGTCGAAGTCGATGGTCTGAGCGCGAGAGAGACCGAGGTTCTTCGACTGATCGCGCTCGGTCTGACCAGCGGCGAGATCTCCGAGAAGCTTCACCTCTCAAGGCGCACCGTCGACTCCCATCGCAGGCGGATTCACCGCAAGCTCGGGCTCGGCAAGCGCTCCGAGCTCGTCCGCTACGCGATGACCCGCAATCTGATCGGCGACCGTAATGGAGGCCAGTAGGGCGGTCGCCCGGCTACGCACGTTCGCGTTCGATCGCCCTCGCCGCGACGTGGGCGAGCCGGACCGCCGCGTGCTCGTCGGCTTCGGTGAACTCGGCGCCTCCCTCCTTGTCGGCGACGTAAAGGTTTCCGATGGGCTCACCGTCGATCATGATCGGAACGCCGAGGAAGCTGCGCATCGGCGGATGCCCCGGCGGAAAGCCATAGCTGTCGGGATGCTGGGCAATCTCGGCCAGCCGCAACGGTCGAGGATCCGCTATCAGCACGCCCAGTACACCGCGCCCTCGCGGGAGTCGCCCGATCGCTCGCTCGGTGGCCGCGTCCACCCCGAGAGCCAGGAAGCGTTCGAGTTCGGCCCGGTCCTCATCGAGCACACCCAGCGCCGCATAGCGCGCGCACGTAATCGCGCGCGCTTCCTGCAACACGAGTCGAAGCGCCCTCTCAGAATCCGACTCCGACTCGAGCGCAAGCTCGAGATTCAGAAGCCGACGGAGCTTTTCGTCATCCGGCCGGTCGCGCATCGTCGGGCGGCGAGACTACCCGAGGTCCACGCGCACAACCGGATCCGGTATCGGTAGAAAATACGCAATCCGCAGGCCTAGGGCCGGACCCACCCGCACACGCGTCCGGCCGAAATCGGGCGACCCGCGCGCGCTAGGTCTGCGGGTTGGTGTAGCTGGCCAGTGCGCGTCGCCCGCTAGCTGTGGCGGCCGCTGCCAGCCGGTTCCGAATTGCGGTCGACGCGCGGTCGAAACCGCGCTCGTCGCGGTTCAACTGCCAGAGCGAGTTTGCCAGCACGCCGGCGGCGTCAAGCTCGAACGCCAGCTGCTCGGGCTCGACGTCGGAGCGGAGCTGTCCCCGCTTCTGGGAGGCTCTGACGTGAGCCACGATCGCGTCCGTCCAGCGGCGTTTTTGCTTGGCGATCTCGTCGCGAAGGGGGCCGGGTCGGCCGTCGTACTCGTGGTGGGCGTTGGAGAAGAAGCAGCCGCCGCTGAATACGCCTTTGCGGAAGTAGGCGAGCCACGAGTCCATGAGCGCCGCGAGCCTCACGATGCCGGGCTCGAAGTCAGCGACTGGGAGCCAGACCTCCTCCTCGAAGATCTCGCTTGCCATCTCGATCGCCTCGAGCTGTAGCTCCTGCTTGGAACCGAAGTGCGCGAACAGGCCGCTTTTCGAGACGCCTAGTTCGGTCGCCAGGCCTCCGATCGAGAGCCCTTCGAGGCCTTCGGCTGAAGCGATGTCGACAGCTTTGGCCAGGATCGCCCGGCGGGTCCGGTCGCCCCGAACGCGCCGGCCATCGGCTCGGTCTGCCGTTTCCACCGAAGCGGTCGGGCGAGCAATCTTCGGTGTCACGGGCCTTGACGCTAGCACGAACGTTCGTGTACAAATACAAATAGCACGATCGTTCGATCAGTTAGAGAGGCCCGCTGGCCCGGTTCGCGCCGACCCTGTCCCGGAGTCCGGGAGCACTTATGACTCAGTCCGCCCGCCTGCTTTCCCTGGCCGCCGGTGCAGCCTTCCTGGCCCTGCTCGACGTAACCGTGGTGAACCTCGCGGTTCCGGCGCTCGCCCGCGAGTACCCCGGTACGAGCGTCTCGAGCCTCTCGTGGGTGATCACCGCTTACGCGACACTGTTCGCCGCGCTGCTCGCTCCGGCGGGTCGTCTTGCCGACGTGGTCGGGCGGCGAACCTTGTTCCGCGCGGGCGTCGGCGGGTTCGCGTTGATGTCCGCGGCCTGTGCCACGGCGCCGAGCGTGCCCGTGCTGCTCGCGGCGCGCGCGCTCCAGGGCGCAGCAGCCGCGGCCATGATTCCGGCGTCGCTCGCGATCGTGCTGACGGACACCCCGGTAGAGAGGCGGATGGCCTCGATCGGGATGTGGAGCGCGGCGGGCGCCTTCGCCGCTGCGGTCGGCCCAGGCGTCGGCGGCGTTCTGGTGCACGCGTTCGGCTGGCGGTCGTTGTTCGTGATCAACGTTCCGACGGGCGTCGCCCTGGCAGCCTTCGCTCGAATAGTTCCGCAGACGCCACGCCGCGACGCGCGCCTGCCCGACGCGCTGGGGACGGTGCTGCTCGCGGTCGGGGTAGGGCTCACAGCGCTTGGCCTTTCGCAAGGCGCCCGCTGGGGTTTCGGTGACGCGCGCACGCTTGCCGCCTTGGTCGGTGGCGTGACGGCCGCGGTCGCGGCGCTACAGCGGTCGCGGCGCGTACCGGTTCCGGCGATCGAGACGAGGCTGTGGCGGCATCGCACGTTCGCATTCGCGAATGCCACGTCGCTGCTCTACGGCACCAGCCTGTACGCGTGGATGTTGCTCGGTGTCTTGGTCCTCACTCAGCTCTGGCACTACTCCGAGCTCCAGGCTGGACTCGCGATGACCCCAGGAGCGATCGCCGCCAGCATCTCCGCGGTGCTTGGCGGGCGTGTTCGGGGTCGGACCGGCCCGCGGGCGATCACCGTCGCCGGCACACTGACGATGGCCGCCTGCGGCCTCGTGCTCGCGACCACGCTGCCAACCCATCCGGACTTCCTCGGCTACTGGCTACCGATTGGTCTCGTGTTGGGAACTGGGATGGGCTTGGTGACCACTGGGACCTCGACCGCCGCCGCGCTGTCGCTACCAGCCTCCTCGTTCGCCGCCGGGACCGGGCTCAACCAGACCGCCAGACAAGTCGGAGGAGCGCTGGGGATCGCGACGCTGGCGACACTGATCCAAGCGAGCCCGTCAGGCGGCGCAGCGACGTTCGAGCACGTCTACCTGTTCTGCGCGCTGGTCATCCTGTGCGGCGCGTTTGTCGCGCTCGGCCTTACGCTCCGCCCCGTCGCCGCAGCAGCCGTGACCGAGAGGACCGACCCCTATCTGGCTGGCCCGCCTGCGCTCGATCATTCGCCATGGAGCCGGTTTGTCGTCGTCGGCGACAGCATGGCCGAGGGTATCGGCGACCCGATGCCCGGTTACGAATCGCTCGGTTGGGCGGATCGTGTGGCGAGGGCGCTGGAAACCGACTACCTCAACCTCGGGAGACGCAATCTGCTCGCGGCCGAGGTCAGGGAGAGCCAGCTCGAGCGCGCGCTGGCGTTCGCTCCGGACCTCGCGGCAGTGCTGTGCGGGGGAAACGATCTGATGCAGCCTGATCACGACCCGGTCGCGGTCGAACACCACATCGACGCGATCGTGGCAGCACTGCGAGCTGCCGGCAGCGACGTGATCATGTTCGCTCCGTTCGACATGAGCCGGTCCGAGCTGCTGCCCGCCGACCGCAGACCAAAATGGCGGTCACTGATCGAGCGAATGAGCGCACTGACCGAAGGGGTCGCCCGCCGCCACGGCGCCGTGCTCGTCGATTTCCGCTCGCACCCCGCCGGGCCCGAGCCAACCATCTACTCCAGCGACCGGATCCATCTCAACGCGCGCGGGCAGGCCATCTGCGCCGTCCAAACACTCCGGGCGCTTGAGCAGTTCGTCAGCGCACGGAAGCTCAGGGCGGCATGACCGGAGCGTCGCATGCGTCACCGGGATCGAACATCTCGTCCGAGGTCGATCCTCGCCGTATGACGCTCCGCGATGGTCGCGTCGTCGACGTGCGCCCACTCCGTCGAACCGATCGCCAGGGGCTGGCCGAGATCGCGGCGACCGTCACCGACGACTGGCAAGGACACGGGCTCGGCACGGCACTCCTCACGCAACTCGCCGCGCGCGCCCGCGAGGAGGGCTACTCGGCGTTTCGCGCCAGCGTCCTCGCGTCAAACCGACGCTCGATCGCAATGCTCCTCGCCGCCGGCTTCGCGCCGCTCCCAAGTGGTGGCGGCCTGCGCGAATACGAACTCGCGCTCCGATGCGTTGGCGTTTGATGGTCGGTAGATGCGATTTTCGTTGGGGTGTGATGGTCTGCCTGGGGATCTGCCAAGGTCTGCGCCGTGCGGATCGCCGACGGGCAGATAGCGAGGCGCTGCCGGCGGACGGCATTTGTGCCGGCGGTGCTCACCTGGGTGATCGTGTCGTGCGCGATTGGGGGCTGCGGGGGTCATGGCCACGCCACATCCAAGCAACCGACGACCTCGTCGCCAGCACCTTCCTCCACAACATCCAGCCCCGCGCTGACCTCGCCGCCGGCCCCTGTAGCCGGCGTCCAGACGCTCTACGGCTGGGGCCGGGGCTCACCCCGCGTCCCGGGCAAGCTGGTCCCGCGGGCGGTCAACGGCGCCGCCGGCGGGCTGAGGGGGCGGGGGGTGCCGACCGCGATCCCGGGTGTTGTCGGCCGGATCGTGCAGATCACCACCTCTAACACTGACAGTTACGCCTTGACTTCCAGCGGTGCGGTCTGGGCGTGGGGGGAGGGCCTGGCGGGTGAGCTTGGCGATGGCAGCCGCAGTCCGTTTGCGGCGACGGCCGTCAGGGTGAGATTCCCATCAGGGGTTCGGATCGCAGCGCTGCCCGACCCGGTGCCCTACGAGGGCGGTATGGCGATTGACACGACCGGGCGCGTCTGGGCGTGGGGCGACAACACGGCGCAGCAGTTCTGCCGGCGTCGTCCCCGCTACCCGGCGCTGCCGATCAGGGTGCCACTCGCGCACGTCACGCTTGCCGCCGGTGCGCTGTTTCACACGATCTACGACGCGGGCGGGAAGGTCTACAGCTGCGGCCTGGGCAACCTGGGCCAGCTGGGCGACGGCGCCCGAAACCATCGCGGTAGGCCGACGCCGGCGGTTGGCCTACCGGCCGGCCGGATTGTCGCGCTCACGAGCTCCTGGGGTGACGCTGGGGCGCTGATGGCCGACGGGGCCTACTACGACTGGGGCTACAACCGCGCGGGGCAGGTCGGCGACGGCAGCACGCGCCTGGCCGACGTCCCCGTTCATGTCTCGCTGCCGGGCCGCGTTCTCGAGGTTTCCCAGGGCGGCTGCCTGCCCGACAACGGTCAGACGATGGCGCTGCTCGCTGACGGCTCGCTGTGGGAGTGGGGCAACAATCGCTTCGGGCAACTCGGAGACGACAGCACCCGCAACGCGCTCACACCGCTGCGCTTGCCCGAGCCGCCAGGGGTGCGGTTCGTCAAGGTCGACTCCGGCGGCGCGACCAGCTACGCGATCGACAGCACCGGCCGGCTGTGGTCCTGGGGACGCGACAACGTCGGGCAGCTCGGTAGCCGCCTGCGCGGGCCCGTGCAGCTGACGCCGGTGCGGGACGCCGTGACCCTCACCCAGGTGTCGTCCACCGCGTACGAGGTCGCCGGCTTCTACGACCCGCAAGGCTGAGCGACCACCCAGCCGCCTGCCGTGGTCAGGCGAGCGCAGGCGACTCTCCGGGGCCCGAACTCGCAGGCGGCTCATCGCGGTGGCATCTATGAGCCCGCCGCGTCCTGGGTCCGCGGTCCCCAACGGGCACGATGGTGTGGCGCCTGGACGCTTTCCATCGGCGGCCTGCGGTGCGGCGGGTGCGTCTCGTACCAGCGGGCGTAGCGCCGGGCCAACGGCACGGCGGTGATTCCGTGGGCGAACACCGACAGGCCGATGGTCAGGTACGTGGCGCGCAGGATGGTGTCAACCCCGGCCAGGTGGGCTCGCTGGACGGTGATCACCGCGAACACGATCGACGCCAGACCCCGCGGGCCAAACCAGCCGAGGAACCCAATGGTCGGCCATTTGGCGGCGCTGCCGAGCATCGCGATCGCGACCGGCAGCATGCGTACGACGGTGAGACTCAGCCCCGCGTAGAGCGCGATCTGCCAGCTCACGTGCTTCAGGGTCGGCCCCAGAAGGACGGCGCCGAACAGCAGCAACGTCACGCCCCCGAGCAGCGCCCCGAGCTCCTCGTTCAGGCGTGAGGCCTCTTCGGACTCCTCGTGGACGAGACCACCGAAGATGGCCCCAGCGATGAAGGCGGCAATGAACCCCGAGCCACCGAGCGCGGCCGCGAACCCGTAGGCCAGGGCCGCGCCGGCGATCGGGATGACCTGGAGCCACGATCCGCTGATCAGGTCCCGGCGGTGGCCGATCGCGACGACCGCGGCGGCCGCCAGGCCAGCCACCAAGCCACCGAGGATCCCGTAGCCGATTTCTTCGGCCACGATGGTGATTGCATGATGGCTTGTGGTCGCGTTGGCCTCAACGTCCGCGGCCGCCAATGCGATCAAAAGCAGCGGCACGCAGATCCCGTCATTGAGTCCGCTCTCGACGTTGAGCCCCTGCCGAATCCGTGACGGGAGTCGCGGCTCGGTCACCACGGCTTGCCCGAGGGCGGCGTCGGTGGGCGCCAGCAACACGGCCAGCACGACCGCCTCCCAGGCGTTCAGGTGCGCGAACTCGACCGCGGCCAGCAGCGCGCCGCCCGCGATCGTGAGTGGCAGCCCGATGGCGAGCAGTCGCAGCGGCACCGCATACTCCTGTCTGAGCACGTGGAGCTTGATCCGCGAGGCGTCCGCGAACAGCACGACGGCGAGCGTTGCCTCGGCGAGCGTGCGGACCGTCCCGCTTGTGGGGGACACCGTCACCTCGTCGAACACGAACGGTCCGACCAGCAGCCCGATCAGCACGAAGGCCATGGCCGGCGTGAAGGGCGTATCGGTCAGTCGGCGTGATATCCCGGCCACGGCGAGCAGGGCCGCGGCGACTATCGCGAGGTCCCATTTCACTTCCGATCCTTGCTCGCCATGGTTACCGACGACCGGTGTACAGAGCGGCCAGACCGGGGCCATCATCCGATCCGGATGACGCATCCTTCGCGATGCGGGACGGGAGCGGTTCTTCGGTTAGGCCGGGCGGGTCGAGGCTCGGGACGGCGCACCCGGCCTAGGTCAAGGCCTGGCGTCAGCGCAACGCTTCGCCCGCGCCGGCGTCTCGATCGTCTGGGCCGCCGCGCTCAGTCGGAGGAACGTCCCCGCGCCGGAAAACCGTTGTTGCCGCCTTGACACCCAAGCGGCCCGGCGCCAGGACGACATCCCACATCTGGTTGACGACGCTGCCGCCCGGGAGATCCTCTGCCATCGCTTCGACAATCTGGTCGGAGGTTTCGAGGATGTCCGATCCGGCATCGACAACGCCCCCCGCCATGTCGCCCGCGACGGAGACCGAGGCCGACGCGATCTCGATCGTCATCGCGGGCGCCAGCCGTCCGAGGGTTTCGCGGACCGTCTCCTCGGCGTGAGCGCGGGCCTCCTCGAGGTCTTCGAGACTCTCCTCAGGACCGGCCCGGAACACCCGCCACCATCTCCAGCCCGTGACATGCCCCGCGCGAACCATGAGGGCAAGCGTGACAGCAGCGCCGAGCGCGAGCCAAGCGACACAGAGAATGAGGCCCGCCACCCACACAGAGACATCCGCGGCCCTGAGCGCACCGAACGCGGCGACGTTCGCGAAGGCGAAAGCGGTCAGGAACGCGAGCGCGGCGATGAGGGCGCCGGCTATGTCGCGTGACGTCCGCCGGACCTCGGGCAGATTGCGAGACGCCGCGAGCTGCGACTCCAGGAAGACGAGAATGCTGACGTTGCGGCCGAGCTGAACCAACAGCTCCGTAATCGACGGAGCCTCGGGTTCCGTCGCTTCCTCGTCCTCAGCCGAGGAACGCTCAACGTCATGGGCCGTCTCGGCCACGACCTCCCTCCACAACGTCACACTTCTCGAGGTCGCACTGCGTAGCTCACTCTACCACCGGGCCTACGGTGCGGGTTGGGTTGTCGGCCGTTCCTGTGCGGGCGATAATCGAATGCGGTGGCCATGATCGGTGCTTCTGTGGGGATCTCGACCGAGGAGTTGCAGCTTGCGCTTCGCAACTCGGGGATGCCGTTGGAGGCGCTGCGTTGGCCGCTCACGCCGCTTGGGTTGCACTACCTCCTCAGCCACTACGACATTCCCACGGTCGAGGTCGACTCGTGGCAGCTTGAGCTGGTTGGACGAGTCGCCTGCCCGACCGCGCTTTCGCTCCGGGAGCTGAAGCAGCGCGAAACGGTCACGGTACCGGTGACGATGGAGTGCGCGGGCAACGGCCGCGCGGGTATGACGCCGCGGCCAATGTCGCAGCCGTGGCTCACCGAAGCGATCGGGACCGCGGCTTGGACGGGTACGCCACTTGCCTCTTTGCTGCGCGAGGCCGGACTGAGCGAGGAGGCGGTCGAGATTTTGTTCAGCGGGCTCGACTGCGGGGTCGAGGGCGGGATCACCCAGACCTATGAGCGCAGCCTGCCGATTTCAGATGCACTTGAGGCTGGCGCGATTCTCGCGTGGGCGATCGGGGGCGTCGCGCTCCCACCTCAGCATGGCTTTCCACTACGACTCGTCGTTCCCGGTTGGTACGGGATGACGAACGTGAAGTGGCTGCGACGGATCACGGTTCTTGACGCTGCGTTCGACGGCTATCAGCAGGCGCAGGGCTACCGGATCCGCCAGAACGCGGATGAGCCGGGTGAGCCGGTCACGCGGATCGCGCCTCGCGCGCTGATGGTGCCGCCGGGCATTCCTGACTTCATGACCCGCCGCCGGTTCGTGGCGCCGGGCACGCACACGCTGGAGGGACGCGCCTGGTCGGGCTGGGGAGAGGTGACCCGCGTTGCGGTGAGCGTAACCGGTGGGGAGAGGTGGGACGACGCGGAGCTCAGTGGCGCGGTCGGGCGGCACGCCTGGCGTGGCTGGTCTTACTCGTGGGCGAGCGCCGAGCCGGGCGATTATCAGCTTGCCTGCCGCGCCTGGGACAGCGTCGGCAACAGCCAGCCGCTTGAGCCGGAATGGAACCTCGGCGGTTACGCGAACAACGCCGTCCAGCGCATCGCAGTCACGGTCAAGCCAGACTGACGTGCAACTCGATACCGATTACTTGGTTGTGGGAGCAGGCTTGAGCGGCCTGGCGTTCACCGATGCGCTAGTGGCGGAGGCAGACGCTGAGGTGACCGTGATCGACCGCGGAGAAGTCGTGGGAGGGCATTGGCCGCACGCGTATCCGTTCGTTCGTCTGCACACCCCGTCGGCGTACTACGGCGTGAACTCGTTGGCGCTGGGTGAGGACCGGATCGATCAGATCGGAGAGAACGCGGGGTACTACGAAAGGGCGACCGGAAACGAGGTGTGTGAGTACTTGGCCGAGGCGGCCGACAGGCTCGGGCAGACAGGACAGGTCAGACTGCTCACCCACCACGAGCACCTTGGTCGCGGAAGTAACAGGGAACAAGCCAGAGATCTGACCACCGGAGAGGTCCACGACGTCACAGTACGTCGCAAGGTGGTCGACGCTCGCTATCTGGAGGCGTCTGTCCCGGCAACTCACGTTACTCCGTTCGAAGCGGCACCGGGCGCCCGAGTGATACCCGTCAACGATCTGCCCGCGGTCGCCGAGTCGGGCGGCTCCTACGCCATCTTGGGGTCCGGAAAGACGGCCGCGGACGCGTGCGTCTGGCTGCTGGACAGCGGCGCCGCCCAGCCGGAACGGATTCGCTGGATTCGGCCCCGCGACGCGTGGTTCCATGACCGGGGGCAGTTCCAGCCGCTGGAGCAGGTGGGCGCGATCATGCAGGGAATTTCCGTCGACGCCGAGGCCCTCGCCGGGGCCGCGACTCTAGACGACCTGCTCGAACGGCTCCAGGCCACCGGGCGACTCGTGCGCGTCGACCCGTCGTGCCCGGCAACGATGTACCGCGGCACGATGCTCAGCGCGCGCGAGTTGGCTGTGCTGCGCCAGATCACCGATGTGGTCAGACTAGGTCGAGTGCGGCGGATCGAGACCGACCGGATCGTCCTCGAATACGGCACCACCGAGACGGGCTCAGACGTGCTACACGTCGACTGCACCGCTCTCGGCCTGAACAACGCGCCCGCCACACCTATCTTCCAGCAGGGCCGGATCGTGCTTCAGCAGGTGCGGCACCTCTCGCCGTCTTTCAACGCGGCGCTCATCGGCTTCGTCGAGGCGCACCGCGACGAGGACGCCGACAAGAACCGACTCTGCCCACCCAACCCTTACGCAAGCAGCATCGCGGACTACCCGCGGATGATGAGCCGCACCTGGCGCACGGAGGGGCGGTGGGTGAGCGAGCCCGACCTCTTCGCGTGGGTCGCGGAGAGCCGGCTCAACCTACTGCGTGCGCTGCCCGACCACGCCTCTGAGCCGTCGGTGCAGGACGCGGTCAAGCGATATTTCGAGCACGTCGGCGGCGCGATCGAGCGGGTCAAGGGTTTCGACGGAGCGAACTAACCTGCCGGAGATGACCACCGAGAAGCCCACGGGCGAGTCGCGCCCGATCACGGCGACCCGGGTCCACCCGTTGTCGATGAAGTGTTGCGGGAACTCGATCGCGTCGGGATGGGCGGCGAGATGCTCGCGATACTCCTCCCACACGTCGGATGACCGCCGCTGTAATGCCTCAAGTACCGAAGCCTCTCGCTCGTGTGCGTTTCTTATTCTCACCGCTGCTACCAACGCTCAAAGGCCGCCAGAGGGAACCGTCCGGAACTCCTACGCTTCAGTGACCGCTAGCAGCGGCCAGCTCTCTGGGGTGCTGGCCAGCTTGTGCGAGCCTCGGTCGGTAAAGGTGATCCCGGATCCGACCACGAGGTCTTTGACCGTCCGGGAGACGAGGATCTCGTCGGGCTGCGCGAGGGCCGCGACCTCACCGGCGATCTGAATGGACGCGCCGCGCACGCGCTCCCCGATCAGCTCGACCTCGCCTGTGTGAATTCCGGCGCGTAGTTCGGCTCCCTGGGCGGCAGCATCGGTCAGGAGCGCGTCCGCGCACCGGATCGCCAGGGCCGGAGCGTCGAACGTGGCGAGCAGTCCATCCGTGGTGTGTTCGCGCAGGCGCCCGCGGTGGGCGTGTACCTGGTCACGATTCCCTCGTCGAGGGTCCCATCGATCCGGAGGATCGTGGTCAGGACGGTGGCCGGCTGAGGCGTGGGCGAGCCGGCTTTGAGAAACGCATCGATCTCGGCGAGCATCGTCTCGAGCTCCTCGCCTTCGGCGAACCGCAGTACGTGGTCGCCCGGCTGTTCGAAATAGCGGGCGCCGGGGATGTGCTCGGCGATGTAGCGCCCACAGAACGGGGGGTTGATCCGGTCCCCTGACCGGTGGATCACCAGCGTCGGCGCATGGATCGCGGGCAGGATGGCGCGCACGTCGATCTCGCGGATCATCCGGACCATGCGCAGAAAGGCGCTCGGGCTGATCGCCATGCGTTCAAAACGGCCCAAGGCGCGACGGGCCTCGGGTGATTCTGAGCGGCTGGGGAGGAACCAGTCGATCGTCGCGCCCTCGCCCCAGCGGTGCGTCGCGATCTCCTCCATCGCTGCGAAGACCTGCTCGGGCCCGGGGCCGACCGGGTAGTCGGGCGCAGGAAACCATCGGGAAAAGGCCGATCCGAGGATCAGCGCGCTCACCTTCTCGGGGTAGGTGGCGGCGAACAGGATCGCCATCGGTGCGCCCTCTGAGTACCCGAACACCACCGCCCGTTCTGAGTTGGCGGCGTTCATCACTGCGTGGACGTCCTCCATGCGCTCCTCGAGCGTGGAGTCGCCGGGCGCGCGGTCAGAGAGGCCGGTGTCTCGCTTGTCAAACAGGATCAGCCCCCCGAGCCCGGCGAGCCGGCGGTAGAACTGCACCGTTCCCGGGTCCTCCCACGCCAGCTCGACGTGGCTCATCAATCCGGGCACGAACAGGATGTCCCGGGCGCGAGATCAACATGCTCGTGATGACCGGCGGGCAGGAGCGATCCAACGCGGAATACGGTGAGCTGCTTCGAGCGGCCCGGCTAACCCTGGGAAGCGTCCAGCCGGTCGCCTTCCCCTATGGCGTGATCGAAGGCGTCGCTGCATGAGTCGACGGGTTCTCCGTCGGTACTCTGAGGCGGCGCCTGTCCGACTTTGAGCCACTCCAGCGCCGGGTTCCTGTAGTTGTTTCGGTCGTGATGATCTACGTGGCCGCCGGTCTGGTCATCGCGACGCTGGTTGCGATGGCGTCCGGCGCGGTCGATCCGCTGATCGCGCTCCTGGTTGCGCTGATCCTCGCAGGGATTCTCGGGATCGCTCCGGCGGATCAGCTTGCGGCCGGTCTCAGCAACGCCGGGGTCATCACGGTCGCGGCGATGCTCGTGATCGCGAAGGGCATCGTGCAGACAGGGGTCGTCTCGAGGGCGACCTGGGCGGTGCTGGCGTCGACCCGCACCGCGCAGCAGGTCTTCCGCCGGCTCGCGGTTCCCATTGGTGTCGCGTCGGCGCTGATCAATACGACCCCGCTGGTGGCGCTCCTGATCCCCGCTGCGCGACAGCTTGAGCAGACCAAGCGCATCCCCGCCCGCGAGGTGTTGCTGCCGATCGCCCACGTGACCACCTTGGCGGGGTCGGTGACGCTGATCGGGACGAGCTCGAACCTGGTGATCGCCGGCATTGCCGGCGAGCACGGTGTGGATATGGGGATGCTGTCGTTTGCCGCGGTGGCGCTGCCGGTTGCGCTGGTCGGCGCCGTCGTCATCTACCTGACGAGCCCGCGTGTGCTGCGCGGCGCAGTCGACAAGGCGCCCCGGAGCCAAGACTGGCGAGTCGAGATCCCGGTCACCGCGCCGGCGCCCGCCCAGGACCGGCGCGCGGCGACGCTGGGGATCTACCAGACGCGGGACTATGAGCTCGTCGGTATCCAGCGCTGGGGAACGATGGTCAGTCCCGACGAGCGGATCGGTGCTGGTGACCAACTGGTTTTCCGGGCCACCGAGGAAGGCATCGCGGCGATCTGGCGGACGCCGCTGTTCGGCATGTCGGCGGAGCGGCTCTACGCCGTCAGCATCAGCGCCGGCGAGCCCGTTTCGCTGCACGACTTCGAGCGTGACGGGTCGCTGCGGATCATCGCGGCTCGTAGCGATCGCCCGCTGCACGAGACCGACTTGAACCCTGGCGAGACCTGTTACGTCTCCGGCGAGAGCGAGGAGGCAGTCGCGCGCAACCCCGCCGTCGCGCTCTGGCAGACCGCGACGAGCCGAGCCCCCCAGCCGTCGAAGACGTTCGTCGCCCTCGGCGTCCTGCTGTGCGTGGTCGTGGCGGGGTCGTTCGGCCTCGTGCGCGCGGAGGTCGCCGCCTCCGCCGGTGCCGTATTGATGGTGCTGACCGGCGTCATCACCCCACGTTCAGCCGCCCGCGCACTCGACCCGAAGGTCCTCGGCCTGCTCGCAGGCTCGATCGGCCTCGGTGCGATCGTCGTTGAGAGCGGCCTCGCCCGCGTCATCGCCGACGCGATCTCGGACACTTCGAGCGGGACGCTCGGCCTCGTCATCGTGCTCGCCATCGCGACCACCGTGATGACGAACCTGGTGACCAACGCGGCCACCGCGGCGATCGTCACGCCCGTCGCGCTTCGCATCGCCGCCGACATCGGTGTAGACCCCGTGACCGTCCTCGCGCTGGTCGGCACCTGTGTCTCCTTTACGCTCATCAACCCCTATAGCCACCAATCCAACGTGATGGTCATGCAGCCTGGCGGCTACACGGGAGCTCAGTTCGCCCGTTTCGGGGCCTGGATCCTCCCGCCCTGCCTCGTCACCGTCTGTGGCGTCGCCTATTTCCTGTTGAGCTAGCCATGAACCCCCGGCATAGACGCCACCGTGATGGGCGCCGCCGGCGGCCGCTCCGACGCTCAAGCGCGTTCCGCTCGCATGACTCCTCGCCAGCGAGCCGGTGCCGTGCCGTAGCGACGCGTGAACGCACGGCTGAACGCCGCCTCCGACATGTAGCCGACCTTCTCCGCGATGCGTGTGACCGGAAGGGAGGTGTCGCGGAGCAGGCC
>Ga0335074_10004356_pt1 | contig 19496 bp, 18 predicted proteins | sample Lox_Sample_23_FD_206715 | JGI IMG/M metagenome (GOLD analysis project Ga0335074, IMG submission 206715) | Soil microbial communities from Loxahatchee National Wildlife Refuge, Florida, United States - Lox_Sample_2.3 | ecosystem: Environmental > Terrestrial > Soil > Wetlands | place: USA... | reverse complement strand
GTCTCTCTTGAAACCACAGCCACCCCTTACACCAATCTGGCATGGACTCCCGACGGCCGGCACCTCGTGACGTTTTATCTCAAACCGCACACCGGCCATGCACAGATAGGGATCGTCACGGTACCTTCCGGCGAGTTCCATGCGGTCACCAATGACGTGAACTCCTACAGTCAGCTTGCTCTGTCGGCTGATGGACGCACCCTGGCCACGGTGCTCACCAACATCGACTCGAGCATCGCCTGGTATAAGCCCGAAGGTGGAGCGCCGCTTGCGACCACGCCGCTGCGGATAACCCCGGGCATCATCGCCTGGGCGAACGAAGATCGTCTTCTCTTCAACGTTCCCCGCATTGCTATCGGCTGGATCGATCGCGCGTCCGGCAATCCGCAAACCTTCGACCTGGGAGAGATCGACCCAGGAGATTACGTCGCCGCCTGCTCGGATGGTCACAGCTTATTCACCGGTTTTCCTAAGGGCGTGGCGGAGGCGCGCGTTTTTCGAATGGATGCGGATGGAGGAAATATTGTCGATCTGACCGCCAGCGGAGTCGCGGGAAGTCCGCAATGTTCCGCCGATAGCCAACAGGTCTATTACAGCGTTGGGAAGGCTGGAGCATTTATGGTTTCGCTGTGGGCCATCCCTTTGTCCGGCGGCACGCCAAGACAGGTGCTGCCGGCGGAAGCTACTCTCGAATATGTGATTTCCCCTGACGGAAAGCTGATAGGCTACGCGACGGTCGTCGCCCCGGGTGGCGTGCGGTCGAAGGTCTTCGATATCGCTTCCGGAAAGGTGATTTCTGAAGGCATCATGGATAACAGCGACGCCGGCAACGAAAGCGGCCATATACGTTTTTCGCCTGATAGTCGGGCCATAGTCTATTCCGTTCTTCGATCCGGAGGCAGGACTCTGCTGTATCAGCCTCTGGATGGGTCGACGCCGCACCCTTTGATCGATCCGGTGCAGGAAGACATCTACGATTTTGGCTGGTCACCATCCGGCCAGCAGCTGGCGGCAGTGCAAGTGAAGTCCAGCTCCGACGTGGTGCTCATTACCGATCGGCGTGGAAACTCCCAATGAGTGTGAAATCCGGATTCACACAGCTTCAACGCCGAACTCTCCAATTTCCATCTCACAGAAGATAACCGTGCAAAGTCTTCCGCTACCGGCTCGAAGCCGGGATCCCCGAAAGAACCTTACCTCGCTGCCACAGGCCGGAGCGGTAGCCGCTGCGTAGCGAGTCTGCACCCCACCCCGATGCGCCACGCCGTTCTTTCTTGGCCGACTATTTCCCTCCCCTCGCTATAATGGAGATAGAGATGAAAAAGCCCGACCGCCGAATGGCTGCCGGGCTTTCACTTTGGAGTTAAGTCCTCGACTGAATGATGGGAGTCAACTCATTGAGTTAGAGTTGAAGTGAACTAAGGTCTTTATTATCAGAACTATGCAAGTAAAGATCCTGTTATCATAACTTTACGACGTAACATTACCTCTTAACTCATTTAGAATCTGAACTATGACAAAACCGAGGGGGGAGGGGGTCAGGCCCTCCAGCTCGACGTTGGCGTCTCGCCCATTACCGCGACCGGAGGCGGACTGGCTATGCGGAGCGGCTGCTTTCCCTGCTCCTTCGCCAGGAAACGCAACACCTCCGGATCCTGCGAGACGATATGCCACGCCTCGCGCACATCGTGAATGCAGGCAATCGCCTCCTTCAGCCGGTCCACCGACGACAGTCGCGAGCCCTCGATGCATAGCGCAAAGATGGCCGCATAAAACTCCGAGAGCGCCTTGGCCGACGTCCCTCCGACATCCATCCGCAGCCGGGACTGAAGGTGCATCAGGATGTCGAGCGTCCTCTTGATGGCCACCCGCCTCTCGTGCACGTCACCGGCCTCGATGGCGCGCATCGCGCGATAAAGAAAGCGCACCATGCCGTCATAGAGGGCGACGATCAGCTGCACCGGATTCATCCCGGCCACCGCCTGCTGCTGGTAATTCATACGGGCCCTTTATCCGTTGGGATTTTCGTTGTAGCCGGTGATCGCGCTGTAGATCTCGTTGATCTGATCAAGCTGCGCGGGAATCTGCTCCAGCGTGTAGTTGGCCTCGTTCAGCTCGGTTGTCAGTTGCGTCTGCTGGGCGCTGATGTAGCTGTTCTCGTTGGTAATACTGGTGTTCAGCGAGGACTCTTCCGCGGCATCCTGCTGCAGAGTGAGGTAGACGACTCCGTCAGGCGCGCTGTTGCCCAGGTTATCCATCACCGTGCTCAGGTTCCCGCCAAAGGAGGTGAACGACGCGCTCGGCTGGAAGAAGTTCACCACATCCTGGTAGTCGCTGTTCAAGGCACTCTGCAGCGTGTCCGTATCCAGCGTCAGCGTGCCGTCAGTGTTGGTCGAGATGCCCAGTTGCGTAAGCGAGGAGATTCCGCTTCCCGACTGAACGAAGGCTAGGGCAGACTGCAGCTGCTCCTGGATCGTCGCCACCGCCGGATTTCCGTAGAGCGGCTCGGGATTCCCCGAGCTGTCGTTGCCCTCCTGCGTGTTCAGGTCGCCAATAACCGTGTTGTAGGCACTCACGAAGGTGCTCAGCGCCGACTCGACATCGCTGTTGTTGTTGGTGATCTCTACCTGCACATCGGTCGACGGCGCCGCACTCAGCAGCTGGATCGTAACCCCCTGGATCGCGTTCGTCACCGTGTTCGACGGGCTGGTCAGCGACACTCCATCCACCGTCAGGGCCGCATCCTGCCCCGTCTGCCCTTGGGTGAAGTTGACCGTCGTCGATGTCGTCGCATCCTGCAGGCTGCCGCCGATGACAATATCCCCGGCCGCCCCGCTGGTATTGCTCACCAGCGACAACTGCTCGCCGCCCGAAGTCGTGATCACATTGGCTGTTACACCGTAGTTACCGGAATTGATCGCGTCCGCCAGAGAGGAAACCGTATTATCCGACGAATCGATGGTGATCGTCTGCGCCGCACCGCTGCCAACCGCCAGCGTAAGCGTGCCACTCAGCGTATCGCTTGCCGAAACAGCATCGCTGTACTGCGACGATGTCTGCGCCAGGCTCGTAACCGTGATCGTATGGCTACCGGCCACCGCGCTCGACGCGGCACCAGTCAGCTGCAGCACCGAAGTATCCGAGCTCGACCCCTGTTTCTCCGAGAGAACACCCTCGAAATCCGTCAGCGACTGGAGAGCAGTCGACAGAGAACTCAGATCGGTGCCGATTGAGGTCAGAGCAGTGTCTTCCCCCTGCAACGATGTGAGCTGGGTCTTCCACGGCGTTTCCACCGCCTGCAGATTCGTGACCAGCTGGTTGACCGTGCTCGTTACGTCGAAGCCCTGCCCGCTCGTCGGAGAGCCGAATGCGATACCTACCGTGCCCATACCCTGCTTATCGTCACCGCCGGCGTCAAACTTCAACGGCCCTGCGTGAGCCGCCTTTAAGCAAAATAAAAAAAACGGGGAGCCGAAGCTCCCCGTTGGAGGAACGCTGCCACTCCCTACTGGAGCAGCTTGGTGACTTCCTGCTCCACGCTGTTGGCCTGGGCAAGAGCGCTGATGCCGGTCTGGCTGAGGATCTCGTACTTCGAGAGGTTCGACGTCGCCTGGCCGTAATCGGTCGCCTGGATCGAGTTCTGAGCCGACAGAACGTTCTCCTGCTCCGTCGAGTCCACGCTGGAGATCGCATTCAGCGTGTTGATCTGCGAGCCTACATAACCACGCTGCGCGGCGACGTCTGTAATTGCGGTGTTTACATCGGTCAGTGCGGTCTGTGCAGCCGTCGCGCTTGTCAGCACATCGGCGCTCAGATTCTGGCCCGTGCCCGGCGTGTAGCTGATCGCTGTGCCCGTGGAGGCTATCGTGCCGCCCACATCGCCCACGCTCGCGGAGGTCAGTGCTGCAATAGTCAGAGCATCGGTTGCCCCGCCTGTCGTCGTAGCGTCACCCGAGTAGACCGTAACCGCGTTACCCGAGAAAACGCTATTGCCGTTGAAAGTGGTGGTTGTACCGATGTTGTTGATTTCCGCCAGAATCGACTGAAATTCCTGGTTGGCCGCCGCGTCCTGCGAGGTGCTCAGCGTCCCGTTGGATGCCTCGGTCGCCAGCGTAACCGCGCGGTTCAGAAGGTTGGTTACCTGCGAAAGTGCGCCGTCTGCAACCTGCAGCAGACCGACACCCTGGGTGGCATTGTCCGCCGACTGTGTCAGAGCAGCGGAAGCCGCGCCGAGACCATCAGCAATCGAAAGGCCGGCGGCGTCATCCGCGCCGGAGTTGATGCGCGAACCGGAAGACAGCTGTTCGAGCGTGTTCTGCAGGCTGGCCTGCGTCGAGTTCAGGTTGTTTTCCGCGTAAACTGCAGCGATGTTATTGAGGACACCCAAAGACATGTTGATCTGCTCCCTTTTGCAAATTGATCGATGGTTTGATCGAGGAGTTCCTGCTTCAGGCGCCTTACCGGTATCGAAGACGCAATGCCTAGGACCGGGTCGCCTCGCGGAAGGAACCGTCTAACGCCCTCCTCCGATCGCGCTAACGAATCGGAGAACGGCTTTGACACATCCCGTTCATCGGCGTTGCCACATGCCTCTTTATGCAGGTTTTTCCCGTTTGGCATGCTGCGTGCGCGCCGGAACTCCGCTCTCTCCGTTGCCCTAAACTCTGTCAATATTTGCCATGTGCAGCCGATAAAAAGAGTAAGGGCCAAGCCAAGATGATCGAACTTACGCGCCTCAACAGCAGCTCGCTGGTCGTCAACAGCGACCTCATTCAATACGTCGAATCCGCGCCCGATACCACGCTCACCCTGATCAACGGAGAGAAAGTAGTGGTGCGCGAGAGCACCGCCAAGGTAATCGATCTCACCGTTGCCTTCCGCGCCCGGCTTCTCGGGGAGGCATCACGAAATTGTCCGGGAGGCATAGTGCTGACCTCCGGAGCCGCGCTGCGCCCCGTCTCGAAGCAAACCGATTTCAGAGCTCCAGACGATTTTGAAGGCGGTACCGGCGCCGCTGCGCGGAGGCGGCGGCGCTAAGAGGCTAGCGGCACGACTTACACCGACGCGGTACCGCGTGGGAATCACAAAGGAACGTCATGGACACAGGCAGTCTTCTCGGAATACTTCTAGCCCTGGCCGGCATTGTTGCCGGCCTGCTCCTCGAGGGCGGCCACATCGGCCAGGTATTGCAGCCCACCGCGGCTATGATCGTCTTCGGAGGAACCATCGGCGCCGTCATGCTCCAGTATCCACTTGGTGTTGTCGGTGCAGCAGCGATGCGGCTGATCCGCGTCTTCCTTCACCGTGGGTCCGGCGGAGAGGCCACCGTACAACAGCTGATCCATTTCGCAAATAAAGCGCGCCGAAGCGGGATCGTCTCGCTTGACCAGGATCTTCAGTCCATCGCCGACCCTTTCCTTAAACAGGCCATCATGCTCGCCGTCGACGGAACCGAACCCGCCGAGCTGCGCAAGATAATGGAGCTGCAAATCGACAACCACTTTGAACTCGAAGAAAAGCTCCCCGCCGTCTTCGAATCCGCCGGGGGATTCTCGCCTACCATCGGCATCATAGGCGCCGTCATGGGCCTGATCCAGGTCATGCAGCACCTCGATCATATGGACGAAGTGGGTCGCGGTATCGCCGTAGCATTCGTCGCCACCATCTACGGGGTCGCCGCCGCCAATATCTTCTTTCTGCCCGTCGCTGGCAAGCTGCGCCTACGCATTCGAGAGGAACAGGTACTGAAGGAGATGACGCTTGAGGGCGTAATCTCCATTCTCGAGGGCATGAATCCCCGCATGATCGAAGTCAAGCTAGAAGGCTTTCTTGCCTCGCCCAAGCCGAAGGACAAGGGTCCAGTCGAAGTACGTAAAGGCGCGGCATGAGACGTCACAAAGGGAAGGCCCACTCGAATCACGAGCGCTGGCTCGTCTCCTATGCTGATTTCATCACCCTTATGTTTGCATTCTTTGTCGTTCTCTATTCCAGCTCGCAGACCGACATCCGCAAGCAGGCCCAGGTCGCACAAGCGATCAATCAGGCATTCAAGGCACTTGGACTCTTTCAGCCCAACAGCAATGCAAAATCGAGTGCCGTCTCCACCGACAAAGCGGTAACCCCAGTGAACATCGTCCTGGGAGACGAGCTCTCCGCCCAGCCGTCAGCCGCCGTGAAAGCCGACTTCGAGCGCATGCACCGCGAACTCCAGGCCCGGCTTTCCAACCAGATTGCCCAGCACGTCGTCGCTCTGCGCATTGGCCGCGAAGGCCTGGTCATTTCCCTGCGCGAGGCTGGCTTCTACGACAGCGGCTCGACCAGGCCCCATCCCGGTTCGATCGGGAGCATCGACTCTATCGTTTCGATCCTCCGCCCCACCCCTTACGACATCCGCATCGAGGGCCATACCGACAACGTCCCAATCCACACCGGAGAATTCTCCTCCAACTGGGAGCTGTCAACCACGCGCGCTACGCGCATGGCACGCCTCTTCATTGAGAACTTTCACTTTGACCCACACCGCCTCGCTGCCACGGGATACGCCGAATACCATCCCGTCGCCTCCAACGAAAGCGTCGAAGGTCGCGGACAGAACCGCCGCGTCGACATAATCGTGCTACCCTCCATCAACGGGGTGACGCAGACTACCCTGGTGCCAGCGACCGCTGCTCCATCATCAATTCCAGGCAGCGCCATCCCTTCACAGTCGACCCCCAAGGATGCTCCCCACCCGTCCAGCACACCAGCAGCAACTCGCTAACCGATGCGGAATAACTTTTCCCCGTTATCATGAAAGAAGTGCCTTCCGCTTCTTCATCATCCGTAGACCCGCGCTCGCTTGCCGAGACCCGCTATCACGAGGCGGTCGATTCCCTGGCTCGCAACGACATCGCCGGCGCCATTGCAGGCTTCCGCGCCAGTCTCAAAGCAGATCCCGGGTACGCCGACGCTGCCCATGGCCTCCTTCATGCCTTGAAGGCCAACGCTCAGTTCGATGAAGCCTTAGCCGTCGCGCAGCAACTCATCGCTGCCGACCCCGACGACATCCTCGCTCACACCAGCCTCTCCATCCTCTATCAGCATCAGGGAAAGATCGCTGAAGCCGAAGCTGCCGCTGCCCGCGCGAAGCTGCTCGGATGGAAGCACGAGTTGCGAGCCCAGAAGAACGCAGAAGGCCGCGGATGACGCAGGCTTCTCGCGCTCCCTCCGCCTGCCTGCGCATTAGCTACGAAAAGCTGCTCGAAACCTACGGTCCGCAGCAGTGGTGGCCTGCAACGACATCACTAGAAGTCGTGATCGGCGCGTATTTAACCCAGAACACCGCCTGGACATCCGTGGAGCGATCCCTCCGCAATCTAGAAACCCACCAACTGCTCTGCGTTGATGGGTTGCGTCGAGTGTTCGAGGAGGAACTCCGAACCCATATCCAGCCCTCTGGATACATGATCCGCAAGGCCTCTGCCATCAAGGCTTTCATCGCCTTTCTCGACAACTACTACGACGGCTCCCTCGGGCACTTGGCCGCCGAATCGACAGACATCGCCCGCACACACCTTCTCGCACTGCCCGGAATCGGTCCCGAAACCGCCGACGCGATCCTGCTCTATGCCCTCGGGCACTCGGCCGTCGTCGACGAATATCTCCGCCGCGTCGTCACCCGCCATCGCTTGCTGCCCGCCTCGTCGAAATACGCCGAGATACAACAACTCGCCAAGTCTGCCTTCAACATTGATTCCCCCGCCACACTGACCCGGCATTACAACGAATTCCATGCCGTCATCGTGCAGGTCGGCAAACGTCACTGTGGTCGAACACCGAAGTGTGAGAGCTGCCCTCTCTTGTTTGATCTGCCGAAAATTCCAGTGATTGCCTCTCGTGTCAAGCCGCACAGGAAACCGGGCGGGTGATCATTCTTTTCTCCGCTACTTCTAACCCAGGCAAGCTGCGCGATTTTGCAGTTGCAGCCGAAAGAGAGCGTGACGTCCTCATCCGGCCGCTGCCCGGACTGGACGGCATTGCCGCTCCCCCCGAAAACGAGCTCACGTTTGAAGCCAATGCCCGCGCAAAAGCCCTCTATTACAGCCTCTACCGCCCCGGCGCAGTCGTTTTCGCCGACGATTCCGGCCTCGAGGTCGAGGCACTCGGCGGCGAACCTGGGGTCCGCTCCGCCCGTTACGCCGAAGACGCCGGTTTTGTAACTAACACTGGCACGAACACCGACCACCGCAACAACTTTTACCTTCTCAAGCGCCTCAACCGGATCCCCGCTGATCAGCGCACCGCCCGCTACCGCTGCGTTCTCGCTGCCGCTCGCGACGGAGAATGCCTGCTCACCACCGAAGGTGTCGTCTCCGGCGAGATCCTCAACGAGCCGCGTGGCGAGGGAGGCTTCGGCTACGATCCTGTCTTCTATTTGCCCGAAATCGGCAAATCCATGGCCGAGATCGACCTCGCCACAAAGCACCAGCTCAGCCATCGAGGAGAAGCACTGCGCAGACTCCTCTTTGCCATACGCGCCGGCGGGGGCTAAAGTTTTTGCGCACCGCATTTGCGGCCAAAAAAACAGAAAGACGCGGAGCTTAGACTTCGTCCGCTCCGTGACACTTCTTGTACTTCTTGCCCGATCCGCAGGGGCAAGGATCATTGCGACCCACTTTATCTCCGCTGCGACGCTGCGCTACCTGGCGCGACTCCTCGCCACCGCCAGCCATTCGCGCATGCTGCAGCTCACGCTGTTTCTTGCGCTGGAACTCGCGCTCAATCGCGTCAATCGTGGTACTTGGAGCAGCCGATGCATCGCGCACCGGCAACGGCGGCGGAGGCATCCGATGACCGTTAGGTGTTCCCTCCCCATGCCCGTCTGCCGAAACCACTGGCGGCGCAGCCGGAACTGCGGGCCGGGGCCTCGAGGGAATCGCGACCGGTTGACCATCCGGGCCCACAATCTGCATCAGGAAAAGATAGCGAACCGTATCCTCCTGGAAGCGCCCCATCATCCCCTCGAACATATCGAAGGATTCCTTCTTGTAGGCCACCAGAGGATCTTGCTGCGCATATCCACGCAGCCCAATGCCCTCCTTGAGATGGTCCATGTTCAACAGGTGATCTTTCCACAGGCCGTCCAACACGCTCAGCATGATCATCCGCTCATGGAAGCGCATCTGCTTCTCGCCAATGATCTGCTCTTTGGCCGCATAGCGTTCCTTGAGCTTCTCAAACAGCGTCTCGCCGATTTCATGCCGCGTGAGCTCGTGCGTATTCACGCCTTCGGCGGTCAGATCGATCCCGAATTGCTCCGCGAGTTTAGCCTTGAATCCATCGATGTTCCACTGATCGGGATGAACCCTTTCTGGCAGGTACTCTTCGAGCATGTCGCTGAGCAGATTCGCGACGTAGTCTTCGACAATCAGCTCCTTCTGATCTAGGCCTTCAAGAAGCTGGCGTCGCAACCCGTACACCGCCTCGCGCTGCTTGTTCATCACATCGTCGTATTCGAGCAGGTGCTTGCGGGCCTCGAAGTTCTGCGATTCAACTGCCTTCTGCGCAGCCTCGATGCGGTTCGAGATCATGCGCGACTCAATCGGCACGCCCTCTTCCATGCCCATCCGCTGCAGGAGAGTCGAAACCCACTCCTTCGCGAAGATGCGCATCAGATCGTCTTCGAGCGATAGGTAAAACCGTGAAGCTCCCGGATCCCCTTGGCGTCCCGCGCGCCCGCGAAGCTGGTTGTCGATACGGCGTGATTCGTGCCGCTCAGTACCGAGAATATGCAGCCCGCCAGCATCGATCACAGCATCATGCTCCTGCGTCGCATTCTCGGAGTACGTGGCAAATGTCCGGTCCCACTCTGCCTGGGTCGTCTCGAACTCCTGCCCCTGGTAATAGAAGCGCAGCATTCCCGGAGCAGCCATCGGATTGATCGCGCCCTCCGCGACACTGATCGAACGGGCAAGTCCCTTCTTCACAAGGTCCTGCTTAGCAACGAACTCCGCATTTCCTCCCAGCAGAATATCTGTTCCGCGCCCGGCCATGTTCGTGGCGATCGTCACCATCCCGAGACGCCCTGCCTGCGCAACAATCTCCGCCTCGCGCTCGTGGAACTTCGCATTCAGGACCACATGCCGCACGCTCTTGCGCTGTAGAATCTGCGACAGTAGCTCTGACTTCTCGATCGAGGTCGTGCCAACCAGCACAGGCTGCCCCTTCTCATGCAAGCCGGCGATCTCGTCGGCTACAGCGAAATACTTTTCCTTCGCCGTCCGGAAAACCACATCGGCATTCTCAATGCGCCGCATCGGCTTGTTGGTCGGGATGACGACGATATCGAGCTTGTAGATGTTGTCGAACTCCGCCGCTTCCGTCTCCGCCGTGCCGGTCATGCCGGACAGTTTCTTGTACAGGCGGAAATAGTTCTGGAAAGTAATCGTCGCCAGCGTCTGGTCTTCGCGGCGGATATTTACGCCTTCCTTCGCTTCGACCGCCTGGTGCAGCCCATCCGACCAGCGCCGACCCGGCATCAGGCGTCCGGTGAACTCATCGACGATGATGACTTCGCCATCTTTCACCACGTATTGCACGTCGCGCTTGTAGAGGTTATGCGCCTTGATCGCGACCTCGACGTGATGCTTCAGGTCCCAGTTTTCGACATCGGCGATGTTACCGATTCCGAGCAGCCCTTCGATCTTCTCCCAGCCCTCATCGGTTACCGAGATTGTCTTGTGCTTCTCATCGACCACGAAGTCGCCCGTGAGTATTTTTGTTTCGCCTTGCTCGATCTCCTCGCCCTGCTCGAGCCCTGGAATGATGCGATTCACGCGAACATACTTATCCGTCGTCTGATCCGTCGGGCCGGAAATGATCAGCGGCGTGCGCGCCTCATCGATCAGGATCGAGTCCACCTCGTCGACAATCGCGAAATAGTGGCCGCGCTGCACACATTCGGACAGCTCAAATTTCATATTGTCACGCAGGTAATCGAAACCGAATTCGTTATTTGTCCCGTAGGTTATGTCGGCCCCATACGCCTGGCGCCGCTGACCGTCGTCAAGGTCGTGGACGATCACGCCGACGGTCAGCCCGAGAAATTCGTAGATCTTGCCCATCCACTCGGCATCGCGCTTGGCCAGATAATCGTTTACCGTGACAACATGGACACCGTGTCCGGCCAGTGCGTTCAAATAGCACGCAAGCGTGGCGACCAGCGTCTTGCCTTCGCCGGTCTTCATCTCGGAGATCTTGCCCTGATGGAGTACCATGCCGCCGATCAGCTGCACGTCGAAGTGGCGCATGTTGAGCTGCCGACGTCCGGCCTCGCGAACGACAGCAAAGGCCTCCGGCAGAATTTCGTCCAGAGCCTCCTTCTCTGCCGCGGCGCGGTCCTCAGAGTCGCTGATGCCTTCGATGGCCGCGGCAATGCGCGCCTTGAACTCCTGTGTCTTGGCCCGCAACGCGTCGTCGGAAAGCTGCTTCATCTCCGGCTCGAACACATTGATAGCCTGAACGCGCGGCAGCAGGCGCTTCACCACGCGCTCGTTATTGGTCCCAAATACCTTCGTTAGAGCCTTACTGATCAAAGCGCTAATTTCCTCAAGATACAGTGTAAATGTTATGACGCAGCTTCGCATTTACACAGCGCTGAAGGTTCGATTTGCGCGGAAGCCGCAGATTCTACAGTGACGTAACTGCCCTATCAGCGGCGAATTCCGCGCCTGACACCGTCACAATCGGCGGAAGGAACGTGAGGGCCCTCCCCCGGTCACTTCGCTCTCGGATGTGTCCGTTCGTAGACCTTTGCCACTTGCCCAATTGTAAGCTGCGTATAGCGCTGCGTCGTCGACAGGCGCTCATGCCCCAGCAGCTCCTGGATCGCCCGCAGATCAGCGCCCTCTTCCAGCATGTGGGTCCCAAAAGCATGGCGCAGCGTGTGCGGATGCACATCTGCAGGGAGACCGTGCGCCAGTCCAATCTGCTTCACGATGCGCCCCACGCTCCGCGTCGTAAGCCTGCCCCCACCCCGGAGCCGCACATTCAGCAACAGAGCCTCTGCGGGCTTCCCTGCCGCGATCAGCTTCTCCTCGCGCAGCGGCAGATAAGCCCTCAGAGCCTGTGCCGCCGCATCTCCCAACGGAACGTACCGCTCCTTGCGGCCCTTGCCGCGAACTAGAATCGCTTCGTTGGCCCAGTGAATATCGCGCAGATTCAGTCCTACCAGTTCCGCATTGCGAATCCCACAGCCATACAAAAGCTCAAAGATCACGCTGTCGCGTTCCGGCCACGCGGCTACGTCTCTCGACGCCGCAGCATCAATCACGCGATTCATCTGCTCAATCGTGGGGACCCGCGGCAGGTGCTTTGGCAGTTTAGGCGTCGCAACCAGAACCGCGGGATTCTGCTCAACCAACCCGCGCCGCGCCAGCCACTTGAACCACGCCCGGATCGCCGCCAGCGCGCGAGCCACAGAGGCCTTCGACAGACCCCGCCCATAGAGCCCGCTCAGATACGCCCTGATTTGCTGGTGCTCTAGCTTCGCAACCTGTACATCAGTCCCCCGCTTCGCGACCAGGTAGGCGGCAAAGCCGTGCAGCTCCCGCCGATACGCGCGCAGTGTGTGTGGCGAAGCAGCTCGCTCGTGGGCAAGTGCGGTGAGAAATTCCTCCACACGCACTCCGACCGACGTATCCACATTCATTCGGCCGTCCTCTTCGCACGCGGATGATGTTGCCGGTGTACCGCCTTCAGTCGTCCCAGGGCGATATGCGTATACACCTGGGTAGTCGCGATGTCAGCATGGCCGAGCAGCGCCTGCACCGTACGCAGGTCGGCGCCGCCCTCCACCATATGCGTGGCACAACTGTGGCGCAGCATGTGCGGACTGGCATGCGCATCACTCGATTTCACCAGCCGCCAGATCCACTGACGTGTAAGCGGCTCGCCGCGCGACGAGAGAAACAGCCGCTCTGCAGCTCGACCCTTCTTCTGGAGTTCCGCACGTCCCAGCTTCAGATATTTCTCCAGTGCCTCAACTGACGGCCGCCCCAGCGGTATGATGCGCTCCTTGTCTCCTTTGCCGCGCACCAGCACGCGCCCCGCGTCGAGCGAAAGATCGCTCACGTTTAGCCCGGTCAGTTCCGAAACCCGCAATCCTCCCGCATATAGCAGCTCAAGAACCGCACGGTCGCGCAATGCCATCGCGTTCGCCCCAGGATGTTCCGCTGCCTGGCCCGAGCCCTGCAGCATCTCGCTAACTTCCGACTGCGCCAGCGATTTCGGCAGCACCTTCCATGAAGATGGCGATTCGAGATTCACCGTCGGATCGCGATCGATGCGCTTATCCAGAAGCAGCCAGCGATAGAAACCACGCAAGCACGACAACTTGCGCGCTGCTGACCTCGATTCCACCCCGTGTGTACCAAGGTGTTCGAGAAATCCTGCGACATGCGCGTGCGTTGCAGCTCCGAGCTGATCATTTCCTCTCTCAAGATATTCGGCAAACTGCAGCAGATCGCGCTCGTAAGCCTCGCAGCTCAACGGGCGCAGCCCTTTCTCCACCCGCAGATAGGCAATGTACTCCCGCAGCAGTTCCGAATTGCGACTCTCCGGCACTGAGTGGATTATCGAGGAAACACCGCCGTAGGAGCACCGCCCAAAGCCAAGGGAATCAACTTCATCAGTAGCATTCCCACGCTTGTGACTGCATATTCACAATCGCTTTGTGCAATTTCCGCGCGAATCACGCAAAATATCTGGAGATACAGGAGCATCAACCGTTGACTGTTACACACGCTGCCCCCGCTCGTTACACTGCAACCGAATTTGAGGAAGCCGTTCTCGCCCTTCATCCCGCCACCGCCATCTTTGACTGCGATGGCACCCTGTGGAGCGGCGACGCCGGCTACGGATTCATGCTCTGGTCCATCGAGGCTGGGCTAGTCTCGCGCAACGCGAGCGACTGGATCGATTCCCGCTACCGCCTCTACCTCAGCGGCGAAGTCTCTGAGTCGGAAATGTGCGGCGAGATGGTTCAGCTTTATTCTGGACTGCAGCAGTCCGAACTGCGTCATGCCGCCGACGAGTATTTCCGCTCTCATATCGAAGCCCACGTCTTCCCGGAAATGCGCACGCTCGTCGAAAAGCTTCGCGCAGGCGGTGCCGACATCTGGGCCGTCAGCTCCACCAACAATTGGGTCATCGAGGAGGGCGTCCGGCGTTTCAACATTCCCGCTTCCCGCGTCCTCGCTGCCAAGGTCAAGGTCATTGACGGCCGCATCACCAGCGACCTCATCGATGTCCCCAGCGGCGACGGCAAGGCGGCCGCTCTTCGCCGCGTCGGCATCCCCAAGCCAGACACCGTCTTCGGAAACTCCATTCACGACACAGCCATGCTCACCCTCGCCAAACGTGCATTTCCGGTAAATCCAACACCAGCGCTCCTCGAGATCGCCGCTGACCGCGGCTGGACGGTCTTTTATCCCGGCGCCGTGCTCGCGGATACCAAGCTCTAGCAGCGGGATGAAGATCATCTCCCTGCAGCCTAGCGTCAGCATCGTCCTCGACCGGCTCGGCTGCCTCGATTTGCTCGCCGCGTGCACGAAGTACTGCGTCGAAGCGGTGCCCGCTCTCGGTGCTCGGTCGCTGCCTGTCGTCCATGACTCCTGGTCGACTAAGGCTGAGGAGCTCCTGCCTGTCCCCGCCGATCTTGTCATAGCCTCGGTTCCCTACCGGCAGGAGTCGCTAACTGCCATCCTCAAATCCGGTCGCCCAGTCTTGACGCTCGCGCCTCGAAATCTCGCCGACATCTACCAGGACATCCGCCTCATCGCGTCGCTGGTAGACGCAGCCGAGAGGGGTGAGGATCTTGCCGACGAGATGCAGTCGCAGATCGAGGAGTTGCGGCGGCGCGCTGCCTCCTCCAACGTCCGCCCGAGCGTTTACTGCGAAGAGTGGGGAAAGCCTCTCATCCACTCGCAGCTCTGGGTGAAGGAACTGGTGGAAGCCGCGGGCGGCGAATTCGTCGGCGAACCGGGCGCGACGACCAATGCGGACACGGTTGCAGCCGCAGACCCCGATGCGATCGTCGCCGCCTGGTGCGGAGCCGGCGACCGCGTCCCCCTCGAGCGCATCGTCGAACAGAGGCGCTGGCAGGACCTGCGCGCCGTGAGAGATGGCCGGGTTTACTGTATCGCTGACGAGCTCCTCAACACGCCTGCCCCGACGCTGATCGGCGGTCTACGCGCCCTGGCGCAGGCGATTCATCCTGACATCTTTGGTCCTCTCCAGTCACGATTGGGACGCAAAATCGATCTAATTTCACTTAATGCGTCTAAACTGATGTGAGCGTGGAAGAAAAGGTCGACCAGAACGGCGCCAAAACGGTGCGCTTTGTCGCTGCCGGCCTCATTTTGCGCGGTGAAGAAGTGCTGATCTGCCAGCGCCGCCCCGATCAGCCGATGGCGCTCAAGTGGGAATTCCCCGGCGGGAAAATCGAGCCGGGAGAAACTCCCGAACAGGCCCTGGCCCGCGAACTCGACGAGGAACTCGGCATCGACGCTGACGTTGGCCCGCGCGTCGCCCACACTCGCCACACCTACCGCAGCGGCGGAGCCGTGGACCTTCAGTTCTTCGCCGTGCGCGAATTCCGCGGCGAGGTCACCAATCGCATCTTCCACGACGTGCGCTGGATTCTTCTGCGGGACCTCACCAGCTATGATTTTCTTGCCGCCGACCGGGACCTGATCCGGGAGCTGGCGGCAGGCAAGCTGCTATAGCGGGCTCCTCAAAAGGGCTACCCCCTCCCCCTTTGCATCTCTTCCTCTCAGATTCTAAAGAGGTTAAGCTCTATGTAGCCCTGCAACTCATAGATACGACTAATGTTAGGTCTATTTATTAGAAAACAGGCGACTTACAAAGGCATCATTGAAAATAACGAACTAACGAGAAGGTCATTCATTCCATTGCATTTATCGCCCAAAAACAACAATGCCCGGCAATTGCCGGGCTGCCGAATTTCTTCTCTCTGATTTCTATTATAGCGAAGCCACGAAAATCATCGGCCATTTATCTCCGCGACATCAGCTCCTGAACTGCTGCACCATCAGCATTAGAGAGAGCACGCTGACGATCCCTGCCGTGAGCCACGCCGCAATGTTGAACCAGCGGGAGTTCGCGTACTCCCCCATCAGATCCTTGCGGTTGATCAGCAGCAGCATGAGCACAATCACTACCGGCAAGAGGACCCCGTTGAGCGCCTGTGATGTGATCGACCACTTGATCAGGGGGAAATTCGGAATCATCACTACCGCAGCGCCGCCAGCGATCAGGATCGTATATAGCCAGTAGAAGGCTGGAGCCTCACTGAACTTCTTGTCCACGCCGGATTCGAGCCCCAAGCCCTCGCAAACAACGTATGCCGTCGACAGCGGGAGCACCGATGCTGCGAAAAATGACGCATTGAACAGCCCGAACGCAAACAGCAGAAATGCATATTGCCCGGCCAGCGGCTTCATAGCCTGGGCGGCGTCAGAAGCGTCGCGAATCGCTCCCTGTCCGTGCATGTAAAGGGTTGCGGCGCAGGCGACGATAATGAACCACGCCACAATATCGGTGAAGATGGAGCCGACAATCACGTCCAGGCGGGAAGCCGCGTAATTCTTCACGCTCACACCCTTCTCTACGATCGTCGACTGCAAATAGAACTGCATCCACGGCGCGATCGTGGTCCCGATCACGCTGATCACCAGGAAAAGATAGTCGTGGGTCCATGCCGAACGCGGAGGAATCTTGACGGTCGCTACCAGCGCAGTATGCCAGCTGGGCTGAGATAAAACTCCGGCCACGATATACGCAATGTAGAAGACGGATGCTGTCAGAAAAATTTTCTCGACGCTCTTGTAGTCACCGCGCACTGCCAGCAGCCAGACAAGCACCGAGCACACCGGTACTGATATGTATTTGCTCAGGTGAAAAAGATCGAGACTGGCGGCGATGCCGGAGAACTCGCCGATCACATTCCCGAAGTTCACCAGCACCAGAAGCAGCAGAACAATCACAGTCAGCCGCAGGCCGAACTCTTCCCGTATGAGATCGCTCAGTCCCTTGCCGGTCACCACCCCCATGCGCGCGCACATTTCCTGCACGACGATGAGCGCCAGGGTGATTGGAATCATCGTCCACAGAAGCGCGTAGCCATACTGCGCACCGGCCTGCGAGTAGGTGAAGATACCGTTCGGGTCGTTATCTACATTGGCGGTGATGAACCCCGGGCCGAGCACGGCGAGGAACAGCAGTATCCGGGTTCTCCAGCGTCGTAGCATGCGAGCGTATCGATCAAGTGAATTGATTTTGTTTTATACGGGACTACTTAGGCGAACATATCAGACAGGACGGTCATCTCCCCGATCGCAAAAATGCAATTACGTGATCCGCTTCCACCACGCCCACCAGCTTGGCGTCGTTGTTCAGAACCGGGAGAGCGCGAAGATTGTATTTATCGAAAAGCTCGGCGACTTCCTGCTGGTGAGCATCCGCTTCGCATGAGATGAAGCGCGGTTCGCCGAGGACATCGAGACGCGTCTCCGGTTTAGCGAGCACAATGCGCGCCAGTGGCACAACGCCCTTCAGGACTTCTGTCTCGTCCACAAGGTAAATCTCGGTGATGGTTTCAATATCGCCTTCGAAACCGCGCAACGCCTGGATTGCGTCGCCGACTGTTGCGGTCTGGGGAACCGCGACGTACTCGGTTGTCATACGGCCCGCGGCGGAGTCCTCTCGAAATTCGAGCAGCTCTTCCACTTCTTGCCGCTCTTCCGGATCCATCTCCTCGAGGATTGCCTCGCTGCGCGACTCCGGCAGTTCGGCCAGCAAATCCGCAGCCGCGGATGGATCCATTTCTTCGACAATGCCCGCCGCAACTTCCGACGTGAGGCTTTCGACCATCGAGACCTGGAGGTGTGGCTCAACTTCTTCGAGCGCCTCGGCAGCCACTTCCTCGTCGAGAGTGGTCAGCACGGCCTCCCGCTCGGCAGCAGGCAGATCCTCCAGAATGTCGGCAATATCCGAAGGATGAAGTTGCGCCAGCCGCTCGTGCTCAATATTGAGCTTTACCCGCCGCGCCGGGTCCACCTCGATCACGTCCACAAATTCCCAGGGGATCACCCGCGCCGGAAATCGTCTCGCCAGCGTCTCCAGAGTCTGCGCCGGCAGCGCGCCTTTCAGCAGTCTGCGAACCGCGCCTCGGAGACCCACTTCCACTTCGCGCACGCGCAGGTCTTGCGGGTCTCCATTATGCGAAAACCATTGCAGGTCGACGTCGTTGACGCGAACCACCTTGCGGCCGTGAACGTCGATAATCTGCCGGTCCAGCAGATCCTGCCGCAGCAGGATGAAGTTGTCATCCGGTCGCAATGGCCGCACCTCAGCTTCCGGGCGCAGTTCGAATGCCCCGCTCGGCGTCTGCAGCACGCTGGTGGCCGCCACAAGCTCCAGACCTCTGCGCGTTTTGAGCACCAGGCCGGCGACCTTGCCTGCGTCAACTCCGGTACCAACAGCAAGGTCGCGCACACGCCCGCGAAGCTGGCCACTGGCGTTAGTGACGGGCGTTCCGAGCATGGTTGTGAGCGACGGATCCACGTCGCCGTTGTGCGCCTTGTGTGCCATCTCCGATGCAGTCTAACAGGCAATGGGGGCAACCCGCGGCGTACAATCGTGCTCCTAAAACTTTGCGCCGATCGACACTATCTCGCGGGACGACAGTGAGATCGCTTGACATTGACGGCGCTAGCAAGCAAACTGCCTGCTAACGAGATCGCTTGAGGTTTGCACACGAGAGATATGGGAAAAAGCGAGGAAGAGCATTTGACCGGACAACAGGCAAGCCGCATTACTTACACGCTCGAGTCCTCGCTTGACAGTGTGAACAAGGTTGAGGAAACCGCCGAACAAATGGCCAAGAAGGCCGGCATTGATGAAGATGAGGTATTTCGCGTGGCCATGGCGGTCCGGGAAGCCGCCGTCAACGCGGTTCTCCACGGCAACTCATACGATCCCGAAAAGCGTATCACGGCGTCTTTTGAAAACACCGGCGAGTCGCTCGTCATTCGCATCTCCGACCAGGGCAAGGGACTGGACCCGGACACACTTCCCGACCCGCTGGCGCCGGAGAATCTTCTGCGCGGCTCCGGCCGCGGCATCTTCCTCATTCGCTCATTCATGGATGAGGTACACTTCAAGCAATTGCATCCCGGAACTGAGTTGACACTTATCAAGCATCTGGGGACGGCTCAAACAGGCAGCTAAGGAGGACTTTTTCGTGAGCATGAAAGTAACCACCCGTCAGGTAGACGGCGTGACCATTCTCGATCTAAGCGGTCGCATTACTCTGGGCGAGGGCAGTGTGCAGTTGCGTGACGCGATACGGGACCTTCTGTCCAAGGGCTCGAAGCTCATCCTGCTGAATCTCGCCGATGTGAACTACATCGACAGCTCGGGGATCGGCGAACTGG
>Ga0335074_10004355_pt1 | contig 19502 bp, 13 predicted proteins | sample Lox_Sample_23_FD_206715 | JGI IMG/M metagenome (GOLD analysis project Ga0335074, IMG submission 206715) | Soil microbial communities from Loxahatchee National Wildlife Refuge, Florida, United States - Lox_Sample_2.3 | ecosystem: Environmental > Terrestrial > Soil > Wetlands | place: USA... | reverse complement strand
GCAAGAACCGGTAAGGAAACCTCGTTTCCACCCTTCTCCGCGGCGACATTGGGCGCCTCGCCCATTTCAAGGTGCCGGTAAATGTTCTCAAGAACGACGACCGAGTTGTCGATCAGGCGGGAAAGCGCCAGCGCCAGTCCGCCCAGGACCATGCTGTTAACCGATGATCCGGTGAACTGAAGGATGAAGAAAGTTGCCAGAACCGAAAGCGGGATCGAGAAAAAGACGGCAACCGTAGCGCGCATGCTGCCCAGAAACACGAGAATCATGATGCAGGTAAGGAAGAGCCCGATTCCGCCTTCGTGAAGCAGAGTCTCAATGGCGGTCTTTACAAATCTGGATTGATCGAAAACAACTGAAGTGCGCAGTGCGGATGGAACATCATAAAGATGCTGAATCGTCTTCCGCACTCCCTCAACCATCGAGATAGTGTTCGAATTGCCACCAGCCTTAAGGACAGGAAGATAGACCGCGCGTGCTCCATTTACATGCACGACGTTATATTGAATGCCGTGCGAATCTTCCAGCTTGCCGATGTCGGACATGAGAACGGGATTTTCTCCGTTCATCTTCACCGGGTAGCTGCTTGCATCGTTCAGATTGATTTGCGCATTGGTGTAGATGTCGTAGTCGAGGCTGCCAATTTGCACATCCCCTGCGGGCAAGACAAGGTTGTCCTGGTTAAGCGAGCGCACCACATCCATCGGGCTGAGTTGCCGCGCTTCGAGCTTGTAGGGATCAACGTAGAACTGAATCTGACGCCATGGACCACCAAAAGGCTGCGGGATAGATGCTCCGGGGACCGAAGCTAACTGATTGCGAACGAAATTCTGTGCGATGTCCTTCAGCTTGGAATCGTCCATTCCGTGGCCGGCGACTGTGACGAGACAGACGGGCAAACTGGACGCGTCTGATTTGAGAACGATTGGCGGAAACGTTCCGGGGGGAAGGTCCCTCATGTCAGAGATGGCCAGATTGGCAATCTCAGCAGCGTCGGTGTCTGCATTCGTATCGGACTGGAAGTACACCTTGATAATGCTGACGCCGTTCAGAGAGCGCGACTCGATGTGATCGATGCCCGCAGCGAGCGTAAAAAAGCGTTCGAGGTGATATGTGATATCACTTTCAACCTGTTCCGGCGGCATACCGGAGAAAAAAGTTGCGACCTCGACGACAGGAATGTTCATGGATGGAAACATGTCCACGGGCATGCGTACAAGGCTGCTGATGCCCAACACTGTAGTCACTAGGCAGATCACCACAATCAGATAAGGAGTACGGATGGAAAACCCTGACATTGAACAATCCCTTCAAGAGTGAGTCGCCGTATCCGACTTCGCCTGTTGCAGGTCCGGATTGACCTGTTCGCCTTCGTGATAATCGGAGTGCCGTCCGACGATCACAATGTCTCCAGCCTGAACCCCCGACAGGATTTGCACGTACTGCGGAGATTGCAAGCCTGTTTGGACTTGCCGGATGTGGATGACACCCCTCCCGTCGACCACGAATACCTGATGTTCGTTACCGTTGGTATCGAGAGCCTCAACCGGCACAGCAACCACATCGCTTGCCGAAGCGAGCGTCAGACTTACTTCGGCGTACATTCCGGGGATCAATTGCAGCTTTGGATTTTTGACATCCACCTCTGTGGTCATGGTGCGTGTCGACATCTGGACGCGATCGGCAAAGCGGGTTACCTTGCCTGGAAATATCCGGTTCAGTGCCGGTACTGTTACCCTGACAGGTTCACCGTCATGGATGGTTCCTGCATAGGCCTCGGGAACGGGCAGCATGAGCCGAAGAGTGTCATCTTCAGCAACGTGGACTACGGGCATCGCCTGAGTGCTCGATGAAATTCCAGCCTGGACCATGGCTCCGTCGCTGGCGTAACGCTGCGTGATGACACCATTGAGCGGCGAGACGATCCGGGTGTATTGAAAGAGAGCACTCTCGTGATCGAGCGTGGCTTTGGCGGCATGCAAGTGGCTTACAGATGCCTGAACGTTCTGGTCGGCCGCCGCAACCTGCGCTTCGGCTTCAAGATCACGGGAGTGAGCGACGTCAACTTCCTGCATGGGCACTAAGCCGGGTTCTTTTTTTGACACATCCAGAATGCGCGTGTAGGAAAGGTGCGCGATGGCCTCGGCTGCGACAGTACGTTTCTGGTTCTGTTCCGCTGCTGCTTGTTCGGCGCCGGCGGCCTGAACATCTGCCTTGGCCCTTTGCAGGTCATCCTGCAGCTCGGGAATTTCCAGAACGCAGATGAGCTGACCGGCTTTCATATGATCCCCGATATCGACGAGCATGTGGCGGATATAGCCAGCCTCCTTGGCCATCACATCGACTTCGTAATAGGGTTCGAGTTCGGCCGTGAGAGTTACATCGTTTTCCAGATTCATGCGAACCGCGCGACCAGCTGGAACGACTGGGACTTGCTGAGAGGCTACGGTGGTTTTGGTTGCGCACCCGCTCAAGATGATCGCCGCGGTCAGCGACGCTGCCAGACACAGCATTCTTCGGTTTGCCGAGAGCAAGCTCTCCTCCTCAGTGGCCGGGGTGCGAAAGTTAGTGCAGGTCACCCAAGGCAAATTGAAATGCGCTCATGGAGCGCAGGTAATCGAATCGCGCGCTTGCGGCAGTGATCAAGGCGGACGTTTGATTCAATTCCGCTTGATTCAGCTCCACGATGCTGCCCAGGCCGGCGTCATACCGGGCTTTGGCGAGACGCATGGCGACGTTCGCTTCATCGACCAGCCGTTGCGTTACATCGATTTGGAGAAAAGCGTCGTGCGCATCCGCCCATGTCATGCGAACATCGCGCGCGATTTCGATTTCGCGCAGCGATGCATCCTTATCCGTTGCTCGTGCCTCAAGCCTGGCGGCTGCTGCGCGCGAAGTGTATAGGCCGCCATTGAAAATGGGAATGTTGAGGTTCACGCCCACAGCGCCATACTCGTGACGGATTGTCGAGTCGTGGATCGGAACTTCGCCGCCTGCAGCGAGCGCGTTGATGGTGGGGAAATTCTGGTCTTTGTCGGCACGCGCTTCGTGCAGCGCCGACTCGCTGTGCAGGCGCAACGCCTTGAGGTCAGGCCGATCGGCGACGGCTTCTTTGACATAGGCCGCAGGATCGGTGCCTGGGGCGGGAGGCAGGGATTCATCGGCGAGCGCGTAATTCGCGTTATCTTCTTCACCCATGGCTTCTGCAAGTTGCGCCTGAGTCTTCTGCACAGTGCTATCGGCGCGGACTACCGCCAATTCAGCTTCGGACACCATGACCTGCGCAAATTGCACGTCCAGCGTCGACCGGAGCTGGCTCTGGGCAAGAGCGTTCAATTGACGAAGCAGGACACGCCTGTAATCGAGAACGGCCTGCGCCGTATTGCGCACGCTTTCGGCCGCCTGAGCGGCGAAGTATGCCTGTTGAACCTGCATCAGGACGTATTGGTGAATGCTTTCTTCATCCTGGCTGGCGGACTGCGCCTCGAAGCGAGCCGATTGCACGAGGTTCGATGTATAACCGAAGTCTGTAATCATCTGAACCAGCGAGCCGCCGGCTGCGGCGCGCGTCGAGACACTGGACGTGGTCACTGCACCCGCGGCAACCGCACTATCCCCGTTGGCTTCGACGGCTGTGAGGTTCCCAAACGCTTGCGGGAACAATCCGGATCTGGACTCAGTGATCCTCTTGTCCGCTTCCTGCGCGCGAAATTGTTCAGCGAGCAAGCGCGGCTGGTTCTTGAGCGCCCGTGCCTCGGCGTCGGCCAGAGTCAATGCCGATGGGTGACTCGCTGTATCAGACGCGACGGTGAGATCGTCGTGTGATGAGGTTCCGACGCCGGTGGACAGGGCTGGCGCCGGGATAGGCGCAGGAGGGGCTGCGCTCGCCTGGGCATTCACCACGGATTGGAACAACATTGAAAACAGGCAGCAGAACAGCATTCTGCAAAGAGAAACGCTCATCCGCTCCTGTCCTCCTGCTTGCGTGATTTGCGGGGCCGCGCAACGTGAACGATGCTAGTTGACTGCACTTCAATGACCCCGTCTGTCACCATCTCGATCAACTTTGGAAGAAGCGTCTCCACGGTACCCGCCGATTCAACAAACTCAACCCTGATGGGCAGGTGCTCACCGCTGACGCCAGGCGCACCGTGCGTATGCAACCGATGGTGAACCCCGAATCCCGAATGACCGCGCAACACGGTCGCTCCCGAAACCCCCTGCGCAAAGAGGAAGGAGACTATCTCCTGGTGAAGGTAGTCCCCCTCGGAAGCTGCGTCTTCATTCAGATGGATCACGACCCTTTGGGCGGGTCCTGGCGAAAGCATCCAACAATCCTCGGTGCGAAAGTTACTTTGACTCGTTGACCTGCAAGAGGGCTGTGCTTCCGGCATAGAGCTTCACGGAATGGCCGCGGAGCGACAATGTAAAAGTTCCGCTTCCGTCCTGTCCGCTCTCTCCCAGATAATCGCCGCCAAAGCCGTAGGCCCCGCAGGCGTCTGGTGAGAAGATTGCTATGGACTGTTCCGCATCCGTTGCCTTGCAGTCCCCCGATGCAATCAGCCTGGCGAAGACGCCATTCTTGCGGTTGTATCCGATGACATCGCCATCTTCCGTCTTGATCATCTTGTCTAGTGGCGAGAAAGACGTTCCACCAATTAGAGTCATCATCCCTACGTGATCTGTATCGTCGTTGCTATGTGGGTACCTTGCGTCTCGCGAGTCAATTGCATTCGCGATGGCGCGGACAGATAGATTAACGGGAATGGTCCAATCGCCCTGTTCGATCTTGTCAAAGTGAATAGAAAGGAATGATGGCTTCTGGTGTGCGTACGGCGCCGCATCAAAATGGAAGGGCTGGGCGGCCACCACGTGACCCACAATCCGAGTACCTTTCGGAATTACCGTGCCATTTGGGAGCGCAATGACTTGCATAGTCTTCGCAATTACGTTTTCGCCCGGATGCGATCCCTGAGCGCTGATGGTATTGGCGAACTCGACGGGAAACGCGGTTTGCACCGGAATGGAATTGGATGCCGACTGGGCGCTCCTGCTCGCAGCAAACGCGCTGGAACTCGCGAGCAGTAAAACCACAAGCAATTTTGTTTTCGACATGGAGACCCCTTGTCCAGGACTACGATCTCCCTAAAGTGAACCAGTTCTTCACCTTACATACACCTGACAAATTTCTGACATCGAGCGCCATGGGCTTGTCTCGAACTGCGGCAATCAGGAATGATGAGAAGGGAGCAGCTATGACCGTCGCTATGCGTCGCAAGATCCTGATTATCGAGGACGACAGAAGAATGTCTGACGCGCTCGTTTCGGGCATTGAAACGGCGGGTTATGAAGTCGCCGCTGCGGGCACGGCTGAGGAAGGATTTTTTCTCGTCCATCGCATGCAGCCGGATCTCCTCCTGCTCGATCTCGCTCTCCCGCAACGAAATGGACTTGAGATTCTCAGGCAAATTCGCAGCGAGGCCATCGATCTGCGCGTGATGATTCTGACTTCCCACAACACGCTGGAAGATCGGGTGACAGGGTTAGAGGCGGGGGCAGATGACTATCTTGGCAAGCCATTCTCTTTTCAGGAACTCCGGGCCCGCATCGACGCCCTTCTGCGTCGTTTCCTCCCTCCTCAGTCGCAGAAGCCTGTAACCATCGGCGATCTCACTCTCGACACCAAGACACGGACAGCTTCACGCTCCGGAACTCGGCTCGACCTGACCACGCGGGAATATGATCTGTTGATCTATCTGGCTGAAAATCGCGGTCGCACAGTTTCACGGGAGATGCTCGCCAAAGACGTTTGGAACGAGACATCACGCTTCAGTCCTATCGACAACGTCATCGACGTGCAAATTGCACGTTTGCGCAGGAAAGTGGATGAGCCGTTCGAAGTCAAACTGCTTCAGACTGTTCGCGGCATGGGCTTCTGTCTCCGGGAGCCAGTCTCCTGATGGCACCACTCGCGTTAAGCCTGCGGAGCCGATTGACTCTCTGGTACGTGGGGATTCTGGCAGCCCTTCTTCTCATTTATGCGACGCTGATCTTCGGCTTTCAATATGTCATCCTCACGCGCCAGATCTTTCATGATGAGGTGCAGGATATAGTGACGGCCGAAGGATTGCTCTATTTCGATTCGCAAGACAATTTGCAGTTCCGGCAAAACTATTATTCTCGCCCGCAATCCCATTTGCTAATCGATCGGCTCATGGAGGTCCAGGACCTGACAGGCAAAGTGCTCTATCGGAGCCCTACGCTGCACGGAATGCCTCTTGGCGGTCCACTGCGGGATCAGGAAGGCGAAACAGGTTTCGACCAGAGGACCATTCGGCTCAGCGATGGTTCGCATGCGATGGTCATTAGCCACGTCCACACGCTGCAGGGCAGAACCATGGTGATTCGTCTCGGATACAGCCTGACTCCGCTTCGCGAGCGCATGCTTCAGTTCCTTCTTCTGCTTCTTGTGGCTGCTCCAATTGCACTGGTTGTCGCCGGGGCTGCAGGGCAGATGATCGCAGCGCGCGGACTGCGCCCCGTGAAAGACATGGCTGAGCGTGCAGAGGGCATCACGGCGACCAATCTCCACGATCGATTGGAAATCAAAAATCCTAAAGATGAACTTGGTCAATTAGCCGCGGTTTTCAACCACCTGCTGGAGCGGCTCGATCTGGCTTTTCAGCAGATGCGGCGGTTTACAGCCGATGCCGCGCATGAACTGCGCACGCCTCTGGCTTCTATTCGCACCGTCAGTGAGGTAACGCTAGAACAGGATTCGACAATCGAGAGTTATCGAGACGCAGTGTCGAGCACTCTTGAGGAGGTTGCGCGGCTGAATGAAACCATTAACGGGTTGCTGCTCCTGGCAAGGGCCGAGGGAACACAGCCCGGAGAAGCTCAGACCGATTTCTCGGCAAAAGAACTTGTTCATGAAGTGTTGACCGTTCTCGGCGTGTTGGTCGAAGAGAAGCAGATTACGGTTCGCGAGGAAAATGAATCCGCAGTGACAAATTCCATCCGCGCCGAGCGAAGTTTGGTGCGCGTAGCGATAATGAACGTGTTGCATAATGCTTTGAAGTTTTCGCCGAGCCATTCGATCCTCACGATCTCCTACGGATATGTGGACGAAAAGCTTACCCTGACCTTCCAGGATCAGGGGCCAGGCATTCCCGTCACAGATATTGAGCGCGTCTTCGAGCGCTTTTATACAAGCAATGATCGGTCTCGTTCATCGAATAGCGGCACAGGCCTTGGATTGTCGATCGCAAAAGTCATCATTGATCGAGTGGGTGGGACCATCGGCTTTGAAGCGTCTGCCGTGGGCGCCAGATGTTGCATTCTTCTTCCATCAGTAAAGTGAATGGAGATTCCTTCAAAGAAGAGTGGTCGTCCTCAAAGCGGGAAAATGCTCTACATCATCCAGTTCATGAGGTGATTCGGATGCAATTCACAGTTCGATTCTGGTGGTTCGCAGCAGCTCTCTTCCTCACGCCGGCGATGGTTGTGATTCCGCTTCAGTCGCAGGAAACCATCATCGCAATTCGGCATGCGGAAAAGCCGCCCGGTGGTCTCGGCCAGCTCACCTGCCAGGGACTCAATCGGGCGCTCGCGTTGCCAAAGGTGCTTATCGGCAGGTACGGCAAGCCAGACTCCATCTATGCGCCTGATCCGGCGGACCAAGTCAATGAAGGAGGTGAGAGACGGTACTCTTATGTGCGCCCGCTTGTCACCATTGAGCCAACCGCTATCGCGCTTGGTATGCCCGTAAACGCGCAGATTGGCCTGGCAGACATCGGCAGGTTACAGTCCGAGCTGACGGCTCCTCCTAATACCCATGCGGTGATCTTTGTAGCCTGGGAACATGAGATGCTCAACAAGTTTGCACAGCAGATGCTTCGGAGTTACGGCGACAACCCAGCGCTGGTTCCCGACTGGCCCAACAATGACTATGACCGCATCTACGTCTTCAAGATCCAGCAGACCGGGGGACGCCTCAAGCTCTCATTCAGAGTCGAACATGAGGATCTCGATCGTACATTGAGCGCCTCTTGCCCTATTCCGGCGAAATGAAAGGCAGCAGTAGGTTCCAATCCAAGGTGGCGATCGGCAAGCACCGAAAATTCCTCTAGAGGGGCAATTGGGCTATGCATACTCGACGTGATTTTCTCAAGATGGCTGCTATGCTTACGGGCGCTGCCGGCGTGTCGGGCTTCGTCCCTGATTCCATTCAACGGGCGTATGCGATTGCGCCGGAGCCGGGATCGACGTTTCTCGATGCCGAGCACATCGTGATTTTGATGCAGGAGAACCGCTCGTTCGATCACGCTCTGGGCACGCTGCGCGGGGTGCGCGGCTTCAATGACCCGCGCGCGATCCGCTTGCCGAACGGCAACTCGGTGTTTGTGCAGACTGACGCTTCAGGAGCTTCGTATGCTCCGTGGCGGCTGGACATCAAAGACACGAAGATTACCTGGATGGGATCGATTCCGCACTCCCGCAACAGCCAGGTCGATGCCTGGAATGCGGGCGGGCATAACGGGTGGGTAGAGGCGAAGCGTTCCGGAAATCATGACTATTCCTCGATACCGATCACCATGGGGCACTATACGCGGGAAGATCTTCCTTTTTACTACGCGCTCGCGGATGCATTCACGGTTTGCGATCAGAATTACTGCGCGGTGATGACCAGCACGACGCCCAATCGGAGCACGTTCTGGACGGGAACGGTACGCGACCGGCAGGCCACTGATTCGAAGGTTTACATGCGGAACGATCAGTACGAGCGGTTGCAGATGCCGTGGAAGACCTATCCAGAGCGATTGCAGGAGGCGGGAATCAGCTGGAAGTTCTACCAGAATGAACTGACGTATTCGGGTCTTAGCGGCGAACACGACGCGTGGCTGGGTAATTTTGGCTGCAATATTCTCGAATTCTTTGGCGCGTACAACATTGAAGCCCATTCAGGTTTTCCGCTGGCGATGCAGGCAGAGATCGCCTATCTTCACGAGGAGATGGCGAGATTTCAGATGGAGGCTTCGGCCGAAACGAGCCCGGACGCGGTCGCCCGTCTTCAGGAAAGGATCGCGCATGCAAAGAGCCGCATCGCGCAGCTCGAGACGCATATACCAGGTAGCGGCGCAGCCAGATACAGCCAGCTCACCGATGCGCAACGCGCCCTGCATCACGCGGCATTTGTTACCAATGCCGCAAGCGCCGATTTCCACGACCTCGAGCAGCTGCCATTCACGGACGACGGCAAGCCGCAGACGATGGTGGTTCCGAAGGGCGACATCTTCTACCAGTTCCGCAAGGACGTGGCGGAAGGCAAACTGCCTGCCGTTTCATGGCTCACGGCGCCCGAAAAGTTTTCCGATCACCCGACGTCGCCCTGGTATGGCGCGTGGTACGTCTCTGAGGTGATGGATATTCTGACGAAGAATCCCGAGGTGTGGAAGAAGACGATCTTCATTCTCACCTATGACGAAAACGATGGTTACTTCGATCATGCGCCGTCATATGTTGCGGCTGACCCGAAGCGGCCTGAGACGGGCGGCGCGTCGGCAGGAATTGATACCGCGATCGAGTACACATACGTGGAGGACGAATTGGCGCAAGGCGTGCCGCAGAACGAAGCGCGTTCGGGCCCGATCGGCATGGGATTTCGCGTGCCGATGGTGATTGCTTCTCCGTGGACGCGCGGAGGATGGGTCAACTCGCAACTCTTCGATCACACTTCGACGCTGATGTTCCTTGAGCATTTTATGGAGAGGAAGTATGGCAAGAAGGTGAAGGAAGAGAACATCAGCAGCTGGCGCCGTGCAGTGGCAGGCGATTTGACGTCAACATTTCGGCCCTATGACGGCAAGGAGCCAGATCTCGATTTTCTCAATCGCGACAAATTCGTGGTCAACATTGAGCAGGCGCGCTACAAGGAGATCCCCTCGAACTACAAGAAGCTCTCGCCGGATGAGATCGACGACGTCAACGGCAACCTTCGGCGTTCGCAGTTCACCGCGCACCAGGAACCGGGAACGAAACCGGCGTGTGCTCTACCCTACGAACTCTATGCGGAGGGCAGCCTAACCACCGATGGAGCACGATTTGAACTTCGGTTGACCGCTGGGAACCGTATCCACGGCGAAAAAGCTGCTGGAGCACCATTCAACGTCTACCTGCGTAATCTGAACGAGGTTCCCGCGGGCTTCCGGGCTGCTACGTATGCCCTCAAAGCGGGTGAGACACTTAAGCCGCAGTTTCCCGTATCTCTTTTTGGCGATGCGGGGTATTCGGTCGAAGTGCATGCGCCCAACGGCTTCTATCGCTCATTCACAGGCATGTCGGGTTCCCCTCAGGTGAAGATCGAGACGGAATACGAGACGAGGGGCACGAGGCTGACAGGAAACATGATCGTTCACATGCACAATACGAGTGTTAGACCTGTCAGTGTCAGCGTTGCCGAGACTTCTTACAGGATGGGAGCAGAGGAGAAAACTCTGGCCCCGGATCAGACCTGGTCACGGCTTCTGCAACTGAAACAGAGCCACGGATGGTACGACTTCAAAGTCACGGCGAATAGGGCTGAGGCTCGTTTCGCCGGACGCGTCGAAACCGGACTGCCCAGCGTCAGCGACCCGTTGATGGCGGGGAATGTTGGATGAGCCACTGCGAAGCTTCATGAGGCAAAGCGTTCGCTAGACATCTTTGAGGGAGACAGTCGCCAGCCTTCGGGTTGCCAAGTTTCGGATCTCAATTTGTGGGACTCGAAAGACATCCCGACCGAAAACCGCGGATGAATTTCTCATGACGCTCTTGTAATGAGGACCAAAATTGTCGTATATAGGAGTCAGACCAAATTGGTCGTATATTACGTGTTGCGACTATGTCGCATGTAGAGGAAATTCTCGTGTTCCCGCGTCATGAGTTGCTCAACCAGGTGGAAGCCAGAGGGATACGCCTCACCGCGCAGCGCCGCGCCCTGATCGAGACCATCCAGGAAGCGACAACACACCTTGATGCGGCAAGCCTGCTGAAGCAAGCACGTGAGCGAGATCCCAGGATTGACCGTGCGACGGTCTATCGCACCATTGAGTTGCTCAAGAGGCTCGGCATGATCGATGAGCTCGATCTGATGCACCTCAATGGCGAGAAACACTACTACGAAGTTAAGACCAAGCAGGATCACCTACACCTCGCCTGCTTTGTGTGCGGCGAGATCATCGAATTTGCAACGCCCGCGTTCGAGAGTTTGAAACAGCAGATCGCGACAGCGAACCAGTTTGAGATCCAAGTGATTCGTCTGGAAGCAGGCGGACTTTGCGGCGCTTGCACCGCAAAGAGAAAGGAACATTTGCAGTAAGAAGATTCGGAACAGGTCCCCGCGGCTAACTCTTGGCGGAGAACCGCGAGGACCTGGGGACCACAGCCGGATGGACTGCGGGCTGCTCTCACTATAGGGGTCCTGCCCGCAAAGATTCAACAGCCCTTCGCGTCATCGGCTTCCGCCGGTGACTGAACCGCAGATTGCTCTTTGTGAGGCCAGGAAATGATGGATGTAGCTGCTCCCTTGTCGTGGCGTCTTCATTTTGTCGTATCGATCGCTTTGGTTGTCTCGTTGTTCACAGCAGCCGCCGAGGGCCAGACGCAACGTAAGTACCCTGGCCGCGGTGCGGTTTCCTCTCAGGATCTCTCAAAACTGACGACGCCTGCCGCAGTCGGCACAACCGCAGCCGATTCGGTCTGCGCCAGGTATACGATGGGTTCAACCATATCCGATCCTCCGGTGCTCCAGAGTCAGAACGGCGTTCTCGAAGTCACAATCGGCTTTTACACCGTCACCGATTCGCAGGGCCTGATCCGTTACTGCTACGTCACCAATAACAGGCTTGAAGCGCCGACCCTAGTCGTCAATCCCGGCGACAACCTCGTTATTCACTTCACGAATGCGCTTCCTGCCGTTGCGGCGTCGAGCATGAGCGACAACATGGCCAGCATGAAGATGGCGCTTTCAAACGATGCCATGACCAGCGCCAGCCCCGCCTGCAATGGCGCAATGGGGACCAACGTGACAAACATCCACTTCCACGGAACAAACATCGCGCCGGTCTGTGGACAGGATGAAGTCGTTCACACGCTGGTTCAGCCGGGAGAGAGCTTCGACTATAACGTAACGATCCCGACCACCGAACCACCTGGTCTCTATTGGTACCACCCGCATCCGCACGGCATCTCTGAAGGCCAGGTGCAAGGCGGAGCAACCGGTGCGCTGATCGTTCAGGGATTACAAAATGTCTTTCCATCCCTGGCTGGCATGCCTACCCGGACCCTCGTAATCCGAGACCAGCTTCTTCCCGCGTCGGAAGCAAATGACAACAACATTCCGGCGTGGGACCTTTCTCTCAACTACGTTCCGGTCACGTATCCGAGCTACACGCCGGCGCTGATTGCGACCGTTCCCGGCGAGCAAGAACTGTGGCGTATGGCCAACACTGCTGCCGACACGATTCTGAATCTTCAATACATCGTTAACGGTATCCCCCAGCCGATGCAGGTCTATGCCATCGACGGCTATCCGCTCTCATCGGGAACTGCCAGCAGCATGACCACGATCCAGATGGGACCAGGCGCGCGCGCGGAGTTCGTGGTGACGACGCCCAATGTCGGCGACACAGCACAGCTGGTAACGCAGTACCAGAACACTGGTCCGGACGGAGACTTCGATCCGACACGCCCCATCGCCAATGTCGTGAGTCAGAGTGGCGCTACAGCTCCGGCGCAGATGCCGGCAGTGAACGGATCAACGAGCACGACTCTCAACAACAGCCTGGCAAATCTTGTCCCTGCCGCTCATCGCAATCTCTATTTTTCCGAAGTATTGCAAAATCCTGCGGACCCAAATAGTCCGACCAACTTCTACATCACTGAAGAAGGACAGACACCGGCGCTGTTCACGATGGGCCAGACGCCGAACATCGTCGTGCATGCGGGAACCGTGGAGGACTGGACGGTTCAAAACCGTGCAGGTGAGGACCATGTCTTCCACATTCATCAGCTTCACTTCCAGGTTATGGCCATCGACGGTCAGCCAGTAAATGACCCGGCACTGCGCGACACCTTTGACATTCCATACTGGAGTGGCTCAGGCGCATATCACAGCATTACGGTTCGCATGGACTTCAGCGATCCGAACATCGTCGGCACCTTCGTCTATCACTGCCACATTCTCGAGCACGAAGACGGCGGCATGATGGGCGAGATCGAGGTATTGCCTCCAGGATCGGCTGCTACCGCGGCAGTTGCAGCTTCGGCATCGAGCATTGCGCCCAATCAGAGTGTGACGCTGACGGCCAACGTCGTGGACGCGAGCACAGGAAATCCGGCACCGACCGGTCGGGTGCAATTCCAGCTCAACGGTAACAACGTCGGCGACCCGGCAACGATTGCCGACGGCGTAGCGACTTTGAGCACACCTATGGATGGCAATGTGGGCGGAAATACGCTCACAGCGTTCTATGAAGGTGATACCACCTACACCGAGGTGACGTCGCCCCCGATACCTGTCACAGTCTCTCCGTTCGGATTGACCTCGTCCGGAGCAACGGCTGCCGTAGGAGCGGCTGCGATTGCGACGATCAATGTGAACGTCGCCAATAACTACATCAACCCCATCAGCCTCTCCTGCACAATGCCTTCGAATCTGACTGAAAGCGCCTGCTTCGTGAATCCGACATCAATCACTGGTACAGGAACCGTGCAACTCACGGTCAACACGACGCCTTCGCATCCTACTAGCAGCAAGTTGAATGGCCGTCCTGGATGGCTTGCCGCCGGCGGAGGCGCGAGTCTTGCCTGCGTTGTCCTTCTTATGCTGCCGCGCCGCCGATGGCGTAATGCAACAGTTTCTGTATTGGCGCTCATGGCGGCCGCTTTCCTTTTAATCGGATGCGGAGGCTCCTCAAAGACCGATCCGGGCACAGCCTCGGGAACTTACACGGTCAACGTTACCGGCTCGGCAGGCAGCGGATCGTCGGCCTACCAGACCAGCGTCAACGTTCCTATCACGATTCAGTAGGGCTACTGCCCCCAAGAAAGAGAAGAGGCGCGAGATGATGTCGAGCAGAGCCTTTCATTTCCTGATCCGGACCATAGGATTCACTTGCATCTTTGTCGGCCTGTCGGTCTCCTCCCTGTGGGCCAGCGTAAGCGGGAGCATATCCGGCACGGTGAAAGACCCATCCGGCAGTGTGATCGCCAACGCACATGTCACCGCCAGGGAGTCGCGCACAGGCCTCACCTACGAAGGTCATACCGACAGCAAGGGCTACTATACCTTCCCGGTTCTTCCTGTCGGACACTATGTAGTCGATGTCGATGCACCGGGCTTTGGCAAGTATGAACGTAAAGAGATCGCTCTGGACACGAATGATGCGCTCACAATCGATGCTTCGCTCGCAGTCGGCAATGTCTCCCAGAACGTATCGGTCACGGACAATACGCTGCACGTAGAGACCGTCAGCACACAACTCGGACAGGTCATCACCGGGCGCCAAATGACTTCGGTTCCGCTCGATGGGCGCAGCTTTACGGATCTTCTCTCGTTGCAGCCGGGGGTCGCGCCACTCACGGCCATCAGCGACACCACGGTCCAGGATGTCGGCGCGACCGTTCTAAATCCTTCGGGCACACTGAATCCCGGTAACCAGTCCGTCAACGGGCAGCGCGAGACAGCTAACTACTTCAGCGTGAACGGCAGCGACGTCGAAGAGGACGTCAACGCCGGCACAGCCGTGATCCCCAACCTCGATGCCATCTCGGAGTTTCGCATCATCACCAGCAACTTCGATGCGGAATACGGCGAGTATAGTGGGGGCCAGATCGGCGTGGTCACGAAATCCGGAACCAACGAGTTTCACGGCAACGCCTTTGACTTCCTGCGCAATACCGATCTCGATGCGCGGAACTACTTCTCACCGACGCGCGGAGCCTTTCGGCAGAACCAGTTCGGTGGAACCCTCGGGGGGCCAATCCGCAAAGACAAGCTCTTCTTCTTCCTCGACTATCAGAGAACCCGGCAGACGCAAGGAGTCGATACCGGCAATATCGCTGTGCCCTCGAATGCCGACCGAAGCGGCGATCTTTCCGACTTCACGACCGGAACCGCCGGAAATCAGCTGAGCGGTCTGGTAAGTGGCCCTTACTTCGCGAACATTCTGACTCAGAAGCTTGGTTATCAGGTTGTGTCGGGAGAGCCATATTATCTGCCCGGCTGCACGTCGTCCAATACCTGCGTGTTCCCGAACGCAGTGATTCCGCAATCGGCGTGGTCAGTTCCGGCGCAACAGATGCTCCAGTACATCCCCGCACCCAATACAGCATCGGGAAGCTTCGCCACTTCCTCGTACAACCAGACGGTGCGCGACGATAAGGCGGGATCGCGTGTCGACTGGAATACCCGGTGGGGGCTGATGTCGGCGTACTACTTCATTGACGACTTCTATCTCGTGAATCCTTATCCGGTGGCCCAGAGCGGCGCCAGCGTGCCCGGCTTCTCTGCGGCGACCGGCGGCCGGGCGCAAATGCTTATGCTGGGCGACACAAAGACCTTCGGCGCAACAATGGTGAACGAATTCCATCTGAGCTACATGCGCGATAACACAAATCTCGGCCAGCCCATCGGCGGGTGGAACGTCAGCCTCGCTTCGCAAGGTTTTGTGAATGCGGATGGAACCGATAGCATCGTGGCTCTCGATCCTCGCGGCCAGGGTGTTGAGAACCTGAACTTCAATGCCTATTCGACCGGCGCCGCAGCCAATCAGCTCATCCAGGCAAACAACACCTACCAAACTTCGGACACGTTCTCGAAAGTGTATGGCAATCACACCATGAAGTTTGGCGCAGAATTCCATGCCGATCAGATCAATGCCGATCCGATCGCGCAGTTCAATGGCAGCTTCGTTTTTGCGGGGCAAGAGACCGGCGTCGATTTCGCGGATTTTCTGATCGGCGTTCCAAGCCAGTACAACCAGAGCCAGCTGAATCCCTTCTACGCCCGCAATAAGTACGTTGGAGCGTTTGCTCAGGACAGCTGGCATGCGTTGCGCAACTTGACGCTCAACTACGGGCTGCGCTGGGATCGCATCGCTCCGTGGTCGGAGAAGTACAACCAGATCTCTACCTTCGTTCCGGGGGCGCAGTCAGTCGTTTTCCCCGGTGCACCTCCGGGCATCCTCTATCCGGGCGATCACGGCGTCCCCAACACTTTGGCTCCGATCGACGAGCGGGACTTCTCTCTGCGATTCGGAATCGCCTGGACACCGCGGGGTGAAGGTGGAACACTTCTCGGTAAGCTTCTGGGATCGCCCGGCACAACCAGCGTGCGTGCAAGTTACGGCAAATTCTACACGGCTATCGATGCTCTTGCCATCAGCGTTCTCGCGGCGAATGCGCCTTATGGGACGACCTATTCGAGTCCTGAGCCACCGCTCTTCGCGACACCTTTCGTTGGTGCTGCCGATGGCGCTAACAACGGTCAGCCTTTCCCGTATACCTTTGCGCCGCTGAATTCATCGCGCAGCCATCCCGATTCAGACATCGACTGGGCCACCTATGAGCCGATTAGCGGCATCCCTGGATACAGCATTCACAACCACACCCCCTATACCGAAGAGTGGTCGCTATCAGTCGAACGCCAGGCCGGACCGAAAACGGTGTTCGACGCGACTTACATTGGTTCTGCCACCCGCCGCGAGCGTGTGCTGATTGCGGAAAATCCAGGCAATCCGGCTCTTTGCCTGAGCTTGAGCCAGCCCAGTGAGGTAATGTTCGGGACGCTGACCTGCGGACCCTTCGGCGAGGATACAGCTTACTATCCGGCTTCTGGGGGTGTGGTCAATGGAACTCGGCAGCAGCTTGGCCCCAACTTCGGCAGCAATGCGCTTCAGTCGAACATCGGCGCCGCAAACTACAATGCCCTCGAATTGAGCGCGCGACACACGGCTGGACGTCTCGAGTTCGAAGCCTCCTACACGTATAGCAAGTCGCTCGACGAATCCTCGAACATCGGCGAGGAAGTTAACCCATTCAATCCGGCATTGAGCTACGCGATTTCCTCTTACGACCTCAAACACAACTTTGTCGTCAGCTATGATTACCAGCTTCCCTTCGATCAGTTCCTTCATCCCAACCGGCTCACGAAGGGCTGGTCCTTCTCGGGGATCACTCATTTCTCGACGGGTTTTCCCGTCACCATGATCAACAACGGCGACAACTCGCTGATTGGGACCAACCCGAACGGCGTGAACAATTCGAGCATCGATGAGCCCGATTACAGCGGACAATCTCTCGGCCTGAACAAGAATCCCCGGGACCAGGGTCATGACTACTTCGACATCGCTGATTTCAGCATGAACGCTCTCGGAGAGCCCGGCACATCAAAGCGCCGCTTTTTCTACGGTCCCGGGCAGGCCAATTACGACATGGCGATCGCTAAGAATCTGCCGTTCACGGAGTCGAAGAACCTGCTGTTTCGTGTCGAAGCCTTCAACGTCTTCAATCATGCTCAGTTCTTCGGTCCTCAAGCCGTTGATGGCGATATCGGCAGTTCTACATTTGGCAAGGCAGTCAGCGCCGCGTCCCCGCGTATTCTGCAGGGCGCGCTCAAGTTCTCATTTTAGAAGACACATCAACAAGGGTTTCGAAGCGGTCGGTGGGAAGTCCCTGATCGCGCGGAGATTATTCCAAATCTTCGATGCCTCACCAGAAAAGTTCGCAGCCGAATGAGACTCCAGTAGATTGCTCGTGCTGCACATTCAATAATGGGAGCATGATGCAACAACGGCAAGGGAGTATGGATGATGAATATCGGGTCTTTGAAGCACGCTTAAAGGCTCTGCTGCCGGAAGAGTACCGCGAATGCTACGAGGATGTGCAGCCTGTATCGATGGGCTCCGCCGGTCTGAAATACGGTGTCGATGGACGTGTCGCCTGGGACGAGATTTGGGGGTCGTTCTGTGATTTGGCGATGGCCGGCGGGCCGCCGCATAGAGGAAAATTGCTCGAACCCGCCACAAAGACCAAAATCGATCGGGATCCATTGCGTTATGGGCAAGTAGTAAACGAACTTTGCCGCGGCGTCGAAATGGTGACCGGGCTAGCAGTAGAACCCTCACCGACCCATGGCTGGATCAACGTAGACACGCCGAACACCCACATGGCCGCATGGCTGGCCCGTGCCATCAATATGGAGAACGTATCCGCGCATTGCGAGGGCATGGTCTTGAGCCTCCCAGCGGGTCCGCAATATCGCGTGGAAAAGGAGATTAAAAACGTCGTGACATCGGCCGCCAAGACCTGCCACTACTGGCTGGGACATACTTCGGCGGCACAGCATCGAGCAATTGCAGAACTATTCGAGATCATAGAGAATGAATCGCCCCTCATTCAGCCGCCATGCTTTCGCGACGATTCCTCGATCGCCATTATGGAGAGCTTGCGCGAGAGGATTGCGACGGCCATCCACTCGTTCATCGGCCTCCACGCGCCCGGCCGCGAATATAGCGGCTGGCTCGGTGTGGAGTGCGAGAGCGCACGGCCTGCGATCTGGATGATGCGAGCCGTGGTCATAAACAATGTGCTCTGCCGGCGCGAAGGTAGCCGCATTTACCTGGCGATCAATCCGATCATAGACCCCATGGGGATCGTTGTCGTTCGCATGGTCCGCCGGGCTTATCACCTAGCACTCAGTCAGGGTGTCTTTGCTGGGGCTGGTAAGGAAAAACCGATCACGTGAGCCGAATAAAATGGCCTTGCGTTCAATTTCCCTGTGGCTTGGCGTGTTCCTTGCCGAGATGTTCTTCAATGAAAATAGTGCTATCGGAAAGATCAGCCACCTTCGCTCCCGCCGATGCAAGTTGATCCTCGGTCAGGTTCAGGAAGGCACGGACAAACTCCGGCTTTAGCTTAAATCTCAGCTCTTCTCCCGTTTTACGATTCTTGATGATGGTTACCATCTGATTGATTGGAACCGTCTCAAAGCGCAGGTTCAACTTGCCCAGACTCGCTCCTGTGGCTGCTTGCACACCATCTACAACACAACTCCACTGGACCTCGGCTGGAGATTCGTGCACGACGGAAAGAGCGAAGTCGCCACGCTGAAGATTCAGATCACGCAATGCCCTCGCGCCCATCCGATAGCCAGCCACTGCAAACGGACCGGCCATCCCGTGGATCGAAGCGACCGCCTTAAGAGTCACATCAGTTGATGAATTGTTCTGCTGTGCGAAAACGGATTCTCCAACTCCGGCCAGGAACAGGAGACATATAGAGACCAACAAATGGGGTCGCGAAGGAACCACAGAAGGACCTCACTTTGCTCAGTCGTTATTTTAATCCTCCAGAGTCAACCAACTGCGACTCCGGATTAACTGAAAAGCTATGCTCGCCTGCTGCTCACACAAACCCGCGCATCGCGAAGATGCGCGGACCCTGGTGTGTGGCGGTAGTCC
>Ga0335074_10004354_pt1 | contig 19503 bp, 17 predicted proteins | sample Lox_Sample_23_FD_206715 | JGI IMG/M metagenome (GOLD analysis project Ga0335074, IMG submission 206715) | Soil microbial communities from Loxahatchee National Wildlife Refuge, Florida, United States - Lox_Sample_2.3 | ecosystem: Environmental > Terrestrial > Soil > Wetlands | place: USA... | reverse complement strand
CCGTGATCGGCGGCAACGTCGATGATGCCGTCACCATGAAGCACGTCCCGACCACCGCGTCCGGCATGCTCGCCGAGCCGGACGGAACTGTGGTCGACACACGCTACCCATGGTTCGTGGTGCTGCACATCCTGTACGACGTGCCGGCGGCGCCCGTCGCGGGGCTGCCGACGGCCGGCTCGACCGCAACCGGCGGTGCGGTCCCATCTCAGGCCGCCCCGGCGAACAACGGTGCCGCACCTCCGGGGGTTGCAGCACCGCCGGTGACGGGGATTCCTGTGGCCGCGCCGGCGCCCGCGGGCAGCATTCCCGCGCCGGCGCCGGCCTCGATGCCAGCGGCCATTCCGACCAACTGACCGAGGACGAAGCTGGCGGCGGGCGGGGTCCGACAGATCGTGTCCTGCTCGCGGCCGAAGCGGCACCGCGACCAAGCAACGTCGCTACAGGTGCAGCGATTGCCTTCTTTGTGTGGTTGACCTCCCTGTGCGGCCGTACAGGGCGATCCCGACCAGGTCCGGCGCATCCGCCGGCTCGGCGCGGAAGGCGGCGCGATTCGCGGCATCATGTCCGGTTGCACGGATTGCCTGGAGGTCGGAACGCGGCGTCACCCGATCGCGGCATCCCCTGGGATCCGCAACGCCACGGCCGGAGACAGGAACGGCTACCCCTGCCGCCAGGGCAGCCCGTCCACCTTCCACCCGCCGGTCGTGCCGCGATGGCCGTTCGCATCCGTCGGCCCCTCGAACCCGTCGGCGACGTTGTAGCTGTCGGCGAAGCCGGCGCGCTGCGCCGCCTGGGCCGCTGCCATGCTGCGCCCGCCGCTGCGGCAGATGAAGAACAGCCGGTCCTCCGGCGTCAGCCCCGCCGCGCGGAGCTGATCGACGAACGCCGCGTTGAGCTGCATGGTCGGGTAGGACTGCCAGGGAATCAGCACCGGCTTCTTGCCCGCGGCGGCGAGATCGGGCAGGCCGACGAAGCTCCATTCCGCCTCGGTACGCACGTCAACGAGCTGCGCCTGCGCGTCGGATTGCAGCGCGTCCCACGCCTGTTTCGGGGCCACGTTCTCGACCATGCTGTGCTCTCCCGGCAGCCGGGGGCGTGCGACGACTGGCAGGCCGGCCGGCGATAGAAGAAAGGTGCCCCAGCATGACGGAAAGCTCAAACCGGGTCGCGGACGGGCTGGAGGGCGCGATCGGCCACACCCGGCTGATCCGGCTGCGCCGCGCCTCGGAGGCGACGGGCTGCGACATCCTGGGCAAGGCCGAGTTCCTCAATCCCGGCGGCTCGGTGAAGGATCGCGCCGGGCTCGCGATCATCCTCGATGCGGAGCGACGCGGCGCGCTGCGCCCGGGCGGCGTGGTGGTCGAGGGCACCGCAGGCAACACCGGCATCGGCCTTACCCTGGTCGGCAATGCCCGCGGCTATCGCACCGTCATCGTCATGCCGGAGACGCAGAGCCGCGAGAAGATCGACACGCTGCGCATGATCGGCGCCGACCTGCGCCTGGTGCCGGCGAAGCCGTACCGCGATCCGGGCAATTACGTGCATGTCTCGCGCCGGCTGGCGGAGGAGATCGGCGCGGTCTGGGCCAACCAGTTCGACAATCTCGCCAATCGCGAGGGGCATCGCGCGACGACGGGCCCGGAGATCTGGCAGGAGACCGCAGGGCGCATCGACGCCTTCACCTGCGCCTGCGGCACCGGCGGCACGCTCGCCGGCGTCTCGCTGGCGCTGAAGCCGCTCAAGCCCGGCTTGCGCATCGTGCTCGCCGATCCGGAGGGCAGCGCGCTCTACGGCTGGGTGAAGCGCGGCGATCTCGCCGTGCAGGGCAGCTCGATCACCGAGGGCATCGGACAGTCGCGCGTGCCGGCGAATCTCGAAGGGGCAGTGATCGATGACGCGGTGCGCATCCCGGATGCGGAGGCGCTGGAGCAGATCTACGACCTGCTGATCCATGAGGGACTGTCGGTCGGCACGTCCTCGGGCATCAACGTCGCGGCGGCAATCCGCGTCGCCCGCGACCTCGGTCCCAACCATACGGTGGTAACGGTGCTGGCCGATGGCGGCGCGCGCTACCAATCGAAGCTGTTCAATCCCGAGTTCCTGCGCGGCAAGGGGCTGCCGGTGCCGTCCTGGCTCGCGTGAAGCGCCCGCGCCACTCTACCGCCCGGCATTGATCAGCCCGATGCCGATCAGGATTCCAACGACCCCGGTCCACTGCCAGGGCGCCAGGCGCTCGCCGAGAAAGATGCGCGCAAGCAGCGTGGTGATGCCGGAGGCGAGCGAACTCAGCACCGCGACGGTCGCGATCTGCCCGGTCCGAAGCCCGAGCGTCAGCGCCACGTAGCCGAGCAGGCCGAGCGTGGTGCTCGCGGCGAGGCGCAGACGGAAACCGTGCAACGGTCGGTTCAGCGTCTGGCCCAACGCGCGCGCCACCGCCAGCAGGATCGCCATGCCGAGCAGGTAGTAGACCCAGACCGGCACCAGCGGCCCCAGCGCCGGTACCGCCCAGCGTCCCTGCAGCCAGAAGCCGATGCCGAATCCGAGCGCCGCCAGCGCGCCGAGGCCGATGCTGCGCCCGGCGGCGGCACCCGCATGGGTCGGCCTATGGCCGGCGGAGATCAGCGCGATGCCGCCGACGGCGCAGCCGATGCCGGCCGCCTGCATGCCGCCGATCGGCTCGCCCGTCGCCGCGGCGAGCCCGGTCGTCACCGCGCCGAAGGTCGCGGCGAGCGGCGAGACGATGCCGACCGTGCCATGCGTCAGGCCGCGGAACAGCGCGTAGCTCGCCGCGAGATTGATCGGAACCGCGAGCAGCGCCGCGGCCCAGGCGCCCGGCCCGGCCGTGTGCAACAGCGGTGCGACGTCCGACCAGTCGAGCGCCAGCCAAAGCGTCAGCACCGCGAGACCCACGAGCTGCGTGAGCAGGATCGTGGGGAACAGGCCGATGCCGCGGCCGATCGGACGCACGAGGAAATCCGCGACCCCCCACCCGAAGGCGGAGAGCAGGCCGAGCAACACGGCCACGTGCTACGACGCGTGCTTGTCGATCGGGCGCAGGCGGCGGGCGCGACGTGGTCGCGTCGCGGGCGTCCGAACAAGGGGCGTGCCCCTCGAGCGCTCGCCACGAGGCCGGAACGCGGTCAAGCCGGCCGCCCGTTGCGGCACCTGAACATGACTTCCTCCCCTCGACGCGGCAGCCTCGGCGGCCGCGCAACCTGCTCAGCGCGCCGCCGCGCGCCGCCCGGGATCCTGCGAACGCCCGATCATCCGCGCCATGCGCCGCAGCCCGGCCCATTGCTGCTGCACGTAGCTTCCCGAGGCCAGCGCCTCCTCGGCCGAGGGATCGCCCGTCGCCACATACTCGCGGGAGAAATCCGCGGTGCCGAACATCATGTCCCACCAGGGCAGGATGGCGCCGTAATTGCAGCTCCGCTGCCCCGCCGCGAGGATGCCGTGATGCGCGCGATGAAAGCGCGGCGAGATCAGCAGCCGCTCGCCCAGCCAGCCGAAGGAGAGTCTTGCGTTCGCATGGCTCAGACTCTCCAGGAAGCGCAGCATCAGCACCAGGAGCGGAAACTGCATCGGCGGAATGCCGATCAGCAGCGCCACCACGGTGAACCAGACGAAGGAGATGACGTCGTCCACCAGGTGGTTCCGGTCATCCGACCAGAACGTCATCTGCCGCTGCGCGTGGTGCAGCGAATGCAGCGCCCACCACCAGCCGAACCGATGCGACAGCCGGTGCCGCCAGTAATCGGCGCAGTCGAGAATCGCCGCGTAGAGGAAGAACGTCACGATCGGATGGCCGAGCAGCCCGGGCACCAGCCCTTCCAGCGTCGGCGGCACCCAGCCGTGATCGGTGAGCCAGCCATTCATCGCCACCTGGAGCTGGTAGAAGATCACGAAGGTGACGAGCGGCAGCAGCCCGACGCGGGAGATCAGCGTGTAGATGACGTCGACCGACACCGCCTTCGCATCCGGCCAGCGCTCGACCGGCCGCCAGCGCTCGAGCGGCACGCAGACCGCGTAGGTGATCGCCACCTGCGCCACGCCATAGACCGCGAACAGCACCCAGCCGCCGGCGATATCCTCCCAGTCCATCAGATGCAGCGCGTACAGCGCCGGCACCACCCCGTGCCCGGTGATCCAGCCGGCGACGCTGTCGAACGGATCGTTCAGCAGCGCGGCAAAGCTCATCGCTGCGACACCGAGACCGGCAGCGTGTCGTGCGTGTTGAGCCAGATGCCGTGCGGCGACCGCCCGACCTCGATCACCTGCATCTTGCCGGTCACCGGATCGAGGATGCCGATGGAATGGTCGAAGCGGCGGCTGATCCAGAGCTTGCCGTCCGGCGCGAAATCCATGTCGTCCGGCCCGCCGGAGACCTGGTAGCGCCGGATCTCCTGCAGCGTCGCCGGATCGAGCGCCACGATCGTGCCGCCCACCCGGTTGGTCACGTACAGCGTGCGCCGGTCATGCGACAGGAACAGCACATGCGGCCCGCGCCCGGTATGCACGCACTGCACCACATGCCCGTCCACCGGGTCGACCACCGCGACGCAGTCCGAGCCCATCAGCCCAACCAGGATATGCCCGTTCAGCCACAGCACGCCGGCCGGCGTGTCGCCAACCTTGCTGTCCCAGAGCACCTGCAGCGTGCGCAGATCGATCGCCGCAAGCCGCCCGGTCTCCTGCAGCGACACGTAGACGACGCTGGAATCGGGCGCGTAGTTGATGTGGCTTGGCATGGCGGAAAGCGGGAAGCGCTTGACCAGCCGCATCGTTGCCGCGTCGTAGACGTCGACCTGGTTGCGCGCCAGCCCGGCGATGGTCAGCCACCGCCCGTCCGGGCTGAACACGAGCTGGTACGGGTCGGCGATGGTGAGCCGCCGCTCCACCTTCGCGGTGCGCGGGTTGATGAACAGCACCTCGTTGCCGGTGGTGTCACCGACCAGCAGGTAGCGGTGGTCCGGCGTCAGGGCCATGTGGTGCGGCTCGCGCAGCACCGGGATGCGCAGCTTCTCGCGATGCGTCGCGACGTCGATGACGCTGATCGAGGCCGAACGGGAATTGATGACGAAGGCCAGGCCCTCCGCCCGCGCCTGGCCCGCCAGGGCGACCAGGGCGACGGGGAGCAGGAAAAGAAGACGCATGCGCCGCTCGCAGCCTCGATGATGCAACCGCGCTATAGCATGGAAGCGGCGCGTGGCAGCGACGGAACTCGCACCAACGCCCTCTGTTCGCAACATTCCTGCCCACCTCGTGCGCGCGTGGCGGGTGCGCGACGAGTCACAAATCGGTCAGCGCCGCGGTTCGGCCCCCGGGATCGGTGGGCAAACCGCCCCGGCCGGGGCAGGTTTGACGATCCGTCCCTGACCCGCCAACCGCGATGGACCAAAGGCACCGACCCAAGCTGCTGTTCGTCGAAGACGAATTCCTGATCCGCCTGACCGTCGCCGAGGCCCTCTCCGACGATGGGTTCGAAGTGCTGGAGGCGGCGAGCGGCGAGGAGGCGCTGCAGCTGCTCGGAGCCGATCCGTCCGTCGCGCTGCTGCTCACCGACCTGCAGCTTCCCGGCAAGATCGATGGCGGCGAGCTGGTCCGGCGCGCCCGCGAGACGCGGCCGGACCTGCCGGTGATCCTGGTCACCGGCCGGCCGGAACAGCGCGCCTCGGCCGCCGCCTCGCCGCGCGACATGGTCATCGTCAAGCCGTACCTGCCCTCGGAGGTGAGCGCCGCGGTGCGCCGGATGCTCGGCTTGCCGCCGGCCTGACGGCACGCCGCACGCTGCGGCACGATTCCCCTACGGCTGCTGCGGCCGCTGTGGTGCGTGTCCCTCCTACGGCTGCTGCGGCCGCTGTGGCCCGTGTCCCTCCTGCGGATGCGGGGCCGGCGCGGGATGCGGCGGCGGTGCCGGGTGTGGCGCCGGACGCGCTTCCACATGCGGGGCCGGCCGCGGTTCGGGGCGTGGCGCCGGCCGCGGCTCGGGGCGTGGCGCCGGCGCAGCATGCGGCTCCGGCCGAGGCGCCGGATGCGACTCCGGGCGGGGCGCCGGCGCGGGATGCGGTGCCGGATGTGCCTCGGGATGCGGCGCCGGGTGCGGCGCGGCCGGCGCATGCTCGACCGGACGCGCCGCCGGGGTCGGGTGCGGTGCGGCGGTCACGTGCGGCGCGGCCGGGGCCTGCGGCGCGTGTACCTCGGGCGCATGCGGCGGCGCGACCGCGGGTGCATGCGGCGCCGTCACGCCCGGGTGCGCTTCCGCGCCCGGCGCATGACCGGGTGCGCGTTCCGGTGTCACGCCTGGCGGATGCGTCGCGGGCGCGAGCGGCCCAGGGGCACCATGCTCGCGCAGCGCCGGCAGCGCCGGCGCCGCCGCGCCATTGGCGTGCGGCGCGATCGCCGGTCCCGGCGCGCCGCCCGGGCGCGGGCCTTGCGGCGCCGGGGTCGGGGGCGCCGCGTGCCGGGCCGCCTCGGTCGGACCTGGCTGGCCGGTCGCGTGCAGCGGCGGCAGATGTCCCGGCGCCGCCGCGGGCGCCGTCGGCGCGGTCGGGTGCGGCACCGCCGGCGCGGGCGCATGCACCGGCGCCACCGCGTTCGCCGGGCGCAGGCCGGGACGCGCCCCACGCTCTGTCGTCACCACGGCCGGCCCGGGCGCGCGATGCTCCGGCGCGACCGGCGTCCGGATTCCGAGCGAGCGCGCCGCTGCCGGGGTCAGCCCGACCGTCTCCGCCGCCGGATGCACCGGCGGTCGCGCGACCACCGGCTGAGCCTTGAGCAGCACCTGCTCCGGCGCCGGCCGGGCGAGGTGCCCCAGAGGATCAGACCGAACCATCGCCGTGGTCGGCGCAATCGTCGCGGCCCGCGCATTCGCCAGGTGCTGCAGCGGCGTGAAGTTGCGTTGATTGATCACCACGCGGTTGTTGGTGATCCGCTGGTTCTGGATATAGGTCGTGCGATAGATGTTGACCGAGCGGTTCAGGACCGGGCGCGACAGATACGGCGCGTTCAGCCGCTCGAAATAGCGCGGCCCGACCCGGTACGATGGGTAGTACGGCTCGTTCCAGCCGAGCGGCACCCATCCGACGGCGCCGGCGGCAAGCGCCCCGGCGGCAAAACCGATCGCCGCCCCGACCGCCACGCCGGCGCCGACACTGAAGAAGCTGACGAGGGCCGGCGCATACACCGGCCGGTAGTACGGCACCCCCGGCTGCACCGGCGCCCAACCCCAGCGGCCGCCGACATGCACCCAGCGCCCGTAATGGAACGGCGCGAAACCCCATGGCTCGCTGCCCACCCAGGTCCAGCCATAGGCGCCGTCATAGGCCCAGCGCCCGTCGCGATACGGCACCCAGTCGCTGCCGACCTGCGGGTACCAGACCTCGCCGAATTCCGGCGCCGACTGCCAGCTTCCGTACTGTGAGAGATCGTCGGCACCGGTCATCTCGTAGATGGTCTCCGGCACCGCCGAAGGCGTCGCCTGCGCCTGCTGCTCGCGCGCCAGCATCGCCGACAGGCACTGATCGGAGGCGGCGGACTGCACCTGGCCGCTGAAGCTGTCGGTGCCGGTGATCGACGCCATCTGCCCGGCGCCGACCTGCAGCGTCAGCCCCGGACCGGTGACCGTCACGCTGCCGTCGGCGGCGATGATCTCCGTCGGCGTCGTCGTGTCACCGGCGATCACGGCGTAATGGCCGGGACCGCCGATCGCGACCGTGCCGCGCGGCGTCTCGATCGTGTCGGTCTCGCCCTGGGCGAGGCCGCGGATATGCATGCAGACCTCGCCCTGCGGCTCGGTCACCACCAGCGCCTGATCGTCGAGCTGCGTCAGGTCGAACTCGGTCTGCGACATCATGTCGAACTGGCTGCCCGCGATCTCGACCTCGGCCGTCGCCTGCGGCTGCGTCCACAGCGCCATGCCGGTGGAGAGCGGGTAGTTCAGCGTCGCCGGCTGCCACGTCGTCTCGCCGGCGCCGTGGAACGACACCTCGCCGGTGATGCGCGCGAGACGCCCGACGCGCGTCGGCGGCCCTTCCGGCTGCCCGGGGGGTGCGCCGGTCTCCTGTGCCGGAGCCGCCGGCGCCGGGACAGGCGCGGATTGCGCCGCGGCCGGAACCGGCCAGCAGGGTGCGACGCCGAGTGCGGTCGCCGCCAGCACGGCCGAGACGCGGAAGAACGAAGTCTGGGTACGCATGCGATCACCTGTCCTGGCGGGCCCGAAAGTGCACCGCCGTCCCGTCCCGTCGAGCATGCCGCCCCGACCATGGCTGCGATCGGGAGACACCGTGGCGGAATCGAGCCTGCCGGCAACGCCGCGCATCACGTTCGGTTGTCGCGAGGCAGGGTCTTTTCCCTGCCATCCCGCGGCCTTGGTGCTGACGCAACCCGGACCAATCTGTCCGCGTGAGACGATGGTGGGCGTCGGAGTGCCGGCCAGCGCGGCCGGCGGACGCCGCGGGAGAATGACGATGGCAACACGCAGACGGAGCCGCCTCGTCCTGCCGCTGGCGATGCTGGCGGCGGCGCTGCTCGGCGGGTGCTACGCCTACCCCTACGGCTATTACGGATACGGCTACGGCTACTACCCGTACGGATACGGCGCCTATCCGACCTACGCCTATGCCGGGCCGGCCTATGTCGGCGGCACCACCCTCGCCTTCGGCTGGGGCGGCTGGGGCGGGTGGCACGGCGGCTGGGGCGGATGGCACGGCGGCGGCGGCTACTGGCACGGCGGCGGCTGGGGCGGCGGCGGTTGGGGCGGCGGCGGCTGGCACCACTGAGCGGCGATGCTGATCTGAGCGGGCCCCCGGCGCGGCCGGGGGCAGGCCGATCAGGCCGCCCGGGCGGTCGCGATCGTCTCGGCCTCCCGCCGCGCCTCGCCATCCAGCGCCAGCACTGAATCGAGCGTATCGGCCGCCGGCGCGCCGAGCCGTTGCATCACCGCCTCGACCGTCGCGGCAATGTCGAGAAAGCCGATGCGCCGGGAGAGAAAGGCGGCGACCGCCACCTCGTTCGCGGCGTTCAGCACCGTTGCCGCGCCGCCGCCGGCCCGCAGCGCCTCGCGCGCCAGCCGCAGCGCCGGGAAACGCTCCGGCTCCGGCGGAAAGAATTCGAGGCGGCCGAGCGCGGTTAGGTCGAGCCGCGGCGAATCGGTCGCCAGCCGCTCCGGCCAGGCGAGCGCATGCGCGATCGGAATTCGCATGTCGGGCGCACCGAGCTGCGCCAGCACCGAGCCGTCGCGATGGCACACCATGCCGTGGATCACCGATTGCGGATGCACCAGCACCTCGATCCGGTCCTCCGGCAGGCCGAACAGCCGCGCCGCCTCGATCACCTCCAGCCCCTTGTTCATCAGCGTCGCGCTGTCGATCGTGATCTTGGCGCCCATCGACCAGACCGGATGGCGTAGCGCCGCCTCCGGCGTCGCCCGCCGCATCTCGTCCAGGGTCGCGGTGCGGAACGGCCCGCCGCTCGCGGTCAGCACGATGCGCTCCACCTTCGCCGGTTCGTCACCGGCGAGCGACTGGAAGATCGCGTTGTGCTCGGAATCGACTGGCAGCAGCACCGCCCCCGCCTCGCGCACGGCGCGCAGCAGCACCTCGCCGGCGCAGACCATCGCCTCCTTGTTGGCCAGCGCGATCGCCCCACCCCGCGCCGCCGCGACCAGCGTCGCCGGCAACCCGGCCGCCCCGGTGATCGCCGCCATGGTCCAGTCCACCGGCACCCGCGCCGCCTCCAGCACCGCCGCCGGCCCGCTCGCGACGCCAATGCCGGTGCCGTCGAGCGCCGCCGCCAGCGTTTCGTGCCGCGACGGGTCGCTGATCACCGCCCATTCCGCGCCGACCTGTCGTGCCTGCTCGGCGAGCAGCGCCGCATTGCCGCCGCCGACCAGCGCCCGCACCCGGAAGCGTTCGGGACCCGCGGCCAGCAGGGCAATCGTGCTGCGGCCGACGCTGCCGGTGCTGCCCAGAACGGTCACGGTCTTTACCGCCACAGATACACCCCGCGTCCAAGTACCAGAGCCAGCAGGGCCGCGACCGGCGCCGCCGCCAGCAGCCCGTCCAGCCGGTCGAGCAGCCCACCATGCCCCGGAATGATATGACTGGAATCCTTGCGACCGAAATGACGTTTGGCCGCGCTTTCCAGTAGGTCGCCCGCCTCCGACACCAGGCCGAGCAGCAGCCCGACCAGCGCCGCGCGCACCGGGTCGCCGGCCGCGAGCGACGTGGCACTGCCCGGATGCAGCACTGCCGTCGCGATCGCGACCAGCATCGCCGCGGCGAGGCCGCCGACCGCGCCCGACCAGGTCTTGGCCGGCGAGATGCTTGGCGCCAGCTTCGGCCCGCCGACGATCCGGCCGGTGACGTAGGCGCCGATATCGGTTGCCCAGACGACCAGGATCACCAGCAGCACGTTGTCGCGCCCGGCCGCCTCGTCGCGTCGCAGCCAGACGAGCGCGATTCCCGCCAGCCCGACATAGAGGGTGCCGGCGGCCAGCACGGCGCGATTGCCGGAAGCGGCCCAGGCCAGGCAGAACCCGACCGCGAGCAGCGCCAGCGCCGTCGGCTCGTGCCCCAGCACCGCGAGCGCCATCGCCAGCGCCACCGCGGCCGGAACCAGCGCGCCGGCGGGCGAGGCGAGCCGGGCGCCGCACAGCACGACCCATTCGCAGGCAAGCCCGACTGCGAGCGTCGCCAGCAGCACCCGCCAGGGCGTCGCGCCGAACCAGATACAGACCAGCGCGATCGGCGCCAGCACCGCCGCGGAGATGATCCGGAGGCGCAGATCGCCCCAGGCGCGGCGCCGGACCGCATCCGGCCCCGCACCCACCCGATCGGACTGCGACCGCGCCGCCTCAGCGGGGTCGTGCACCGAATCGCCGCTCCCGCCGCGAGAAATCCTCGAGCGCCGCGGCGAAATGCGCCGCGGTGAAATCCGGCCACAGCACGTCCAGGAAAGCGAGTTCGGCGTAGGCGCATTGCCAGAGCAGGAAGTTCGACAGGCGCTGCTCGCCGCTGGTGCGGATCAGTAGGTCGGGGTCGGGCATACCGGCGGTGAACAGGAACTCGCTGAACCGCGTCTCGTCCAGCGTCGCCGGGTCGAGCCGCCCGTCCGCGACCGCGGCGGCACACGCCCTCGCCGCCGCCGCGATCTCGTCCCGTCCGCCGTAGGACAGGGCGATATTCAGGTTCAGCCGCGTATTGCCGGCGGTGCGGCGCTCCGCGGCGAGCAGCTCGGCGCGCAGATCCGCGTCGAAGCGCGAGCGGTCGCCGATGATCCGCAGCCGGATCCCTTCGCGCGCCAGCTCCGCCACCTCGCTGCGCAGGTAGTGCCGCAGCAGACCGGTCAGATCCGTGACCTCGGCCACCGGCCGCCGCCAGTTCTCGCTGCTGAAGGCGTACAGCGTCAGCCAGGCGACGCCGAGCTGCGCGGCCGCCTCGATCGCCGCCCGCACCGCCTGGACGCCGGCCCGGTGGCCGGCGACGCGCGGCAGGCCGCGCGCCCGCGCCCAGCGGCCATTGCCGTCCATGATGATCGCCACGTGGGCCGGCACCCCGGCCGGCGCGGCCGGATCGGCCGCTGCATGGCCGGGCTCGGCGGTCGCGGTGGTTCCGGTCAAACCTGGCGAATCTCCTTCTCCTTGTCGGCGAAGGATTCGTCGATCCGCTTGATGTACTGGTCGGTCAGTTTCTGCACTTCGTCCGACCAGTGCTTCAGATCATCCTCGCCGACCAGGTGCTTCTTCTCATTCGCCTTGATCTGGTCCATCCCGTCGCGTCGGACGCCGCGCACCGCGACCCGCGCTCCCTCGGCGTAGCGCCCGGCCGCCTTGGCAAGCTCCGTCCGCCGCTCCGCGGTCAGCTGCGGGATCGGCACCCGCACGAGCTGCCCGTCCGAGGCCGGGTTCAAACCGAGCCCGGCGTCGCGGATCGCCCGTTCCACCGCGCCGACCAGGCTGCGGTCCCAGACCTGCACCGTGATCATGCGCGGCTCCGGCGCGCCGATCGTGCCGACCTGGGTGATCGGCACCTCCGATCCATAGGCCTCGACCCGCACCGGCTCCAGCAGCGCCGGATTGGCCCGCCCGGTGCGCAGGCCCGCGAATTCCCGCCGCAGCGTTTCCATCGCGCCATCCATGCGCCGCGTCAGATCCTGCTTCAGCGTGTTCAGATCGGCAGCCACGGCCCGTCCCTCCCGGTTTTGCTCAACCGTCGCCCGTCACGGCTCGACGATCTTTGTAAACCGACCTTCGCCGCGCATCACCTGGGCGAAGGCGCCGGGGGCGTGGATGTTGAAGACCAGGATCGGCAGGCCATTCTCCCGCGCCAGGCTGATCGCCGCGGCATCCATCACCGCCAGATCGCGCGACAGCACGTCGAGATAGGTGAGCCGCTCGTATCGCTCCGCCATCGGCTCGCGCCGCGGGTCGGCGGAATAGACCCCGTCCACCTGCGTGCCCTTGAGCAGCGCGTCGCAGCCCATCTCGGCGGCGCGCAGCGCCGCCGCCGTGTCGGTGGTGAAGAACGGATTCCCGGTGCCGGCGGCGAAGATCACCACCCGCCCCTTCTCCATGTGCCGTTCGGCGCGGCGACGGATATACGGCTCGCAGACACTCGACATCGGGATCGCCGACTGCACCCGGGTCGGGGCGCCGCGCCGTTCCAGCGCGCTCTGCATCGCAAGCGCGTTCATCACCGTCGCCAACATGCCCATGTAATCGGCCTGGGCGCGTTCCATGCCGCCGGCAGCGGCGGAGACGCCGCGGAATATGTTGCCGCCCCCGATGACCAGGCAGACCTGCACCCCGAGCTCGACCACGTCGGCGACATCCCCGGCGATGCGATGCACGGTCTCGGTGTCGAGACCGTAATCGCGGCGCCCCATCAGCGCCTCGCCGGAGATCTTCAGCAATACACGCTGGTAAGCCGGCCGGTCGGTCATCTCACCCCGAGGCATGCCGGTGTCCCGACCCCGGCACGTCGCAAGATCAGCGCCGGGAAAGCAGGCAACCGCAATATTGTTTCGCGGACAATCCGCCGCGCGCCCGTGGCCCGGCGGCGCGCACAGTAAGGCCCGGCGATGGGGGCCACAAGATACGCCTACGAACGCATTCCAGGCCGGGCTTACACGCCCGCGGCCGCGGCGACCTCGGCGGCAAAGTCGGGTCCGGTGGGGCGGTTCACGCCTTCGCCCAGCTCGAAGCGCGCGAAGCCGGCCAGCCGCGCCCCCGCCTTCTGCAGCACCGCGCGCACCCGGCTCTCGCCGTCATGCACCCAGACCTGCTCCAGCAACACGACGTCCTCGTAATACTTGCGGATGCGACCATCGACCATCTTCTCGATGATCGCGTCCGGCTTGCCCGAGGCACGCGCCTGCTCCCGCAACACCGCCCGCTCCCGCTCCAGCGCCGCCGGATCGACCGAGTCGATGTCGATCGCCTCGGGCCGCGACGCCGCGACGTGCATGCCAACCTGCCGGCCCAGCAGCTCCAGCGCATCGAGCTCGGTCGAGCCTGCAACCGCCACCAGCACGCCGATCCGGCCCAGCCCCGGGCGCAGCGCGCCGTGCACATAGGTCGCCACCACGCCGTGCTCGACCGCGAGCACCCGGGCGCGGCGCAGCGTCATGTTCTCGCCGATCGTCGCAATGAGATGCGTCAGCTCCTCGCCGACCGTGCGGCCGCTGCCGGGATAGGACGCCTCGCCGATCGCCTCGACATCCTCGCCGACCTCGAGCGCCACCTTCGCGACCGTCTCGACGAAGGCCTGGAAGTTCTCGTTGCGCGCGACGAAATCGGTCTCCGCATTGACCTCCACCATCGCGGCACGGCCAAGCGCCGAGGCGACGCCGATCAGCCCCTCCGCCGCGACGCGTCCCGATTTCTTCGCAGCCGCCGACAGGCCCTTCTTGCGCAGCCAGTCGACCGCCGCTTCCAGCTCGCCGCCGTTCTCGGTGAGCGCGCGCTTGCAATCCATCATGCCGGCGCCGGTCTTCTCGCGCAGCTCCTTGACCAGGGCGGCGGTAATCTCAGCCATGCAAGGCCTCCTGTCACGTGCCGGCACCCGGGCGGCGGGCGCCGGCGTCACCATCCAACCATCAGCCGGGCGCCTGTGCGGAGTGCCCCCAGGCCACGCGGCCAAGGGGGCCCGGCAGGCAGGGTCAGGCGTGCGCCTGCTCGGCCGGGTGCTCGACCTCGCGCGAGGGCACCTCGCTCGGCAGCTCCTCCGCCGTGCCGATATCATGGCCGGAGGCCGCCATCTCGGCCGAGATTCCGTCCAGCACCGCGCCCGCCACCAGGTCGCAGTAGAGGGTGATCGCCCGGATCGCGTCGTCATTGCCCGGAATCGGGAACGTCACGCCATCCGGATCGGAGTTGCTGTCGAGCACGGCGACCACCGGAATGCCGAGCTTGTTCGCCTCCTCGACCGCAAGCTTCTCCTTGTTCGTGTCGATGATGAACAGGATGTCCGGCAGCCCGCCCATGTCCTTGATGCCGCCGAGCGCCCGCTCCAGCTTCTCCTTGTCGCGGGTGATCTCCAGCACCTCCTTCTTGGTCAGGCCCTGCGTGTCGCCCGCCAGCATGTCGTCGATCTGGCGCAGCCGCTTGATGCTGCCGGTGATGGTCTTCCAGTTGGTCAGCATGCCGCCGAGCCAGCGGTGATTCACGTAGTACTGGCCGCAGCGCTTGGCGGCGTCGGCGACGTACTCGGCGGCGGCACGCTTGGTGCCGACGAACAGCACCCGGCCGCCGGCGGCCGTGACGTCGCGGACCGCCCGCAACGCCCGATCCAGCATCGGCACCGTCTGCTGCAAGTCGATGATATGCACCTGGTTGCGCACGCCGAACAAATACGGCGCCATGCGCGGATTCCAGCGGCGGGTGTGGTGACCGAAATGCACGCCAGCCTCGAGCAGCTGACGCAACGTGAACTCAGGCATCGCCATCAGGGCGGATCCTTTCTCAGCGTCCGGTTGAGCCTCCGCGGGGCCAGGCCAAAACGGCACCGGACCCGGCCCAAGGCCGGGAAAGGCGCCCCGCGTGTGGATTACCGGCCCAGCAAGGGCCGGCGAGGCGGATATGGCGCACAGCGGAAGAGGAAGCAAGGGAAGGCTGGGGCTTCGCCGCAGACCCCACCAGGACCTGCGGCCCTGGACCCGCGTTACGCCGACCAGCAGGCGGGGATGCCGTCGGAACGGCCCAGCGGATCGTCCGCGGGACGCGGGACCACGGCAATCGCGCGGACCACTTCGGCATGTTCGGCAGGATCGCCGCGACGCAGATCATAGGACGTGCCAGCCGGATAGGCGCCGACCACCAGCAGATCGGCCGAGGCACCCTCGTTGCAGTGACCGACACCGGCGGGGATCAGCACCACGTCGCCGGCCCGGACCGACACCACCTGGCCGCCGGGACCGCCGAACCGCACGCGCGCCTCGCCTCGCGCAATCCCCAGCACCTCATGCGCATTGCTGTGGAAATGATGGAACGGGAAAATCCCGTCGCGCCAGCCATTGCCCCAGCCATGCGCTGCGAACACGCGCTCGATCGCCGCCGGATCGGCGGCAACCGCACCGCGCCAGAGCAGCAGCGGCAGCGCCGAATTGGGAATCCGGCCATCGTCGGCGAAGCGGAATTGCTCGGGCGGCACTTGCGTCATCGCATGCTCCGGGAACAAACAACCATGCCGGCACGGAGGGCAGGCGTGGATCATATCGCAATCGCCAGCCCGCGCCTGCGTCGCCGGGCCCTGCTCGCCGCCGTCGTCGTCCCGCTGCTGCCCGCCGGGCCACGCGAGCCGTGCTGCGGCCTGATCTCGGCCAACGGCGATCGCCTGGCGCGGTTCCTGGACACGAGCGGCGTCGAGACGCACTGGATCGCCGGCTGGCACGTCAACTGGCGCACCGGCCTGCCGGACCGCGCCGCTCCCGGCGGACCGGCCTCCGACTCGCATTGCAGCGCCTTCGTCGCGGCGATCGCCGACCGGCTCGGCCTGCCGCTGCTGCACCCGCCGGAGCACCGGCAGACACTGCTCGCAAACGCGCAGGCGCAGTGGCTCGCCGGCCCGGGCGCGGCACTCGGCTGGCGCGCACTCGGCTGGCGACAGGCGCAGGCGGCGGCGAACGAGGGCGCGCTGGTGCTGGCAGTCTTTTCCAATCCCGATCCCCGCCGACCAGGCCATATCGCCATCGTCCGCCCCAGCCTGAAGGACGCGGCGGCGCTCGAACGCGACGGGCCGCAGGTCATCCAGGCGGGGGAAAAGAACTATCGCTCCATCGACCTGCGCACCGGCTTCAGCCACCACCCGGGCGCCTGGCGCCCCGGCGGCGGCGGGGCGGTGCGCTTCTACGCGCATCCGCTTGATTGGACACCGCCGCCGATGGCGGGCTGACCGCCGCCCGGATCAGAGATCCTCGACCCGCTCCACGCCCGGCACCAGCTTCAGCGCCTGCGCGAGACGCGGCGTCACATTGAACCCGCCCGGCAGGGTGATCTCGATCGAGCGCTCAGCATCGATCTGCGGCACCAGCACGACGCGGCCGCGGCCCCGCGCCTCGCGGCCGAGGATGGCGCGGATATGCGCGACCGCCTCCGTCCGCTCCAGCCAGACCCGCATCCCTCCGCCGACGCCGGAAGCGGCCTCGTCCAGCGCTGAAACGTCCTGCGCGGTGATGCGCAACGTCTCGCCGTCCAACCGCAGATCGGCGGTGACCAGCAGATGCGTGCCGGCGGCGAACAGGTCGCGGCCGCGCGCCAGCACCTCGCTGAAGCACGTCACCTCGTAGCTGCCGCCAGCATCGGACAGCCGCACCCAGGCCATCTTGCCGCCGGTGCGGGTCGGGCGCTCCTTCACGCTGATCATCGTGCCGGCGAGCTTGACCCGCGTCGCCCCCGCCGCGGCGGCGGCCTCCATCTGGTTCGAGGCGATTGCCCCGAGCCGCCGCAGCGCCGCGGCATAGGCGTCGAGCGGATGCGCGGTGAGGTGGAACCCGACCGCCTCCGCCTCGAAGCCGAGCCGCTCCAGCGGCGGCCAGTCCGGCACGTCGTCGAGCCGCAGCGGCGCCGGGCCGTCCGCGCCGAACAGGCCGATCTGGCCGCTCTGCGCCTCCTCCGCCTGCGAGGTCGCGCGGCGCAGCACCGTCTCCGCCGCGGCGAACACCCGCGCCCGGTTGGCGTCGAGCGCGTCGAAGGCGCCGGCCTTCGCCAAATTCTCGAGCTGCATGCGGTTGAGCTGCCGCGGATCGACCCGCGCCGCGAGCGCCGCGAGATCGGTGAACGGCGCGTCCCCGCGCGTCGCCATCACCGACTGCATCGCCGCGAGCCCGACCTTCTTCACCGCCGCCAGCGCGTAGCGGATCGCGAGTCGCCCGTCCGGCATGCGCTCCACGCCGAAATCCGCCGCGCTGCGGTTGATGTCGGGCGGCAGCACCGGGATGCCCTGACGCGTCGCCTCCTGCCGCAGCGCCGCCAGCTTGTCGGTGTTGTGGATCGCGAGACTCATGCAGGCGGCGAGGAACGCGACCGGGTGGTTCGCCTTCATCCACGCGGTCTGGTAGGCGACCAGCGCGTAGGCGGCGGCGTGCGCCTTGTTGAAGCCGTAATCGGCGAACTTCGCCATCAGCTCGAACACTTCGACGGCCTTCGCCTCCGGGATGCCGCGTCCGACCGCGCCGTCGACGAAGGTGCGGCGCTGCGCGTCCATCTCGGCGCGGATCTTCTTGCCCATTGCGCGGCGCAGCAGGTCGGCGGCGCCGAGGCTGTAGCCCGCCATCTTCTGCGCGATCTGCAAGACCTGCTCCTGGTAGACCATGATGCCGTAGGTCTCGGCCAGGATGTCGTGGATCTCCGGGTGCGGCGCCTGCCACGCCTCGCCGTGCTTGCGCTGGCAATAGGCCGGGATGTTGGCCATCGGGCCGGGTCGGTAGAGGGCGACGCCGGCGACCAGGTCCTCGAACCGGTCGGGGCGCATCTGGCGCAGCACGTCGCGCATGCCCTGGCCTTCGAACTGGAACACCCCGCCGGCGTCGCCGCGCGCCAGCATCTCGTAGGTTGCCGGATCGTCGAGCGGCAACCTGTCGAGATCGACCGTGACGCCCAGGGCCGCGAGGAAGCCCACCGCGCGCTGCAGCACCGTGAGCGTGGTCAGGCCGAGGAAGTCGAATTTGATCAGCCCCGCCTGCTCGATGTACTTCATCGAGAACTGGGTGATCAGGAATTCCGATTTCGGGTCACGGTAGAGTGGCACCAGCTCGCTCAGCGGCCGGTCGCCGATCACCACGCCCGCGGCATGAACGCCGGCGTGGCGGTACAGCCCCTCGATTTGCAGCGCGATTTCCAGCAGCCGGCGGATCGCCTCGTCGGTGTCGCGCATCTCCTGCAGCCGCGGCTCGCCGTCCACCGCCTGCTGCAGGGTGACGGGCTTGGCCGGGTTGTTTGGGATCAGCTCGGCGACCTTGTTGACCTGGCCGAACGGCAGGCCGAGTACGCGGCCGACGTCGCGCACCGCGGCGCGGGCCTGCAGCTTGCCGAAGGTGATGATCTGCGCGACGCGGTCGGCGCCGTATTCGCGGCGCACGTAGTCGATCACCGCGTCGCGGCGATCCTGGCAGAAATCGATGTCGAAATCCGGCATCGAGATGCGCTCGGGGTTCAGGAAGCGCTCGAACACCAGGCCGAAGCGCAGCGGGTCGAGATCGGTGATGGTCAGCGCCCAGGCGACCACGGAGGCCGCCCCCGAGCCGCGGCCGGGGCCGACGGGAATGCCCTGCGCCTTGGCCCATTGGATGAAGTCGGCGACGATCAGGAAGTAGCCGGCGAAGCCCATCGTGGCGATGACGCCGAGCTCGTACTCCATGCGCTCGCGATAGGTCGCGGCGGTGGCGTCGTCGGCGCCGATCGCGGCCATGCGGCGGACCAGGCCTTCGGCGGCCATGGCGCGCAGCGTTTCCTCCTCCGTCGTGCCGGGGCGGACCTTCGGGCAGACGGGGAGCAGCGGCTTGCGGGTTTCCGCCATCACCGCGCAGCGGCGGGCGATGGCGAGCGTGTTGTCGCAGGCTTCCGGCAGGTCGGCGAACAGCGCGCGCATCGCGTCGGCCGGCTTGAACCAGTGCTCGGCTGTCACGCGCCGGCGGTCGGCGTCGGCGAGCAGCCGGCCCTCGGCGATGCAGAGCAGCGCGTCGTGGGCGGCGTACATGTCCGGCCGGGCGAAGAAGCATTCGTTGGTGGCGACGAGCGGCAGGGAGGCCGCGTCGGCGAGCGCGATCAGGCCGGGCTCGATGGCGCGGTCGGTCTCGGTCGCGTGGCGGTGCAGTTCGACGACGGTGCGGTCGGGGAAGGCCTCGGCCAGTTGCGCGAGCAGGGTTTCGGCGGCGCTGCGGCGGCCTTCGGCGAGCAGGCGGGCGATCGGGCCGCGGGTGCCGCCGGTGAGCAGGATCAGGCCGGCGGCGTGGTCGCAGAGCGTCTCGAGCGGGAGTTGGGGCGGGGCGATCGGGTCGCTGTCGAGG
>Ga0335074_10004353_pt1 | contig 19505 bp, 15 predicted proteins | sample Lox_Sample_23_FD_206715 | JGI IMG/M metagenome (GOLD analysis project Ga0335074, IMG submission 206715) | Soil microbial communities from Loxahatchee National Wildlife Refuge, Florida, United States - Lox_Sample_2.3 | ecosystem: Environmental > Terrestrial > Soil > Wetlands | place: USA... | reverse complement strand
GCTGTCGCGCAGCGTTCGGCGGCCTGGAACAGCGTGGCGCGTCAAGGCGTTAGTCTGCCGCGATGGCCTCCAGAATCGAAGATTACGCCATCATCGGCGATTGTGAAACCGCTGCGCTGGTCGGCCGCGACGGCGCGATCGACTGGCTGTGCTGGCCGCGTTTCGACAGTCCGGCTTGCTTCGCGGCCCTGGTCGGCTCGAACGACAATGGGCGCTGGCTCATCGCGCCGGTCGACCGCGGCGCGCGGGTGTTGCGCCGCTACCGCGAGCAAACCCTGATCCTTGAGACCGAGATCGAGAGCGCGACCGGCGCCGCCACCATCATCGATTTCATGCCGCCCCGCGAAACCGCCTCCGACGTGGTGCGGCTGGTTCGCGGCAAGCGCGGCCGGGTGGCGATGCGGACGGAGCTTGCGCTTCGCTTCGACTACGGTTCGCTGGTGCCGTGGATCACGCGGCTCGAAGACGGCGCCTGGCGCGCGGTGGAAGGCCCCGACATGGCGGTGCTGCGGACGGCGGCGCCGTTGGCGGTGGATCGGGGCAACATCAGTGGCGAGTTCAGCGTCGCGGCGGGAGAGACGATCCCGTTCGTGTTGACCTACGGCGCGTCGCACCTGCCGCCGCCGCGCCGCATCGACCCGCTCGACGCGCTGGACGACACTGAAGATTATTGGCGCGGCTGGGCGAGCCGGGCGCGGCCGGCGGGCCCGTGGTCCGAGGCCGTGGTCCGATCCTTGATCGCCTTGAAGGCGTGTACGTATCGTCCCTCGGGTGCGATTGTTGCCGCACCGACCACGTCACTTCCGGAGCGGCTCGGCGGCACGCGCAATTGGGATTACCGTTTCTGCTGGCTGCGCGACGCCACGTTCACGCTGCTCACCCTGATGAACGCCGGTTTCGACGAGGACGCGCGGGCCTGGCGCGAGTGGCTGCTGCGCACCGCCGCCGGCGATCCGTCGCGACTGCAGATCATGTACGGCCTGACCGGCGAGCACCGGCTTCCGGAGTGGGAGATACCCTGGCTCGACGGCTACGAAAACTCAAAGCCGGTCCGCGCCGGCAATGCCGCCGCTCAACAGCTCCAGATCGATGTCTACGGCGAGCTGATGGATGCGCTCCTTCATGCGCGTCATGCCAAGCTCGGTGCCAATGAAGAAGGCTGGGACATGCAGCAAGGTCTGCTCTCTCACCTTGAAAACATCTGCGAAGGTGCGGATCACGGCATCTGGGAGGTGCGCGGCGATCAACAGCGTTTCACCAACTCCAAAGTGCTGGCGTGGGTCGCATTCGACCGCGCAGTCAAAACGATCGAACAGTTCGCCATGGACGGTCCGTTGGAGCGATGGCGGGCCATGCGCGAAAAGATCCACGAGGAAGTGTGCCGCTACGGCTTCAATCCCGCAGTCGGCGCCTTCGTGCAAAGCTACGGCTCCGAGCATCTGGATGCGAGCGCGCTGCTCATTCCGCTGGTCGGATTTCTTCCCGCCAGCGATCCTCGGGTCCAGTCCACCGTCGAGGCGGTCAAGCGCCATTTGCTCTGCGACGGTCTCGTCATGCGCTACGACACCAAGCTCGGAATGGACGGCCTGCCTCCCGGCGAAGGCGTGTTCATCGCCTGCACCTTGTGGCTCGCGGATAACCTGATTCTGCTTGGCAAACGGCAAGAGGCCCGCAAGTTGTTCGAGCGGGTGCTGTCGCTGCGCAACGACGTGGGTTTGCTTTCGGAGGAATACGCGGTCAAGGACGGCAGGCTCGTCGGCAATTTTCCGCAAGCGCTATCCCACATCGCGCTGGTCAACACCGCCTACATGTTGAGCGCGCAGAGCCGGCATTATCGCCATCACGCGGGCGAGCCGCAACCGCGGGAAGATCATCCATTGCAGGCGGACGCATCGGCCTGACCGGGTTGCGGCCTCAAGGCAACGCCTATCGCTAAGGTTCGTCCCGGCCACTATGATGACCGTGATGCCGCCGCGCGGCGGCGAATGGAACGTCGATCATGGACATGAGCGTGCCGGTCGTGCCGCACCAGCAGGCGAGCGAAAACGAACAACACTCGATCGGCCGCAGTCCCAACGCCAGCGAACTCGATGTCTGGCTGGAGAAGGCCGAGGCGATGGGCGAACTCAAGCGCATCACCGCCGAAGTAAGTCCCGATCTCGAAGCGGCCCATATCACCTATCTGGTCGGCCTGGAGAAGAGCCCGGCGCTGCTGTTTGAAAACATCAAGGGGCATCCGGGCCACAAGGCGCTCTACAACATGATCGGCTGCAACCTGTCGCGCTTCTGCCTGATGATCGGCGAGCAGCCCGTGGACCACCCGCTCAAGGCGGTGCGGCTGCTGCAGCAGAAATTCGGACGCAAGATGAAGCCGGTGGAGGTCGCCGCGGCCGCCGCAGTGTCGAGCCAGAACGTCGTCGAAGGCGACCGCATCGACATCCGCATGTTCCCGGCGCAGCGCATGTGGCCGCTCGACGGCGGCATGTATCTCGGCACCAACGACGCCGTCATCACCATGGACCCGGACACCGGGCGGGTGAACGTCGGCACTTACCGGATGATGATCAAGGGTCCGCGCGAGATCGGCGTTTACACCTCGCCCGGCAAGGACGCCGGCAACGACCGCGACAAGTGGTGGAAGATGGGCAAGCCGGCGCCGATCGCGGCCTGCTACGGCATCGATCCGCTGCTGTTCCTGGTCGGCGCCACGACGCTGCCGAAGACCGAGAGCGAGTACGAGTACTATTCCGGCATCAAGGGAGCGCCGATCGAGCTGTTCAGGTCCGATCTCACCGGTCTGCCGCTGCCGGCCCATGCCGAGATCATCCTCGAAGGCCATCTCTATCCGGATGAGACATTCGCCGAAGGCCCGTTCGGCGAATTCACCGGCTATTACGGCCGGCCGAGCGGCGCGACCCCCTACATGCGGGTCGAGCGGCTGCGCTACCGCAACAATCCGACGCTCACCTGCGCGCTGATGGCGGACGGCCCGTCCAACGAGTGCGGCCTGTTCTGGGCCGCGGTGCGCTCGGCCGGCATCTGGGCCGACCTGCAGAAGCTCGGCATACCCGGCATCCAGGGCGTGTGGTCGATTCCGGAGGCCGCCGGCTGGGGCATGACGGTGGTGTCGATCAAGCAGATGTATGCCGGTCACGCCGCGCAGGTCATGGCGCTCGCCGCGCAATGCACCGCCGGCGCCTATTTCGGTAAATACGTCATCGTGGTCGATGACGACATCGATCCGTCGAACGTCGGTCAGGTGCTGTGGGCGATGGCGACGCGGTCGCGGCCGGCGCAATCGATCGACATCCTGCGCGAGACCTGGAGCACGTTCCTCGACCCGAGCCAGAACCCGCCGGAGATCCGGCCGTGGGGCTCGAAGGCGCTGATCAACGCCTGCATGGACTACAAACACATCAAGACGTTTTCGCCGCGCACCAAGCTCGACAAAAACACCTACGACCGCGTCGTGGCACGCTGGAACGAACTAGGCTTTGAGGGAAAGGCGCCGGAGATCAGGGTGTTCGAGGACAAGACGCGAGGAGCGGGCGTGGAGTAAAATTTTCAGACTGCGATCCGCTTCGGCCGCGGCGCTGCGGCCGCCGGCCGCCTCTGCATATTGGCATACATCCGCCGCAGGCAGCGTTTGACCACCGCCAGCTCTTCCGGCGAGATGCCGGCGCTGGCGTCCGCCTCGATGTCGCGCGCCGGCGGAATGAGACGCGCCACCAGCGCGCTGCCTTTGGCCGACAGCGCTACGGCGACCTCGCGGTTGCTGGCGGCGGAGCGCGTGCGTGTGACGAGGCCGAGATGCACGAGCCGGGTGACGATGCGCGATAGCGTCGAGGCGTCGATGCTGGTCACAGCGGCAAGGTCGATCTGACGCTGCCGGCCGTTGGCGGCCAATACCGCCAGCACACGCCACAAGGCGATGCTCAGCCCACGCGGCGCCAGCGTCTCGGCGCCGAACTGCTCGGCGACGATGCAGCCGACCCGGTTCACCAGATAGGGCAGGTAATCCGCGAGATTGAGCTTGGAGGAGGGCTTGGCGGTCGGCATCGCTTGGGCAAGCTACCGCGAAAGTGATGCATTTACAACAGATGCAATTTCAACTATCATAGTAAGAAATAATCCGAAGAATGCCTAATCGCGGGAGGTCCCCATGGATTTCGGCTATTTCACGCTGAGCGATAACCACTACGAAAACAATACGCGCTCATCGAACCAGTTCGTCGCCGACATCACCGATCAGGCACTCTATGCCGACAAGCTCGGCCTGCATTCGGCCTGGATCGGCGAGCACCATTTCAATTCGCTCGGCGTGCTGTCCTGTCCGGACATGGTGCTGGCCTACGTCGCCGCCAATACCAAGCGCATCCGGTTGGCGCCGGCGGTGACGGTGACGCCGCTGCACCATCCGATCCGCGTCGCCGAGCAGTGGGCGACGCTCGATCTTCTCTCCGGCGGCCGGGTCGATTTCGCCTGCGGCCGCGGCTATGACCGGCGCGAGTACGAGCCGTTCCACGTCTCGTTCGACGACAACCAGGGCATCTTCGAGGAAGGCGTCGAGGTCATCCGCCGGCTGTGGCAGGCTAACGATCGCATCTCGCACCACGGCAAGTATTATTCGTTCGACGACGTGCGCATCACGCCGAAACCGGTGCAGCAGCCGATCCCGACTTATGTCGGCTCGTTCTCCAAGCCATCGATCGAACTGGCCGCCCGGCTCGGCTGCGGCCTCATCGTGGCGCCGTTCGCGGCGGCGCTGAGCTTCGGCGGCTTGCAGCAGGTGTCCGATCTCTATCACACCACCTGCGCCAAGCATGGGCAGAAGCCGCAGCGGCTGATGTGCAGCTACTTCATTCATTTTGCCGACGACAAGGCACAGGAGGACGCCGCGCGGGCAAGGCAGATCCGCTACTACCGCGAATGCGTCATTCCGGCCTTGCCGGGTGATCCAAAGACCGCGCCGCCAAGCTACCGTTACTTCGTCGACATGGTCGCCAAGCTCGGCCGGGTGAAGCCGGAGGATTTGACGGAAAACTCCGTGCTGCTCGGCACGCCGGCGCGCATCATCGACTCCTTGAAGAAGGTGGAAGCGGCCGGGTTCGCCGAGGTGATCCTCTACTTCAACGTCGGCCTGAAGCCGCACGCGCAGGTCAAGGACGAGATGGCGCGCTTCATGGCCGAGGTGGCGCCCGCCTTCGCCGATGCGCGCAAGGAAGCCGCAGCGTAATTTGATTTGTCATGGCCCGCGAATGCGGGCCATCCGGTAAACGCCGGGGGCGACGATGTTTAACGGATCGTCCGCCTCCGCGGACGATGACGGTCACGGCAGCTTCGGCTGATAGGCCAATACGTCCGCCCCCGGCGCGTCGCGCGCGGCCGCGTCGAGCGCCGGCAATTCGCCTGCCGCCTCCAGCACCGGATAGGCGACCGAGCAGATGTGCGAGTGGATGCGCTTGAGGTCGCTTAAGATGTCGAGGTGGAGCGAAGTCGTTTCCAGGCTTTCAGGACGCCCCTCGCGCAGCCGCTCGAAATGCCGGTCGGCCGCCTCCAGTTCGGCCTTGCGCAATTCGGTCTTCTCTCGCAAGAGCCGCCGCGCCGCGTCCACGTCGCCGCGCATGAAGATGCCGAACGCCGCCTGCAGGCTCTCGCAGACGCGCTTGTGGAAACCCGTCAGCTCAGCCGCGCCTTCGGCGGAGAACTGGTAATTGCGCTTGATCTTCTTTGCCGCCAGCTGACACAGATTCTTGTCGATGATGTCGCCGACATGTTCGAGATTGATGGCGAACGACACGATCTCCATGGCGCGGCGGCCCTCGCTGTCGTCGAGGCTGCCGCGGGTGAGCTTGGTGAGATAGAGCTTGATCGCCTCGGTGAGGCGGTCGACGATGTTGTCGCGCCGCGACACCTCGCTGACGAGACTGCGGTCGTTGGTCATCAGCGCCGCCATCACGTCGCGCAGCATGGTCTCGATGGTGTCGCCCATGCGCAGCGTCTCGCGCGCGGCATTGGCGAGCGCAAGCGGCGGGGTATCGAGCGCATTCTCGTCGAGATAGCGGGGCGCCGAAAGGTCGGCCGGCCGCTTCTTTTCCGGCAGCACGCGCTGCAGCAGTGCGGCCATGGCGTCCAACGGAACGATGAAAATCGCCGCCAATGCAAGGTTGAACGCGAGATGGAATTCGGCCGCCATTTTGGACGGGTCGGGCTGCAACGCGCTGAATTCCCGCGCCAACGGCGCGACGAACGGCAGTACGACGATCACGCCGATCAATCGGTTGATCAGATTGCCGAGCGGCAGGCGCCGGCTCGCCGGATCGCCGTGGATGCTGCCCTCGACCAGCGGGTTGATCGCGGTGCCGAGATTGGCACCGAGCACCAGCGCCAGCGCGGCTTCGGGCGTGACGAATTGCGAATAGGCGAGCGACATGACGAGGAGCACGATGGCGACGCTGGAATGCGCCGCCCAGGTCAGCGCCGCGGCGATCAGCACGCAGAGCACGGGATCGCCGGTGATGGCAGCGATCACGGTTCTTGCTGCCGGCGCTTGTTCGGCAGGGGCCAGTGTGCCGATCAGAATGTGCAGCGCCAGCAGCATCAGGCCGAGCCCGATGGCGATGCGGCCCAGCGCCCGCGCGAGGCTCTGGCCGCCGGCCCGGAAGGTCACGACGCCGACGACGAGCAGCGCCGGCGCGACCGCCGAAATGTCGACCGAGAAGACCTGCACGATCAGCGTCGTGCCGACGTTGGCGCCGAGCATGATGGCGAGCGCGGGCACTAGGCCTACCAGGCCGTCGGATGCGAGCGAGGCGGTCATCAGCCCGGTCGCGGTGCTGCTCTGCATGATGGCGGTGAGCAGGAGCCCGGCGCCGAACGCCTTGAACCGGTTGCTCAGCGCGCGGGCGAGGAAGCGGCGCAGATTGGGCCCGAACGCGCGCAGCACGCCGCTGCGGACCATGTGCAGGCCCCACAGCAAGAGCGCCACGCCGCCCATCAGATCGAGGAGTACGATGCTGCCCATCGGACCGCCGCCTTGCTGCGATTCTCGCGCGTACACCGCCAGTCGTTTCGAAGCGATGCTGCGGAGAATCTAAACTTGTCGCTAAATAAACCGGTCGAGCGGTCGATTCCAGGGTTAAGCTGGCTTAACCGGCGTCGGACGACCGGCGTCAACTTCCGCACCGTCTAGTCGAGGGGTTTGCCGTCGGGGCCTTTGATCTGCCGTCTCCAGCCGCTTTCAATCAGGGAGACCGCCTGATCGGGCATGGGCACGTAGCCAAGTTGATGCGCCATTTCCTTTCCGTTGCTGTACGCCCACGCAAAGAACTTGAGCGCCTGCGCGGCCTCTGCGGCGGCGGACGGCTCTGATTGCATGAGAATGAACGTCGATCCAGCCAACGGCCAGGACGCTTCGCCGGGCGCATTCGTCATTGTCAGCCGCGAATCCGACTCACCGCTCCAATCAGCGCTTGCGGCGGCGGCATCGAAACTCGCCATGGTGGGAAGCACGGCGTGACCGGCGCGATTGATCATTCCGGTGTAGCTCAGCTTCCTCCGCTCGGCATAGGCATACTCGATATAGCCTAAGGCCCCGGCGATCCGCGCAACGATGTTGGCAACGCCCTCGCTACCTTTTGCGCCAAGTCCGATGGGCCAGTCGACGACGACATCTTCGCCTACCTGGTTCGCCCATTCGCGGCTGACCTTGGAGAGATAATCCGTCCAGATAAACGTCGTGCCGGAGCTGTCGGCGCGATGTATCACGGTGATTGCGGTATCGGGCAGTGCGACCGACGGATTGAGCTTGGCGATCGCTGGATCGTTCCATTTTGTCACTTGGCCGAGAAAGATTTCGGCGAGCGTCGGGCCATCGAGCGTGACTTCACCGGGGCCGACGCCGGGCAAATTCAGGACTGGCACGACGGCGCCACTGACGAGAGGGAATTGAACGAGGTGATTGGCCCCGATATCCGCCTGTAAAAGCGGCATGTCCGAGGCGCCGAACGCTACTGCGCCGCTGGTGATCTGCTGAATGCCTGCTCCCGAGCCGATCGGCTGATAGTTCAGCCTTGGTCCGCCGCCCCGCTCATAGGCTTTCGCCCACGCGGAGAGGATCGGATAGACGAAGGTAGAGCCCGCTCCCTCGATCTCGGCGGCGGATGCGGAGAGGGCGAGCGCTGCGAGGAAGCAAACAAAAGCGAGTATGCTCAGATGCTTCACGAGCATCGCTCCCGGGAGCGAGTTGCGTGCTTCGGCGAATGGAGGCCGAGGCAGATCGTGCGGGCGCGCCGCCAAAAATGCTCTACGGCTCGAGCTCGGTGTCCCAGTACAAATAATCGAGCCAGCTGTCGTGCAGGTAGTTGGGCGGAAACAGCCGGCCGTTGCGGTGCAGGTGCTGCACCGACGGCTGGAACGGCTTTTGCGACGGCCACATGTTCGACTCGGCCGAGGTCAAGTTGCCCTTGCGCAGATTGCACGGCGAGCAGGCGGCGACGACGTTGTCCCAGGTGGTATGGCCGCCGCGCGAACGCGGCAGCAGATGGTCGAACGTCAGGTCGTCGCGGGCGCCGCAATACTGGCAGGCGAAGCGGTCGCGCAGGAACACGTTGAAGCGGGTGAAGGCCGGGTGTGTGGTCGGCTTCACGAAGGTTTTGAGCGACACCACGCTCGGCAGCTTCATTTCCAGGCTCGGGCTGCGCACCGCGCGGTCATAATTGGCGACGATGTTCACCCGATCGAGGAAGACCGCCTTGATTGCGTCCTGCCACGACCACAGCGACAGCGGATAATAGCTCAGCGGGCGAAAGTCGGCGTTGAGCACCAGCGCCGGAAAGCCCGATGGCGATACATGCGCGTTCAAGACCTGACCCGCCTCGACTCGGATGCCGCAATGCGGCGATAGACGCTAGTTTATAGGGGGGAGTGACAGGATTGTGAAGCTTGCCCCGGAGGTTACGGGCAGTTGCCGGGTCTGCAGCGGCCGCAAAGGTTCGGCTCGTCCGACGCCAATCGGCACGGCGTGGCGCAGCGGCGACGAGCGCCGGGATTCTGCGGCGCTTCCAATCACTTGGCGACTTTTGGCGCTCTTGGATTTTAGTCCTGTCCGGCTACGCCCGGCCGGGGCAAAACAAGCGTCGCACTTGCTGCAGGCGGGCTGGGCGGAGCATGCGGGCGGAGTGCCGGATCAGGCGCCGGCGCGATCGAGTCTTGGCGCTGCGGCGGCGGCAGAGCAAGCGCCAGCCGGCAGTGCAGCCCACTGGGCGCAAAGCTCATCTGCACCGAGCCGTCGAACTGGCGCAGGCCTTTGCGCAGGAGCGTGGTGCCGAACCCCTCGCGCCGCGACGCAGCCGGCGGCGGGCCGCCGGTCTCGACCCATTGGAAGTCGACACGTTCGCCGTCGGTCGTCCAAGAAAGCGCGATGCGGCCGCCCGGCATGGACAGCGCGCCGTACTTGGCGGCGTTGGTCGTCAGTTCGTGGAAGGTCAGCGCCAGCACGGTCGCGATCTCGGACTCGCACTCAAAGTCCTCGCCGTCGAGCACAAACCGCGCCGCATCGTAAGGCGCGAACTCGCCGGCAAGAATTTCTTTCAGGTGTGCGCCGCGCCATTCGGATTTGATCAACAGATCGTTGGTGACCGCGAGCGCCGCGATGCGGGCGTTGAGTTTGCCGAGCGCCGCCGGCTGGTCACGCAGCGTCTGCGATATCACCGACTGGACGATCGAAAGCGTGTTCTTGATGCGGTGCCCGAGCTCGTAATTGAGCAGCTGCCGGCGGTCCTGCTCCTCGCGCAGCCGCCGCAACAGATCGCGATAGCTTTTGGCCGCCCATATGATGATGACGGACGATGACGCAAACAGCACATAGCTGACGATCCATTCCTGATCGAACGCGTGCGACGTCCAGTCGGGCGGAACGAAAAACACCAGCGCCGCGAGCGCGCCGGCGACGGCGGCAAAGCTGCCGGCGAGCCAGCCGCCGACCAGCGCCGCCACCAGCGTTGCCGAATAGTAAGGAGCGAAGACTGCGCTGGCGGAGCTGAGCTCGCCGAGCGCGATGCGAACAATTGTCGCAATGGCGACGCAAGTCAGCGCGAAGACGAGCGAGGCGATAGAGCCCGGCCGTAAACCGCTACGCCAAAGCTTGCCCCACCAGCCAAGCGCCCCTTTGACCATCGGCGCACCCTCAAAGCTGAACGGACGTGGTGAACGCGGAACTGATATTGAACGATCGCGGAAAATAGGTGCCGGCATTATGCGTCCGACTTAATCGCGCTATCGCGGCGAATTGTGGGAGGCCGATTCAACCAGGCTTCACATTCGCGCGACCGTCCCCGCACTTAAATAGAGTTCCCTGCGGCGATCGGGAACCGTCTTGGAACGAACAAAATGCCGCAGCAGGCATTATCGGAGCAGCCGCGAGGGGCGGCGCCCGGCGCGGAACGGTCGATTGCGGCCGCACGGAAGTGATGGGGGGAGGCGTTATCCATTCGACGCCGCGCAACTCATGTTTCAAGTGATGTCATACGTAAATTTTTCCGCCATCGTCGACTTCTGTGTCCGCCGCGCCTGGCTGGTGATTCTGGCGAGCGTGCTGGTTCTGGCCGGCTCGACGGTTTATGTGGCGCGCCATTTCGCCGTCAACACCAACGTCACCAACCTGCTGTCGCCGAATCTGCCTTGGCGGCAGCGCGAATTGGCGTATCAGGCTGCCTTCCCCGAACAGGCCACCAACATCCTTGCCGTCGTCAGCGCGCCGACGCCCGAATTCGCCGGTGCGGCCGCCGCTTCGCTGGTGCAGCGCTTGTCGCCGCAAAAGACCCATTTCCATTCCGTCAGTGACGTGCAAGGCGGCGAATTCTTTGCCCGCAACGGACTTCTTTACCTGCCGCAGAACGAGCTTGCCGACCGCATGCACAAGCTCGCCCAGGCGGTGCCGCTGATCAGGACGCTGGCGGCCGATCCGTCGTTGCGCGGGCTCGCGCAGACGCTCTCTATGAGCCTGCAGGGCGTTGCCATCCAGCGCATCACGCTCAACGCCATGGCGAAGCCGCTCAACACGATCGCCGATACGCTCGACAATGTGCTTGCCGACCGCCCGGCTTCGTTCTCATGGCAGGCGCTGGTCAACGGCACGCCGCCGACGCGGTCGGATTTGACGCAACTGATCGAGATCTGGCCGGTGCTCGACTTCGGCGCGCTCGAGCCCGGCCGTGCCGCGGCCGACGCGGTGCGCAAGACCGCCGCCGACGCCCGGCTGAGCGCTGATTACGATGCCACAGTGCACCTGACCGGAACGATCCCGCTCGCCGACGCGCAGTTCGCCACGTTGCAGAGCGGGTTATGGCTCAACAGCATCATTACCGCCGCGATCGTGATCATCGTGCTGTGGCTGGCGCTGCGCTCGGTGCGCATCGTGCTTGCCGTGATGGTGACGATCTTCGTCGGGCTGGTGGCGACGGCGGCGCTCGGCCTGTTGCTGGTCGGTGCGTTCAATCCGATTTCGGTCGCGTTCGCCATGCTGTTCGTCGGGCTTGGCGCCGACTTTGCGATTCAATTCAGCGTGCGCTACCGCGCGCAGCGCCACCAATTGCACGAACTCAATTCCTCTCTGGTTGACGGTGCGCGCTATGTCGGGCCGCCTTTGACATTGGCTGCGCTGGCGGCGGCCGCCGGATTTCTCTCCTTCGTGCCGACCAGCTATCGGGGCGTCGCCGAACTCGGATTGATCGCCGGCGTGGGCATGATCGTGGCCTACGTCGCCGCCATGACGTTGTTGCCGGCGCTGCTGTCGCTGTTCAAAGCGCCCGACGAGCCGCGTCCGCTTGGCTACAGCGCTATGGCGGGTGCGGACCGCTTCATGCAGCGTCACCGCTTCGTCATCGTTGTCGTCACCTCGATCGTGGCTGTCGCCGCCTTGCCGTCGCTGTTTTGGTTGAAGTTCAACTTCGACCCCAACAGCCTGCAGGTTCCCAATACCGAAGCCGTGACGACCCTGCAGCAGTTGAGCCGCGATGCCCGGCTCGATTTTCAAAGCGCCGATGTGCTGACGCCGGCGGCACAGGCCGCCGGGCTTGCCAAACGGCTATCGGCGTTGCCCGAAGTTGCGAGCACGCAGACCCTCGATAGTTTTATTCCGGCCGATCAGCCGCAGAAGCTGGCGACCATCGGATCGGCCGCCGCTTCGGTCGATCCGGCATTGCAGGCCAAGCCGGCCGCTAAACCGTCCGACGCCGACGATGTGGCCGCGCTCAAGGGCGACGTGAAGGAGTTGCAGGACGCGGCCGACGAGGCCGGCGGCCCGGGCGCCGATGCCGCGCGACGCCTTGCCAAAGATCTCAATGCGCTTGCCAGTGGCAGCGTGCAAACCCGTCAGCGCGCCCAAGCGGTTTTCGTCGCGCCGCTGCAAATCGACCTCCACCTGATCGCCGCCTCGCTGCACCCGCAGACGGTGACCCGCGCCGACCTTCCGGCCGATCTGGTCCAGCAATGGACGACGCACATTGGCCTTGCCCGCATCGAGATCACGCCGAAAAACAAGACGACCGACAGCGCGGCGGTCGGCCGTTTCGCTCGCGCCGTGCTTTCGGTGGCGCCGGCTGCAAGCGGCGAGGCGATCGAGATCTATGAATGGGGCAACACGGTCACTTCGGCCTTCATCATGGCCGGCGCGATAGCCATCTGCGCCATTGCGCTGCTGCTGCTGCTGGTGCTGCGGCGGATCGGCGACGTCCTGTTGACCTTGATTCCGCTTCTTGTGGCGGCGGCGGCGACGCTGGAAATCTGCGCGTTGAGCGGTTTTGCGCTCAATTATGCCAACATCATCGCGCTGCCGGCGCTGCTCGGGGTCGGGGTCGCCTTCAAGATCTATTATGTGATGGCGTGGCGCCGCGGCGAATACAATTTCCTGCAGTCGAGCCTGACGCGCGCGGTATTCTTCAGCGCGCTGATGACCGCGACCGCGTTCGGCAGCCTCATGTTCTCGGCGCATCCGGGAATTTCCAGCATGGGCAAGCTGTTGGCGCTGTCGCTTGCCTGCACGCTGGCTTCGGCGGCCTTGTTCCAGCCGGCACTGATGGGGCCGCCGCGCACGTCAGGGGCCGCGGTTCCGCCCGGCAAAGCCAAGACAAAAGCGCCCTTGTAAGCAAAAAATAAACCCTGATGCCGCCTCGCGGCGCGCGTTGCGCAATCTGCAAGGCATGTTGGTAACGCGCCGTTAACGCTGCGGCGATGGCGGCTCTGCAATTGGCACAACGAAAAATCAATGCCCGGGCCTTATCCGAGTACAGCGGCGAACCGCGCAAATCCGCTGTGTCGATAGGGTCAAGAGCATGCCTGGTCTTTCCATGCGTCGTTTCATGGGCGATCGCCGCGGCAATACGGCGATCACCTTCGCGTTGGCGCTCATTCCGATCATGTTCCTGACCGGGATGGGTCTCGATTTCTCCTCGGCGACGTCGAAGCGCGTGCGCCTCAACGAGGCCGCCGACTCCGCCGCGCTCGCCATGGTTACGCCAACAGCCATGATCCAGACCTGCGCCCAAGCCACAACGGCCGCTCAGAACATCTTCAATGGCGAAGCCTCGCTGGTCTCCGGCCTCACTTACAGCACGCCAACCATCAGCGGCTGCGTGAATGGCTCCAGCACGCGAACCGTCACCGTCAGCTACACCGCTTATTCGCAGAATGCGTTTCCCAACGTGCTGGCGCTGTTGACCAAGACGTCGGAAACGACCTGGACCATCACCGGATCGTCGACCGCGACCTCGACCACGGCGCCGAACATCAACTTCTATCTGTTGCTCGACAATTCGCCCTCGATGGATATCGCCGCGACCACCTCCGGCATCAATACGATGGTCGCCAACACCTCGGCACAGGGCGGCTGCGCCTTCGCCTGCCATGAAACCAATCCATCGGCCGACGATCTCGGCAATCCGCATGGCGAGGACAATTACACCCTGGCGGCAAATCTCGGCGTGGTGACCCGCATCGAGAATATGGCGTCGGCGACCTCGTCGCTGATGAGCACCGCTACGCAGACGATGCAGGATAACAATGCGTCCTGCCCGAACGGTCCCGGCTGCTACGAGATGGCCATTTTCACCTTCAACGTTCAGGGCACCACCAACAATCAGTGCAACAGCACGACGATACAGACCATCTACGCGCCGAGCTGCAACCCGTCATCCAACCTGAGCGCCGCGTCAACTGCCGCCGGCAACATCGACGTCTTGGAAGTCTGTTCCAACAATTATCTGACCTGCAGCAACAACAACAACGACACCGATACCGATTTCGAGACGGCGATGTCGGCCATCAACAACATCATGCCCACGCCCGGCACCGGCAACTCGGGCAGTACGCCGCAGGAAGTGCTGTTCCTCGTCACCGACGGCGTCGACGATGAGATCAATTCGTCGTCGTGCTCGCAGACGCTGGACGGAACCCGCTGCCAGCAGCCGTTCGACACCAGCTGGTGCACCACGGTGAAAAACCGCGGCATCCGCATCGCCGTGCTCTATACCGAATACCTGCCGCTGCCGACCAACTCCTGGTACAATTCCTGGGTCGCGCCGTACCAAAGCTCGCTCGCGTCAAACATGCAGAGCTGCGCGTCAAGCGGACTGTATTTCGAGGTGACCACCGACGGCGACATCGCCGCCGCCATGGTGTCGCTGTTCCAGCAGGCCGTCAGCACGGCGCGCCTTTCGCAATAGTCTAAGGCAGTTTGCAGACAGGCGAAGGGCGAGGGCGCCGATTGGCGCCACGCGTTGGCGCAGTCGCGTCTTACGCAGATCTCGCGGGATGCCGCCAAGAACCGAACAAGCGGATGAAGAAGCATCAGCGCGAGACGCGTCCGCGGCCAGCCGTTAGCAGCTCGAAGGATAGGACGTGCCGTTATTGACGTATATGACGCAGCTTGACGTTCGCGGAAAGAAGATTGAGTTCTGATAGATATTGATCGTGCCGGTCAGCACGTAACCCATCGCAGGTGTGTAGGGATACGTCACTTCGCCGAAAATGACATAATAATAGCCGTTGGAATTATTCGGCAGCGATTGCAGAGCCGTCGGAAGTGCATAGGTGGTGCCGATCGTTCGTCCATTGCCGCTGCTTGCGGCGCTCCAGACGACCGTGCCGGTACTGCTGCCGTTGTTCACTTTCAATTCGGACACGGTCACTGTCATGTTTGCGGCCGAATAGGGCGTTACCACTTGCGACGCCGCGCCGAGAATCTCGCTCATCGAGGTCGTGTCGATCGCTTGGCCGTTGGCGGTGTCGCAATACACGCCGCTACCGGTAACGTTGCCGCATTGCGACGTCAGGTCGGCCACGGTGCGGGCGGCGAGCGTCGCCTTGAATTGAATCGCCATCCCGTCCCCTACCTCGGCGCCGCCGATATAGAGCGTGAGCATGAACGGCAGGATGATGGCGAATTCGACGGCCGACACGCCGTCGCGATTGCGCGCAAAGCGGCGCAAATGACCGCTCAGACCGAGGATTGCTCCGACGGTGCGCATCAATAGGGCTCGTTCTTGAATACGGCCGTCGAAACCAACAGACGATCGCCGTTGGACAGGTTGGAGAGATTGAAGCCGAGCGGACCGAGCACGATCGGCCACTGATACATCACCTGAAGAACCTCGATGCTGCCGGCATTGCCCGGCGCATAGGTCCAGGTATTGCTGACCGTACCGTTCGCGTTGTAGGTCAAGGTCGGTGTGCTGGTGTTGGCCGAGGCGAAACTGGTGTAGCTCTCGATGTTCACCATCAAGTTGTTGCAGTTGAACAGCGCGCTGACCAGCGCCGCAGTGTTGGTGCTGTTGCAAATGTAAGTGTTGAATTGCGACTGGGTCACATTCGCCGTTTGCGCCTGCCCGGTGAGGATGTAGCGGCTCGCTTCCTCGGTGACCTCGTCCAACACCCGTTGGGCGAAAAACACCAGTGCCGTCTCGAACAGCGCGACCAGCAGCGCCAGGAACGGCGCCGCCACCAGCGCGAATTCGACGGCGCTGGCGCCGTTGCGGCACAGCGCGAAATGTTTGGAGGACCGAAACAGACTTGCGCTCCGGGCCAGTTTCTGCCTGAAAGCCGCGATCATCGCGCACACGCTCCGTTGTGCGCTTTTAGGGCGAATTTGCTAGGAAAACGTTATAATGCGGCCGGCGTCGCGGTTAACGACTGGTAGCAAATCTGCGCGCCAGAAACTCGCCGCCGTGGCGCAGGCCTTCGGCATCGATGCCGTGGCCGATTCCGGCCGAGATATGCCATTCGATGCTCAGTCCGAGCGCAGCCAGACCCTGCGCCGCCTGGAACAGCGCCTGCACCGGAATGAGTTCGTCGCGGTCGCCGTGAACGAGCAGGATCGGCGGACGCGATGTGATCTCGGCGGCGAAGGCTTCCAGCTCCTGTTCCGGCGGCGCGACCAGGATGCCCGAATAGCCGACGATTGCCGCCGGGGCGATGGCCCGGCGCAGCCCGACATGCAGCGCCATCATCGTGCCCTGGCTGAAGCCGACCAGCGCCAGCGCCGCCGGCGGCAGCTTGTGGCGCGCGAGTTCGGCATCCAGAAAACGCTGCAGCTGCGGCGCCGCCCCGTTGACGCCGACCCAGCGCTCATTCGGATCGCGGAAAGTCAGAGGGAACCATTGCCGCCCGACCGGCGCCTGCCCGCACGGCTCCGGCGCATGCGGCGAGGCGAACGCCGCCCGCGGCAGGTATTGCTGCCAGGCGCGGCCGATGTCGATCAGGTCGTTGCCGTCGGCGCCGTAGCCGTGCAGAAACACGACGAGCTGTTGCGCAGGTCCCGAGCGCGGCGCCAGCCGCGGGCCGTCGAGCTCAGCGGCCATCGCTCCCCCTTTGTTTTTTCACTGGCTTCCTGGTTGGCTGGACGGGCGCGCCTTCGCGTCCTTTGACCGCACGATAATACGACCAGAGCACGCGCGCCGCTATGGAGCGCCAAGGGCGCCACGCATCGCCCAGCCTCTCCATCTCCTTGGTGGTCGGCCGCGTCGCGAGCCCGAAGGCAAGACGCGCGGCTTCCTGCAGGGCGAGATCGCCGGCCGGCCAGGCATCGGCGTGGCCGAGACAGGCGAGGAGATAGATGTCTGCCGTCCAGGGACCGACGCCGTGCAGGGCGGTCAACGCCGCGTGCGCGGCGTCCGCCGGCGCGTCGACGAGCTTGGCGAGATCGATATCGCCTTGCTCGATGGCGCGCGCGATGGCCTTGAGCGCGCGGATTTTGTTGCCGGACAGGCCGAGCCGCGCCAGCCGCGCCGGCCGTGCCCGGATTAGCGCCGCCGGCTCGAACGGATCGAGCGCCGCGGTCAGCCGCCCCCAGATCGCGCCGGCGCTCGCGGTCGAAAGCTGCTGCGACACAATAATGGCGGCAAGTCCTGCATAACCGTGAGGGCGCCGCCGCAGCGGCGGCTGTCCGGCCTGGGCGATGATGGAAACAAACCGTGGATCGATCGCCGAAAGCGCGGCGAGACCGGCGTCGAGGTCGGCCTCGGTATGGATATGGGGAAGATGATGGGGACCGGATGCTGCCGGAACGGTGCTTCGACTTTCGGCCATCGAGGTTATCTGATCGATTGTGCGCCTCACGCCGGTCAATCTCGGTAGCGATCAAAGCCGTCGATGTACACCCGCATTCTGCGTTTCGCGCCGAGTCCGAACGGCTATCTGCACCTTGGCCATGCCTATTCGGCATTGCTGAACTACGATATGGCGCGCGAATTCGGCGGCCGGCTCTTGCTGCGCATCGAGGACATCGACGCGGCGCGCTGCCGGCCCGAATACGAGGCCGCGATCGGCGAAGATTTGCGCTGGCTCGGAATTTCCTGGCAGGAGCCGGCGCGGCGGCAGAGCGAACATTTTGCCGATTATCAGGCGGCGCTCGAGCGGCTCGAAGCCCAGCGGCTGATTTATCCGAGTTTCGAGAGCCGCAGCGAGATTGCCGCGCTGGTCGCCGAGCGCGAGCGCCATGGGCCGTGGCCGCGCGATCCCGATGGCGTGCCGCTTTACCCCGGCCGCGCGCGTAAACTGCCGGCGGCCGAACGCGAATGGCGCCGCCGCGCCGGGCAGCCGTTCGCGCTGCGGCTCGCCGTGGATGCGGCGGTGGCGCGGGCTGGCGTGCTCACTTGGTCGGAAACCGGCAGCGGCCCGCAAGGCCAGCGCGGCCTCATCACCGCCACGCCGCAGCGCTGGGGCGACGTCGTTCTGGCGCGCAAGGAATTGCCGACGAGCTATCACCTCGCCGTCGTCGTCGACGATGCCTTGCAGGGCGTCACCGACGTGGTGCGCGGCCAGGACTTGTTTTGGGCGACGGCTATTCATCGCCTGCTGCAGACGCTGCTCGGCTTACCGGAGCCGGTTTATCACCATCACCGGCTCATTCTCGATGCCGACGGCCGCAAACTGTCCAAAGCCACGCAGGCGACGAGCCTGCGCGAACTGCGCGCCGCGGGCGCCACCGCGGCCGATATCAGGCGCATGGTCGGGCTGGGACGTTAAAGTCCCTGCGAGCGCCGCATTAACGCCTCCTGGGCTTGTTTTGTTAAGGTAACAGACGTGGCATTGTGAACACGGCGCCTTAGGGGCTTTGGGGCTGGGGACCGCCATGGCGCAATCAAGATCAAAACAAAAGCGCGCTCGAAAACGCGCCGCGCCGGCTCGGCGGCGCGGCCGCCGGCCGTCTGCAAAAACAACCGACATCGCGCTCGCGGCATTCGCCCACGACATCCGCACCTCGCTTACCGGCATTCTGGCGCTCGGCGAATTGCTGGCGAGCTCCAATATCGGCGAACGCGAACGGCGCTGGGCGACGGGCATCAAGACCAGCGCCGAACATCTGGCCGCACTCACCGCGCTGGTGGTCGACGCCGCCAAGGCCGAAGCCGGCGCGCTGATCCTCAAGCGCGAGGCGTTCCGGCCGCGCCGGCTGGTCGAAGTTCTGGCGGAATCGCTCGAAGCGCGGGCCCAGACCAAGGGCCTCGACGCCGAGGTAACGGTCGCCGACGATATGCCGGACTTGCTGGTGGGAGACGCAGTGCGGCTGCGGGCGGCGTTGGAAAATCTGCTCGATAATGCGGTGAAGTTCACTTCGCACGGCGCGGTGCGGTTCGACGCGCGTGTCGGCCGCGCCAAACGCGGCAGCGCGAAACTCGTGCTCACCGTCAGCGACAGCGGCATCGGGCTCACCAAGGCCGAGATCAAGCGGCTGTTCCGTCCGTTTGCCCAGGCCAGCGCCGATATTGCCCGCCGCTACGGCGGCACCGGCCTCGGTCTCGCCGTGGTCAAGCACCTGGCGAAGCTGATGGGCGGCGATCTGACCGTCACCAGCCGGCCGGGCGGCGGTTCGGAATTTTGTTTCACCGCGGTGCTGCCGCTGGCGTCCGCCGAGGCGGCGCAAGCGCCGCCGGCGGGAGGGATCGTCGCGGCGCGGTCGCGGGCGCTCGCCATCCTGTGCGTCGAGGACAACCCCTATGGCCGGGTCATTC
>Ga0335074_10004352_pt1 | contig 19505 bp, 15 predicted proteins | sample Lox_Sample_23_FD_206715 | JGI IMG/M metagenome (GOLD analysis project Ga0335074, IMG submission 206715) | Soil microbial communities from Loxahatchee National Wildlife Refuge, Florida, United States - Lox_Sample_2.3 | ecosystem: Environmental > Terrestrial > Soil > Wetlands | place: USA... | reverse complement strand
ACCGCGACATCGCGGGATGGCTCGAAGGCGATCAGCCAGCTGTTGGGCTGGCCCTGGCCGTCGATATCGGCCGTGCCGGTCTTGGCATACACGTCCGGGCCAAACCCGACCGTGGCGGCCGTGCCGCTGGTGACTACAGCCCGCATCATCTCTTTCATCCAGGCGTCGGTCTGAGCGGGCAGCGGCTTCGCGGTGACCAGCGTGCCACCCGGTGCAAGGTGCGGCTGGCGGAACCTGCCGCTGTCGATGGTGGCAGCAATCGACGCCATCGCCAGCGGTGAGGCGGTCAGTTCTCCCTCGCCGAAGGCCTCCTGGGCCAGCTCGGAGCCGGAAGCTGACGGCGGCGCGTTGAAGTAGCTCGCAGATTCCGTGCCGATGCCGATGTCCCAGTTCTGGTCCAGGCCGTAGTACCTCTTGGCAGTCTCAGCCAGGCGACCGCCGGTCAGGTGCTCCCACTGCGTGCTGAAAGCGTTGTTGCAGGACTGGGCAAAGTCGGTGATGAACGGCGTCGAGGCCGGCTCGGATTCGCCCTTGTCGTTGTGGTAGGTGATTCCCTGAATCGTGAAAGCCTTCGGGCACTCGACGGGGCTTTCCGGGGTGAGCACTCCCTGGTTAAACAGCGCAGTCGAGGTGACGGTCTTCATTGTCGAGCCAGGTGCCACTCTCGCGGTGAGCGCGAAGTCGTTGAAACCGGCATTGTTGGCGACGGCCAGGATCTTGCCGGTCGACGGCTGAATGACGACCATCGAGCTGTCCTTGTGCGCGGCGACCGCCGACCGGGCATCCTGCTCCGCGGTCGCGTCGATGGTGGTGGCGAATCCGGAGACGTTCTTCGGGGCGACCACAACTGCCTTGGTGCGGGCAAGGCGCTTGCCTGTCCTGGTCTGAATCTCGACGTCCAGGCCCGGCGATCCGTAGCCGGGGGGAGCGCCTGTCTCCAGGCCGGCCGCGATATTGTCCAGCCCCGCGTCCCCGTAACTGGTGAGATCGTTGCCGCTGGCGTCAGTGACCGAGGTAACACGCGGGGCGACCGGGACGGCAGTGAGGTGAGCGGTCGAGGTGAGGTTAGGAGCCAGGTCATCGGGAGCCCAGGCGACGTACCAGTACCGGGACTGCTTTCCCAGATAGGTCACCAGTGATGCGTGGTAGCTCCACGTCCCGCTGACGAGGGCGGTGCCATACGGCGCGGCGACGCTGGCGCTCGCGGCGTAGCTGACCTCCTCCCGAGGGTTCGCCGAGCCCGGCGAGATCGCCCTTGCCGGCCCCGCGGTACCGGTGAGTTTCCCGAGGTGGAGGTACGTCCGGTAAGCCGTAAGGGCAGCCCTGGCCTCCGCCGGGCGATTAGTGTAGTTCGCCGCTTGCTGAAGGTGCCCTGCCTCCCAGGCGCGGAGGAAGGCCCGGGCAGTCTGCTGCGCGTCCTGGCCAGGGGTTGAACCCGTCGGCAGGAAGCCGGTGGTCTGCGTGGACCCGCGTCCCGGCAGCACCAGCGCCGCGCCGACGCCGGCCGCCACGACCAGCACGGCGACCAGCACATACGGAAGCTTTCGCCGCTTAGAGCCCCGCCTGGAGTGCCTGCCCAGCGGTGGCTGGTCCTCGGCCACCGGCGGGACCTGGCCCGCCGGAGGCTCCGGGCGGTACAGCGAGTCCCACCAGCTGCTGTCATCCGAACTGCCGCTCACCTCAGTGAACGTACCTACTGTCCCGATTGCTGGCCAAATTATCCGGAAAACAGCCTGGCGATCATGTTCCGGACGGACACGGGTAGAAGAGCCTGCCGTCGAGGTCCACGTCGAACTTGACTGCCGCGAAGCCCCAGGCTGGCGAGTACACATTGCGGCAGAAAGCGGCGAAGCTTCGCCTCCCAGAGCAGTGCTGACCCGGGTTACAGACGTACTTGTCCGCCGAGTACTCCGCTTCGCCAACCCACTTTCCGGTCGGCTGCAGGCGCGTGCGGTCGGTGGTGAAGTCGTCCCAGCCGCACGGCTCACGGCCTGCCAGGGCCGTGCAGGTTATGCCGTACTGCTTGCTGCCGCGCAGCGATGCCGCCGTGCACTGGCGGTACAGGTAGCACTCCTCTACGATTGCGCCGTCCGCGTAGTTGCGGCCCCACCAGCTCAGATACGGCGAGTTCTTCCACAGTCCGGTCATGCCGAGCCGGTGAATCTCGTTGAAGGCGTAAGCCAGGAAGTTCTGGGCGTCGCCCGGCGTGAGATGGAAACCGGTCGTCGACGGCGGGTCGAAGCTGTCGATGTCATCCAGTTCGACGGCGTCGAAGCCCTTGCGCGCGCACATCCGCAGCCGTTCGTCCAGCATCGGCTTGAGCGCGTCCAGCTGGCGGAAGTCAACCCAGCGCTCCTCCGGATAGCCGTAGTAGATATTGCCGAGCGTGTCCGCCGGGAACACCTGGCCCGGGCTCGCGTCGGGCCGGTAGTCCTCCCAGGCCATGTCGATGTAGCAGATCAGCTTCGGATGCGGCAGCGTCGCCGCCTGCCACCGGGTGTGAATGGCATGCACCTGCGCCCTGGTGGTCAGGAATCCGTCGACATCGTAGATGTCGACGGCGCGCTGCCCGGTTCGCTGCAGCGGCGTGACGCGCCCGATCTGCCAGTCCCAGCGCATCGGCTTGGCGGCGGAATCGAGGTGCGGCGGATACCAGCAAGGCCGTCCGTGGCGGGGCCGGCACGCTACTGGCCGGGGCATCGGAACTACCTGCCACCGGAACGTGGCCGTACTGGACCCGGCCGGGTCAGCCGTGCGCACCTGCACCCGGTGCCTGCCGGTCACTAGTTTGCCGGTGTAAAAGACTCGGCTCGCCGGCAAGCGACGCCAGGTGCCTTCGTCGATCCGGTACTGCTGTACCGGGATGCCGTCAGCAGCGTTGTAATGCGGCGAGTCGACCTGGAAGTACTCCGCATCGGACGCCGTCCGGCGCTCGGGAGTGCCGTTCACGAACTCGGTTACCGGCGCTGCGCCTGCCGGGTAGGCGCCAACGGCTGCAGCCGCCGTAGTGCTGACCGAGGCGTGGATGACTTTGAAAGCAAACGTAGCGGGATTGGTCTCGACGACTTCAGTCGCGGTCTCAGTGAGGCGCAGCCGCCTGCCAGTGTCGGCGTGCCCGGCAATGTAACTACGGGCAGCGAAGGGCGTCACCGTCGAGTCGGCCGCAGTCCTGCATTTCGCTGCGCAGGACTGCCACGTGTACCCGACCTCGAAGCTGAGCAGCTTGTCTCCGCGCGGCAGCAGGCCTGCACTCCAGTCCAGGCCGGCTGCCCGGACCGTGCTGCCGTCGCGCAGCCGCCCGGCAATGCGGAGCTGCCCATGCGCTGTGGGCGGCTGTATCGCCGCTGGTCGGGTTGCGGCTAGCCCGGACGACCACGTTCCCGGCCACGAGAATGCGACGGCGACAGTCGCCATGAGGACTACCGGTCGCGTCGTCTTCATGCCTTTTCTCCCGACCGGAGGCCGGCCGGCAGCAACCGGGCATGCGCGGTCAGCAGTTCGTCGACCATCGCGACGGTCTGGCTGACGGTGAGAGTCGCCGCGGTGTTGGGGTCGAGTAGCGCCGCCTGATAGACGTGCTCGCGGTTACCGGATAGCGCCGCGGCGACGGTCAGCTCGACGACGTTGAGGAAGGTCCGGTTCAGCGCGGCCAGCTGCGGCGGCAGCGCCCCTACGCTCACTGGCTTCGCGGAGCCTGCCGATAGCTGGCAGGGAACCTCGACGCAGCAGTCGTCGGGCAGGCTGGAGATGAGGCCGCCGTTGCGTACGTTCACGTAGATCTCCCGCTCGGTGCCGGTCTCGACCGAGTGGATGAACTGCGAGGCGAGTTCATCCGCGGGATCCAGCTCAAGGTCGGTGCCCGCGGTCAGCTGACCCTGCAGCGCGGCCAGCTCAGCCAGGTTCTCCTGCGACCGGGCCAGGTAGTCGCCGACGAAGATGCGGTACTGGTCGACCTGGTCATCGTGCCGCATGAACCACGGCACGTACTCGGCCGAGTGCTCGCTCGATTCAGTCGGGAAGTAACCGAACCGCCGGTACAGCTCGACCCTGACCCGGCGCTGCAGCTCGGGTGAGGCGTCGATCACCTCGGCAAGCCTCGGATACAGCGAGACGCCGTCCTGCTCGAAGCGCAGCACGAACGCCTGATGGTTGAAACCGGCCGTGACGAACCGGACGCTGGCTGGATCCGCGCCGACCAGGCCCGCCAGGAACGCGTGAGTGTCACGGACCGAGTGGCAAAGCCCGAACACGTTGCGGAAGTCCGTGCCCGCGTAGACCGCCCACGGCAGCATCGCCATCGGGTTGGAGTAGTTGAGCAGATACGCGTCGGGGCAGTAGCGCACCATGTCGCTCGCCAGAGCGGTGACGACCGGGATCGTGCGCAGGCCGCGGAAGATTCCGCCGATGCCCAGGGTGTCGCCGATGGTCTGGCGGACGCCGTAGCGCGCCGGGATCTCGAAGTCGGTGCGCGTCGCCGCGTACCCGCCGACCTGGACCTCGTTGATCACGTACTGAGCGCCGTCCAGGGCCGGACCGCGCTGCAATGAGGCGGTCACCGTCGCGTTCGCTCCCGTCTGCGCGACCAGCCTGCGGGTGAGCGCTTTTGCGAACTCGAGCCGCTCCGGGCTGATGTCGTGCAAGGCCAGACGCAGGTCTTGCCCGGCTAGCTCGGGGTAGCTGCACAGGTCGGTGACGACGTTGCGGGTGAATTCAATGCTGCCTGCGCCGATGAACGCGACTGTGATCACAGCTCGCCAGTGTTGCATTCAGCTGTCAATTGAGCAAGAGCGAGCATTGCTGCGGGCGGATCCGGTGCTAGCCAAGTGGGATTTAGCGGGCTAAGGCATTGACACCGGTCAGTCCTGATGAGCAATGATGTCGGAAACACGTTTGCAGCGCGCATGATTCGTCGTTCAGAACTGCGCGTACTTCGTCGCATCTCATCACGAAGAGGTCGGGCAATGAAGGGTCACTGGCTCAGCGCAGTTGCAGCTTCGGCACTCCTCGTGTGCGGCCTCGCCGCGTGCGGAACAGGAACCCCCAACTCCACCGCCGGCGGCCTGCAGATCTGGGAGGGCTATACCGGCGCCGAGGGCAAGGCATTCGCCCACCTGCTCGCGGAATGGAACGCCAAGCACCCGGCCGAGAAGGTCACGAGCTTGTACGTCGACAACGACGACTCGCTGCCGAAGCTGCTGACCGCCGTCAAAGGCGGCAGCCAGCCGGACATCGCCTATGTCTACGGCTCGTGGGCGCCGAACGTCGCTCAGATCCCGGAGGTCGTCAACCTGACCAAGGTGGTCCAGCGGCCCGGTGTCGACTGGTCCGACTTCTGGGTCGGCGAGCGTGACGTCGCCACGGTGAACGGCAAAGTCATCGGCATCCCCGCGCTGGTCGACAACCTCGCGGTCGTCTACAACAAGACGCTGTTCGCCGCGGCCGGGCTGCAACCACCGGGCCCGAACTGGACCTGGGACCAGTTCATCGCCGACGCGAAGGTGCTCACGGTTCCGGCGAAGAAGCAGTTCGGCACCGCTTACGTGACGCCCGGCAGTGAGGACACGGTCTGGCACTGGGAGGCACTGCTCTGGGAAGCCGGCGGAGAGATCCTGAATGCCAGCAACACCAAAGCGGCATTCGACTCGCCTGCCGGGCTTCAGTCACTCGACACACTGCGGACTATGGCCGTGACGGACAAGTCCATGTACCTGGACCCCACCGATTCCGAGTACGCCAACCTGTTCAACTCGGGCAAGATCGGAATGCTGGTGACCGGGCCGTGGGACCTGTCCGGATTCCCGGCGGTGAAGTATGGCGTGCAGATCATGCCGTCGTACCCCGGCACCAATGGCGGGCATCAGACTATCTCCGGCCCGGACAACTGGGTGATCTTCAACAACGGATCAAAGCGAGTCGCGGCAGCAGAGAGCTTCTTGCTCTGGCTGACGGCGACGCCGCAGGCTACTTACTTCTCGCTGCACACCGGCGACCTGCCGATCCGGCAGTCGGTGGAAAACTCGCCTGGCTTCGAGCAGAAGATGGACCAGGCGCTTCCGGGCGTCGACACTTTCATCACCAACCTCGGCAACGTTAAGCAGGCCCGGCCGCAGCTGCCGACCTATCCCAAGGTCTCGACAATCCTGGGCCAGATGATCGTGTCTGTCCTTCTCGGCAAGACGCAGCCGCAGGCCGCCCTGGCCAGCGCCGCACAGCAGGTAAACCAGGCCCTGGCGAGCGGCTCGAGTTCCTGACGTGGCAGTTCGAGCAGTGCTGGAGCGCCGGGCGCAGCCCGGGCGCAGGCGACAACCCGGCCGGCCAGCCAGGCCCAAGGCCCGTGAGCAGGCCGCCGGCTGGGCGTTCGTAACGCCCGCCGTCGTGCTGATCATGCTGTTCGGTGTCGTGCCGATCGTCTGGTCTGCGGTCATGTCGTTCCAGCGGAACAACCTGTTCTCGCCGAACACCCCGTTCGTCGGCCTCGCTAACTACCGGCAGATGCTGCACGATCCGGTGATCGCCCAGGCGATCGGGCACACCATCGTCTACACCGCACTGTTCGTTCCCGGCACGATGCTGGTCGGCATCTTCCTCGCCGTGGCGATGAACAGGAAAATCCGGTTCATCTCGGTCTACCGGACCGCGGCCTACGCGACGATGGCCATCTCCACTATCAGCGAGGCCCTGGTCTTCATCTGGCTGTTCGACCCGTCGTACGGCATCGTCAACTACCTGTTCCACCTCGTCGGCATCCCGCAGCAGCAGTTCCTGAGCTCGACGTCCGAGGCGCTGTACGTCATCGTGATCATGACAATCTGGGGCTGGACCGGGTTCGCCGTCGTGGTCTACCTGGCGGCGCTGCAGGGCATCCCGCAGGCGCTGACCGAAGCGGCCGCGATCGACGGTGCCGGACGGTGGGCGACCTTCAGGCGGATCACCCTGCCGCTGCTGAGCCCGGCTTCGCTGTTCCTGGTTGTCTGGCTCACGATCAACGCTCTGCAGTTGTTTGACGAGGTCTACCTGAGCACTCAGGGGGGCCCGCTGAACTCGACCACGGTGCTCGTTTACTACTTGTATCAGCAGGCCTTCGGCGGCGCGAACTTCAACTTCGGCTACGCCTCCGCGATCGCGTACTTCCTGTTCGTCATCATCATCGTGTTCACCGCGATCCAGTTCCGGGTCGGGCGCCGCCTCGTTCACTACCGGTCCTAGCCATGGCAGCCCCGATCACCGCGGCCACGACCGCCGCGCCCGTGACGCCAGCGGCGTTGCCTGGCCGTCACCGTGTGCGGCTGCCGTTCAGCCCGTGGCACCTCGTGCTGGTCCCGGCGACGATCGTGCTGATCTTCCCGTTCTTCTGGCTGGTCATCACCTCGATCGAGACTCCCGCCGAGGCGCTGCGCTTCCCGCCGATCCTCACGCCGCACCATCTCGACTTCAGCAACTACACGCAGGCACTGCAGGCGGCGCCATTCGGCCGGTTCTTCATCAACAGCGCGGTCGTGGCCGTCACCACCGTCGTGGCCAACGTGGTGATGTGCTCACTAGCGGGTTACGCCTTCGCCCGTTACCGCTTCCTCGGCCGCGGTCTGCTTTTCGCCCTTATGATGACGACGCTGATGGTGCCGTTCCAGGTGACGATGATCCCGCAGTACATCATCACCAAGTGGCTCGGCATCTACGTGGTCGGCGAGTTCGGGCTTAACCACATCGGCGCGCTCATCGTGCCGAACGCCGCTACCGCCTTCGGTGTCTTCTTCCTGCGCCAGTTCTTCCGCACGCTGCCGATCGAATACGAGGAGGCGGCCAGAGTCGACGGCGCCAACCGGCTCGTTGTGTTCTGGCGGATCGTTCTGCCGCTCGCCGGCCCGGCTCTATCCACCCTGGCGGCACTCACATTCCTGGACTCGTGGAACAACTTCCTCTGGCCGCTGATCGCGGTCAACCAGACCAACCAGATGACGCTGCCGCTAGGTCTGGCGACGTTCCAGAGCGCGCATTCCACCGAGTGGACGCTGCTGATGGCCGGCAACGTGATGAGCCTGATCCCGATAATGATCGTGTTCTTCGCCGCCCAGCGGTATTTCGTCCGCTCGGCGGCGGCAACCGGACTCACGGGCATCTGAGTAGACAGCGACAGGAAGGCGAGCTGAAGGAGTGAGCGTGGCGGAGGGGGCGGAAGTGTTCGCCGGCGGCGAGGATCTTCCCGGTAGCGAGGTCTTCGCTGGCAGCGAGGTCTTCCCTGGCAATACTGAGGAAGAGATCGCGTCGCAGCCAGACTGCTGGCTGCGGGCGGCCGGGCTAGCGGGCGATGCGGGCGCAAAGCTGCCGGCTCGCGATGAACGGGTTGCCGTGGTCGGCTGCGGGACGTCATGGTTCATCGCGCAGTCCTACGCGGCTGCGCGCGAGGCGGCCGGCCTCGGCGAGACCGACGCGTTCGCGGCCTCGGAGATGCCAGCCGGGCGCCGGTACGACCGGGTGCTCGCGCTGTCGCGATCAGGGACGACGACCGAGATCCTGGAACTCCTGGCCCGGCTGAAGGGCCGCGTCCGGACGGTCGTGATCACCGCTGATAGCTCGAGTCCGGTCGCGACGGCAGCGGACAAGGTCATCGCCCTTGATTTCGCCGACGAGCAGTCGGTGGTACAGACCCGGTTCGCGACGAGTGAGCTGACGCTGCTGCTCGCGCACCTCGGCGTGGATATCGCTCCGATGGCCGAGGCAGCGCAGGCGGTGCTCACCGATGAATTGCCGGCTGAGCTGCTTGGCGCGGAACAGTTCACCTTTCTTGGCACTGGCTGGACCTATGGCCTAGCTCAAGAGGCCGCGCTGAAGCTGCGCGAGGCCGCGGGCCTGTGGACCGAGTCCTACCCGGCGATGGAGTACCGGCACGGGCCGATCGCGGTGGCCGGACCTGGCCGTGTCGTCTGGTTGTTCGGCCCTGCCCCGGACGGCCTCACCGGCGAGGTCGAGGCGGCAGGCGGGCTGGTCTGGCAGCCACCCGAGGCTGTGGAGATGCCGCTCGCCGAACTAGTCCGCGTGCACCGGGTGGCTGCGGCCATCGGGCGTGCCCGCGGGTTCGATCCTGACCGGCCCAGGAACCTGACCAGGTCGGTCATTCTGCTGCCGCGCTGACTGCCGTGATCCTCGTCGTCGCACTCAACCCCGCGCTGGACGTCACGCACCGGCTCGGTCAGGTCGAATGGGCCGGGGTGAACCGGCCGGACGCGGTACACGCCAGGCCAGGAGGCAAGGGCCTCAACGTGGCCCGGGTGCTGCAGGCGCTGGGCGCAGACGTACTGCTGGCGGGTCTTGCCGGAGGTCATACCGGGAACGAGCTACGATCCGCTCTCGGCACGGCTGACCTCCCGGCAGTCTTCGCCGAGATCTCCGGAGACACCCGGCGGACGTTCGCGATCGTGGACAGCGACCGGGCGCAGACGGCGATGTTCAACGAGCCCGGACCGCTGGTAACTGAGGCGGAATACGCGGCTTTCACGGAGCTCTTTGCGCGCGCGCTGCCCCGCAGTTCGGCCGTGGTGCTGTCGGGCAGCTTGCCGCCTGGCCTCCCGGCCAGCACGTACGCCGACCTGATCACGGTGGCGGCGCAGGCTGGCATTCCGGCCCTGCTTGACACGTCCGGTGAGGCACTGCGGCTCGGCGTCGCGGCCGGCCCGGCCATCGTCAAGCCCAACCTGCCGGAGCTGGAAGCGATGACCGGTCACCTGCTGCGCGACGGGGCGACTGCAACCACAGCCGGGGAATCAGAGGAGCGCGAAGCAGTGTCGTGGCCGGCGGTCTGCGCCGCGGCCGAGGATCTGCGGAACCAGGGCGCCGGCGCCGTGGTTGTGACGCTGGGCGCCGACGGACTGCTGGCCATCACCGGCGAAGGTGGCTGGGTTGCCAGGCCGCAGCCGGTCAGCGGGAACCCGACCGGCGCAGGCGATGCAGCCGCTGCCGCGCTTGCGCAGGGACTGGCGGCAGGCACCCCATGGGCCGACCGCGCCCGCCGGGCGGCGGCGCTGGGAGCTGCGGCAGCGGCTGCTGCGGTAGCTGGCGAATTCGCTCCCGAGGCCTACGAGCGAGCTCTCGCGGCCGTGCAGGTGACGAGCTGGGAGCGGTCGAAATGCCATTGACCGGAGCGGCCGAGCTCGTCGGCGCGGCCTGCACTGCAGGCCGCGGGCTCGCTGCAGTCAACGTCATCGGGCTCGAGCACGCCGAGGGAATCATCGCCGGGGCCGAGGCCGCGGGCGCTGGCGTCGTGCTGCAGATCAGCGAGAACTGCGTGGCATACCACGGCTCACTCGCCCCCATCGGTACCGCTGTCCTCGCGGCAGCGCGTGCTGCCGCGGTGCCGGTTGCCGTGCACCTCGACCATGCGACCAGCGGTGAGCTGGTTCGCGAAGCCGCTGCGCTCGGGTTCGGCTCGGTAATGTATGACGCCTCAGTCCTGCCGTACGCCGACAACGTGCGCGTCACCGCTGACATGACGGCTTGGTGTCATGACCAGGGAGTCTTCGTGGAGGCCGAGCTCGGGGAGATTGGCGGTAAGGATGGCGTGCATGCTGCGGGTGCCCGGACCGACCCGGCGCAGGCAGCAGAGTTCGTCAAGGAGACTGGCGTCGACGCGCTGGCGGTGGCGGTCGGCAGCTCGCACGCTATGCAGACAAGGGACGCAGTCCTCGATCTCGCCCTGGTCCGGCGCATTCGTGCGGCGGTGCCAGTGCCGCTGGTGCTGCACGGCTCTTCTGGCGTACCGGATGATGCCCTGAGCGCCGCCGTGGCAGCCGGGCTCACCAAGATCAACATGGCAACCCAGCTCAACAAAGTCTTTACTGCAGCGGTCCGGAACTGCCTGGCGGGCGACGCCGCGATGACCGACCCGCGTCGTTACCTGAGCGCGGGCCGCGACGCCGTCGCTGCCGAGGTAACGCACTTGCTCGGCGTGCTCCGCGCGGATGCAGGGAATCTGGTGTGAGCCGGTACAGCCGCTGGAATCAGCTGCTCGAGCTGCTCGCTGCCGAGGGCCAGCTGCAAGTGGAGCACGCCGCCGCGGTACTGGGCGTTTCGACAGCAACCATCCGGCGCGACTTCGATGATCTGGCTAGCCAGCAGATGCTGGCGCGGATCCGCGGCGGAGCGGTCGCCCAGAGCATCACTTACGACCTGCCGCTGCGGTACAAATCCGAGCGCCATCCGTCGGAGAAGCAGCGGATCGGCGTCATGGCTGCCGGGCTCGTCCAGCCTGGCCAGGTCGTCGGTCTCAACGGCGGTACTACCACGACAGAAGTGGCGAGGGCACTGGCGGTGCGCACGGACCTGACCTCCGCCGCCGGCGCGCCGGCCGCAACAGTCGTCACCAATGCCCTGAACATCGCCACCGAGCTGGCCGTCCGGCAGCACATCAAAATCGTCGTGTCGGGAGGTGTCGCCCGACCGCAGTCGTATGAGCTGACCGGACCGCTCGCCACCGGCGTGCTGGAGCGGGTCAGCATCGATATCGCCTTCCTCGGCGTCGATGCCATCGACCCGGCAGCAGGCGCCATGGCGCAACACGAAGGTGAAGCCAGCATCAATCAGCTGATGGCGAGCCAGGCCAGCCAGGTCGTGGTGGTTGCAGACAGCTCGAAGGTAGGTCGCAGGGCTTTCGCCCGCATCTGCGCGGCTGCCGATATCGACGTCCTGGTGACCGACACGGGCCTGGCGGAAGACGCGGCCGGCCGGTTCGCCGACGCCGGGGTACGGGTGATGGTCGCGTGACTGAGCTGGTCGTGTCCGCCATGATCCCGGAGACTTATGCACGCTCCCACATGCATAAGTCGGAGCGACCATGAAACAGCACGCGCAGCTTGATCTGCTAGTTGTCGGCGACTGCAACCCGGATGTCCTCGTGCTCGGCGACGATGTGGTGCCGCAGTTCGGCCAGCAGGAGAAGCTCGTCGGCAGCATCTCGCTGGTGGTGGGAGGTTCCGCGGCGATTACCGCGGTAGCCGCCGCGCGGCTCGGGCTCCGGGTATCGATAGTCGCCGTTGTCGGCGCGGACCCGGCCGGCGAGTTCATGATGGCTCAGCTCGCCGCCGAGGGCGTCGGTACCGGGAACGTCATCGTCCGGCCGGACCTGGCGACGGGCATGACGGTCGCGCTCTCGTCCGGAAGCGACCGCGCCATTGTCACCGCGACCGGGGCCATGACCTCGCTGGCTGCCGTCGACGTGCCGCGCGCGCTCCTGCGGTCAGCACGGCACGTGCATGTCAGCTCCTATTTCCTGCTCGAACGGTCGCTAGGCCCTGGCCTGGCCGAACTGTTCGGCGATGCGCGCAGCAACGGTACGACCACCTCGCTGGACACCAACTGGGATCCGGCTGGGCGCTGGGGCGGCGACCAGCTAGGCGAGGTGCTAGCTCAGACAGATGTGTTGCTGCCGAACGCGGAAGAGGCGCTCCGGCTGAGCAGCCAGCCCACTCTCAGCGCCGCGCTCGCCGTGCTGACCGGTGCCGGACCGAAAGTCGTCGTCAAGCTCGGCGCGGGCGGAGCGCTCTGCGATGATGGCAAGGAATCCCGGTCCGTCCAGACTCCGTCCGGACTGGCCGGCGAGCTCGTCGATGCGACAGGGGCCGGCGACTGTTTCAATGCCGGCCTGATTGCGGGCCTGTTGCACGGATTGGATCTTCCGGCCGCGACCAGGGTTGGCTGCGCGGTCGGCTCAGCGTCCACCCGTGCAGCTGGCGGGACAGCCGCCGCGCCAACGCTCGCGGCCGCGCTAGCGCTGGCCGAGACGGTGCCGGAGGCAGATGCCGGAACGTGCCCGTTCCCGGCCTAAAAATGCTGCGAGCCGGAATCCGCGTTCCTGACCGTTCCGAGGGTGCCAGGCAGACGGGAGAATCCGGCTCCGGAGCGCCCTGCGGACAGGGCGCATCCTGGGTCAGCATGGCGGTCGCTCGCCAGCAGTTGGGTCGGAGGCGTCAGCATGTCGGCCGGCATCCGGAAGTAATGACCGTCGACGCAGGCCACGCAGACATGCTCGACCGGGCCGTCGGTGCCGCCTAGAGCGAACCGATCAGTGATCTCGGCAGGCAGTCCGCACTCCGGGCATGCGATGAGGCTCCGGATGACGTTTGCGCTATCCCGCTGGCCGGCCGATTCGCGGGTGCCACCCAGGCCACCGGGCCCGCCCCTGTCAGGCCCGGTGACCCGGTCTTTGACGGAAACCATCCGTAATCCCCCCGATCCCCTCCGTGGATCGGCAGCGCCGGCGCCGCCAGGTCTGCAGCGCCAGCGCCACCGGTCTGCGGATGACCTCACGGCCGCACTGATACATGCCTGTCCGGATTTTCGGTAGTTCGCGGCAACCGCTCGTATCAGCGGCCCCGGTGGTGCATCCGGGTTAGCAGGAAGGAGCCGCCGCATGCCGTTGTTACCGCCCGGCAGACCAGGAAGGAGAGGCATGAACCTGACATACGGGGATGTCGCGGCATGTCACCCCTGGGCGCGGCGGACCGCGGCAAGCGGCCGGTTCCTTCCGGTTGCCCGTCGCGAGTCACGGGATACATGCCGACTACCTGCGCATCTCGCAGCAGAATTCAGCAAGAGCCGTGCCATACACGGAATAACATGCAGGTGGGTCCGCCGGCCTCGGAAAGGACACACCATGCGCGACGACCCGTCAGTCATTGCCCTGGTGCGGCGGGTATGTGACGGCGACCAAGAGGCCTGGAACGAAATCATCGAGCGATACTCCCCGCTCGTGTGGGCGATCTGCGCGCGGTACCAGCTCAGCCGGCCGGACACCGATGACGTCGGCCAGGGCGTGTGGCTCATGCTGGTCGAGCACATCGCCAATCTCCGGGAGGCAGCCGCGCTGCCCGGCTGGCTGGCGACAACGACCAGGAACGAGTGCCTTCGGGTGCTGCGGACGGCACGCAGGTTCGATCCCGATGGACTGCCTGCCGATGACATGATGCCGCCGGACGTCGACAGCAAAGCGGTCGACGAAGACGTGATCGAGGCGGAACTGAATGCCGCTCTCCGTGCTGCCTTCGCCGACCTGCAGCCGGCCTGTCACACGTTGCTGTCGATGCTGATCCAGGATCCGCCGCCAACCTATGCCGAGGTCAGTTCGACCCTCCGCATGAAGGTCGGCAGCATCGGACCAACCCGTGCTCGCTGCCTCGACCAGTTGCGGCGGTCGCCGCACCTTGCGGACTACTTGTCTGGCCGGCCTGGTGCAATCGAAGTCAAGGAGACGGGGAGGTGAGCGCAGTGGGCGCCGGCTTGACAGACGACGAACTCCTCGAGGCGCTACGGCGCGCTGTCGCCGCCCGGCAAGACGTGCCGCCCGATTTTGTGACGGCAGCAAAGGACGCCTTTGCCTGGCACAACATCGACGCCGAGCTTGCCCAGCTGACCTATGACTCCCGCGCGGCGCAAGACGCGCTGGCCACCAGGACCGAGGCGGCCTCCATCCGGGCACTCACCTTTACGTCCGGGAGCATGAGGATTGAGCTTGAGGTCGCTCAGGATTCCCTGGTCGGACAGATCGTCCCTGCCCAGCCTGCGGTGATCACATTGCTCTCCAGGTCTGGTGGCGAGACGGCGGTCACGGCAGACGAGATCGGCTGCTTCTCGCTCGAGCCGATTCCGCTCGGGCAGTTCCGGCTGCGGTGCCGGACGTCGGCGGGCGTGGAGACCATGACCGGCTGGATCACCCTGTAGTTCAGTCCGCTCCGAGCATGAGCAGCGACATCGCCGCCGCGTGCTGCACTGGATCGGTGCCGACGCCGCTCCTGGTGCGGAGCAGTGCCTCGGCAAGGCTGTTCCCGGCGCGCAAGTTCCGGTGCAGGTCCACCATCAACGGCACGGCGGCCCGATCGTTGAGCGGCACGACGCCGGCGATGACTCCGGCAGTTCCCAGCGGGAGCAGGCTGCTAACCAGGCCCAGGAGCTCGTCGGCGCCGGCTGGCGCGAGCACGCCGGAGTCGCAGCTGGACAGCACCAGCCGGTACGGGGCGCGGTGCAGGTGCTCGAAGTCGTAGACGGTCAGCGGGCCGTCGGCTAGGCGGAGCGAGGAGAACATCGGGCTATCCGCGCGGAACGTGCCATGCGCGGCGATATGCGCGAGCCAGGCACCGTCGAGCGCTTCGAGTACGCCCGCGGTGGTAGCGCTGGCGCCAGACAGGACCGTGACGTCGTCGTACATCCGCGCCGCGAGCGGTACTTCCGCGCCCTCGGTGACCAGTCCAGGGCCGCTAGCAAGCACCACGTGCTGCCGGTCCGGCGGCCTGGCTGCATGTGCCCGCAGCCAGGCGCCCGCGGAGGGGGCGACGCTGAACGGACGGCAGGCGAGAGCGGGAAGGAGCGCCCAGGGGATCGCATGCAGCCTGCCTGGCGGGACGACGATGAGTGGTCCGTCCCCCAGGAGTTTCACGGCCGGACCCAGCGTCGCGGCCTCGAGCCGCGCGCCAGCGGCGGTGAGGATAGCTGCCGCGCTTGCCAGGTCGTCGTCCTGCCGGTCACGCGCTAGGCGGCGCAGCGCGAAGCGGGCGAAATCCGCGGCGCGCATCGCGTCTCTGGTCTGGCCGGCGGTAACCAGGCGCACCCGTCCGGCACCGCAGAGCAGTACGTGCAGCGTGCCGTCGACACTCACGATCTCGGCGAGTTGCCCGGCGCCAAGCTGGTCGAGCAGGTCGCTGATATCGATCACGGGACGATCGGGAACGGCGGAACCTTTCGTTCGCAGCGAGGCCGCCCGGACGGCCTTTTCCAGCCGCAGCTGGTCACGTTCCAGTGATGCCGTTGGCTCGCCCTGCCGCCTCGATTCTTCGAGCCGACTCGTCACCTGGCGCAGCGCCGCCAGGTCGGCGTCAAACCCGGTACCCGATGGCGGTCGCACGGCCGGAACCGCGAGTGCGGTGGCGCGCCAGCGTTCACTCCAGGTCAGCAACCGCCGGGGCTGCCGCGTCCGGGCGGCATGCCGCTGAGCGAGCGCGGCCAGTTCGGCCCCTTGCGCAGTTGCCTGCGCACGCAATTCCGACGCACCGAGCGTCCAGCGGTGCTGATCCAGTACTTCGAGCCCGCGACGGCAGGCGATCTGCAGACGCCGCGCATCGCCCGCGGCCTCGGCGCGCAGCGCCTCGGCCAGCCATCCGGTTACCCGCGACATAGCCAGGCCCCGGCGCCTGCTTCGCGCCGCGACGTTGAGGTGGTGTTCGGCATCATCTCGTCGGCGCAGGCTGAGGCCGACCCTCCCGGCCGCCAGATGCGCTTGCGTCGCCTCCACCGAGCGCAATGCCGTCAGCTGGCTGGCCACTTTGCTGGCCGCCCCGAACAGGCGTGCCGATATCTGGCCCGCTGCGAACTGAGCCTGAATTACGACAAGCCTGGCGTGAACCGCGCCCCAGTCGCTCTGCTGAGAACGGTAGAGGCGGTGGGCAGCCTGCGCCCGCTCGAGCGCCGCATCCGGTTGACCTGCAGCTAGCGCGCACCTTGCCGCCATCAGCAGCAGTTCGGCCCGCCACGTAGACCGGCCGCGGGACCGCTCAACATCGCGGACTGCGGCATCCGCCTCGGCCAGCGCGTCGCGAGCCAGTCCAGCAGCCAGCAGGACTCCGCACCGGTCGTGGTCAAGGTCAGGTGTCGGTACTCCAAATGACCGGTAGCGCTTGGCGGCGTCATCGAGGAAGTCAAGCGCCGCTGGCAGGTCTCCGGCATCGAACGCCGCCGATACTCGGTTAAGCACTGTGTGAGCGACTTCTACGCCCTGGCCGATCTCAGTGAGCAGACGTCCCGCGATGACAAAATCCTGGTCGGCCCGGGCCGGGGAGCCGAGGGCCAGGTAGACCATTCCGCGGCCGCTCAGCGCACGTGCGGTCCAGAGGGTGTCCTGAGCGCGCTGCAGCACACTGACCGCTCGGCGCAAGTCAGCGAGCGCTTCCGCATACCGCCCGAGGGTCCACAACACGATGCCGCGCTTGTGCAATACGCGCCCGGTCAGTGCGCCGCTCGACAGCTCAATCGCACGGTCAAAAGCAGCAAGGCCATCGGCTGTCCGGCCGGCAAGGGCGAGTGCCGCGCCGAGCGAGCCGAGCACGTCGGCTTCACGGTCTGCGGATGCGAGCCGCCGGGCGAGTCTCAGGGCGTGCCGCAGTTCGCGGATGCCCTCACCGACGTCACCGATGTCGCGCAGGACAATGCCAGCTGCTTGATGCGCGACGAGCGCCTCGAACCGGCCCGGCTGTCCGGCTAGGATGCTGCGCGCCTTCGCGAGCGCCTCGCGCGGACGGGACATCGCCAGCTGCAACAGGTCGTCGGCGTCCCGCTGGCCGGGGCCGTCCGGGGGTGCGCCGTCCGCCACGAAAGAAATCGTAGGTTGGTTTCCTCGTGAGTGATGACATGGCGCGAAAGCCCGTTCTATGTCAGCTTTACAGCTTGATCGATCAAGTCACCAGCTCGCGGTCAGACAACACCACGTAGCTGGGCATAGCACCAGGTATCAGACTGCCTGCTGACGCCTCCGTATTGGCGCGGGGACACACGCCGCCGTCCCGGTCGGTGCAGGCGGAACGTTGACCCTTACCCGCCGAGGTGCGTGCGTGTATGTCACTCAAGTCTGTGGAGGTCAGGCATGACTGAAGAAACCGAGAACTGGCGCGACGGTCTCAGCCAGAAGGTCGTCGACGAGATCGACTACGTCGTCAGGGCATTCCGCGGTTCCGCCGACCGGCGACCGGAAGTTAAGGCAGCCCGCAACGACGTCGGGGTCGACCACCTCTACGTCGAAGGCCAGATCCTGGTCCGTGCTGAGTACCTCGAGCGCGTCCTCGAGATTCTCGGTCAGCCGGCCGAGCGCGACCTGCTGCGCGACGAGCCTCAGCGGCTGCGTCGGCTGATCGGCGGCGTTGCTCTCCTCACTCTGACCGATCCGCAGCCGACCGTGCACGAAGCGCTCGCCGAGATCGACCGGCAGCTTGGCCGTGGCATCGCGACACCCGATCACGTCCTGACCGTCGCGCCAGCAGGATCCATCTGCCCGGCCACGGAGCCAGAAGCGGCATACTGCGATGTCGAGCCACGTCCCTCTGTGAACGGCGAGCACGGTGGCGCGGGGACGCTGATCTACCTGGCCGACACTGGCCTGCTCGAGGGTGCCGTCAGTTCTTGCACCTGGCTTAGCGGAGTGCAGGCACTCGATATCGACCCATTGCCGCCAAAGCTGCCGGGCGGAGTTCAGCCGATCCCGGCCTACACCGGGCATGGCACGTTTGTCGCGGGAGTGATGCGCACCGTGGCCCCGGCAGCCGAGATCGTGGTCAGTAATGCCTTCTCTGTGGCCGGCAGCCAGCTGGAGTCGGATCTCGTCACCAGGCTTGAAGACGAACTCCACCGCGGCGTCGATATCTTCCACCTGAGCATCGCTACCCGGTCGCGCCATGACCTCCCGCTCATTGCTTTCGAGCAATGGCTCAAGCGCCTCCATCAGACCAAGGGCAGCATTTGCATTGCCCCGGCCGGCAACGACGGCCACCGACGGCCGAACTGGCCGGCCGCCTTCCCCGGCGTGATCGCCGTCGGCGCCCTCGGCAGTGACTCGCACGGCCGGGCCAGCTTCAGCAACTTTGGTGGCTGGGTCGATGTGTACGCGCCCGGGCGTGATCTCGTCAACGCGTACGCGACGGGCACATACACCTGCCACGTCGCTCCTTACACGAGCCAGGTCCGCGAGTTCTACGGCATGGCGAAGTGGAGCGGGACCTCGTTCTCTACGCCGATCGTGACCGGCCTGATCGCCGCGCGCATGTCCCGCACCGGCGAGAACGCGGCGCAGGCCGCTGAGGCGCTGCTGGCCGAGGCCCGATCACAGGCCATCCCCGGTGTCGGACCCGTCCTGCTGCCCCACCACGGCGGTCGGGTGCGCCCCGAGTAGCGGGTCCGGGTAGCAGGTCCGGGTAGCGGGGAGCAGCGCGAGAAATGTCAGATGGTGCCGCTACTATCGAACAAGAAAGCGAGACAATCATAGGCTGATCTAAGGCGGAGCGAGGCGGCCATGACGGATCCGGGCTGGGACATTCCCGGTGTTCCGCGCGACCCCGGCGCGCCTCCTGCAGCGGACGGTCCGGGATCGTCTGCCGCTCACTCGGTCGCCGGTAACTCGCCCGGTGGCTCTTGGCGCCGCGGCGGCAAGTCCGGTCGCGGGGCGCGGGCTGGCAGCGTGTCAGCGTGCTCGGGTTTGTCGGCGGGCGCGTTCGCGCGGTTAGCTCGCGGTGACGCCGCTGCGGCAGTCGTTCCTTCCGGCTCGCCCGTCAGCACTAGCTCGGCGAGCGTCAGCGCGGCCGGAGTTGCCCGGGCGGCTGACCCGCTCCCCGGCAGCGCGCAGATCACCGGTCCGGCGCAGGCGCTGGAGCTGCTGTCGGCGGTCACCGAGTACCTGGCGCACGCGAACCCGGCGGAGTGGTCTCAGGGCGAGCAGGCCGATTGCCTGCGCGGGCTGGCGGTGGCGGAGTCGCGGCAGGCCGCGG
>Ga0335074_10004351_pt1 | contig 19506 bp, 18 predicted proteins | sample Lox_Sample_23_FD_206715 | JGI IMG/M metagenome (GOLD analysis project Ga0335074, IMG submission 206715) | Soil microbial communities from Loxahatchee National Wildlife Refuge, Florida, United States - Lox_Sample_2.3 | ecosystem: Environmental > Terrestrial > Soil > Wetlands | place: USA... | reverse complement strand
CGACTGCGCCAAGCGCTTCCTCCAGGAACACGGCCGCCAGGTCGGCGATCTCTCCACCGCTGCTGCCGGACAGGCTCAAGGCATTGGCCGCCTGATCCTGCGCGCCTACGCCCAGGCCACCACGGCAACAAGTCGAGTCCCCGTTCTCGATCTCGTCGACGAGCTGCTCATGAATAGCGCCTACGCCTTCGCCCGAATCGTCGATGAGGTCGAACGATGACTGTTGACATCGAGGCCAACCTCAAGGCGTTTCTGGGTGACCGTCTGCCGGGCGCGCGCTACGCCTCCTTTGACTACTGCTTCAACTACTTCCAGGACGCCCACGCCGCCGGAGAAGCAGGGCGCCTCGCAGACGATGACCGCCTGACGCTCTGTTGCCTGCAGCTCGGCTTCTATCTCGCCAGCTGGGGCATGATGCGCCGCCGAACCGGCCTGCTGCGGCGAAGTCTGCGCGAACTGGTGCCGGTTGTGCAGGTGATCGCCGCGGAGCCTGCCTCAACGTGGGATCTGCACGTGGACAGCTACCTCGGCCGCGCCGACCAAGTGGTGGCCCTAGGCCGACGAATCCGCAAGGCCTACACGGTGAACGCCAGCGACACCCTGGTCACCAAGACGATGCTGGGTGTATTCGGCTGTGTCCCGGCGTTCGACAGGTACTTTCGAAGCGGGTTCGGCTGCTACACGTTTTGTAAGCCTGCACTGATGCGCATCGGCGCGTTCTACCAAGAGCACCGCGCGATGATCGACTCACAGCGGATCTTCACCCTGGACTTCACTACCGCGCGCGAAACCGAGCGGTTGTATCCGGCGGGCAAGATCATCGACATGATCTTCTTTCAGGAGGGGTTCGAGGCTAGCGGCCGGTCTGAGCCGGAGTGACCTTCGCTCTTATGCTGCCCGCTGCTGCTCAAGCCTGGTGATCCGTCGTTCGTGGCCTTTGAGCAGGCGCTCGGTGACTTCGTTGCTCGTGTCCAGGGCCTCGGCGATGTCGTGCTGGAGTCCGTCGAAACGACGGTTCATCTCAGTCCGTAGGTCATTAGTCTCACTATGGACGTCAGCGCGGAGTTCTTCGAGGTCGTCTTTGGTGGCTAGGCCCGCGAACTCCTGTCTGATGGTCGCAACAAAGAGCTGTTTGAGATCGGCTAGTAGTTCTTCATCCATAACTGCATTTTATTGTATCGCCAATTCAAACAAAAAAACACACTCAAGAATTTCAAACGGTAACGCGCTCGTCCGCGAAGCCTATTGACTCATCGGCTTACCCATGCTTAACTTTCCCTGATCTTCCGCATTCGTAGGACCCATTTTTATTTACGGTTGCTCGTTTTGCGACCAGTACGGCGGGCCACTGGATAATGAGACGGACCATTACAACTCCAGATACGTCATGGATCGGATAGGCAGAGAGGCCTTCATAAGCGTTAACTCCGCCGGGGGGCCTCTCTGCGTGCCAGAGCAGGTGATCGAGTTCCTTGACGGTCGGTTCCAAAGTCGTTTTGGCGTAGGCCCGCCTGTACAGCACCACGCAGGCGGCTACGAAGTCCCGGTAGGCCCGTGCCCACTCGGGCAGATCGGGCATCGCCTCTCTGATCGACGTGACCGTGTCCCAGTCGACGAACTGGCCGATCGCCGCCTGGGCGTTGCTATCGAAGATGGGGACGATCGGGCAGTGGAAGTGCAGGTACTTCGAGACGAACGAAGACAGAAACACACCTTCGTGCGGTGGCTGATAGCCCTGGCAATGTGACCGTGCAACTCGACGATCTCGACGGCCGCCTGCCGGTCGAACGGTCGATCTGCTAGTCGTTGCAAGCCGCTCTCGACGAGGCCGGCCTGCTCGATCAGAACGCGGGTAATCTCGGTCTCCGGGTCACCCTCGCCGCGCTGGGCACGCTCCGCTCGGAGAGATCTTGGCAACCATCCTGGGGATTGCCTGACCTGTCCCTTCCGCATCGGAGTCAATCCGAGCCAAAGCCTCAGTCTCGAAGATGCGCATAGCGCCTGTTTCTCCAGAAGTGAGCGGCGCTGGTGGCCGTCGCAGGCCATCATCAGCAGGTGAGCTACGTGATCCGCCGGGCCTTAACCGGCGAACTGGATCTGAAGGACTCGCCGGTCCGCCAGTTCTTCGAGGCCCGCTTCGGTTCCGGTCTGCGAGACGTCCAGACCAGCTACCGGGCCGCAGCCGGACCTATGCTTGTCCCGGGCGTGCCGCCCGCCGAGGCCAACGCCGGAACGATCGGTACCGCGGCGGACTGGCTGATGCGCTTCCTGGTGTACCCGACACCGTCCCTCGAACTGGCCGCCGCCGGAGCGGGACTCTGCAAGATGCTTCCGGCCCTTCGGGCAATCGCCGAGCAGCTCGGCTACTCCGGGATGGGTGCCGATACCTTCACTGGTCCGGTCGCCGGCAGCGCTGTCGAACGAGACGTCCTGCATCGGTCGTGCTGGGCGCTGGCCCTGCTGTCGGAGGTCTACCGGGGCGGTCCGATGATCGCCGAGATCGGACCGATCGGCCGACTGCCGGACCGGTCGGCCAAGGCGCTGCTGGCGGCCGCCCCGCAAGCCGGACTGGGCCAGCTGGCAGAACTGCGGACGGTGATGGAGTCGGCGTTGCTGCCAGCGCTCGCTTCCCGGCCGGGCCTGTGGGCACCGGGTCCGACACTGGCCGGCTCGGCGCTGATGAAGGGCGACTGCGATCTGATCGCCGGCGGTCTGCTCTTGGAACTGAAGGTGTCGGCTAAGCCGATCTCTCTGCCCGCCATCGAACTCTGGCAACTGCTCGGCTACGCCCTGATGGACTACGTCGACGAGTTCGGCATTTCCGAGGTGGCCCGATTCGCCGGACGCTACGGCTATCTCGCCGTCTGGGATCTCAGTCAGCTGCTCGAGGACCTAGCCGGTTATACGGTGAGCCTCGCTGAGGTGCGAGCGGAGTTCCGCGAGCTGCTCGAAGCGTGCCAGCCTAACTGAGCTACCGGCATGTCGCACTAGGCAAGCAGCGCGTGGATGGCAAAGCCGGCCAGCAGATCCCGACCGCGCGCCGCTGGTCCGGTGGGCCTTCACCGGCTACGCCACCGGCGACTACACCCTGCGCGAACTGACGGCTTCTGCCGGCCGATGCAGTAGAAGTACGGGTAGCGGGTGCCGTTCTGGCTGCGGGAGAAGCTGACGCCCATCCGGCTGCCGCAGTAGCCGCAGAAGAGGCGTCCTTTGACGTAGTGCGGGTGCTGCTTGGGCTTCTCGCCGGAGACCCGCCGGGCCGCCATGATGGCCTGTACGGCCTCGAAGGTGGCCTCGTCGACGAGGGGCTGGTGCCGGCCTTGGTAGAGGACGCCTTCGTAGCTGACCATGCCGAGGTAGTAGCGGTTACTGAGCATCTCAGTCGGCATGCGGGAGTGCCGCGGCTCCAGTTGAGTCGGGCGCTGGGTGGTTCAGGCTGGGGTTGCCGCCTTGTTGACTCTCCGGCATTCGATGGGCGTCAGGCAGCCGAGCCGTCGTTGCCGGCGTCGGCGGTGGTAGGTGCTTTCGATCCAGGTGATGAGCGCCAGCCGCAGGTCCTCTCCAGTGGACCAGGGTCGCCGTCCAGGACGTCCTTGTGCAGCAGGGAGAGGCCCTGATGCCCTGATCCTGCCAGGAGACCACGTAACGCTCGCATCGCCCCTTCCCGGCCACGGGCGGCTGGACCATTTCCCCTCTGTCCGGTTGGCTGACGTTGCAGGGCGGGCACGCGATGGCGGTTCGCAGTGTCGCAACTCGCGACCGTCCGGAGGCACTATCGGTCGGAGGTCGGCAGGCCCGGCAGTAAGCCCGATCGCGACGGCTGCGGTTTCCGCCCGGACGTGACGGGCTACCTGTAATGCCTCGCCCGCAGGATCAGTCGGCGCGGGTGAGGAAGTCGAGCAGGACCGCGTTGAGCCGGTCGGGCTGGTCGAACATCAGTGAGTGGCCGGCGTAGGGGAAGAGGTGCAGTTCGGGGTTCGGCAGCACGTCGATGAGCGCGGGCAGCCTGTGGTAGTCGGAGATCTCGTCTTCTCGTCCCCAGACGATGAGCGTTGGCAGGTCGAGGCGGCGGAGTTGAGCCCGGAAGTCCTCAAGGTCGCTGGTGTGGTAGAAGTTCAGCGGGTCGACCGCAGCCATGTGCTTGATGTAGACGTCGACCATCCCGGACTCGATGAACCAGTCGTAGGTCTCCCGGAGCCGTTCGTCGGGCAGGTGCGTGCCGTCATACACCGACGTGCGGCGGACCCGGCAGAACTCGTCGAAGGACTGGTTGCCGTCGGCGCCGAAGTTGACCAGTGCCAGGGCCGCGTCAGTGAACCCGCCCGATTCGGACCGGTGCCCGCCGGGAACAGCGGAGCCACTGCCAGAGATTACCAGCTTGGTGATGGTGCCAAGCGCCTCGGCGGTCATCTCGCAAACGATCCGGCCGCCGCGGGAGTGGCCGACGACCATGTACTGATCATGACCCAGCTGCTTCATAAGCTTCAGCAGATGACGGCCCGCGTTGGCGGGAGTGTCCGCGACCGTCAGCGGCGCCGATTCCCCGTAGCCGGGCACATCGACCACGATCACTGTGAAGTGCAAGCTGAGCGCGGGCGCGACCGTCCGCCACGCGAACTGCCCGTAGTTGGCAGGCCCGGAGCCGTGCACCAGCAGCACCGCCGGACCCGAGCCGGTGACGTGGATGAAGGTATCGAGCCCGTCGACCGTTACGTGTTTGCCCGGCCGTGCGGTCACCGGACGCTTGCCTTGGCGTCCACGCCATCCAGGAAGCCCGACAGGATCGAGGAGAACCGCCGCGGCTGGTCTGCCATGACGAAGTGACCACACCGGGGGAGCAGCGCGAACTCGATGTCCGGGATCACGTCCACCAGCCCGAGGCCCTTCTGGTACGACGAGCACTCATCCTCGCGGCCCCAGATCACCAGGGTCGGCATCTGGATGGACCGCAGCTTGGCGATGAAGCCGTCGGTGTCCTGCTTGTGGTAGTAGTTCAGCGGGTCATTGACCTGCATCTGCTCGACGAAGTGGGCCAGCACGCCGGAGCTGATGGCGTCCTCGTAAGCAGCCGCGAGGATGTCGTCCAGGGCCGTCTTGTCGAACAGGTGCGTCGCGTAGGCGTCCCTGAACTTCTCGAAGCTGAGGTCGCCGTCGCGCCCAAAATTCACCAGGGCAACGGCTGCCTCGGTCCAGGTGCCGTCGTCGTTCAGATGCCCGCCGGGGGCGACGGAGCCGCTCGCGATCACCGACAGGCTGGTGAGCCGTTCCGGCGCCCGGATGGCGAGCTCGGTGGCGATGCGGCCGCCGCGGGAATGCCCGACCACGGTGGCCTCACCGATGCCGAGCGTGTCGAGCAGTTTCTCCAGGTGCGCCGCCACGTTCACCGGCGTGTCCGCGTCCTGCAGGGGCGCGGACTTGCCGTAGCCGGGCATGTCGACCGCGATGACCCGCCGTCCGGCGGCCGCGAGCGGCTCCATCACCGGCAGCCAGCTCATGCTCGCCGTGATGCCCGGCCCCGATCCGTGTACCAGCACGAGCGGGGCGCCGGCCCCGTCCTCCAGCAGGTAGGTCCCGACACCCTCGACATCGATAACCCGGCTTTCCATCATCGCTCCCGATGTGTGCGTGATCTATCTGTTGGTAGCAATGGTATGCATGGATACGTTAATTTGGAAGCCGCTGGTTGCACTCGCGGGACGAGAGGCTGGAGGGCTCCGTGGTCGACACGAGCTATCAGGACACAGGCCAGGACTGGTCGACCGACACGTTCACGGCGGGGGAACGCGACACGCTGATGGCGTGGTACTCGGATGTGCACGGACTCGGCACCATCGAGTTCTGCCAGTTCGTGCCCTACATGCTGGACCTGCGGCAGGACGCGCTGAAGCGGTACCGGCACTGGGTCGAGTACGTGCCGTCCGGCAAGGGCCTGGAAGATCCGATCGGCCCCGGAACGGCGCTGACGTGGCTGCACTACTACGTCATCAACGGCTACTCCGACGGCTACATGTACGAGGTGATCGCCGCGCGCAAGCGCGGGGCATCGCGCGCTGAAGTAGCCCAGGCGACCGTGCTCGGCTGGCTGCACGGCGGTCCGCGCGGGCTCAGCGCGGCTGCTAAGAAAGCAGCGGGCTTCGTGCAGGATTGGCCGGCCGGGGAGCCGAGCACGCTGCCGTGGCCGGCTGGCTGGGCCGCCGACCCGGACGCATTCAAATCGGGGGCCGACCTGGAGCCCGGCCACGAGTTCACCGCAGCGGACCTGCAAGCGCTCCGCAATTGGCACATGACAACCCAGGGCGCCGTCCCTGACTACGTCGAGGTACTCGCGGACGTAAACCCTGGAGCTCTCAAGCTGTGGCGGGCCCGGTACGAGAACGCGGCGACAGGCCCGCTGCCCAAGCAGTTCATCGCGCTGCTGCAAGTGCACGCCGCCTGCCTCATGCAGGCCGATGCGCCACTGAAGCGCGCGGTCCACATGGCGCTGCATTTCGGGGCCTCCCGCGGTCAGGTCATCCAGGTGCTGAGCACACCGCAGGTCTACCTCGGCGATCTCGGCATGACGGCGGCTTGGGCAACGACGGGACTGATCGGTGAGGCCGCACCAGGCCTGGCCGACGGCATCTGATCCGGTTACTCGAGCAGGACGACACGGTAAGCGGTGGGTCACGACGCGACTGCTGGCCGGGCCAAGTTGGAGGGTGAGGCGGCCGTTGCGGCAATGCAGCCATACGAAACCGATGTGGTGCTGATCGGTGGCGGCATGGCGGCGAGTTCACCGAGGACCTCCAGGTCCTCTAAGGCCGCGGCAACCGGTTCGATATCGTCTCCTACTTCGAGCGGGTCCGGCAGACAGTCGTCCACAGCGAAGGCAGCGTGGACGTCAATACGCAGGTCCAGTCGCTGGTATTCGACGCCTGCCTCTGGACCGACGCTACTGTCCCGCTGAATCTCGATGGTCAGCGCTTCACGGACAAGTCTCTCGGAGACCCGTGAACGTCCAGCGGGTGGCCGAGAAGCCTCAGGGCCGGGCGGTCGCGATCCTCGAGGAGAACCTGCAGAAGATCCCGTCCTACAGCCGCATGTCGTCGGCATTCCCGCGCACGACGGCCTAGCCGAGTCTCGCGAGGTCGGCTCCCAGGCGGTTACGGCGGCCGCGCACGTTGGCCGCGCCGGCCGCGGAGCCCGGCCGAGGGCCGGGCTGCCCGCCGACCCGCGTTAATGCCTGACCAGCGGGAAGACGTGATCGGCAATCAGGCTGGCGTTCCTCTCCGTTTCCCCTACACTCGTCGTTCCGATCACGATCCGCCACATTCCCAGCTCGATCAGCTCCTGCAGCCGTTCGGCGCAGTACGCGGGCGGTCCGACGATGGCGAACCGGTCGATGAAGTCGTCCGATAGCTGGGCAGGAGAGGACCGGACAACGCCCGGCCCGTACACGCCAGGCCCCTCTGACGAACCGGTAGCCGTGAGGGACTCCTCCATCGCCTCGACCGCGGCAATGGTCGGATCCCGGTCCGCAGGCGACATGTCCGGCACCGGACGCCCGCCGTAGGCGGAGAAGCGAGCATGGGTCATGACTAGACCCCGGATGGCCTGGCGTGCCTCGTCGGCGGACTGCCACTCACCGACAACGGCGAGTTGCACGAAACAGCCATAGGGCAGCGGCGTGCCATCGCTTCCTCTGTCGGTACCCGCATCCCCGAGCAGCTGTATGCAGGACCTGAGACGCGCCGGGTCCGCACCCACCGAGAAGGTGACGCTGTCGGCGACTGTCGCTGCGATCGCCACCATTTTCGGCCCTGTCGCCGCTACGTCGATGCGTGGCCTGGCCGAGTCTGCTGACGGGTCGACCTGACGCAGCCGGGCCATGGTGGTCAGCCCGTCCCCGGTCACAACTATTTCATTGTGCAGATAGCGCCGGACGTCCTCGACATAGGACCGGAAGTCGCCTACCCGCATAGGACCGCGCTGCAGGACCTTCATCGCGCCGTCCCCGCGCCCCATGCAGAACGTCATGGTCCGCCCGGGAGCGATCCCGTTCACGACTGCCATCGCGTTCGCCGCCTGGATCGGGTGACGCATCGGAACAGACACGGCCGTACCCAACTGCAGGGTCGTGGTGGCCTGGGCGGCGAGCGCTAGGACGACGTACGGGTCGGGAAGGATACCCGGCGCCTCACCAACACACAGACCGTGCCAGCCTGCACTCTCGAAACGCAGCGCGAGGCTCCCGATGTCGACGTACGGGACCGGGGTCGAACCCTGGCGCCAGAACTCAACCGGCATCTCTACTGCCTCCTTCCGTCAGGCGCCGTAACCCGGGCACGGGTGACGCCAGGTGCCATTCGTGCGCGTCGCGGTCCGGGTCGCCTTCAGCCCGAGGACGGTCGCCTCCGGCGCCGATATCGGCGGTGCGTACGACAGGGACTACGCGGGCGGACTGGCGCTTGGCGCGGTGTACGGGCTGGCAGCGGCAAGAGCGGCGCTGGCGACGTGAGGCCTGGCGGAAGAGCGGGCTGTCCGGCCACCTCCGCCGCGCCGAACTGGTCGCGCTGCTGAGCCTTCCCGCGCCGGCGTCCTCACCGGCACGCTGCCTCCGGGCATCGGTGTCGTCCTGCAGCAGGCAGGTATCGGCACCTTGGCCTCGATAACACGGCTCTTTGTCATCGTTCCCGATGAATTAGATCCTGCCTGTCAGTAGCAATGATATGCATGGATGAGTTAGCTTGGAGGCCGCGGGGTCCCACTCGCGGCACGAGATGCTGGAGGCTCCGTGGTCGACGCGAGCTATCAGGGCACAGAGGCAGGACGCGATGACGGGCCCGCGGCCAAGCAGTTCATCGCGCTGCTGCGGATGCACGCGGGCCGGCTCATTCAGGCGAACGAGTCACTCAAGCGCGGTCCGCATGGCGCTCCATTTCGGGGGCCTCCCGCAGTCAGGTCATCCAAGTGCTGAGCACGCCGCGGGTCTACCTCGGCATGACGGCGGCCGGGGCCGCCGCAGAACTGATCGGCGAGGCGGCACCGCCTCCGGCCGAGAACATCTGATCCAGTTCGGAACCTGGAGCGACGCATGACACAGACCGACCAGTCCCGGCCGTACCCGAACCTGTTCCAGCCGATCACGATCGGCACCGTGACGCTGAAGAACCGCATCGTCATGCCGCCTATGGGCTGCCGCCACGACGTCGGCGGCGTGATCACCGACGCTGACGTCGCCTGGCACGAGGAGCGCGCCGCAGGGGGAGTAGGCCTCATCATCACCGGCGGCACGTTCATGCACGAGACCTCGGTGATGCGCGGCGACCCGGGCATCCACGCCTGGCTCGAGCACGGGCTCAAGGCCATGACCCAGCGTGTCGACGCCGTCCACTCCCATGGCGCCAAGATCATCGGGCAGATGCTGCACCTCGGCCGCGAGACCACCGAAGGCCAGGCCGACTGGGCCCAGCCCGCGCCGTCGGCGGTGCGCTCTCCCCGGGACGCGCACGTCCCCTACGCGATGGACACTGACGAGATCGCCGAGTTCGTCAGGGCGTTCGGGCTCTGCGCCGCGAACATGCGCAAGACCGGCTATGACGGCATGGAGATCCACGCCGCGCATGGCTATCTCATCGCCCAGTTTCTCTCGGCCGCCTGCAACCGCCGGACCGACGCCTACGGCGGAAGTACGGTCCGCGAGCGGATGCGGTTCTTGCTGGAGATTTCCAACGAGGTCCGCCGCCAGTGCGGCGACGAGTTCACGGTCGGCGTCCGTTTCAGCGCCACCGAAGACACCCCTGGCGGGATCACCCTCGATCAGACCAAGGAAATGGTCGCCGTTCTGCAGGAGAACGAGGCCGCCGACTACATCTCGATCACCCGCGGCATGCGCAACTGGTACGTCAAGGACAACACCTGGCCGCAGGGAGTGTCGGTCGACCTGGCCGCGGCGATCAAGGAAGAGTGCGACCTGCCAGTGCTGGTCACCGGCCGGATCACCACTCCCGCCTACGCCGACTCGGTCATCGCCGACGGTAAAGCGGACCTGGTCGGCGTCGGCCGCGGGCTGATCGCCGATCCGGAATGGGCCGCCAAAGCCCTGGGCGGCCTGACCGAGCCGATCCGGCCCTGCGTCGGGTTCGTGCAGGACTGCCGGATGTCGGCGGGCGGCGCGACCTGCGCGGTCAACGCGGCGGCCGGCCGCGAGGTGATCTGGGCCAAGCCGAGCCTGGACATCATCGTGCCGAAGCGGCGCATCGTCATCGTCGGCGCGGGCCCTGGCGGCATGGAGGCCGCCCGTCTCGCGGCCCTGCTAGGCCACGACCTCGTGGTGTTCGAACGCGACGACAAGGTCGGCGGCCAGCTTCGCCGCGCTGCCCGGGCTCCCTTCCGGGCAGAACTGATGGGATTTGCCGAATATCTCGAGGCGGAGCTGGCCCGGCTCAGTGTCGAGATCAGGCTGGGAACGGGCGCGTCAGCAGAGTCGGTCTCCGCCGAGGATCCCGATCTGGTCATCGTCGCGACCGGCTCGATCGGCGAGCCGGTTCCTGCCGAGCTAGCTGATGCCTCGTTCCCGGTACTCAGCGTCTGGGACCTGATGGACGACCAGGAACGCGACCTCGGTCGGCGGGTCGTGCTCGTCGACGACGGAACAGGCTTCTGGCAAGGAGCGGGCGCGGCCGACTTCCTCATCGCACAGGGGGTCGAGCTGACCTTCGTCACGCCCGCCGCGGCCATCGGCTCGGCCCTGCCGCTGGAAAGCATCCACCTGCTGCACCGGCGCCTCCGGTCAGCGGGCGCGACCTATCGGCCCTTCACCAGACTCGCTGGGGTCTCCGGCGATGCGGTCCGGCTGAAGGACACGATCACCGAGCAGGAAAGCGAGCTGCAGGCCGACGCCGTCGTTCTGCTGACCGGGCAGCAATCGGTGAACGAACTGGCCGACGGGCTCCGCAGCCGTGAGCTGCACGTCAAGGCAATCGGTGACGCGGTGTCGCCGCGCCGGATCACCCATGCCGTCCTGGACGCGAATAAGGCCGTTCGCGGCTACAAGCCGGTTACCGCCGCCCGGCGCTCTCTGGTCGAGCAGCTGGCCTGACAGGCCGCCAGCCAGCGCACGGCCGCGGGCGCACAAACGGATCGCGGCCCGAGCACGAAGCAACGGACGTCGCCTAAGGGCACGGGACCGGGCCGCTTGCACTGATGCCGCCCCGGACCAGGCCGTCGGCACAGACTCTCCGGCCATCCACCGGCGGCCAGTACTGGGCCGGGCTGGCCCTGGCCCCGGCAGGGCGCGAAAGCCCTGCTCAGGCCGGAAGAGCGCCGGTTCAAAGCGTTGACCAAATCTGACGATGATGCTATAGATATTCATAGATTGTTGACAGCCTCGCAACACTGCCGACATGCAGGGCCATAGGAGGCCACCGATGCGACGTGCACAAACGGCCGCGACGATGTCGCTGGCACTAGGAGTGGTCTGCGCTCTTCTTGCTTCGTGCAGCTCCAGAAACGCGAACGACACGAGCCAGACCAACAGCGGATCTTCGACCCCCGCTACGAACAGCAAGACCATCAACATCGCGGAGATCGTGATGCTCTCCGGCCCGGTCTCGACCTTCGGCCAGGAGCTCGACAAGGGCGCTCAAGTTGCCATCGCGCAAATCAACGCGGCCGGCGGCATCAAGGGCAAGAAGCTGGTGGTCACCAAGTGCGACTCGGAGTCGACGACGCCGAAGGCAATCGCCTGCGCGGGCTCCGCGCTGAGCTCGGACGCGTCGGCGATCATCGCCTACACCACGACTGACGACCAGCTGTCCTGGGTGCCGGACGCGCAGAAAGCAGGGATGCCGGTCTTGAGCAACAGCGTTGCCGACCAGGTTCCCGCGATCGGCAACGAGGTCATGCAGGTCCCGCCGCCGGACGCAGACCTGATCCCGAGCTTCATCGCCACCTTGAAGGCTAAGCTCGGGCTGAAGACTGTCGCCTTCTTGCACGACACCGATGCGGCTGCGTCCGTGGCGTCGTATCAGGCCTTCAAGAGCGCTGTCGCCGCCGCCGGGCTGCAGGTCGTCGCCAACCAGACGTACCTGTCGACCGACACCACCTGGTCGGCCCAGTTGCTCAACATCAAGGCCGCTCACCCGGACGCCATCATCGAGGTTCCGTACGCGGCGGAAGGCGGTAGCGTGCTGATCCAGGCCCGCCAGCTCGGCCTGAATCAGCCGATCTTCGGCGGCTCGCAGCTGAACTCTCCGGCCGCCCTGCAGCAGGCCGGCTCGGCGGGTGCGAATGTCTACGTCCCGGACTTCTGGTCGCTGCAGGACTCCTCGTCGTACAACACCTACTTCGTGAGTCACTACAAGGCGGAGTTCGGCACGGTGCCGGACCGGTTCGGCGCGACCGGCTACGACGAGGTCCAGCTCCTGGCCCAGATCCTGCGGGCTTCGGCCAACCCGAACTCGCGGGCCGACAACACCAAGGCCCTGGACGCGGTCACGTCGTGGCACTACGCCGGCTGCGCTATCACCGTCGTGAAGCGCTCGCCGGTCTGCCAGACCCCGGTTGTGCTGAAGTCCTCCGGCGGTCAGTTCGTGCTCTACGCGACCGGCAAGCAGACCCAGTAGGCCGGTCGGCCTGCGGGCCTGACGCGAACGCGGGATCGCACCCGCTCCGCCCGGTGCGGGTGCGATCTCCCCGTTCGCGGCCAGAAGGAGCCCTCGTCCCGCACTTACTACATTGCTACTATGCGATTCATAGCCAGAATCGCCACGCGTCCCACCTGACCAGTCGCCCCTTAGCGCGGGAAGGACGAGCATGCCAGGTCTCGACACGGTTCTGCAGCAGCTCGTGTACACGATCGCGCTGGCTGCCGCCTATGGTTTGTTCGCGGCGGGATTTCTGCTGATCTTCGGCGTGCTCGACGTGCTGAACCTCGGCTACGCCTTCGTGTTCATGATCTGCGCGATCATGTGCGTCTGGCTCACGCTGCAGGGCATCCCCCTCTGGGCCTCGATCCTGATGACGATCGCCGTTGGCGTCACGCTCGGAATGCTCACCGACGTGCTGGCCTACCGGCCGATCCTGCGGTTGAAAAGCCTGATCGGCGGCGTGAACTTCGGGCCCGTGGTGTCGACGCTGGCGATGGGCCAGATCATCGCCGCGGTGACGCAGAACTGGTTCGGCACGAACCTGATCTCGTTCCAGGTAACCGAGTTCCCGACCAAGCTGTACACCATCGGCTCGATCACCATCACCTCGGTGCAGATCGTCGTCGTGGTCGCCGCCGCCGTGCTGCTGTTCGGGTTGAAGCTGGTGCTGTCCCGGACCAGTTTCGGCACGTCGGTCCGGGCCATCTCGCAGAACCGCTCGATGGCCGAGTCGCTCGGCATCAATACGACCAGGGTCGTCGCGGGCGTGTGGGTGCTGTCCTCCACGCTGGCCGCCATAGCGGGAATCTGCATCGCCATCATGAACCGCGCCGCCGACCCGACGATCGGCACGAACTATGAGCTCAAGGGCTTCATCATTGTCGTGATCGGCGGCCTCGGCAGCGTCGGTGGCGCGGTCCTGGCTGCCGTCATCGTCGCGGTTCTGGAGACGGCCAGCGCGCTGTACCTGGGCGGACAGTACAGCGACGTGGTCACCCTCGGCGCCGTCATCGTCATTCTCGCCATCCGCCCATTCGGGCTGCTCGGCGTGCGGAGGCGGACTGTATGACAGCCCCGGACAGGACAGGCAGTCCGATGATCGCGAGAACGCCGTGAATCCGTTCACGTTTATCGCCAACAACAGCGCCCTGTTCGGCGTGCTCGGGGTCAACACGATCCTCGCCTACGCCGTGTACGTGCCGCTGAGCATGGGACAGTTCCAGGTCGCCCAGCCTGTGTTCTGCGCGATTGGCGGCTACGCGGCCGGCTACATGGCGATCCACACGGACCTGAGCTTCCTCCCGATGCTGGTCATCGCGGTAGTACTGACGTCTGCGGTCTCTCTGGTGTTCACGCCGATGCTGCTGCGCCTGTCCGGCCTCTTCCTCGGGCTCGCGTCCTTCGTCCTGGTCGGGCTCGCCGCCGCCGTGGCGATCAACCTGAATTTCATCGGGGGCGCCCTCGGCCTGTACAGCATTCCGGTCTACATCAGCAGCAAGGTCATCTGGATCATGGCGGTCGTCGTGATCGCCGTGGTGGTGGTGATCCGGCGGTCCCGGTTCGGGCTGGCGATGCGCGTACTGCGCGATGACCCGATCGCGGCCCAGGGCACCGGCCTGTCGGCCTTCCGAGTCAACGTGTACGTGTTCGGCTTGTCGGCTGCCATCGCGGCGCTCGCGGGTATCGCGCAGGCTTACCGATTTCACGCCATCGGCCCCGACGAGTTCGACCTCAGCGTCATCCTGGCCGCGCTGACCTACGTGATCGTGGGCGGCCTCAACAACGCGGCCGGCCCGCTGATCGGCTCGCTGGTGATCGGGTTCCTGACCAATGAACTGGGCTTCCTGCAGAACTGGCAGACCGCGTTCAACGGGGCCTTCCTCCTGGTCGTGGTCGTGTTCTTCCCAGGGGGCCTGACCGCGATCCCGGGCGCGGTCCGGACCCGGCTGCGCGAGCGCCGCACGACGCCGCCCGGCAGCCCGGTCGTCCTGCAGGCCGCGGGGAGCGGGGCCCCGGCAGAAAGGGTCAGCTGACATGCCGCTGCTGCAGGTGACTGACCTCGCGCGCCACTTCGGCGGCGTCAAAGCCTTGGACGGCGTCTCGATGCAGGTCGAGTCGGGTGACGTGGTCGGCCTGGTCGGCCCGAACGGCTCCGGCAAGACCACGCTGGTCAACACCGTGACCGGGTACCTGCGCGCCACCTCCGGCACCGTCCGGCTCGACGGGACCCCGGTGACGAACAGCAAGCCGAACCGGCTCGCTGCTCTCGGGGTCGGCCGCACCTACCAGGTGCCGCGCCTGTTCGAGTCGCTGACCGTGGTCCAGAACGTCATGGCGGCGCTGCTGTTCAGCAAGACCAAGCCGTCGTTCTGGCGCGGGCTGGTGCCCATGCTCGACCGGCGCGGCCAGGACGATCTGCGCGGCACAGCGCTGGCCGCGCTGGAACGCGTCGACATGGCCCACCTGGCGGACCGGCCGGCCAGCGGCATCTCACTCGGCGAGGCGCGCCGCGCCGAGATCGCCCGGGCGCTGGTCGCGGCGCAGCGGCTGCTGGTGCTCGACGAGCCCGCCGCCGGGCTGCGCGGCACTGAGGCCAAGGACATCGGCAAGCTCGTCGCGGAGATCGCCAAGCGCGAGAACGTCGGCGTGCTGCTGATCGACCACAATGTGGCGCTCGTGCGGGCTTTCTGCTCGCATCTGGTGGTGCTCGACTTCGGCCGCGTGATCGCCGCCGGTCAGCCTGACGAGGTGGTAAGGAGGCGCGAAGTCGTTGAGGCGTACCTCGGACCCGGACACGGACCGGGACACGGGCCCGGCAACGGAAACGGAGCAACCACCCCTGCTCCTTAAAGTCGACCAGCTGCACGTCCGATATGGCAGCCTGGTCGCGGTCCAGGAGGTATCCCTCGGCATCCCGGCCGGGGATGTGCGGTGCCTGCTCGGGCCCAACGGGGCCGGCAAGTCCAGCATCCTGAATGCCATCGCCGGCCGGATTAAGCCGTCCGGAGGCACCGTCACGCTGAACGACGACCTGATCTCCCAGGCCAAGACGTTCAGGGTGGCCAGGGCCGGCGTCGCCCTGTGCCCGCAGAACCGCGACATGTTCGCGAATCTGAGCGTGCGCGAGAACCTGATGCTCGGCGGCTACGTGCACCGCGGCGCCAAGGGCGCGAACGCCGAAGACCTCGAGAAGGTGCTGGGCATCTTCGCGCCCCTGCGGAATCTCACCGGCCGGATGGCGGGCAGCCTGTCCGGCGGCGAGCAGCAGATGGTCGCGATTAGCCGCGCGCTGATGATGCGCCCGGCGCTGCTGCTGCTTGACGAGCCCAGCGCCGGGCTGGCGCCCATCGTCGTCGACGCGATCTTCGCCGTGCTGCAGGAACTCGCCAAGTCCAGCCTGTCCATCCTGATCGCCGAGCAGAATGTGCAGAAGGCCTTCGAGATCGCCTCCTACGGATATGTTGTCAGCAACGGACGGGTCCACCGCGAGGGCCCGACGTCGGCGCTGCAGACCGACCCCGCGATCGTCGAGGCATACCTTGGTGACTACGGCGATGTCTGACCTGGCGCTGGGGCGATGACCGCTCAGTTCCGTGACCTGAAGACGGTTGCTGTGCTAGGCCTGGGCATCATCGGCCAGGGCATGGCCAGCCGGGTCGCGACGTCAGGCTTCGGGCTGGTGCTGTGGAACCGCACCGCGGCCACGGCGCAGCTGGTCGCGCTGCGGATGGCACCCGGCGCCGCCAGCGAGCGGGCAACCGTCGCGGCCTCCGCCGCAGAGGCAGCCGCGGGTGCCGACCTGATCCTGGTGTCGCTCAGCGACGACGAGGCCGTGCGGTCCGTCCTCACTAGTCCCGCGATGGCGGCCGCGCTGCGGCCGGGGACGATCGTCGTCGATGCCTCGACCGTCGCGCCGGAGACCTCTCGGGAAATCGCGGGGCGACTGGCCGACCGCGGCGTCACTTACCTGGACGCGCCGGTGACCGGTGGCGCGGAGAAGGCTTGCGACGGGACGCTGACACTGCTGTGCGGGGGACCGGAGCCAGCGCTTGACCACGCGCGGCCGGTGATGGACCTGGTCGCCGCCCGGGTCGAGCGGTTTGGGGAGGTCGGTTCGGGCCAGCTGGTGAAGGCGATTAACCAGATCATCCTGGCCGGCGCGCTGGCCGGAGTGGCCGAGGGGATCGGGCTGGCCGAGGCGGCGAACCTGGACGCGGCGGCCGTTGTCGCGGCGCTGACCGACGGCGCCGCGACCTCGTGGGTGCTGCGCGAGCGCGCGCCGCTGATGGTCGCACGCGACCTGGAGGCCCGCGGCCGGATCGCGCTGCACCTGAAGGACCTGCGCATCGCGTTGCGGGCCGCCGGGGCCGTCGGCGCCCGGGTTCCGCTGACCAGGCTGGTCGAGTCGCTCGAGGCGGAGGTCGCCGACGCGGGCTTCGGTGACGAGGACGTCAGCGCGCTCATCCGCGCCTACGCGCTGGATCCGGGCTAAATCCGTATCTGGTTCAGCGCGGCCGTTACTGTTACAATGATGATCAGAGTAACAGTGATCGGAAGGCCTCCGGCCAGGCACTTCATGGTGGGATGAAACGATGAGCCGTGTACGCGCGCTGCGGCGCGAGGAGTTCTCACCCGAACTCCGGGAGTCGACAGCCAGCATTGCCGATGAGGATCTCGGCCATCTGCGGGTCTTCGCCAACTCGCCGGGCATCGCCGTGGCCTGGATCAACTTCCTTGACGGGCTGCGCGAAGGCGGCACGCTGCCGTCCGACCTGATCGAGCTGGTGCGGCTGCGGATCGCGTTCCACAACCAGTGCCCGCACTGCATGGCGGTCCGCTTCGACGACGGCGTCTCTGAGGCCGTGGTCTGCTCGCTGGAGAAGCCGGAAGAGTCACCGGACCTGACCGACCTGCAGCAGGCGGCGCTGCGGTTCGCCGACGCGATGGCCACCAATCACTTCGCCATCGACGAGGCCATGTACGACGACCTTCGCGCCTACTTCACCGAGTCCCAGCTCGTCGAGCTCGGCATCCAGGCCGCGGTGTTCGTGGGCTTCGGCCGACTGGGGTTCAGCTGGCACGTGACCGACGACATTCCCGAGCGCTACGGCCAGGCCGCTCCCGGGGAGCTGCACTTCGGATCCGACAGCGTGCGCATCGGCCACCGCGACCGCGCGACCGCGTGACGTCGGGCTAGGACCCGTCTTCGAACTCGACCGGGAGTAAAGCGCTGATGCCCGTTCCGATCGTCACCCCAGAACTGGTTCGCAAGTACACCGAGGCCGGAGCCTGGCAGGACAGCAACCTGAGCGAGACGATTGCCCAGCTGCCGGTCGACCCGGACAAGCTCGCGCTGGTCGACAAGCACGAGTCGGTCAGCTACCGGCAGCTCACCGCCCGCAGCCGGGCACTGGCCGCCTGGCTCATCAGTCACGGCGGCGTGCCGGGCGACGTGCTCGGCATGCAGGCCTCCAGCCGCGCGGTCCTCGCGGTCGCGCACCTGGCCTGCGTCGTCGCCGACATGATCTTCATGCCGATCTCGGATCACTTCACGCCCGAAGAGCGCGGGCACTTGGTCACGACGTCGAAGGCCCGGTTCTTCGTGCTGCCGGACACCGTCGCGGAGGCCAGCGAGATCGCTGCCGAGCTCCGGGCGTCTGCCCCGTCGCTGGCCTTCGTCGGCTCCCTGCACGAGGACGCCACCGGGACGAACTTCGACTTCGCGGCCGCCTGCGCCGGAGACGGCGAGCCCGGGGTGACGCAGCGCGGCGACCCGAACCGGCCGCACCTGGCGATGGTCAGCTCAGGCACGACCCAGCTGCCGAAGGTGTCGCTGTGGAGCGACAATAACCTCTGGTTCTTCCTCGAGCAGTTCCGCTTGCACATCGGGCTGACCGCCGACGACATCGCGCTGCAGATCGCGCCGGCCAACACCGGGTCGACCGGGTACGTCTTCCCGGTGCTTGCGCCGCTGCTCAGCGGCGCTACGTCCGTTCTCACCGAGCGGTGGTCGGCAACCGACGCGCTCGACCTGATCGAGAGCGCGCGGCCGACGATCGCGTCCGGGGTACCGACGCAGATCATCAAGATGATGAGCGAGCTGGAGCTCTCACCGCGGGACTGCTCGAGCCTGCGCGCGTTCAACAATGCCGGCGCGGCGCTCGGCGTTGAGAACGCCAGGAAGCTGGAGGCGGCCTTCGGCTGCCGGGTGCAGACGTCCTACGGCGCCAGCGACGGGGGCGTGCCCACCCTGACGTTTGTCGACGACGACGACGCCCACAGGCTCGGCTCGGTCGGCCGGGTGCTGCCGCACAGCGAGTGCAGGCTCGTCGACGAGCAGATGCATGACGTTCAGGCCGGCGAGGCGGGCGAGGTGATCTGGCGTAACCCGACCAAGTCCTTCGGCTACCTGAACAATCCCGAGCAGGACGAGCAGATGTGGTGGGGCGACGGCTGGTACCGCTCCGGCGACCTGGGCATATTCGACGCCGACGGCTACCTGCATATCGTCGGCCGTCGCCGTGACATGATCATCCGCGGTGGCCTGAATGTCAGCCCCCGGGAGATCGAGGACCATGCCCGCAAGCACCCCGCGGTAGCCGATGTCGCCGTGGTCGGCTACGCCGATCCGGTCTACGGGGAGCGGATCGCGGCCTGCGTCGTCCTGAACCCGGGCCGCGAGCTCACCTTGGCCGAGCTGGACCGGTTCCTGCGAGATGAGGGCCTGGGCAGCCACAAGGTCCCGGACCGGCTGGAACTATTCGACGACTTCCCGAGGAACTCCGGAGCCAAGATCAGCAAGCTCGATCTCCGGGATGAGCTGATCGCGCGCAGCGAGCGGGCGACCGCCTGATCGTGACCACGCCGGCGGTAGCGG
>Ga0335074_10004350_pt1 | contig 19507 bp, 20 predicted proteins | sample Lox_Sample_23_FD_206715 | JGI IMG/M metagenome (GOLD analysis project Ga0335074, IMG submission 206715) | Soil microbial communities from Loxahatchee National Wildlife Refuge, Florida, United States - Lox_Sample_2.3 | ecosystem: Environmental > Terrestrial > Soil > Wetlands | place: USA... | reverse complement strand
TGCGCGGGTTCTCGATGTTCAAGCGGATCCCGCACTGGGACGAGCTGATGTTCCTGCCCGGCACGCTGACCCGGTTCGTGATCGAGGGCTACCGCGAGAAGTGCGAGACCAAGACCGTGCTGGGCGGGCGCTTTGCCGCCCGTCCGCTCGAGCTGGACATCCCGATTTACATCACCGGGATGAGCTTCGGGGCGCTGTCGCTCGAGGCCAAGATGGCCCTGGCCAAGGGCGCCTCGATGGCCGGCACCGCGACCTGCTCCGGCGAGGGCGGGATGATCCCGCCCGAGCGCGACCTGTCCACCAAGTGGTTCTACCAGGTCATCCAGAGTCGTTACGGGTTCAACCCGCACCACCTGATGCTCGCCGACGGGGTGGAGTTCTTCATCGGCCAGGGCTGCAAGGTCGGGCTCGGCGGCCACCTGATGGGCCAGAAGGTGACCGAGCAGGTGGCCGAGATGCGCTCGCTGCCCGCCGGGATCGACCAGCGCAGCCCGGCCCGCCACCCGGACTGGCTCGGCCCCGATGACCTGTCGCTGAAGGTCCAGGAGATCCGCGAGGCGACCGACTACCAGGTGCCGATCCAGCTCAAGCTCGGCGCGGCCCGGGTCTACGACGACGTCCGGATGGCCGCCAAGTGCGGGCCGGACACTATATATCTGGACGGCGCCGAGGGCGGCACCGGTGCCGGGCCGCACATCGCCGCGGAGGAGACCGGGATCCCGCTGATGGCAGCGATCCCGGAAGCCCGCCGGGCGCTCGAAGACGTGGGCCTGGCCGACGAGATCGACCTGGTCGTGGCGGGCGGCATCCGCAATGGCGCCGACGTGGCCAAGTGCCTGGCGCTCGGCGCGAAGGCGGTGGCCATCGGCCACTCAGCGCTGATGGCACTCAACTGCAACAAGGAGATCCCCGGCGTCACCGACTACGAGGGCACCGTCGGGGTCCCGGCCGGCCGGTGCTACCACTGCCACACCGGGCGCTGCCCGGTCGGCATCACCACGCAGGATCCGGAACTGCGCAAGCGGCTGCGGGTCGACGAGGCCGCCGAGCGCGTCTACAACTTCCTGCACACGCTCACGCTGGAGGCGCAGATGTTCGCGCGGGCGTGTGGCAAGACCGACGTGCACAGCCTCGAGCCCGAGGACCTGTGCGCGCTGACCGTGGAGGCCTCGGCCATGGCCAAGGTCCCGCTGGCCGGGACCACCTACATCCCCGGCCAGACCGAGGAGCGCGCGCTGGCCGAGATCAAGGCGCTCCTGGAGAAGCAGATCGCGAACGACGGCATGGGTGGGCGCAATGGCTGAGGATCTGTCCGCGGGCGGCGTGCCGCACCTGTCGGTGAAGGCCGGCATCGACACCGAGGAACTGACCGGGCGGACGTTCCCGTATCAGTTCGACCCGTCCCTGGTGGATGACGTGGACCTGATCGCCGCCACGCCGGGCGAGGACATCAACTGGCTGGAGGACATCCACCTGATGTACGAGGACGGGGTGCCCGCGGTCTTCGACCGCTACACCAACGCGTTCCTCAAGATCCACTTTGAGATCCCGCCCGGACGGGAGGACGAGTACGCCCGCAAGGTGCTGATCAAGCACCTGCAGGAGGGCAACTCCTACGGCATCTGGCTCAAGCGCCGGCACGCCAAGTTCCCCCAGCCGGAACTGGGCTCGTGGCGGGCCGGCTCGGACATGGTCGGGGAGACCTACCAGCCCTCCTAGCTGAGATCGAACGGCAAAGCCAGGCGTAAATTCATCGACACCTCGCCGAAGCGTTTGACATGCTCGCGGCCATGGAGGAGCGGGGGTTGCACTTTCCAGCCGGGCAGCCACTCATCGGGTGGCGACTCTTCCGGGTGCGCTGGTCGGAGAGCGGCTTCATGCTGTCCGCGCCACTCATCCACAACCCGGACTTCGAACGCTTCCCCTCACCGACCATTGATGCCGTCTGCTACCAAGCGGAACACCCGGCTCCTGCCCCAGGCTGCCGATGTGGCCTGTATGCGGCGATCAAGGGAACGCTCGACTCGCTGTCCGGTTACCTCAGCGACAGCGCGCACGACCGCGATCCCCCTATCTACGCCGAAGTCGCATGTACCGGCCGTGTGTTCATCGATTCGCGCGGCGTCCGCGCCCAGCGGATCGAGATACTTCGGCTAGCGAGCTCGGTCTCGCTGTGGCCAGATCCCGGCCTGCAGGCCCAAGCCGTGGCGGAACTCAGCGAACGATACTGCATCGAAGTCTGCGATCTTGGCGTCGTGCCCCCCTGGGTAGTCGCGAACGTGATGCCACACGGCGCGCCGCCTGATGACGCCGCCATAGACCTCGACGCCCTACTGGCAAGTCTTGGACTGCGTTTCGACGCACTCTCGGTGACGCCGGCAGATGAGCTCACCCGGTGAACGGTCTGATTTCCATGATCGTGGTAGATCGCCCGCGCTCTCTCACCTGCGACTGCCCTGGCTCGGCGACGTCCTTCACCAGGTCGAGCACGTCCTGGATCTGGCTGACGTCATCGATCGCGGCCAGGATCCTCCCGAACATCGCACCTCGCGCTGCCTTCGCCCCGCTCTGCCAGCCTTCTGGCATCACATCAATGATCCCGCCGGATCGCGCACGCATCGAATTCAGTCCCGCAGCACCCACAGGCAATGCGCATCGCCGTCTCCGACGTTGCGCCAGGCGTCGATCCCGCGGCGGGACGCGAGGAGCGTCTCACCGCGACGAAGGACCGGCCGGCCCGATGCCAGCAATACCTGAACGAGGCCGCTGACCACCCCGACGAGCTCGGCGCCCTTGTGGGCGAAGGGAGCCGCGACGGTCGCCGATCGCGGCAGTGAGACGAGGTACGCGCGCATGCCCGCCTCGGCGTCGTCGAGCAGCGGGAGAACCGAGCCCGCGGGCGCGTCGGCCAGGCTCCGGCGCCTGCCAATCCGGTAGTCGGGGGTGACCTCGCCGCCGAGCAGCTCGTCGAGGGTGATGTTGAGGCGCCCGGCCAGGGTGAGCAGCGTCTCCAGGGACAGCCCTCGCTCTCCCCGCTCCACCTGCGAGATGGCGCTGGGGGAGACTTGGGCGAGGCGGGCCAGATCGCTCTGGCTCAGCTCCCGGCGCAGCCGGTAGGCGCGCAACGCGGCACCGACCCGCGCCACCACCGGGGCCGGCTCCAGCCGCAGCGTCCCGTCATGGACGGAATAGCGAAACAGCTGGCCCTGGGCTCCCGGCGGGCGCCCCTCCGCCTTGCTGATGCGGACGCGGCCCTCGCCGACAACGATGATGCACTGGGTGATCTGCTCGATCTCGCGGTGCAGGCTCCGGTAGTGCCCCGCCCCCGGCACCGACCAGTAAGCGATGGCGCCGAGGTCGAGCAGCATCGGGCAGCAGCGTCCGAAGAAGTCGCTCGCGGTGCGCATCCCCCAGCGGCCCGACAGCGTCTCCATCGAGTCGAAAAGCAGCAGCGGGCGCCGCGCCCGGACGCAGAACTGCCGTATCGCCTCAAGCAGGCTGCGCGGGCTCGCGAGCGGCCCGCCTTTGCGCGCGTCGATAATCTCGATCCAGGGCCACCGGCTCGTTACCTCGGCTGGGTCGCTCGAGGCGACGATGTACCCGGTCGTGCCAAATTCCTCGCGGCGTTGCGCGATCGCGTCGTAGAAGAGCCCCTGGGATGAGACCCCGCCGCCCTCCCACACCCACACGACGTTGTCACCCCAGTAAAGACCGCCGAGCGCGCGGTCGAGATCGGCGACGCCCGTTCCCGCCGACTCATCAGCCATGCTTCATAGCTTAGGGATATTTGTAAGCCTCAGTCCTGGTGATAGAGGGCCGCGATCGGCCCCGACGCTCGACGCAGGAACGGTCGAAGGGATCACGGAAGTACAGCGCTGCTGTCAGCAATTACGCGACATGGCCTTTTTGCTTTACAGTTGCTGACGTCTGAGGTGACCCCGGAACCCTCCGGGGTCGAGGCGGTCGGAGTAGGGAGCGCCTCATGACTAGTTTCCGAGACAGGATCCCGGCCAGCGACGCCGAGACGAGGATGCAGCCGGCGTTCACGAGGGTGCTCGTCTGCGTCCAGGATGCCAGCCAGGTGGAGCAGGCCGTCGAACTGGCGCGGCGAGCGAGCGTGCCCGGCAAGACCGAGGCCCGTGTCCTGCACCTCAATCTTCGCGAGAACATCGGCGGCCGGCGCTTCCGGCTCGAGACGAAAGATTCGGCCTCTTACGTTGCCGAGGCAGCCGTCTTCGAGCTTCGCATGGCCGACATCGGAGCCTCCGGAGAGGTTCGCGCCGCCCTCGTCGACCGGGCCGCCGACGCAATCGTCGCCGAGGCCACCGACTGGGACGCGGATCTGATCGTGCTCGGCACACCGCGCCGTGGCGAGCTCATGACCCGGCTATTCGGCAGCGTGACGCTCCGCGTGCTGCAGCACGCGCCGTGCCCGGTCCTCGTGGCCTCCGCAACCGGCAGAGGCGGCCCGCACCGTGCTGGCCAGGAGCAGCACGCCGGACACCGGTCCTGATCAGGAATTCGCGCCCACCAGCTCCAGGGTTGCACCATCCCGTAGCCGCCGCCGGACGATGTTCGCCAGCTCCCCCTCGATGATCCTGCGGACGCCGCTCGTGGGCCCGGTATCCATGACCACGTAACGGACCTGCCGGGTGCGCGCCACCTTCGCGATCGTCCGCCCAGCGCTGCGGGTCGCGGCGATCTGACCGTCGGCCGTGCAGCCCCGCCGCTCCAGCTCCGTAATCGCCTTGCCCACGATCTTGAGCTGCTCCTCGCGCTCGCGGCGAGTGGGCATCAGCCCGGGGTTGGGCAGCCCGAAGGTCGAGCCGTACACCTTGAGGATCGACAGCACGGCGACCGGCTGGCCGCCGGCGAGCTCGTAGGCCCGGCGGACGGCTGCCCGGCTGAACGGCGCGCCGGAGGATGCGAGCAGCACCCCGGCGTTGGTCGTGGGCTGCGGATCCCAGCGACGTCGCCCGAACAGCATTCCCAGCGTCTCCAGCTACCGTATGACCGGCGGCTCGCCCGATGGCTCGGCGTCAGCGACCGGGTCAGCCCCGCCGCTGCCGTTGGCGGGCGGCGCGTCGCCATCACCCAGCACGACACCCATCATGCCCGCCTGATCCCCCGCACCCACCGCACCATCCGCGGTGGCCGGCGTGAGCCGGCGGGCGAGCCGGCGGTCCTGCCACGCGCGCCACCAGTACAGCGGCGCGTACAGAGCGACGATCAGCAGCCCGAGCAGGTAGAGCCCTGGCCCCTGACCGGGGCCGACCACGACCTTGGGCGAGTTCCAGCCGCCGAAGAAGTAGATGACCATCCAGAAGATGAAGATGGCCAGCGCGACCCACTTGCACCAGGTGGGCAGCCGGAACGGCCGCGGCTCGCTGGGCCGCAGGTGCCGGTACACGAAGTAGCCTCCGAGCGCGCCCGCGCAGGAGAGCAGGTACCCGCCGTTGGAGATGATGTAGATCCGCAGCGGCGAGCCGAGCAGGACGAGCAGCGCCGCGCACACCACGTTGAAGGCCATCGCGTTCGACGGCACACCGTGCCGGTTCTTCTTCTCGAACCAGCGTGGCAGCTGCCCATCCTCGGCGGCCTGGTACAGCGACCGGCCGACGCCCATGATCGCGTTGAGCACCGACAGGGCCAGCGCCAGGATCAGCGGCACGCCCACGAACCATTTCTCCCACGAGCCCTTGCCGAAGATGTGCGCGGTGTAGGCGAGGTACTCGGTGCGCGGGTCGCTGGAGGCGAGCAGCAGGCCGAGCACGGCCACGAACATCAGCGGCGTCATGATGTAGATGAACACGCCGAAAATACCCTCGGCGGTCAGCGCGATCTTCGCGTCCCGCGCGCCGCCCCGGCACTCGCCGACGTAGCACGCGGCGGCCTCCATCGCGATCACGTTCCACAGGATCGGGAAGGTCCAGGCGGCCAGGAACGTGATGCTGACGTGGACCCCGGGGGGCGCGTGGAAGCCGGCCACGTTGCCCCAGTGGATCACGCTCGGCTTGAAGAACGGCAGGAAGATCATCACGGTGATCGGCAGCATCGACAGCACGCCCAGCACGGTGGCGAAGGCCGCGCCGAGCCGGATCCCCAGATACGCCGGGATGAAGATCGCCAGCAGCAGCGCGAAGCAGATCAGCATGACGGTGACGCCGATCGGGGAACCCCACGTGCTGCCCACGGGCGAGATCAGGTGCCCGGGGCTGAAGTTGAACAGCACCGCCAGGTAGGACGCGGTCAGGATGACGTTGATCGGCGCGACCGGGAACCATCCCAGCCAGTAGGCCCAGCCCGATGTGCCGCCGATGTGCCGCGCCACCCGGTCGCCGACCAGCGGCCGGAACGACTCCGCCGCGTACCCGGGGATGCCACCGGTCCGGTCCGGCCACATGGTGCCGAGCTCGGCCAGGCACAGGCACAGGAAGCAGCCAAAGATCGTTTCGATGCCGATCAGGATGATGCCGAGCGCGCCGGTGCCCTGGACGACGTACGGCGCGATGCCGGTGACCAGGATGGTGCCGGCCAGCCCGATCACGAACGCGCCCCACCAGTTGGTCCCCTTGGCCAGGCCCTTTTCCTCGATCAATCCGTCTGCCGTGGTCATGGTTCCCTCCCGCCGTAAAGCCCAGCGAAAACCTAGAAGAGCGTCAGGTAACGCTCTACCTCCCAATCGGTCACGACGGAGTGCCAGGTGTGGAACTCCAGGCGCTTCACCTTCGCGTAGTAGTCGACGTAGTCGCCGTCAGGCGTCTTGCCCAGTGCATCGCGCATCACGTCGTCGGCGACCAGTTCGTCCGCCGCGTGCAGCAGGGTCGGCGGCAGGGACCGGATTCCGCGGCTGGCGACCTCCTCGGCCGGCAGCACATAGAGGTTGTCCCGGTTGGGCTCGCCCGGGTCGAGGCCACGGTCGATGCCGTCCAGGCCCGCGGCCAGCTGCGCGGCCATGGCCAGGTACGGGTTGGCCGAGCCGTCACAGGCCCGGTTCTCCACCCGCCCGCCGTCAGGCACCCGCAGCATCTGGGTCCGGTTGTTCCCGCCGTAGGTCGCGTAGGCCGGCGCCCAGGTGGCGCCGGACTGCGGCGCGCCTACGCCCATACGCTTGTAGGAGTTCACCGTGGGGCACAAGACCGCGGCCAGCGCCGGAGCGTGGGCGATCAGGCCGCCGATGTACTGGTAGGCCAGGGCGGACAGGCCGAGCCCCCGGGGATCGTCCGCAGCGGCGAACAGCTCCTCGCCGGACGCGGCGTCCCACAGGCTGGAGTGCAGGTGCAGCCCGGACCCGGTGAGATTCGCGAACGGCTTGGGCATGAACGTCGCCGCCATGCCGGCCTGGTGCGCGACCGTGTGCACCATGTACCGGAAGAAGATCAGCCGGTCGGCACTGGTCAGCGCGTCGGAGTAGGCGAAGTTCTGCTCGAACTGCCCGTTGGCGTCCTCGTGGTCGTTGGCGTAGTTCGCCCACCCGAGCCGGTTCATGTACTTCGACATCGTGGTCAGGTGGTCGAACATCCGGGTCAGGCCCTTGGCGTCATAGCAGGGCGCCTCGGAGCGGTCGAGCGGGTCGGCGACCTCAATGCCGCGCGGCGGCGTGCGCCGGACCAGGAAGTACTCCGCCTCGCACCCGACGTTGTAGGTCAGGCCGCGCTGGCTCGCCTTCTCCAGCATGCCCTTGAGGATCAGCCGTGGCGCGTACGGCCACGGCTCGCCGTCGACGTGGATGTCGCACTGCAGCACCGCGAGTTCCGGCTGCCAGGGCGCGACCGTGTATGACGCCGGATCTGGCACCGCGATCATGTCGGGATCCGCTGGGCTCTGACCCATTGGGCCCGCCGCGAACCCGGCGAAGCCCGCCCCACCGCCGAGGAGCACGTCGAGCGCCTCGACCGGGATCATCTTCGCGCAGGGCTTGCCGTGCATGTCGACGAACATGGCGAAGAAGAACTCGACGCCGTCCGCCACGGCCCGTGCCCTCAGATCACCCTCGACGTCTGGCATGCGCTCACTCCGTCGTATGCTCGCGGGCGACCAGTCAGGCACGGCCGTTCACCCCAGGTAAACGTTGTTTAGCATGCATCGCCCGCTGTGTCCATACGCGATCCATACGCGGCTGGGCTCAGCAGCAAGCCAGTAAACTCCATGAAGTCGCCGGGTTACCGGCCGGCCGGATTCAGAGGCCCAGCGCGAGAACCAACGGGTGTTGCCGGCGGATTAACTCGGTTTCACTACAGTGGATGACGCTTGGCGCAGCCAGCTGTCGAACATCCGCTCGGCGGACTCAGCCATCGCCTTCTGGTTCCCGGCGAACGCCCGGGCCAGGCTGTCGAAACCCGAGGGGCCGAGCGCGGCCTGCGCCGATGCCGCGTAGGCCGGCACCTGCCCCCACTCGGCGAACATCTGGCCAGTCACCTCGATGTGGAACTGGACCCCATAGGCGACGTCGCCGAAGCGCATGGCCTGATGCGGGTAGGCCGGCGACGAGCCCAGGCAGACCGCCCCGGCCGGAACCTCGAAGGTGTCGCCGTGCCATTGCAGCGCATCAAATTCAGGACCCAGAACGGTTAGCACGGGGTCGGCCTGGCCGGCCTCGGTCAGCGTGACCGGCAGCACGCCAACTTCCGGGGTGCTCCCGGTCCGGACATCCGCGCCCAGGCTGGCGGCCAGCAGTTGCGCGCCGAGGCAGACGCCGAAGTACGGCATTCCGGCCCGCACGGCCTCAGCGATCCACTTCTTCTCCGCGGCCAGCCAGGGATGCTCCGCCTCGTCGTAGACGCCCATCGGCCCGCCCATGACCACGGCGAGGTCCATGTCGCGCCAGTCCGGCAGCGGGTCGCCCTCGTCAAGCTCGGCCGTCTCGATCGTGATCCCGTGCCGGCCGAGCACGTCGCTGAAGACTCCGGGCGGCTCACACCGGATGTGCTGCACCACCAGCGCTCTGGTCATGCTGCGTCCCGGGCCCGGGTCAGCGCACCACGAGGACCGGCCGGTCCGCGAGGTGGATCACCTTGTGCGCGGTGCTGCCGAGAACCAGCCCGGCTAGGTCCCCGCGGCCGCGCGAGCCCATGACGATGACGTCGGCCTGGTGCTCCCGGGCGTCGTCGATGATCTCACGCGCCGCATGCCCGAAAATGCAGTCCCGGATCACGCCGTGCGCCGTTACCCCTGCCGCGGTCAGCTCGTCCACCGCCGCAGTGACCTCCGCCTTGGCTTCCGTGTCCTCCTCGGCCGGCACCAGGCCCATCCGGGGTATGACCTCCCGCTCCCGCAGGTGCAGCACCCAGACCTGGCCCTTGGACAGCAACGCGAGATCACGGGCGGCGGCGAGCGCCCGCTCGGAGACCTCGGAGTGGTCCACGGCCACCAGCACCTTGTCGTACATCGGGCCTCCCTTCCTGCGGTGATCCAGGTAACCGTCGGTCGCCTGCCCCGGGCACCCAGTCGGTGCCCGCCAGCGGCACCTTGGCCATCGCCGCCGCCTCGACCGTCAGCGCGGCGAGATCGTCCGGCTCCAGGTGATGCACGTTGGACTTACCGCAGGCCCGGGCCAGCGCGGTGAGCTCCATGGTCAGCGCCTTGAGGTAGTTGGTCATCCACCGGGCGCCGGTCTCCGGGTCGAGGCGGCTTTCCAGCGCCGGATCCTGGGTCGTCACCCCGACCGGGCACAGCCCGGTGTGGCAGTGGTGGCAGTAACCGGGCGCGGTGCCGATGGCGGTGTAGTCGGCCGTCGCGTCGTGATCGGAGTCGCCGGCGCGATAGGTGGGCCGGTTGCAGCCCAGCGCGATGAGCGCGCCGACGCCAATCGACACGGCGTCGGCCCCGAGCGCGAGCGCCTTGGCGACGTCCGCCCCGGACCTGATTCCCCCCGAGACGATCAGCTGGACCTCGCCGGCCTTGCCGATCTCCCGCAGTGCCTCGGCGGCGATCCGCACCGCGGGCAGCGTCGGGATCCCCGCGTGCTCGATGAAGACGGTCTGGGTGGCACCGGTCCCGCCCTGCAGCCCGTCGACCACCACCACGTCGGCACCTGCGGCCACGGCCAGCTTGACGTCGTGATCGACCCTGGTCGCTCCGAGCTTGACGTAGACGGGCTTCTCCCACCCGGTGGCCTCGCGCAGTTCCTCGATCTTGATCCGCAGGTCGTCGGGCCCGGTCCAGTCCGGATGCCGCGAGGCGGACCGCTGATCGATGCCGGGCGGCAGCGTCCGCATGCCGGCCACTCGCTCGCTGACCTTCTGGCCGAGGAGCATGCCCCCGCCACCGGGCTTGGCGCCCTGGCCGATCACTACCTCGATCGCATCGGCGGCCCGGAGATCATCGAGGTTGAAGCCGTACCGCGATGGCAGGCACTGGTACACCAGCAGCCGCGACGCCTTCCGTTCCTCCGGGGTCATGCCGCCGTCGCCGGTGGTGGTCGAGGTGCCGACCGCGGTCGCGGCCCGGCCCAGCGCCTCCTTGGCGTGCGCGGACAGGGCGCCGAAGCTCATCCCGGCGATGGTGATCGGGATCGCGAGTTCTAGCGGGCGACTGGCGAACCTGCTGCCGAGAACGGTCGTCGTGTCGCACCGCTCGCGGTAGCCCTCCAGCGGGTACCGGGTGAGCGATGCGGTCAGGAACACCAGGTCGTCAAAGCTGGGCATCCGGCGCTTGGCGCCCCAGCCGCGTATCTCGTACCGCCCGAGCTCGGCCATCTCGTGGATCTGGCCGATCACCTCGGGAGGGAAGCTGTGGCTGGGCTCGGTGCCGGTCCAGGGCAGCCCGCGCCCTCCGTCGAGGGGGTCGGGTGCCATCAGTACCTCTGGTCTTTCAGCGCGTCGAAGCGGTACAGGGTTCTGGCCGAAGCGACCTTGGTCACGTCCTCGGCGGATACGTGCGAGAAGCCGGCCCGCGCGGCGAGTTCCCGCACGCGGCGTACGTCGTCAGAGGTGAGCTCCTCGACCTGGGCGTCGGAGCCCAGCGACTTGATCTTCCCGCCGACGTAGATCACGGCCTCGTAGAGCGAGTCGCCGAGCGAGTCCGCGGCATCGCCCCCGACCAGGATGGTCCCGGCCTGGGCCATGAACCCGCTCATGTGCCCGACGTCGCCGCCGACCGCGACCGTGCCGCCCTTGAGCGAGATCCCGGTCCGGGAGGAGGCGTCACCCTCGATCACGATCAGCCCGCCCCGGGCCGAAGCACCCGAGCACTCGGAGGCGTTCCCTCGCACCCGGATCGTGCCCGACATCAGGTTCTCCCCCACCGACCAGCCGACGAAGCCGTCGACCACGATGTCCGGGCCGTCGCCAAGGCCACCGATGAAGTACCCGGCGTTGCCCGCGATCGTGATGTCCAGCCGGCTGGACAGGCCGACGGCCAGGTTGTGCCGGCCCCGCGGCTCGGTGATGCAGACCTCGGTGCCGCCGGGTAGCTGGCGCAGCGCGTCGTTGAGTTCGCGTACCGAGAACTCAGCCAGGCTGAGCTCGATGGCTGTTAGTCCTGCCACGTGTAGATCTCCTCGGGCATGGGCTCGAAGACCTCCGCCTTCTCCACCCCGGGGAGATGGGCCAGTGCCACGTACTCGGAGGCGACCGCCACGTAGTCGGCCGTCTCGGCCACCACCATCGGCTTGCAGGCGAACGAGTCGCGCACCACGGCGAAGCCGTCGCCGGACGCGAGCAGCAGCGTGAAGAACCCGTCGAACACCTTGCCCGTGGCGCGCAGTGCGTCGGCCAGGTCAGCGCCGGAGGCCATCTCGCGCGCGATGTAGCGCGCCGCGACCTCGGAGTCGTTGTCGGTGTCGAAGCGGATGCCGTCCTGGCTCAGCTCGCGGCGGATGCTGGCGTAGTTCGAGAACGAGCCGTTGTGCACCAGCGCGAGGTCAGCCGCGGCCGCGAACGGGTGCGAGTGCTCGATCGTCACCGCCGACTCGGTCGCCATCCGGGTGTGACCGATGGCCTGGTAGCCCGCCATGCCGGACACGCCGTAACGGGCGCATACCTCGGCCGCGGGCCCAACGTCCTTGTAGACCTCAATGGCGGTTCCGTAGCCGAACACCCGCACCGCCGGGTCGATGTCGGCCAGCACGCGGCGCGCCCGTTCTGGCTCCAGACGGGTGACGACGACAGCATCACGGCCCCGCTGGCGCAGTTCGACCGGCCCCGCCCCGTCCGCGGCCCCGACCGCGGCGGCATAGCCGGCCCAGTCGTAGTCATCCGCTGGCGCGCAGAGCGAGTACTTCAGCGAGCCGGCCGGGGCGTCGTGGGTGTAGATCGCGGCGCCCGTCGAGTCCGGCCCCCGGCTGGCCAGCACGTCGAGCATCGGGACCACCCACTCGCCGAGGACGGGATAGAGTTCCGGGTTTTTCAGCCGCAGGCCGACGATCCCGCACATGTACCCTCCCTGGCCCGAGCGCGACCACGGACAGGCAACCGATGCTGCCCGTCCGTCGCCTGTCTGCGACGTAGGCTAACTTGACATCCTCATCCGCCTCAAGGCGGAGATTCCCGCCAGGCTGGCGGCTCAGCCTCGCGGCTAGCCTTCAGGCAAGCGCGCCGAACGCCGCGCCAGGGGCCGGCTGGCGCACACCAAAACGTTCTGGATCCTGAGCATCTCCTAATTCCGCGATAATGGCCCGGGCCGGATGATGCGGGCCGTCGCCGTGGCCGTGGCCAGCACTTCTCCGGCCTCATTACGCAGCTCTCCGGCGAGGAACGCAATGGATCCGCCCCGGTGCACGACGCGGCCGGTACCGGTGATCCGGCCCGGCGCCGCCGGCCGCAGGAAGCTGACCTTCAGCTCGAGGGTTGGTGCGAACTGGCCGTCAGGCAGCGTGGCCACCAGCGCGGGGCCGAGGGTGTCGTCGAGCATCGCCGCCAGGAAGCCACCCTGGACGTTGCCCATCGGATTTTTGAAGCCATCGCGGGCATCGAAGAAGACCTCGATCTCGCCACGCTCCGGAGCCACCCACGACAGCTCCCACCCCAGCGTCGCGGCTGCCTCGGGCGCTGGCCGGCGCCCCTCGAGGAACTCCCAGAACGGGCCGGAGCGGGTCACCGGAGACTGGCTCATGACCGCAGCCTCGCACACGGCTGTGACAGTCTTTGCTCGCATCATGCTGGGTCGAACGCGATCGGCAGCCGGGCCGGGCCGGTATTGCCGCTGCTGGGCAGCCAGATGGCCTCGCCGCAGACGCGCGGCTTCCGCAGCCGGCTGGCCAGCAGCGGCAAGGCCACGCTCATGTCGGTGCGCGCGACCAGGTGACCCAGGCAGTAATGGATGCCTCCGCCAAAGCCGAAATGCGGCGGCCGGCCGGTCGCGGTGATGTCGAACTCCGCGTCGCCGAAGGCCCGCGGATCGGTCCCGGCTGCCTCGCAGAACAGGTGAATGGTGGTCCCGGACTTGATCTCCAGCCCGTCGAAGGTGAAGTCCGCTACCGCCTCGCGGGTCACCCAGGTGGTGGTGGGGCTGACCCGCATCACCTCCTCGACCGCGGCCGGCCCGAGTTCCGGGCGCTCGGCGAGCAGCCGCCACTGCCTCGGGTGGTCCATGAAGACCCGCATGGCCAGGCCTAGCTGGTTGCGGGTGGTGTCGAAGCCGCCGAAGATCAGCAGCACGAGCGAGTCGCGCAGTTCCCGGGCGGTGAGGCGCTCGCCGTCGACTTGCGCCTCGACCAGCGTGGTCACGAAGTCGTCCCTGGGCCGGGCCCGGCGGTCGGCGATCAACCCGTCGGCATAGGCATACAGATTCGCCAGCGCCGCCTCGATCCGCGGCAGGTGCTCGCGGATTCGCACCCCCATTGCCAGGCCCACGGCCGCCGAATCGGCCGCGATCGTGCGCCACTCGTTCTCGGGAATGCCCAGGATGATCGCGATGACGCGGGCCGCGTACGGCTCGGCGAATTCGGCCATGAACTCACACCGGTCCGGCTCGGCGAAGCCGCGGATAAGCTCGCCGGCCAGGCCGGAAAATCGCGGCACCAGGGCCTCGACGAGCCGGCGGGAGAACGCGGGATTGAGCAGGCGGCGCAGCCGCTGGTGATCCTCCCCCTCCATGTTCAGCACCCAGCCCGACCACCAGTCGGCAAACGGCCCGGACGTGATGCCGTGGTGAGCAGGCCAGGCCACGCTCCCCTGGCGCACGGCCGGATGCCGGATCAGCCGGGACGCCTGGTCGTAGCGCAGCACCGCGACGCCGTAGCTGGTACGGGCGTACCAGTCGTCCTCCCGCGCCCGGTGCACCGCAGCCGAGCTGACCGAGAAGGCCGGATCGGCCACATCGAAGAACGGGATCCCGGCTGCCCGGCTTGGTGATCCGGGCCGGGCTGTGACCCGCCCGCCGATCGGGTCCTCGTTTGCCATCAGCGGCGGGCGTTCACGGCCGCGTAGGTACGCTCGAGCGCCCGCAGCGTCTGCTTGTAGTTGCGCTGCGCCACCGCGACGAACAGGCAGTCGACGACGGTGAGCGCGGCGATCCGGCTGGCCATCGCGCCGGACCGGAACGTCGTCTCCCGCGCGGCCGTGGTGAGCACGTGGTCGGCCACGCGGGCGATCGACGATCCGGGGAAGTTCGTGATCGCGACCGTGGTCGCCTCGTGGTCCCGGGCCAAGGCCAGGCTCCCGACGGTGTCGGCCGTCGTCCCGGTGTGCGAGATGCCGATGGCCACGTCACCGCGCCTCAGCAGCGCCGCCGAGTTAAGCGCGCTGTGCGGGTCCGGCCAGGCATAGACGATCCGCTCGATGCGGTACAGCTTCTGCTGCAGGTCAAGGGCGACAAACGCGCTCGCGCCGATGCCGTAGATGTCGATGCGGCGGGCCCGGACGACCGCGTCCACGACTGCGCGGAGCGTCTCGGTATCCAGTTGCGCGGCCGTCTCCTCCACTGCTCGCGCGTCGGCGTGCGTGATCTTCTTGATCACCTCGTCCAGGCTGTCGTGCGGCCCGATGTCACTGCCGATGTCCTGCCAGCCCGTTTCCCGGCCGACCTGCGCCGCGGCGGCGAGGGCCAGCCTGAGCTCGGGGTAGCCGGGAAATCCCATCGCGCGGCAGAACCTGATCACGGTGGTTCCCGACGTCCGGCAGGCCGCGGCCAGCGCGGAAATGGTCTTGGCCGAGACCCCGGCGGGGTCATCCACCACGGCGGCAGCAACCCGCCGCTCGGCGGGCGCGAGGTTCGGAGTTAGCGCACGCACGTGGGCGACCAGCGTTTGCGGAGTATGGACGGGCGACTCCTGAACTGCGGCGCGACGTGCTGTTTGGGGCATGGCGTCACTGTACGACGGCAGGCAGCCGGCGCGCCTGCAAGTGCGGCTGCAATTACGCGGACGCTCTGGCCTCTCCGCGGCCATTACCCTGACGGGGTTCTGCCGGATTACCGAAGCGTCCTGCCGTCCCACGAAAGGCTCCAGGCATGGCGATCTACCAGCACATACGCCATCCGCGCATCGCATCGCGGCTCGCTGAGCGCCCGGTCAAGGTTGCTGATCTGCTCCCCCGCGGGAGCGCGATCAACCGGTTCAACACGAACGTCGCGATCCTGGTCACCAAGGCGGTGGGCAGCATGTGGTGCGCATACATATTCGCGCTGTTCGACTTAATCAGTCTTCCGGACGCGATCCGCACCGGAGCGTCGGCGATCGTCACCTGGGTGGCGCAGACCTTCCTGCAGCTGGTCCTGCTGTCGGTCATCATGGTCGGCCAGAACGTGCAGGCCGCGGCGGCGGACAAGCGCGCAGAGGCGACATTCCACGACGCGAGCGCCACCCTGCACGAGGTAGCCCATGTGCAAGGCCACCTCGCCGCCCAGGATGAGCTGCTGACCCGGATCGCCGAGAAGCTCGGCCTGGATCCGGTGCCGGTCATCGACACCCCGGCCGACGAGAAAGCCGACGACCCGGCCGACGACTCAGCCCACTAGCCCGGCTGGCTATCCGCGACCGGCCGCGGCGAGAACCCGGGCGATGGTGTCGGCGAAGCGGGGCAGCGCATCGGGGTCGCCGGCGCAGCGAGTCGGGTTGAGTTCGCCGATCGACAGCGTCCGCACCCGTGGATCTCGCACGGCCCGTTTGAGCGCCTCTTCGGCTTGGCCGAGAGTCGGCCCGGTGTTGCGGCAGTCGGTGTTCTCCGCCAGCGGGGCATCAATGAAGTCCAGCACGTCGACGTCGATATGGACCGCGAGCGGGCCAGCCGGGAGGTGGTCAAGCGCGGCGGTGGCCGCACCGGCCGGATCGGCGGCCATTGCCTGGCTGGTGACCACGTGCAGGCCAAGCCGGGCCGCGTGCTCACGCTCCCAGTCCGTACCCAGCTGCGGCTCCACCCCGAGCCATGCCACCTGGTACGGCTCGAGCAGCGGCCGGGGGCCGAACGCGTCGGTGAGGGTGTCCACGCAACCCGGCAGGGCCAGCGCGTGCGCCATGCCCATCCAGTCCAGGGCGCCATCAGCCGTGCTGGCCGGGGTGTTCATGTCGTAGTGGCGGTCGACATAAAGCAACCCCGGGGCGCCGGCCTCCAGGCGCCGCAACGCCGCCATGATCCCGAGCGCAATGGTGCAGTTGCCGCCGAGTACCAGGGCAAAGCCGCCGCCCGCCAGCAACGGCCCGAGCCGGTCGGCTAGCTCGCGCACCGACGCGGTCGCCTCGCCGACGTTCTGGGCCAGCGGATGCTCTCGGTCCGGTTTCCATACCTGATGCGGCAGGTCGCCCTCGTCACGCACCTCAAGGCCCGCCGCGGCGAGCCTGCTGAGCAGGCCAGCCGAGCGCAGGGCGGCCGGGGCCAAGTCCTGGCCCGCCGCGTAGCTGGCGGCGCTGCTCGGTACACCCACGATGAAGATCCGGCTCACCCGGCGAGCATACCGACGCGCGCCGCGGGCGGGCAGGTTCACTGCACCTGCCAATGCTGGCCACCATTTTTACATTCCGGTCAGGATCTCAGTCGAGCAGTTCGGCGGCGACCGCGGCGTGCACCTGCTTGCGCAGAGCGATCACCGGGTGCCCGCGACCGCGGCCGAAGTGCACCGCGTTGGTCAGCAGCACCGCCCACAGCCCGCTGCGCGGATCCACCGACAGGCTGGTGCCGGTGAACCCGGTGTGGCCGGCTCCGGTGGCGGGCCAGCCGTCGCCCATGTTGTCGTACTTGTCGCCGCGCAGTCCCCAGCCCAGGCCCCGGCGCCCGCCCAGCCCTTCGGTCTGGCAGCGCAGCGCCTCGGCTCGCAGGCCGTCCGTGGGCGACCACCCGTTCCCGGCCCAGGCCGCCGCGTAGCGAGCCAGGTCGGCCGCGGTGCCGAACAGCCCGGCGTGCCCGGCCACCCCGCCCAGCGCCTCGGCGTTCTCGTCGTGCACCACCCCGACCTTGGCCCGGCCAGGCGGGCCGATCCCTTCGGCGCCGCCGACGATCTCGGTGGCGGCGATCCGGCCGGCCCACTCGGCCGGGGGCCGGTACGTGGTCGAAGCCAGGCCGAGCGGGGTGCACACCACGTCCCGCACCAGCTCGTCCAGCCCGCACCCGGCCACCGCCGCGGCCAGCTCGCCCAAGGCGATGAACCCGACGTCGGAGTAGCAGAACACGGTGCCCGGCTCGGCGATCAAGGGCTCGGCCAGCGCGGCGGCCAGGATCTCGGCCGCGTCCCGCAGGTGCAGGTAATACCTGCGCTCGGCGGGCAGTCCGGAGATGTGCAGCAGCAGCTGCCGGACGGTCACCGCGCTCTTGCCCGGGCCGGCGAAGGCCGGCAGGTAGCGGCTCACTGGCTGGTCAAGTCCGACCTCACCCCGGCCGGCCAGGTACAGCAGGGCGGGCAGCGTCGCGACCACCTTGGTCAGCGAGGCCAGGTCGAAGACCGTGCCCGCCGTCATCGGCCGCTCGGCGGTCGCGTCGTGCTGCGCGTCCCCGGCCACGTGCAGCAGCCGGGGCTCGGCGGTGCGCACGCCCGCGGCCAGGACCGCCCCCGGCACGACTCCGGCCCTGACAGCCTGGTCGATCAGCTCCGCTGCGGTCGGGGTGGCGCCGCCCGGCGCGTCGTCACCCCGCACGCCGCGAGCAGCCGCCCGGCTCGGCGGCGGCCTGGGCCAGCCGGACGGCGCCGGTCACCGGTTGCTGGGACAGGGTCCGGACGTCGCTGCCCGGCCGCGCGCCTTCGATCAGGATCCGGACCATGGCCTCGAGCCCGGCATGCCCGAACAGGCCGCCGGACAGCACCACCGGCAGCCCGGCTGGTGCGCCCAGCCGCTCGGCGGCGGATACCGCCAGGCCGGCCAGGGCACGGGCCGCGTCGGCTGTGATCTGTGCCGCGGCCGGGTCGGCGCTGGCCAGGACCAGGGGCGCGTAGCAGGCCCAGCGCCGGGGACGGGGCTGGGCGTAGAACCGCTCATGAAGCGTGCCGATATGGTCCGCCCCGGCGGCCGACAGAAGCCGGTCACCGAGTTCGCCCGCTGGAATGCCGCGGTCCCGGCGGTCAAGCAGCACCCGGAGCGCGGCCCGGACCATCCAGTATCCGCTGCCCTCGTCGCCGAGGAGATAGCCCCATCCCCCCGACTGCACCTCACCACCGTGGTAGCTGCCGATCGCGACCGAGCCGGTGCCGCAGATCAGCGCCACGCCCTCGGCCAGGCCGGCGGCGGGCAGGGCGAGCATCGCGTCTTTGACGATCAGCACGGTTCCCGGCCTGGTCAGCGGGGCCAGCTGATCGATGAGGAACTGCCGGGTAGCGGGAATGCTGCAGCCCGCCGCGCCCGCGCAGATCGCGTCGAGGCGGTGCCGCGGCGCCAGTGGCAGCTGGGCTAGCAGGTCGGCCAGCGCGGCCCTGGCGGTTGCCGCGCCTACAGCAACCAGGCTGGCGCTGGCCGCCCTGCTCTCGGCCACCACCTCACCATCAGCGCACAGCTGCGCCCGGCTCTGGGTCCCTCCTATGTCGAGGCCGAGGACCCTGCTCATGGGGTGTCACCCACCTCCGGATCTCTTATCTCCCGCTGGCCAAGCCGGGACAGGGCGACGCGCATATGGCCCCCGGCCTCGGCCAGAGCATCCGCGGCCGCTCGGGGCTCAAGACCTGAGAGCAGGCAGAGCAGGGCCAGCCGGACGTCACCGCCGCACCGTTCCAGCTCATCACGGCATGCCTCATTCCCGGCGCCGGAAACCTCGCGGAGTATGGCCAGCTGGCGCTGGCGCAGCTTGGCGTTGCTCCCCGACATGCTGATCATCAGGTTGGAGTAGGAGCGCCCAAGCCGCACCATCGCCGCGGTGGACAGGGCATTGAGCACCATCTTCTGCGCGGTCGCGGCCTTCAGCCTGGTCGAGCCGGCGATGGCCTCCGGGCCGGTGTCCACCAGCACCCGGTGCTCGGCCAGCGTGGCCAGCGGCGCCGCCGGGTTGCTGCTCACCAGCACGGTCAGCGCACCGGCCGACCGGGCGTACCGCAGGGCCCCGGCCACGTATGGCGTGCGGCCGCTGGCGGTGATTCCCACCGCGACGTCGGCCGAAGTCACATCGCGCGCATCCCTGACGCCAAGCGCCTCGTCGTCCTCGACGCCCTCGAC
>Ga0335074_10004349_pt1 | contig 19509 bp, 19 predicted proteins | sample Lox_Sample_23_FD_206715 | JGI IMG/M metagenome (GOLD analysis project Ga0335074, IMG submission 206715) | Soil microbial communities from Loxahatchee National Wildlife Refuge, Florida, United States - Lox_Sample_2.3 | ecosystem: Environmental > Terrestrial > Soil > Wetlands | place: USA... | reverse complement strand
GAATGGCTGCCGACCCTGCGCGAGGTCAAAGAGCCTTGGCGCTGGGCCCAACGGGCCGGCGGCCTCGGCCGCACGGCCTGAAGCCTGGCGGACGGCCACGCCTTGGCTAGCACCGTCCCGGCTAAGCACCAGGGACAGGACCGGCTCCCCCCTGGCGTCCCCTGGCCCGACGAGACGCGCCAATTGCTGAGCCGTTGTACTTTCCCACCACCAGGTGAGCCTGTCGTCTGTGCAGTATCGGGGGGCGCCGACTCGGTGGCAATGCTCGCCCTGGCGTGCGCTGCGGGCTGCGAAGCTCATGCGCTGCACATCGACCACGGGCTACGTTCCGCCAGCTCGTCCGAAGCGGCGGTCGTGCGGTCGGCAGCGCACCGTTTGGGGGCCACGTCGGCCTCGTTGGCGATAAATGTCCCCGACGGTCCCGACCTGGAGGCGCGGGCGCGCCTCGCCCGTTACGACGCGCTCCCCGAAGGGGTTCTCGTCGCCCACACGGCGGACGACCAAGCGGAGACACTCCTCCTCAACCTGCTGCGGGGCACGGGCCTCGATGGCCTCGCTGGCATGGCGCCCGAGGGGGGTGGGGCGCGCAAGGTGCGCCGGCCGGTCCTGGCTCTGCGGCGGGCCGAGACGGCGGCGTTTGCCGGAGCCCTCGGTTTGCCGGTTGTGACCGACCCCAGCAACTTCGACCCGAGGTTCCGGCGCAACCGGGTCCGCAACGAGGTACTTCCCCTGCTGGCCCAGGTCTTTGAAAGGGACCCTGTCCCCCTGCTCGCCCGCACGGCGCAACTGGTTGCCGACGATGCCTGCCTTCTGTCCTCGCTGTCGGGCGCCCTCGACCCCCTCGATACGAAAGCGCTCCGCGCCGCGCCGGAGCCTCTCGCAAAGCGCGCGCTGCGTTCGTGGTTGCGGGCGACGGCGGGCGAAGAGCAACACCCTCCTTCGCTGGGGGAGCTCGAGCGGGTCTGGTCGGTCGTGACCGGCGAGGCAAAGGCCTGCCAACTGGCCGGAGGGAGAAGAGTCAGCCGGCGAGCTGGTCGCCTCAGTTTGGACGCGGCTAGGTTTTCAAACCCGTGAGCGGTTGGGCCGACGACGACCCCAATGTCGGAGGAGTCGTCGTGGGCGAGGAGCGGATCCGCGAGCGCATCGGCGAGCTCGGTGCGCAGATAACTGCCGACTACGAGGGCCGGCCCCCCTTGCTGGTAGGGGTGCTGAAGGGGGCGTTCATGTTCATGAGCGACCTCGCACGGGCGATCAAGCTCCCCGTCGAGGTCGACTTCATGGCGGTTGCCTCTTATGGGAGCAGCACACGCACAAGCGGCGTCGTGCGGATCGTGAAGGACCTGGACACCGACCTGGCGGACCGCCACGTCCTGGTCGTCGAGGACATAATCGACTCCGGGCTCACTTTGGCGTTCCTGTTGCGCAACCTCGCCGCCCGTCACCCGGCGAGCCTCGCCGTCTGCGCCTTGCTTGCAAAAGATGTCGGCGTGGCCGGGCCCGAGCTCGCCTACGTGGGCTTCCACATACCTCGCGATTTCGTTGTCGGCTACGGGCTCGACATCGCCGAGCGCTACCGCAACCTGGGATCTGTCCGGCGCTATGCCGGGCCGGAAGCCCAGTAGTGGCACCCGGCCCAACCGGCCCGGACCAACCTCGAGGGGAGGTGGACCTCGCTCGTGTGGCGGCGGCCGTCAGGGAGATCCTTGCAGCGATCGGGGAGGACCCCGACCGCGACGGCCTGAGGGACACGCCCCAACGCGTCGCCCGCATGTACGCAGAGATCTTCTCGGGGTTGCGGGAGGACCCCGGGGAGCATTTGAAAGCCACCTTCGAGGCGGAGCACGACGAGCTGGTCCTCGTCCGCGACATACAGCTCTACAGCCTCTGCGAGCACCACCTGCTGCCATGGATGGGCAAGGCGCACGTCGCCTACATCCCCGGCGACAGCCGCCGCATTACGGGGCTTTCCAAGCTCGCCCGCCTCGTCGAGGGCTATGCGAGGCGCCCCCAGGTCCAAGAACGGCTTACCTCCCAGGTGGCCGACACTGTCGTGAGGATGCTCGAACCGCGTGGTGCACTGGTCGTCGTCGAAGCCGAGCACCTCTGCATGTCGATGAGAGGTGTCCGCAAACCCGGCGCGATGACGGTCACCTCAGCCGTCAGGGGACATTTCCTGACCAGTGAAGCCGCGCGGGCCGAAGTCTTCAGCCTCATCCAGCGGGGCACCGCCTAGCGCTCCGAGCGCCCGGCTGCGCGGCCGCCCGGCTGCTCGGCCCGCACCGGGTAGGCCGGCACCGGGTAGGCCAGTCGCCTACTTGATCACGAACAATGCGCCCCCGACGAGGATGAGCACTGTGCCGGCCCACCACAGCACTCTCGCCACAGTCTCGTATAGCTCGGGCTCGAGCTGCTGGCCGGGCCCGAAGCACCTCTTGCGCCAGTGCGGGCCGAAGGCCCACCAAAAGCAGACGGCCCCGTAGGCCGAGATCATCGCTCCGAGGCCCGCGTGCAGGTAGGACATCGTCCACCAGGTAGAGGCGGCAGAAATACTCATTTTCACGAAGGCCCAGACCCGTGTGAACCGCACACGGCGCCGGCGCCGTTGCGAAGCCTTCGCCTGCCAAGCGCCCACCGTGCCGGCAGGGCTCGCTCCTGTCGACAGGTCGAGCGGGCGGCCTACGGCGACGGGCGGCGCCCCGGCGTGCTCGGCGTGCCCTGTGCCTTCTTGTGCCGGCTCGGCCACGCCGAGACCCGACGCGGCGGCACGAGCGCGCCGTCTTTCGGCAGCGGCCCAATCGGACAAGTTGAGGTCGTCGCTCGCTGGGGCACCCGGGACGGGCCCGGCCATCCCTCCGGTCGGCGGTGTGGCCACACAGCAAGGTTCGTCAGCACCAGCTTGCCGCTTGAGCACGCAAACGGTCCGGGGACGTCAGGAAGCAGCCTCTGTCGTTAGTAAGCTGACCGGTTGCGATGACCCTTGTTATGGGCGTGCTCAACGTCACGCCGGATTCCTTCTACGACGGGGGGCGTTGGCAAGGGGCGGCAGCGGTTGCCCGGGGCTGCGAGATGGTGGAGGAGGGTGCCGCCTTCGTAGACGTTGGCGGCGAGTCTTCGAGGCCGTACGCGACTCCAGTCGACGAAGACGAAGAACTTCGCAGGGTGGTCCCGGTCGTGCGCGACCTCGCCCAAGAGGTCGGCGGCCGGGCGCGGGTATCGGTCGACACCCGCAAGCGGAGGGTCGCCGAAGCCGCGCTTGATGCCGGGGCGACGGTGCTGAACGACATTTCGGCGTCGCTGTGGCGCGTCGCCGCCGACCGCGGCGCAGGCTGGGTCGCCATGCACATGAAGGGTGAGCCTTCGGACATGATGTCCCGGGCCAATTATTGCGACGTCGTCGGGGAGGTCAAAGCATTCCTCGAGGAACGCGCCACGCAGGCCGCAAGCGAAGGAGCGCGCGAGATTTGGGTCGACCCCGGGATAGGTTTCGCAAAAACGACAGCTCAAAACCTGGTGCTGCTGCGGCACTTGAGGGAGCTCGTCTCCTCCGGGTGGCCGGTGGCGCTGGGCCTGTCTCGCAAGAGGTTCACAGGCGTTGTCGCTTCGGGCTCCGAGGCCAGCCCGGCACCTGCCGAAGACCGTCTCGAGACCTCGCTGGCCGGAGCGGTCTGGGCGATGGCGCAAGGTGTTGCGATCGTGCGCACCCACGACGTGAAGGTGACGGCAGATGCCGCCAGGCTGGTAGGGCAAGTATGAAGGTCGTGCATCGATGAGAGGCAAGTGGGCCGCAGGCATAAAGCCGAGGTTTTTTACCTGGGTCATCAAAGACCAGCTGGCCGTGTGCGAAAGGCCGGGAGGTTACGCCCGCAACCACCGCAAGGTGCGCAGGCGCGAGGAGATCCTCTGGATCAAGTGCCAGAGCTTCACAAGGGTCGTCTCCCTGCTGGCGTCCCCGCACAACCTGCACGCGTACGACGAGGAAAAAGTGCCTTGGTCGCACATGCCTTTTGCCGCGAACGACGACCCGGCGAGCGTCCTGCCCGACCTTTACGAGCAATTGCGGGCCTGGTTGCGCGACGGCGAACGTGTCATGCTCCATCAGGAAGAGGTTGGTGACCGCTTGCTCGGCGTCATAGCGGGCTACCTCAACTGGAGCGGGCTTATCGCCGACGGCGCTCAGTCGGTGGCGATCGTCGAACGGCTCTTCGGCAGGCAGATGGGCCCGCAGGGAAGGGAGCTGGTAGCCATGGTCCCCGACTTCCCCAGGCCAGGCCAGGTCGCTCGCGCGGCCGGTGCCTGACAACCTCCCACAGCCAGGCACGGGAGCGCCCGGTGCCGACCGCATCGAGCTGAGGGGCCTCCGCTTCGTCGGGCGCCATGGCGCCCTGCCCGAGGAGGCCGGCCGCGCCCAGCCGTTCGAGATCGACGTGGATCTCTACGCCGCCTTGGCTCCGGCGGGCACCACCGACGACCTCGCCCTGACGGTCGATTACGGCGCTGTCTGCGAGGCTGTGCGCCTCGTCATCGAGGGGGAGCACGTCCGGCTGCTTGAGCGCCTCGCGCAAAAAGTAGCCGCAGAAGTTCTTGCCGTGGCTGGGGAACGTGCATCTGCCGTGGACGTCGTCGTACGCAAGGTCCGTCCCCCGGTGCCTTACGTGATGGCGTCGGCGGCGGCGCACATCTTCCGGCGTGCCGGTGAGCTCTAGGAGCGGCGCCGGTGCCTGAGGGGATGATCCAGGGCCCTGCTCGAGGCGCCGGGACATCCGCCGACGAGGTTGCCCCCGTCCGCAGGGCGTTCGTCGCTCTTGGCTCCAACCTGGGTGACAGATGGGGCCACCTGCGCACAGGTGCCGCCCTCCTGCCCGACGTCGTCCGGGCCTCACGGGTGTACGAGACCGAGCCCGTGGGCGGGCCGCCTCAAGGCCCGTACCTCAACATGGTCTTAGAGCTATCGACGGCGATGTCGCCCGAAGAGCTCCTGCGGCGAGCCAAGCGGGCGGAGGCGGCAGCCGGGCGGGTGCGCGCCGAACGCTGGGGGCCTCGCACCCTCGACGTCGACATCCTCCTCGTCGGGGATCTCCGGGTCGGCTCCCCCGAGCTCACGGTCCCCCACCCGAGGATGTGGGAGCGAGGCTTTGTCATGGTCCCCCTCGAGGATCTTGCCCCGGAGCTCGTGGCCGGTCGCCTGAGCCAGGGCCATCGTCAGGGAACCCGGCTGGCCGGCGACTTCGCGCTGCAAGCAGGACGATGATCGTAACCGAGGAAGCCGACGAGCTGCGCCGGTTCCTCGACGGAGCGCGTTCGTCAGGCAAGGTCGTGGGTTTTCACCTGACGACGGGTGCCCTCCACGGGGGGCACCGCTCAAATATCCGCAAGATGGCTGCAGAATGCGACGTCTCGGCCGTGAGCATCTTCGCCAGTCCGCTCCAGTTCGGGCCCTGCAAGGGGCCCAGGGGGTACCCGAGGGACCTCGACGGCGACCTGGCCCAAGCCGAGGAGGCGGGCGCTGACGTCGTGCTTGCGCCAAAAGCCACGTGGGACGTGGGTTGTTCGACTGCCGTGAGGGTCAAGGGGTTCGAGGCGGTCCTCGAGGGCCGGTCGCTCCCCGGGTACTTCGAGGGCGTGGCGACGGTGGTCACCAAACTGCTCTCGGCCGTCGGGCCGTGCTACGCGTACTTCGGCGAAAAGGACTACCAACAACTGGTCCTGGTCCGCCGGCTCGTCGAGGATCTCTCGCTGGCGGCGGCGGTCGTCGCCTGCCCGGTCGTGCGTGAAACCGACGGCCTGGCGCTCTCGAGCCGTAACTGCCTCCTGAGCCCTGACGAGCGCGCCGGCGCACGGGCCCTTTACTGGTCCCTGCTGGCTGGCAAGCGCGCGATCGAGGAGAAGGGCATTACGGCCCCGAAGCTCGTCCGGTCGGCGATGCTCGAGGTCGCATCGCGCGAACCTCTTTTCGACCTCGACTACGCCGTCGTGGCCGACCCCGAGCAACTGGAGGAACCCGAAGTGATCGACGGAGAGGTAAGGCTGCTCATCGCCGGCCGGCTTGGAAGGACGCGGCTGATCGACAACGTCGGCGCGAGCCGAGGGGAGGACTGAGGCAAATGCTGATGGCGATCGACGTAGGCAACACTCAGATCGTCGTGGGCCTGTTCGCAGACGACGGCCAGGTTGGCAGCGGCGACCTGCTCCATCACTGGCGGGTGGCGACGCACCGCATGTACACGGCTGACGAGTTCGCATTGCAACTGTCCCAGTTGCTCGCCCTCGACGGCCTGGAGTTGTCGAGCATTACGGGCGCTTCGGTGGCATGCGTAGTCCCACCCCTGCAGATAGCCCTTCGCGAAATGACCAGCAGGCGGCTGAGCGTGCCTTCGGTTTTCGTCGAGCCGGGCGTCCGCACGGGGATGCCCGTGCTGGTCGACAACGAACGAGAGCTCGGGGCGGACCGGATCGCCGACGCGGTGGCCGCATTCGAGCGTTACGGCGGCCCCACGATCGTGGTGGACCTGGGGACGGCAACCAATTTCGAGGTTGTCTCGCAGCGCGGCGAGTACCTTGGGGGCGTGCTTTTCCCAGGGGTGGAGGTATCGCTCAACGCCCTGTCGGCACAGGCGGCTTTGCTGCCGCGTGTCGATATCGCACCTCCGCGTTCCGTGCTCGGGAAAAATACGGTCGAGCAGCTCCAGGCCGGCATCTTCTACGGTTTTGGCGCCCTCGTCGAGGGAGTGTGCGCCAAGCTCGAGGCGGAGGTCGGGCCGGCGACAGTCGTAGCGACGGGCGGCCTGGCGGGGGTCCTGCTCGGGTCGACGTCGGTGGTCGACCATTACGAACCATGGTTGACCCTGTACGGTCTTCGCACGATCTACCATCGGGCCCTGTCCGGTGAGTGAGGATTTCCCTTACCGTTTCGAAGCCACCGCTTCCGCCGGGTCGCTCCAGGAGCGCTTCGCCCAACTGGCGCCGGGTTCTGGCTCGGGCGTGACCGTGTCGGTGGCAGGGCGCGTCCTGCTGCGGCGCGAGATGGGCAAGCTCACGTTCATGACGATGGGCGATTGGACAGGCACTGTCCAGCTGTTCGCCTCCACCGGGTGGACTTCCCGCTTCGACGAGCTCAACCGGCTGTCGCTCGGGGACTGGGTCGGGGCGACGGGAGAGGTGGTCCGTACCCGGACGGGGGAGCTTTCTGTCAAGGTGGCCAGCTGGGCCCTGCTCGCGAAGGCTCAGCGTTCCTTCGGGGACAAGTACCGCGGGATAAGCGACGTCGACACCCGTTACCGGCAGCGCTATGCGGATCTATGGGCCAACCCGCGGTCCCGTGAGGCCCTGCTCGCCCGTAGCCGGGCGGTCTCGGTCCTGCGGCATTTCCTCGAGGCACGAGGCTTCGTAGAAGTCGAGACACCGATATTCCACGCCGTCCCGGGCGGTGCGACCGCTCGTCCCTTCGTGACGCACCACAATGCGCTCGACATGGATCTCTTCTTGCGCATCGCCATAGAGCTGCACCTGAAGCGCCTCGTCGTCGGAGGGCTCGAAAAGGTCTTCGAGATAGGCCGAGTTTTCCGCAACGAGGGCCTTTCGCCCAGGCACAACCCCGAGTTCACGATGCTCGAGCTCTACCAGGCTTACGCCGATTACCACGACATGATGGCACTCACGGAGGAAATGGTGTCGCATGTGGCGCTGGAGGTCGCCGGCGGGACGAAGCTCGAGTTCGCGGGCCGCGCCCTCGACCTGACGCCTCCATGGCGCAGGGCGACGATGCTCGAGCTGATAGCCGAGCACACAGGCCACGAGTTGAGCCTCGACCTCCCGGTCGGCGAGCTGCGCGAGCGCGCCGGCGGCTTCGGGATCCCGGTCGAGGCGAGCTGGGGGGCGGGCAAGCTCATCCTCGAGATTTACGAAAAGACTGCAGAACCGGACCTGTGGGGGCCCGTGTTCGTCATGGACTACCCGAAAGAGGTCTCGCCGTTGGCGCGACCGCATCGCGAAAAGGCAGGTTTTGTCGAGCGTTTCGAGGCAGTCGTGGCAGGGCGCGAGCTGGCGAACGCGTTCTCGGAGCTAACGGACCCCGCAGAGCAGCGCGCCAATTTTGAGGCCCAGGCCGGCGCCCGCGCCGGCGGCGACGAAGAAGCCATGCCCGTCGACGAAGATTACCTCCGTGCGCTCGAGTACGGCCTGCCGCCTACCGGCGGCCTCGGGGTCGGCATCGACCGCCTCGTGATGCTCATCACAGGGGCGGAATCGATCCGCGACGTCATCGCCTTCCCGACGCTGCGCCCTGAACCGGCCTAGCGGGAAGACGAGACTTACTGCGCTCCCGACCTCCTCTGGAACACTTCCCGGTAACGGGTGGGTGACATGCCGTACGCCGTCCTGAAACGCCTGGTCATGTAATTGCTGTCCGACCAGCCGGCACTCGCGCTCACCCGGGTCATGGACATGTCGCCCTCGAGCAGGAGCTGAGCCGTCAGCTCGAGGCGGTGCCGCTCAAGGTACTGGAGAGGGCTGATGCCAAGCTCACGGGTAAACAAGCGGCACAGGTAGGAGGACGATATGTGGACCTGCCCGGCCAGTTCCCGAAGGGCCCAGTCGTGCTCGGGGGCACTGTCCAGCAGTTCTGTGGCGGCGATCACGGCGGGGTGGGTCGTTGCGAACCTCTGGCCCGGCTTCACGTACGTGAAGGCGGGGGCAAGTGCGTCGAGCACTACGAGAAGTTGGCCGAGGCGTGCGAGGCTGCGCTCGTCGCGTGGGGAGGGCCGGGCGAGCTCGACGAGGTATTGCTCGAAGCTCGCGAGCGCGACCGACGAAGCTCCGCTGAGCGGCAGCTTTCCCCCTTCGTCATCGGTCCCAAGCTGAGCCGTCCCCGTGGCGGGGACCCCGGCGGTCATTATGCGCGCCGACGTGAATGCGGCAAGGACCGGGTGGCTCCGCAGTGAGGCAAGCTCACCGGAAAGAGTTTTATAGGGTATGTAAAGGTTCCAGATCTGGAAGTCGGCGCTCGGGCTGTCATACGCGTGCCATTCGCCCGGGCGCACTACCAACACCATCCCCGCAACGATCTGGCAGGACCCGGACCGCATCCGGTGCACCGCGCTGCCGGACCTGACGACGACGATCTCCATGAACTCGTGGGCATGATCGGCCTGGGCGGTCCCGTGCCTCCACAGCTCGGCTGCCGCAACGACGTCCCGCTGGTGGAGGATGGAGCGCTCCGAATAGACGTGCATTGCCCGAACGGATGGTTTGTGACGGGTGGTCCCGGGCACCGGCATGCTCTTTCGTTACGAGTTGTCCTAGCTGACTGCAAGGGTATGCGGCCGCTCTTGGCCTCTACGCGGGTCTTTGATCCGATTATGTCAAAATAATCCTAACACTCGTCATTGTGGTGCTAGTCATGGGCGTTCGCCGGTGTGACGATTGAGCCTGGGAGCCTTGCTCCCGCATGATGCCGAACAGGGGGATCCGTGCCGGGGTTTGAAAGGGCCCGTTCAGCTGGTCGCGCCGAGGGTTCTCTCGTTGTCCGTGAGCGAGCCTTGGCGTTGCCGCGAGCCCCGGTCCGTGCCGGGGCGCGAGGTCCCCGCCGCTCTGGCCCGGGCAGCCGCTACCGGCCCGCCCTGGCGGCGTTGTTGTTGCCGAGCCTTCTCCTGATCGGCGTGTTCAGTTACTACCCGGCGGTGCGGAGCCTCATTGGCGGCTTCTACGCCTGGAACGGCTTTTCCCCGCCTACCTACGCAGGTGTATCCCAGTTCAAGCAGTACATCCAGTCGCCGACTTTCGCCACGGAGATGAGGCACCTGCTCATCCTCGTCGGGGGCAGCATTGCCATAACGCTTGTCTCGCAGTTCACCGCAGCGGAGATAGTCACCCATCTGCCGGCCAGGACCGGGCGCGTCGTCAAGTACGTCCTCGTCCTCCCGATCGTTTTCCCGCCACTGGTGCTCATCGAGGTCTGGGACTACCTGCTCGAGCCGGGCACAGGATTAATCGACCGTACTGCTTCGGATGTCGGGCTACCTCACCCAGCCTGGCTGAGCGACCCCCATACCGCTCTAGTCGGGATCCTCCTCATCGGCTTCCCGTGGATATCGAACCTCGGTTTCCTCATCTTTCTCGGAGGCTTGCAAAACCTGCCAAGAGACATAACAGACGCGGCCACAGTCGATGGGACGAGCTGGCTGCAACGCACGTTCCACGTCGACATCCCGTTATTGATGCCTCAGTTCCGCATCGTCGTGGTCCTCTCCGGCATCTACGCAGTGCAGAACTTTATCCCGATCCTCCTCCTCACCAACGGGGGCCCGGGCACGGCGACACTCGTGCCAGGGCTGGACATGTACCAATCGGCCTTTCAAAACGACCAGTACGGCTACGGCATGGCTATAGGGACCCTCCTTTTCGCCGCGATGCTCGTTTTCACCCTGGTCACCATGAGGGCCCTTCGCCCCCGGACCCGTTAGCAAAACCAACCGAACCAAAAAGAAGGGAGACAAGAATGCGTCAAATCAGTAAGCGGGCCTGCCTGGCAGTTGTGACGGCAGTCGCGCTCGCCGGGCCCGGCATCGCCACGAGCGTAGGAGCTCTGCCGGCAGCTGCATCATCCTCGACGGTCATAAAGGCCGTCCTCCCCCCCAACACCGGCCCGATCAGCGCTTCGGACAACGCCGGCCTGGCTAAGGTGACGTCGCAGTACGAGAAAGCTCATCCCGGCGTCAGCGTCCAGTGGCTGCCGAACAACACTTCGAGCATTACCCAGGCCAATGCCACCGTCGAAAGCGAAGCTTCCGGCGGGGCCGCCCCCGACCTCGTCTGGGAGCAGTACGGGCCGGTGACCTCCGGCTCCATCCCTGCCGGCCTGCTGCAAAACATCAAACCCTACCTGGAAAAACCCAACCCGTACGTGCCAGGCAACAAGAGCTGGCTTTCGCTGTTCCCGGCGTCGGTGGTCCCCTACATGACCTCCCCCAACGGTGACATCGACATCATCTTGGGGTCCGCGGTCGAGACGGGCATGTTTTACAGCAAGGCTTTGTTTGCCAAGGCAGGCATCGCCTCGGCCCCGACCACCTGGGCGCAGTTCATGGCCGACCTCGCAAAGCTGAAGACGGCCGGGATCCAGCCCTTCGTTTTCGCTGACGGCGGCCTGTGCAACCCGTCGTGGTACGAGCGTCTCGCAACGAGCTCGCTCCTGGCCGACGACGTAGCGCAGTTCGACGTCAACCACGCGCAGGTGACGACCGGCCTGGACGTCGCTGTGGGCATACACAAGGGCATAATCAGCATGAGCAACCCGCGCTACGCCGAAGTCTGGAAGCTCCTCGGCCAGCTGGCGCCGTACTCGTATTCCGGTGCGTCGACCTACGACGCCTGCTCGAGCGAGACAGCCACGACGCCACCTTTGGACTCGCAGGCCCTCCTGACAGAGGGCAAGGTGGCCATCGTCTGGGGTGGCAGCTGGTACATCCCCAACCTCAACTCCATCGGCTGGGAAGGCAAGTACGGCGTCTTCCCCGAGCCGACGATCACGTCGGCGACAACGCAGTACGCCCTCAATACCGTCACAGCGGGCGTGATCGGTGGGCCGAACGGCAACGGCCAATGGGGCGTCACCTCCCAAAAGGCCGATAGCAGCATGACGCCGGCGAAGACGGCGGTGGTCATGGACTTCCTTGCATGGCTTTTCAAGCCTGCGAACCTCGGTTACTGGATCAACCAGAGCCAAAAGGGCGGCGAGATACCCCTCGAGACGGGCGCACCGCTGCTGAGCCTGCCCGGACTGAAAAGCCTCATACCGGCAGGCAAGGTCCCGACCGTCATCGACGTCGTCCTCGACGACGTGCTGACTACGGCGGCAACGACCCAGGGCCTCAGGCTCGTGCAGGAGTACATGGACGGGTCCCTTTCCTACTCGGCCTTCGCGTCCCAGTGGCAGTCCCTCCTCACCTCGGCCGCGGCGGCCTGGGCGTCGCAAAATCACGTCAACCTGGGCCAGTACTAAGTGACGGCTGACAAGGCATGAGCGCAAGCCCGGCCGCTCTCCTGCCCAATGCCCACCGGCCGGCTCGCGCCGGCCGGTGGGTCAAGCCGTCCCGACGGCGGGCTGTCTATGCCGCCATCACGGTCGTGGCCGGTGCCTTCTTGGTGTTGATGACCTACTTCCCGCTCATCTTCGTAGCCTCCAACTCCCTCAAGTCTGGCGGCAATATCTTTACCAATGGGGTGTTCACCCTTTTCAACCAGTTCGACTTCCACAATTACGCAGTTGCGTGGTCCGGGATAGACCAGCCGCTGCTCAATACCGTCATTGTGGCGGCGCTTTCCGTCGTCATCGGGGTGCTGGCGGCGGCGCTCGGCGCCTACGCCTTTTCGCAGCTCCGCTTCCGCGGCAAGTCGGTGTTGTTCATGGCCTACGTTTGCCTGCTTTTCGTGCCGTGGACGCTCACCCTGATCCCGCTCTTCCTGACCGTGCAGAAGCTCCACATGTTCAACACCTGGTGGGCACTGATCCTGCCCTACTCCGCAACGGCCCAGCCTTTGCTCGTCCTTATCTTTCGCGGCTTTTTCGACCAGATACCCGACGAACTGCTCCAGAGCGCCCGCGTGGACGGCTGCTCAGAACGCCAGGTCCTCAGGCGCGTCGTCGCACCGCTCACGCGGCCCATCCTGTTCACGGGTGCGATCCTGGTGACGATCAACGTCTGGGGGGACTACCTCTGGCCCACGATCGTCATCCAGGACCCCCACCGGCTCACCATTTCGGCAGGCATGATCCAGTTCGTCAACAGCTTCGGCGTCAACTTGAGTGAAGGGGGAGCCGTCTTCGCCGCCTACATCATCGTGACGGCGCCGATGTTCCTGCTGGTGGGGCTGAGCATGCGTTACTTCGTCTCCGGGCTTACAGAAGGGGCTTTGAAGCTGTGAGCGCGCCACCCCTTTTGCCGGTTCGCCTGCGCTGCGCCCACAAGGCCGCCCCGCTCGCCGTCGAGGCCGACCACATCAGGTTCAGCTGGGCGCTCGAGGTCGACGGCGCCGGCCGCGGGCAGGTGGCCTACCAGGTTGTCGTCGAGGATGACGAACGGGCCTCCCCATCGGTTGGGCCTCTCTGGGACAGCGGGCGGGAGCCGTCGGCAGCCTCTACCGGCATCGCCTACTCGGGCCCTGCGCTGTCACCGGCGCACGCTTATAGATGGCAGGTCCGGGTGTGGGACGAGCAAGGCCAACTGGGGCCATGGAGCAGGCCTGCGACCTTCGAGACGGCCCTCGGGGGCCCAGAGGCCTGGGAAGCCTGCTGGATCGGGCTCGGGCACGGCCCGGGCCATTTCGGCGTGCCTTCCGGCGACGGCCTCGCCGACCCTGTCACGGCCGCCATGAGGCCCGCTCCGTACCTGCGCCGCTCTTTCGCCATCGAGGGGGAGGTCGCCAAGGCCCGTCTGTACGCCACCGCTCTCGGGGTCTACGAGCTGACCGCCAACGGCCAACGTGTTGGTGACGCCGTGCTCGCTCCGGGGTGGACCGACTACAACCGGCGCCTGCTTTACCAGGCTTACGACGTCACGGGCCTGTTGCTCCACGGCGAAAATGTCCTCGGCGCCGTCGTTGCCGACGGCTGGGCATGCGGCTTTTTTGGTTTCGACGCCAAGCGGCGGGGTGCCCATTACAGCCAGGCCCCCCAGTTGCTCGCCCAGCTCGTCGTGCGCTACAGGGACGGCAGGCAAGAGGTTGTGGGCACCGACGAGCGCTGGCAAAGTTCGACGGGCGCGGTCAAGTACGCCGACCTCCTCATGGGCGAGCGGCGGGAAGCAGAGCTCGAGCCCGACGGGTGGGACCGCCCGGGGTACGACGCGTCGGCTTGGCGCCCCGTGATTTGCCGGGAACGCCAGCGCCGCGAGCTCGGCGGCCCTATCCTGCTCGCCGACCCGGGCCCGCCGGTGCGGGTCACCGAGGAGATCCCCGCAAAAAGCGTTACCAGGCTCCTGGGCGGCAAACTAATCGCCGACTTCGGCCAAAACCTTGCCGGCTGGTCGCGGCTGGTCGTCAAAAGTCCCGCCGGCACCGTGATAACAGCCCGTCACGGGGAGATGCTCAACGAGGACGGCAGCCTCTACCTCGACAACCTCCGCACGGCACGCCAGACAGACAGTTACGTGGCCAGAGGGGGCCGGGAGGTCCTCGCCCCCAGGTTCACTTTCCACGGCTTCCGATACGCCGAGATCGAGGGGCTGGGCGAGGACCCAGAACCCGGCGACGTCAGCGCTCGGGTAGCTCACTCGGAGATGGAGCGAACGGGATGGTTCGAATGCTCGTCCGGGGAGCTCAACAGGCTCTACGCGAACATCGACTGGGGGCAGCGGGGCAATTTCATCAGCATCCCAACCGACTGCCCGCAGCGCGACGAGCGGCTCGGGTGGCTGGGCGACGCCCAGATCTTCGCAAGGACCGCAGCCTATAACCGAGATGTGGCGGCTTTTTTTTCCAAATGGCTGGATGATGTGGCTGACAGCCAGCTCCCGTCCGGGGCCTACCCGGATTACGCGCCCCACCTCGGTTACGACCTTCGCTCGGCGGGCTCGCCGGCCTGGGCGGACGCCGGCATCATCGTCCCGTGGACGATGTACAAGATGTACGGCGACAGGTCGGACCTCGAGCGCAACTTTGCGTCGATGGAGGCCTGGATGGGCTACCTGGAGCGGAACAACCCCTACCGGCTCTGGGAAAACGACCTCGGGAGCAATTACGGGGACTGGCTGGCGCCAAAGGGCGACCCGACGCCGCCGGAACTCGTGGCCACGGCCTACTGGGCTTACGATGCCTTCCTCATGGCGGAGGTGGCGCACGAGACCGGTCGTGCCGCAAAGGCCAAGAAGTACCGCCAGCTCGCCCAGGAAATCCGCCTCGCTTTCCAGCAGGCGTTCATCAAGCCCGACGGTTCGGTCGGCCACGGCACGCAGACAGGCTATGCCCTGGCCCTGTACTTCGGGCTCGTCCCCGACGACTTGAAAGCCGCAAGCGCCGCGGCGTTGGTATCGGCTATAGAGGCGGAGGACTGGCACCTCACGACGGGCTTCGTCGGGGTTGGTTACCTGTTGCCCGCGCTCAGCGCCAACAGTTACTCCGACATCGCTTACCGCGTGCTCGAGCAGAAGTCGTTCCCATCATGGCTGTACACGGTCGACCGCGGTGCGACGACGATCTGGGAGCGTTGGGACGGCTGGACGGAGGAGGGGGGCTTCCAGTCTCCGAAGATGAACTCGTTCAACCATTACTCGCTCGGCTCGGTCGGGGAATGGCTCTACCGCTACGTCCTCGGCATCGAGCTGGCCCCGGGCGCTGCGGGGTTCGACCGCCTGGTAGTGAGGCCCCACCCCGGGGGCTCTCTCAGCTACGCCCGTGGTTCGTACAAATCGGCTCGGGGAGAGATCCGGACGGCGTGGCGTAGGGAGGGTGGCGAGCTCGAGGTCGATGTCGAGTTGCCGCCCAACGTCACCGCCAGCGTTCGCATCCCCTCGGCGAGCCCGGTCTCGGTCGTCGGGCCCGACGGCAGGGGGCCTACTACGGTGGCGCACTACCCCGGCGCCCTCGGCGAGCTCGAAGCGGTGTTCGAAGTGGGATCGGGGAGGTACTCCTTCACCGGGCCGGACCTTCCGCCAAGGGGCGCGCGCGGCGGGGAGGGTGGTCACGACCTCCCGCGCGAGCTCGGCCCTGTGGCCCGGGCTAGACGGCCGCCGCAGGGCGGATATTCGCGTTGAGGTGAAAGACGTTGCCCGGGTCGTACTTCGCCTTCAGCTTGCTGAGCCGCTCGTACTTCTCCGGGCCGTAGCTGGCGACCACCCGGTCCTGTTCGAGGTCGGCGACGAAGTTCACGTAGCCCCCTACCGCACTTGCGTAAGGGGCAAGGTCTGACCAAAAAGACCGCACCCACTCCCGGTCGGTTTCGAGCAACTCGGCGGTGGGCGCGACCGCTGCGATGTTGAGCACGTAATGTGCGCTCCGGCTCACTCCGAAGGCCGTCTCGTCGTCGCGGTGACGGGCGTACTCACCTCCGAGGTTGAACATCGGCATGAAGGACATCGGTGACGCTTTGTGGGGAAGGTGCCTGGCGATCACGTCGATCACCGGGTCGCTCAACTCGTCGAGCGAGACCGACTTCTCATAGGCGCGGATACCCCACGGGGCGCTTTCGTCGAACATCTGCTGCAACTGCGCGTAGGGGAGCGGCGCGTCGAAAGCAAAGGTCGGAGGGGCCGCATCACGTAGTTGTGCGACGGCTCGGGAGTGCGCTTCGGCTGTCCCGAACCCGACCAGGAGCACCGCCATGCCGGTCACGCCCCGGTACTGCTCGGGCACGAAAGGCGCCGGAGGTGCGTTCAAGCCGGCCAAGAAGGCTGCCACGTCGTCGGGCAGTTGCGCCACCTGGTCGCGGGCGGCCCTGAATGCCGCGGGACCGTGATCGAGGTCCCAGAACGACAGAGCGAACTGCACCAGCGGGCCAACCTCGTGCAACCGGAACTCGAAGGCCGTGACGACGCCGAAATTGCCGCCGCCTCCCCGCAGGCCCCAGAACAAGTCAGGGTGGTCCTCGGCCGACGCCCGGACGATGGCGCCGTCGGCTGTCACGACCTCCGCCGATACGAGGTTGTCGCAACTCAGGCCTGCTTTGCGCGTCAGCCAGCCGATCCCGCCCCCGAGAGCCAACCCGCCCACACCCGTGTGGCTGATGAAGCCTCCCGGTGCGGCCAAGGCGTGTTCCTGCGTCGCCGCGTCGAGTTGGGACCAGCGAGCCCCACCGCCGCAAACAACGCGTTTGGCGAGCGGGTCGACACGGACGTCGGACATCAGCCCGAGGTCGATCATTACAGCGTCGTCGGCGATGCACGAGCCGGAAAAGTTGTGCCCGCCGCCGCGTACTGCGATGTCCCGCCCCGCGTTTCGGGCGAGCGCGACGGCTTCCACGACATCTGCGGTGGAGGTCGCCTGGACGATCACCCACGGACGGCGGTCGATATGGCCGTTCCAAACGCACGCTGCCCGCACTGCGTCGTAGTCGCTGTCGGCGGCTGTCACGACCCTGCCGGCAAACCTTCCCCCGGTCGGCCCCGAAACGCCTTGGACGTCGTCTGCCACAGTCGCCTCCTGTCCGCGCGCCTTGTGCCGGCGTGCCAGCGACCATATTGGAGAAACCGTCCCGGCGCAATCCTCGTGCGAATGGCGCTGGAGGCCAACTCTGGGCGCGCTCGAGCATCCCCGCCCGGGTTGACGAAGCGCGACCAGTGTGAGCCGAATTGTGGGCCGATTTTCAACGCGCCCGGCGCCCACCCGCCAGGCGCCCGACATTCCGCAATCAGAAGGAAGGTTGGCGACCGCCGGAGTTGACTTGGCCCTCGGCGACCAGCCACGAGAGCGATTCGAAGACCGCTTCGAGGGAGGTGTACCGGGGCTGGTAACCGAGCACCTGCTTGGCTTTTTGGATGCTGATGGAAGGCGAGCGGGCGATGTGCTCCCAAGTCGCGGTCGCATCCTCCTTGTCCCATCCGTCTTTCCAGCTCTCGTAGGGCCGGAACGACAACCGGGCGGGTTGCCCGAACCAACCGGCGACTGCCTCGGCATAGCCACGCAAGGTGAGAGCACGTTCAGAGACGACGTGGAAGGCTTCGCCGGAGGCCATTTCCGGCTGCTCCAGTGCTTCTACGAATGCCTGCGCGACGTCGTCCGCGTGCACGTGGTGGACTGTTTCCAGGCCGAAGTTGGGCAGGTCGAGCTCCTCGCCGCATGCCAGCCGCTCGAAAACCTCGACGTTGAAGTTGCCTGCCGGGTTGACGGGGGGCCAACCAGGGCCGACGATGTGGCCCGGGTGCAGCACTGTGCAGCGCAGCGCCCCGCGGCGCGCCTCGCCGAGCAACAAGTCTTCGACCGCCTTTTTTTTCACTCCGTAATCGCCGAACGGCCGCCGAACGGCTTGCTCGGTGAGCGGGACTTCTACGCCGTGCCCGTGCACCCAGATGGTGCCGCAATGCAGCAGGTAACTCGCGACGGGTGCTAGCGCATTTGCGAGGTGAGCCGCCGAGGGCACGTCGTAGCAAACCAGATCTATGACGGCACCCGGCTTGCCTGCTGCCACCCTGGGGCCAAAGGTGCCCGCTTGGTCCTCGGCCACCCGGTCGAGGTGGACGACCTCGACTTCGTCCCAAGCCGGGTGTTGCACGTACGGCTGCCGGCCCCCCCGGCTCATTGCCACCACCTCGTGCCCGGCTGCGACGAGCCTGGGCACCAGGTAGCTGCCGATATGACCGGTGGCCCCGACGACGACGACCTTCACACCCAAGACGTTATGGCATTACGTCTTGGTGCTCCACTACTCGCTCGCGGCCGCTCGGCGTGTACTGGATGCTTTCGCGGCTGACGGCCCTGCGGTTCGAGCCGGCGAAGAAGACCGCTCCTCCGATGATCACCGAAATAATCCCGACGACCAGGAGTATGACGCCGACCGTGTTGATGTTGAACCCGGTGGTCGTGACGGTAACGGCCCAACTCAGGACGGCGCCTACGACAACGAGCACGAGGCCCAAACCGATCAGTCCGGTACCGGCTCCTCTGTACATTTGTTCTCTCCCTTTTTCAGTCCGGCGGGGCGCTTTGGCCGGCGCTCGGTTTATGGCTGCCGAAAAGCTTGCGGGAGGACTTGTACCCAGCTCGTTGTCGTTTCATTTATGCGCCGGAAAGAAGGGAACCCCTGTGCCTACCCGGCGTCACGAGAAATGCGCTCACAGGCTCGGCAAAGGCTCGCCTGAAGCTCAGCTCAGGCTTGCTCCGCGGGCCCGGCACCGGCTGGGCCCCGCGCCCGGCGCCCGGCGCCGCGCTCAGGCCGAACGCAACGCCAGGTCGTCGAGCAACCTGTCGGCCATGCCTGCGAGCGTTTCGCGGACGGCTTTCACACCCGAGGCAGCACCGTTGCCTTTTCGCGGGACGGCGCGGCTTGAAGGGGGCGGCATCGCGCTTACAGCCTCAGCAGCGCGGTGCGCCCAGCGCCTGCCTTCTGCAATCGAGCTTTGGACAGCATCGGTAGCAAGGATTATGTCGCGGGCCTTGTCGAGCTCCGGGCCATCCAGCGGGCGCGCGAGGAGGGCGGCGAGCTCGGGACCTGCTTCACGATCGGCCAGCGCGCGTATCACCGGGAGCGTGTAGGTACCTTCCAACATGTCGTGCCCTGCCGGTTTGCCGAGCTCGGCCTCGGTGCAGACAAGGTCCCGGACGTCGTCCCATATCTGGAAAGCCATACCGAAGGAATGGCCGAAGCGGGCGAGCGCCTCGACCTCACCTGCGGGCGCCTCGGAGACGATGCCGCCTATTTTCGCCGAGGCGGACAACAAGGAGGCCGTCTTGGACGAGATCGCCTCGAAGTAGGCCTCCTCGGGCCGCCCGGTCGAAAACGCATAGCGCAGTTGCGCCATTTCTCCCTGGCAGAGCTTGCTGATCGTGGTAGCGAGCACGTTGACGACCTCCGTCCCCAGCCCCGCG
>Ga0335074_10004348_pt1 | contig 19509 bp, 18 predicted proteins | sample Lox_Sample_23_FD_206715 | JGI IMG/M metagenome (GOLD analysis project Ga0335074, IMG submission 206715) | Soil microbial communities from Loxahatchee National Wildlife Refuge, Florida, United States - Lox_Sample_2.3 | ecosystem: Environmental > Terrestrial > Soil > Wetlands | place: USA... | reverse complement strand
AGGGCCGAGGTGAGGCTCAGCGTCCTGCCGCTGCCGGGGTCGGACGCGCACGACGCGAGCGCGAGCGCGCCGACGCCGGCCATCGCGGCCAGGAAGGCGCGGCGCCCAGCGGTGCCCGCGGTGCCCGCGGTGCCCGCGATGCCGGCGCCCGGGCCGCTTCTATCCTCAATCGCGGTCACGAACCTTGCCTCTCTCACTGGTTGCGTCATAATGACGCTGCGACTTCGTGTAACACGGTTCATAACGTTCATGTAAGGCAATCCTGAAGATGGCGCGTCCGCCCAGTCAACATTGCAACTATTAAAATTAACTCGGACGAGCAGAGGGCTGATCGAGCGGGGGCCAAGTGCGTCCTGCAAGGAGCTGACCAGTACGTTCACGCACCCAGAACGGGCTGTGAACGACCCTCGTTCCTCTTCCCTGAACGCGGAGATGACCGCGAGGGCGCCAATTCATGCCCAGCCTGATAAACACGCGGGCTGATAAAACCCAGCCCGGTGAACCGGGCTCCAATCACCCCACCCGGCGTTTAATAAATGAGTTCCGGCGGTCAGGAAGCTCTGGGCATCGCGGGCCGCGGGCCGTGCAAGGGGTCGGCGTAGACGGCATCGAGCAGCACGGCGCCCGCCGCGACCGGGAGGGCGTCACCGCCGAAGCTGGTCGCGACGACCGAGCGGAAAGGATCGCTGCACACCCGGGACCGCTCGCCGACCTCGGCCCGGAGGTCATCGAGGCACTCTGGCAGGTAGATCGCGCCCTGCTCGGTGACGACGAGCACCTCGGGGTTGAGGACATCCAGCAGCAGCGACGCCGCCGCGCCTACCAGCCTCGCCCGCTCACGGAACAGCCGGACGGCCCGGCTGTCACCCGCTCGCGCCGCGGCCAGCAGCGTTTTGTACGACGCGGACGGGATGATCCCCTCGCGGGCCGCGCGCCGCGCCAGCGCCCGGCTCGACACCGCCGCCTGCAGACAGCCGCGCCGACCGCAGGAGCACGGATCGTCCCTTCCCTTCAGCGGCAGGTGCGCGACAGATCCGGCGGCCGAGCGGGACCCGTGGTGAACCGCTCCCCCGGTAGCGAAAGCGGCGTCGACGACGTTGCCCACGAACAGGTGCACGACGCTGGATCTCGTACGGACGTCCCCGAACATCTGCTCGGCCCGGGCCAGCGCCCGGGCGTGACTGTCTACGTGCACCGGCAGGCCCGTGGCTTGCGTCATCAGTTCACGGACCGGAACGCCGCACCAGCCGAGCGGGGCGTTCTCCATGATGACTCCGCGTTGCGGGTCTACCCAGCCGCCGCTGGCCACGCCGAGACCGACCGGGGTCCTGCCGCCGGCATGCTCGTCGAGAAAGCCCGGGATCCGGCTGGCGACCCGCAGCAGGACGTCCTGCGGCCCAGCCCCGGCATGGGCCAGACGTTCCTGTGCGGCAACCCGCCCACGCAGGTCCAGCAGCGCCAGCGTGGCGTGCCCCACGGCGATGTGCAGGCCGCACGCCACCCGGCGGCCGATGTCGATGTCGACCGGCACGTGGGGGCGGCCGACCCGTTTCGGGCCTGCGGCTTCCGGTATCTCGCGCAGCAGGCCGCGGGCGGCCAGTTCAGCCGTCAGCCTGCTCACAGCGGCGGGGCTGAGCCCGGCAAGCCGGGCGATGGTGCTGCGGGCCACAGGCCCGTGATCCAGGGCCGCGTGCAGCACAGCGCTGGCGTTGGTGGTCCGGCGGCAATCCTCCGTCCGCCTGATGTCCTCTCGCCGCAGCGGGGACATGGCAGCCGGGGCGACCGCATCCGTGAGCATAGGGAACTCCTTCGCGCCGCGGGTGCCCGACCGGCCGGCCAAGGGCGATCTGGTCAGCAGCGCTGCGGACAGAGACCGCTGGCCACGCGGCAGAGGTCGACATGCGTGCGGCGGACCAGGTGCACGACAGTCATGGAAATAGACTATATTGCAGATAGACATTGTCAAGATTTTGAACGAGGCCAGCCGGGCGGCCGCGCGCTGCGGGTTACCGCGGGCGGCGCCAGTCCAGGCGCTCCGGGGGCGGCCCGAGGTTGGGCGGCGGCTCGGGGCTTGAGGTTTCCGCGGCTGCCGGTGTGGCCGCTCCAGGCGGCGGCGCGGTAACGGCCGCGGTGCCGGCACCGGCCGGAACACCGGCACCCGGCGCGACAGAATGCCCGGGCAGGCCGGAGCCAGGAGTGACCGCGGCCGCCTCGATCGCCTCGTCCAGGCTGAGCAGGGTCGAGGTGCGCAGCGTCATGATGCCCGGATTAGCGTCAGCGAGCATCACCTGCCGGCCTCGCGGTGACGCGTAGGTGACGATCACCGAACTTGTCGGCAGCTGCTGCAGTTCGTTCTGCTCGACAAGGAATTCACGTGACCGCTGCGACGTACGCCCTTCCGACGTGCTCATGGCTGCGGCTCTTGATGTGCTGATTCCCCACGCCGTGCCCGAGCTGATGCCCGCGGTGATCGAGCGGGAATCAGAGACCGCGTTCGAGCTGCTGGAATCCCGGCTCCGCGAACCGGTGAAGTGCCCGAACGGAGCGAACGCGTCCTGACGGGTCTGACCGCGGCCGCTGCTTCGGCCCGCGGTCTCGCTGACCGACACCGAGTCGGCTACCGAGTCCGCGGTGCCAACAGTGCTGGTGTAAGAGTCACCGGCGGTGTCGGTCAGCGACGTCCCGATCGTGTCGGTGAGCTGGCTGACCACGAAGCGGTGCTCGGTCCCGATCTGCTCGCTGGCCGCCCGCGCATCCTGGGCATTGCCGAGCCGCATGAACGCAACCGCCGCGTTGCCGCGCCCGAGCCGGTCCCGGACATGTCCTGGGATCGTCCGGTAGGAGATGACCAGCCCGGTCCCGGAGGTCTCACACGCCTCGGCCAGCCGGTCTACGACATCCGCGCGCAGCTTCTCCGCTCCCAGGACGCACACGGTGTGCTGCCACCGCGGCCCGGCAGGCTGCTGCCGCAGCAGGTGCGTCAGGGCTACGGTCAGGTAGGCCGCCAGCACCTGGTTGCCGGCCGGCGTGGCCCGGCGGTCCAGCCACGCCACCCGCAGCCTGCTCGGCGGCAGCGGCTGCGGCTCCGTGCCGAGCGGGTCCAGCGCGCGCAGCCGCGCCTCCATCGCCAGCGCCCGTTCGATCACCACGCGGTCCGAGGCACCGCGGCCGAACAGCGCGGTCACCCGCTCGAGCTGGTCGGCGGTCAGCACGCCAGCATCCAGGTCCTGACGAGGATCGCCGACCTGAGCCAGCGCCCGCAACGCGGCCGTGACCTGCTCGATGCCGGGGTTCCCGGCGAGCGCGCCGATGACCCGGTCCAGGATCGCGCTGTCAACCGAGGCCGACGCGGCCGGCCGGCTGCCATCCCCGGGCTCGTCACTGGCGGCAACGGTCGCGGCCAGCACCTCGGCGAGAGCGCCGGCCTCCAGCCCAGTGCCCAGGTCGAGCCGCGGGAGGTCCCCGGGCAGGACCCAGACCAGAGGCTCGATTCCGGCCCGCCGGGAGACGGCCAGCAGGTCACGGGCTACCGCGCCCTCGGTGAGGTCGAGCACTGTCACGTCGCCACCCGCGCTGAGTCGCGGCGCAGCGATCATGGTAAGCAGCGCTGACCAGCCGGCGAGAGTGCCGCCGGCCACGTCCACGCGGTCGATGTCGGCGGGCAGCGACACCGCATACCAGTGCAGCTGCCTGTCGTAGGCTTCGCGGCGCGACTCCCAGGACCGGACCGCCTCGGCGTGCTGCTCCTGCCGCGCCGCCAGCCTGCTGAGCTGAACGTCGCGGATCTTCGCCAGCCTCTGCTCCTCGGCCGCGATCCGCTCCCGCAGGTCTCGCTGGCCTCGCCGGGCAGTGCGGGCGGCGACCGTGGCCACGGCCAGGCTGGCAGCGACGCCGAGCCCGGTGAGCCAGCCGTTCAGCGGCCCGAACAGGCCAAGCGCGAGCACCCCGGCGCACAGGGCGAGCGAGGCCGCGCAGGTCAGCCTCGCGGGCCGGCTCAGCCGGTGTTCCTCGCGCGTCTGCGCGTCCAGCCATCCCTGGTTGATCTGCTCGGTGGCGGGCGGCGACGGCCGGCGCGGCAGCGGGCCGGGGTCGGGATGGAGCGGCGCGTACTGCCAGCCGAGATACACGCGGTCGGTCCGGACAGCCGCCCGCCACGGCGGCGGGGCAACCGCCGCGCGGGCTCCGGCAGGCGCGCCGTTCATTCCGCTCACTCCGCGATCACTGTTCTCGACCACACTGCTCTCGATTACTCTGCTCTCAGGTCCCGGGCCCAGCCTGCGCGGCCGCTGCCGGTACCCGCTCGTGCGGCCGGGCCCGGATGCTGCGGCAGTGCGGCAGCATCCGCGGCTGAGTCCCGGCCGCTGTCTGCGCCCCAACCAGCAGGGCGAACTCAGCCCCACCGGGCAGCGGGCTGCCGCCAGCGATAGCGGCGGGCGCGCTGCCGCCAGCATCGGGACTGCCGCCGGCATCGGGCGCTGCGCTGCCGTCCGCTGCCTGGCGGGCTGCGGCGCCCGGGCCCGAAGCGCCTGCGAACGCGTCGGCGAGGGCTGGGTCAATGGGCCAGTGCGCGACCAGGACGCCCGCGCCAGCTGCCAGGTTCTGCGCTGCTGCGGCGGTGGAGCTCACCGCTACCGCGATCCCCGCTGTGCGGCCCTTGGCGATGAGCGGTGCGATCAGCTCCGCCCGGGCCTGCTGCCCGAGGCCCTCGCCGCCGTTGACCCAGGCCAGCCCGTCCGCGGGCACCGACATGTCCTCGAGTTCTGTGCCGACGGCGATCAGGTCGGCGACGGCGAGCCCGGCGATCATCCTGGCGGAACTGCCGTGAGTGGCGCGGTCCAGCGAGAAGAGGGTGACACCGCGTTCCCTGACAGTCCGGCCGAGGCTGATCCGCATCGGGTCCATCCGACCCTGTTCCGGTGGCTCCGGTCTCAGCCAATGGCCGAGCACGGACGCCTCCAGGCCGGCGAGCTGCCCGGCCGCCGCCGCGATTATCGACGGATCGGCCTGCAGCAAGCCCGCGGAGACTGCTGCCCGGTCGACGAGCACATCGCGGCGCGGGTGATACGGCGGTATCAGGGCGGCCCGCGCGCGCAGTCCGTCCGGCGTCAGCAGCTGGCCCAGGTCGCTCAGCAAAGGCACCCAGCGGTCGGCGGGAGCGGCCGCCTGCACGGCGAGCGCATCGGTCAGGTACGCGGTGCAAGACCGCCGCTGCTGGTCGGTGACGTCGCTCCAGTCGATCATCGCGCAGACCAGCCTGGCGGCGCGGGCGGGCTCGCCGCCGCGCAGCGGCTCGTAACACCCGGGCCCGTCCTGGCCAAAGCGCGAGAACGGAGCACCCGCCTCCAGGCATGCGGTGGCGACCGACTCCGCCAGGGCTGGCGACCCGGCGAGGTCGATGATGACGACGGGCTTGCGCCGCCGGATCGCCGCCCAGGCGATCATGAACCCGTCCTCCGCCTGGGGTGCCGATGCACCCGCGTCGGGTCCGGCGCACAGCACTCCGCCTTCGGCCTCGCGCCAGGAGATAGCTGCCGGGCGGCCTGATTCCACGTCGACGCCCAGGCTGCAGCCGTCCCTGGTGACGACGCCGCCAGAGCGGATCCCGACGGCAGTCAGCCGCCGGCGCGATGCCACGATCAGGCCGGGCCGCCATTGCGGGCCGCCGCGGAGCCGGCGCTGCAGCCAGTTCACTCCCGCGATCTCAGCGGCAGCGAGGATCAGCGCCAGGGGAAACTGCTCGGGCAGCCAGTGTGATAGCCCAGCGAAGGCGTCCTGCGGGCTCACCAGGTGGCCAGGATGGCCGCCGATGCCGACGATGTAGCCGATCACATGCCGCGGGCCCGCCGCGAACCCGGAGGCGGCCCGCGAGGGGCCGATCGCCAGCGTCCAGAGCAAGCCGGCAACCGCCGGGGCCGCCAGCCACTCCAGCCGCCACCTGCTGATCCTGCCGGTCACGTACATAGCCACGGCAAGCAGCAGCGTCAGCTGCGCGAGCAGCAGGTGCGCCAGCAAAGCTGCCAATACCAGGACGGCAGCTAATTCGGCGTAATGCGGCGTGTCTCTCGGCACGAGGTAGCGCGAGCCCCGTAGTTGCTGACCGCGGGACCCATCAGCCTGGGCGGATTCGGTGCGAGCCATTTCGGGTCAAGGTTCCCAGTCCCCCGCCGTATGTGTCCAGGCTCCGCAGAAACTGCACCGCGGGCCGGCGCAGGGACGGGGTGCCCGCCCTTCGCCGGCCCGGAGTGCAGAGGTGGCTGCCAGGATTACCCGCTGATCGAGCTGATCAGGCTCTTGGACACCGAGAGCGTGCCAGACGGCAGCGAGACGAACCCGACCTTGGCCAGATAGCCGGACGAGTTCCCGGTAGTGACCGCCCAGGTCAGGAAGCTCTTGATGAGAGCCACCTGAGTGGCGCTTGTCTGGCTCTTGTTCACGACTGCGTACTCGTAGTTGGTGATCGGGAACCCGGCAGGTGCCTTGGTGTTGATCAGGTCGGCGCTGCCGCTGGCGGACGGGGTCGGGAAGCTGGCCAGCGCCGCGGCGATCGACGAGAGGCTCGCGGTGGCGTATTTGCCCGCGCCGTTCTCAAGCGCCGCCTGGCTGCGCTTGGCCGCCGTGACCTTGGACAGGTAGCTGACGCCGACGTAGGAAATCGAGCCTGGAGTGGAGCCGTTGGCAGTCACCATGGCGCCGCTGCCCGTCTCCGACAGCGCGCCCGGCACGCTCGGCCAGGTGATCGTGGTGCCGATATCGGTCGATGGCCAGTCGCTCGGCGCCTGGGCGTTCATGTACTGGGTGAACAAGACGGTGCTGCCCGCGCTGTCACCGCGATGGATGGTCACGATTTTCTGCGACGGCAGCGTCACGCCCGGGTTGAGTGCGGCGATCGCCGGGTCGTTCCATGTCGTGATCTTCCCGGTGTAGATCTCCGCCAGCACCGTGCCGTTGAGGTTCAGCGGCGCGGACCGATTTCCTCTCTAACCGATCGAAATTACCAGGATCTCCTCTGTAGGCAGCCGAGCTTGCCAGCAGATGAACAGCCGACCGGGGGCTGCAGGTGAACAAGAGATTAACAAAACGGGCAAGGCGACCGCCGCCAGGAGTAGCGCCATCGCTGCCGCTCGATGCAAGCGCCACCCCTGCTCGCAGGCTGCCCGCCCAGCCTGGCCGCGCCCATACCCGCAGGCTGCCCGCCCAGCCTGGCCGCGCCCGTACTCGCAGGCTGTCCGCCCAGCGTGGCCGCCCTGCACTCGCAGGCTTGCCCGTCACGGGCCACCCGCGTTGCCCGCGGCGCGGCCCCTGTACTCGCAAGCTGCCACACCCCGGCGTGGCCGCGAGATCACGGAAACCTGGCCGCGGATATCATGATCACGTACTCGGGCCATCACGGGGCGCGGGTCAGACTCCGGGATCATCATGTTCGCGGGCAAACTTCCGTGATCACGAGCGGGCAGGCCGGTGCACCCCGGGCCGGCCGGCACTGCCGCCACACCGGTCACACTGAGCAGCCGCGCGCGCCCGGGGTGGCGCGTCGCCCGGCACTGCCGCCACACCCGTCACACACTAAGCCGCCGCAAACGCCGACGGCGGCGCGCAGCCCAGGGGCTGTCGTCACATCGGTCACACTGGCTGCATCAGGTCACGCCAGGCACCTCAACCTGGCTCCCCAGCCAGCGCGCCCAGGTATGAATGGGGATCTGCTGCACACCCGACTACAGCAAACACCCCTCGATCATGGTCGGCGACCCCCGCGAGGCCGGCGGAGGCGGAGGCGGCGGAGGCGGCGGAGGCGGCGGCGGCGGGGCCGGCGGAGGCGGCGGGGCCGGCGGAGGCGGAGGCGGCGGAGGCGGCGGAGGCGGCGGAGGCGGCGGAGGCGGCAGCAGGCCACCAGCCGGCCCCGGCCAGCCCGCCCGGGCCAGCCTGGTCCCGGGCAGCCAGGTACCGCGTCTGTGATCTGAGCGACGCCATCTCTGCAGGCCAGCCGCGTGAGCCGGGTGAACTCAGGCGCCCTGCGATCGGCCGCGCATTGGTGCGGGCCTGGCCGGGTTACGGTTCGCAGTCTTCCATCGCCTGCGTCCAGGCTCCGCTGAAATTGCCTTCGGTGCCTTCGGAGAGCGGCCGTGTGCCGGACTCGACGGCGATCCTGAACAGATCGGGACGGAACACTGCGACGGTCAGCGCGACTGGCTTGTCCTGCTGCGGGTCGTCGAACCGCACCGTCACCAGTGCAGCGGGCTGGCCAGCGGCCAGCCGCAGGCTCCTGGCCACCGAGGGAGGAGGCGGCTGCATCTCCACGTGCACCGCGCGTGGCTCACCCACGGGCACGAGAACCTCGTCGCCGTCCGGGCCTGCCATAGCGGGCGGGGCGGCGATCGGGGGAAGAGTCAGGCCTGCCGAGGCATCGCTGCTGGTGGAGTCGATGAACGGAGCGGCTATCTCGGGGAGCAGGTATGTCGTGCTGAACGCCGCGGGCTCGCCGCCGATCGTCCACTGCATGCGGATGACCCCGACCGGGTCTGCTGGCGGGACGCGCAGCGCCCAGCCGATGTCTTCAGGTACCTGGCGCAGCGAGGCCTGCCGGCTACGGCAGATGATCTGCCCTCCCATCGGGTCGGCCCGGGAGGTGAGACCGGGCACGCCCTCGAGAGCGATCAGGTACTCGGCGGGACTGACGCGGTACAGCTGCCCGTCGGGCAGGCGGCGGATAAGGTGCCGGGCTGCCAGCTCTTCCAGAGCGGCGTCGATCTCTGCGGTACTGACGTTGTAGCGGCGCGCGAGCGCGGTATGCCTGGGCAGCCGCCACCCGGGCTCGTGATGCACCAGAGCAGCGGCTATCCGGTCAGCGAGCACGTCGGACGCTGGCCGCGACGCGTCCGCCGGGCGCCGCCCGGCAGTGCCCGCGTATGCGCCGGGGTGCCTCCATTCCCTGCTCTCAGCAGGCGCCAGGCCCTGGCCGGGCTCGAATGACGAGGTGGCGCGGCTGCTTACCGGTTCCTGGCTGGCTCCAGCCACGTTGGTCACTCCGCATGTCGCCGGGACATAGCGATGACCACCCGTCCCAGGATGATGAGGATGAGGACGATTACCAGCAGGATCAGAGCCGCGTCATAGGACAGGGCAACAGATGCCGGGCCGAACTGGTAGTAGCTGAAGATCGGGTAAGGAAGGTACCCGACCTGCGAGTGGGTCAGAGCCGATGTCGGAAGAGAGTTCGACCAGCCGGCGGTGGTGAGCAGCGGCGCCGTCTCGCCTACCGTGATCGCGAGCGCGACCAGGACACCGGTCACGATCCCGGGGATGGCGGACTTCAGCACGATCTTGCGCAGCGACCAGAACGGCGGAAGGCCGAGTGCCTCGGCGCCCTCGCGGTAGCTCGTCGGCACCTGGGCCAGGGAGGACTCCGTCGCCTTGGTGATGTACGGGATCGTGATCACCGACAGCACGAGTACCGCGGGCGCCAGGCCAAAGCTCCAGTGCAGCCCGACGACCAGCGTGATGTACCCGATGAAACCCAGGACGATCGACGGAATCCCGGCGAGCACCTCGTAGCCCCCGCGCAGGATGCCGCGAATGCGGCCGTGAGCGAACTCCGCGAGATACAAGCCGGTGAAGAGGCTGACCAAGCCACCGATGATGATGACGCCCACAGATATGACCAAGGTGCCGATAATGGCGTTCTCCAGGCCGCCGGTAGGCCCGGAACTCGTGACAGTGGTGGTGGTGGTCAGCACGCTCCATCGCCAGTGCGGCACCGCCCGGACGATGACGCCGCCGGCGAGCCAGATCGTGGGCGTGATCACCAGGGCAAGCCCCAGAAAACACAGTCCCCAGAAGATCCAGTTCCCGATCTTCCTGCTGACCGGCACCGCCGGCCATTCGAACCCCTCGGTGCCGGGCTCTGAGGGACCCGGCGTGGCGGCCGATGCTGCGTGGCTCATCCGCTTCGCCCTTCTAGAAGCCGCGGCCCACTGGGAGCGCGGTACCCGACACCCGGCGGACCAGGAATCTGGCCAGCACGTTGGTGCTCAGCGTGATGACCATCAGGATCAGCGCAAGCTCCGCGATCACGTCGATGCTGAACCCGCTGCCGTCAGTGAACGCCGAGTCGAGGTTCTGCACGATCGCGGCGGCGATCGTGGTCATACCGCCGTAGAAATTGGAGGCCAGCGAGCTGAAGTTAGCCCCGGAAACCATCGCGACAGCAATGGTCTCGCCGAGAGCCCGGGCCAGACCGAGGACCACGGCGCCAACGATGCCAGCGCCGACCCACGGCAGCGTCACCCTGCGGGCACACTCTGAGTCCGACATGCCGAGCGCGACGGCGCCCTCACGGGGCAGTATCGGCACCTGGCGGATCAGATCGCGCGAGGTTGCCGCGATGATGGGGATCACCATGACGGCGAGTATCAGGCCCGAGGTCAGCTCGCCCTGCCCGTTGCCCGCCGGACCATGGAAGTAGTCCAGCACTGGCACATGCGCCGGGAAAATCCTGGAAATCGGGCCGGCGATGTGATGCGCGATGAACGGCCCGAAGGTCAGCGACCCCCAGAGACCGATGACCACGCTGGGGATGCCCGCCAGCAACTCGAGGAACATCCCGATACCCGACGCTACCTGCCGCGGCAGCCGCTCAACGAGGACCAGGGCCGCACCGATCGACACCGGCACCGCAATGAGCAGCGCGATGAACGATGTCAGCAGCGTCCCCACGATCTCGGCCAGGCCGCCGAAGCTAGCGCCCGACAGGTGAGTGGCCCCGCCTGAGTTCGTGATGACGGCGTTGTAGCCGCCACCCTGATCCCAGACGCTCTTGGTGAAGAACCCCAAGCCGTTATACCGGAACGCAGGGAGCGCCTTGACGATCAGGACCGCCAGGATGAACGCCAGCACGAGCGTAGGGACGAACGCGACGACCCGGCCGGTCCAGGGGAGCCAGTTGCGGGCGACCACGCGGCCGTAGCGGACCATGAAGCCCGGGATCCGGGCCGTCCGGGGGGGCGGGGTGCCCGCCCCCCCGGACGAGCCGCGCGGCCCCGCTACCGGTGCCGATGCAGCCACTAATTCATCCGATCTTCTTGATCTGGTTCTCCGAGAGCGCCACGACCGACGCTGGCAGCGGCTGGAAGTTCACCGCGGTCAGGTAGGAGGAACCTTGGCCAGTCGTGATCTCCCAGTAGATCAGCGCCCGGATGGCCTGCGCCGTCGTGCTGCTGCTCTGCGTGCTGTTGACGATCAGGTACTCGTAGTTGACGATCGGGTACCCGTTCGCCGCCGGCCCGTCGATCAGCGAGATGGTCTCGTTGGACGGCGTCTTGTTGACGAAGCTGGACGCCTCGGCCGCGATCGTGCTAGCCGAAGGGGACACGTACTTACCTGAACCGTTCTTCAGCACTGCCTGGCTGAGGCCGGCCGCCTGGGTCTTGGCCAGGTAGCTGATGCCGATGTAAGCGATGCAGCCCTTGGTGGCACCGCAGCCAGACACCATGCCGCTGTTTCCGGTCTCGGCGAGCGCGCCGGAAACCGACGGCCAGCTCACCGTAGTCCCGACAAGGTTGGCCGGCCAGTCGGACGGGTCCTGGGCATCCAGGTAGCTGGTGAACAGGAACGTGTCACCCGAACTGTCCGCCCGGTGCAGCGGGACGATTGGCAGGTCGGGCAGCGAAGCGCTCGGGTTGAGCGCCTTGATCTGGGAAGCGTCCCAGTTGGTGATCTTCCCGGTGTAGATCCCTGCCAGCACGGTGGCGTCGAGCTTGAGGTTCGACACGCCGGGAACGTTGTAGTTGATCTGCTGCGCCGAGATCGCGACCGCGATGTTCATCAGGGTCGGGGTCGATGCGCGCACCGAGCTGGACAGATAGGCATCGGACGCGCCGATGTCCACAGCCCCGGTGCTCGCGTCGGAGATTCCGGTTCCTGAGCCGGTGCTGGCTGGCGTGATCTTCACGCTCGGGTACTGCGTCTGGTAAGCGGTCGCCCAGCTCCCGAAGAGCGGGTACAGGAGCGAGCTGCCAGTCTCGCTGAGAGACACCGAACCGCTGGGCGGGGACGCCGACAGCGCCGGGCCAGTTGGCGTCGCGGATGCCGCAGGCTTGGAAGTCGTAGAACCGCCGCTGCTGCACGCGGCCGCCAGTATCGCAATGGGAATCAAGGCGGCCGCTGCGTAAGCCAGGCCTATCCTTCTTCTGGCCACCAGGGAATACTCCTTCACTAGGTGCACGCTTACGCGTGCGCTGGTGCAGCTCGCACGCGGGCGCGTGCGAGCAGAGACCGCGTTGTGAGCGCGGTTCCGTCGGCCGCGTTACAGGCGCGGCTTACGTCCCCCGGGTGGGAGGAGTGCCGTCCTCCCACCCGGGTGGTCTCGGGTTGGGTTACGGGTGGGCTCAGCCGAAACGGCCACTGACGTAGTGGGCGGTTTCCTCCCTCACCGGGTTCTCGAACACCTGCTGCGTCGGGCCGTGCTCGATCAGGTGTCCCTGGTAGAGGAAGATCGTGCGGTCGGCGACCCGGCGGGCCTGGGCCATGTTGTGGGTGACGATGATCACCGTGATCTCCGGGACGAGCGTCCTGATCAGCTTCTCGATTGACTCGGTGGCAATCGGGTCGAGTGCTGAGGTGGGCTCGTCGAGCAGCAGGACCTGGGGGCTGATTGCCAGTGCCCGGGCCAGGCAGAGTAGCTGCTGCTGGCCACCGGACAGCCGGAACGGGGAGTCCTTGAGCCGGGTGGAGACCGCGTCCCAGAGACCGACCTCGGCCAGCCGCTGCCTGGCGATCTCGCGTACGCCGCCGCCTTTGGCCATCTTGTGTGCCCGCACACCGGACACGACGTTGTCCATGATCGACATCGGGAACGGGTTCGGGCGCTGGAAGAGCATCCCGACCTTGCGCCGAAGCGTCATGAGCTCCACCGTCGGAGACCAGATGCTGCGCCCGTCAAGGAATACGTCACCGTTGTGCCGGTAACCGGTCACCTTGTCGTTCATCCGGTTGAAGGTGCGAAGCAGCGTGGTCTTGCCGGATCCCGTCGGCCCGATCAGGGCGGTGACGGCACCCATCTGTATGTCGGTGGTGATGTTGGACAGGACCGCGCGGCTCCCGAAACTCAGCGTCAGGTCAACGGTGCGGAGGGACGACGTCCCGTTGACCGCGGCCTCAGTACGGGTGACAGCGGTGGCGCCCGGTGCCGGGGCCGACTGGCCGGCGCCGGTCGGATCAGCCTGAAGTGACATGGTGATACCCAGCCCCCAAAGCCTCGTTTTTCGTGACGGCCGCCAGATGGAGGGCCCGATACCGTTCTAGCCCACCCGGACCACATTTGTAGGTGCCCGAGGTGTCGGGCAGTTGAACACGAGGGTTTCCAGGAAGCGAACAGCGCATAACAAAAAGGTCAACGCAGATCATCGTCACCAGGAATCGTTCGCTTGCATGCTCGCGGCTGGCCTGCCGTGGCGGAGAGGAGGGTACTAGCCACGACAGCCGCGGCGGGAGAGATTTTCCCTGATGTTCCAGTGAATATCGTCCCCATGACAGCAGGGCAGAACCCTCCAGGCTGGGTCAGCCGCCGGCCTCGCCTGGTCCGGATGGCTCTCACCGGGCGCGTCGGCGGCTGGCCAGGTACGCCACCCAGCTGAGCGGGAAGTAAAACCCGCTCACGGCAATCGCAGCAGGGCGGATTCTCGGTCTACTTCACCGAGAATCCGCCCTGCTGAAGCAGTGGGCCCAGGACGAAGGCTAGACAGCCACCTCGATCTGGGCGATCTTGCCTGTCTGCGCGGACACCGTCCGCTCGGCCCGGATGTTGCCCGGCGCGAGCACACGCAGCGTCCACGACCCGGGGGCAGCGAAGAACCGGAAGCCGCCGTCCTCGCCCAGCGGCACCTCAGCCACGAAGTCACCGCCGGAGTTGAGCAGCCGGGCGTAACCGGTCGCCACCGCTGCTCCGTTCTGTGTAACCCGGCCCTGTACCACTGCCTGCGTGCCAGCGTCCGTGGCCGCCGTCACCGGCGCGCCCCCGGCCGGGGCACCGCATCCGTCCGCGCTCGCCTGGCTCATGGGCCGACCTCGATCGGGACGCCGACCAGGGAGCCGTACTCGGTCCAGGAACCGTCGTAGTTCTTCACGTTCGGCTGACCGAGCAGTTCATGCAGCACGAACCAGGTATGTGCGGAGCGCTCGCCGATCCTGCAGTAAGCGATCGTGTCCTTGCTGAAGTCCACGCCCGCGTCGCCGTAGATCGCGGCGAGCGCGTCGTCTGACTTGAACGTGCCGTCCTCGTCGGCCGCCTTCGACCACGGAACGTTCTTGGCCGTCGGGATGTGGCCGCCGCGCTGCGCCTGCTCCTGTGGCAGGTGGGCGGGCGCGAGCAGCCGCCCAGCGAACTCGTCGGGTGAGCGCACGTCGACGAGGTTCTGGCCGCCGATCGCAGAGACGACCTCGTCGCGGAACGCCCGCAGCGAGGAGTCCTGCTCGCTTGCGTGGTAGCTGGTCTTCGCGCGCTGCGGCACCTCGGTCACCAGCTCGCGCGACTCCAGTTCCCACTTCTTGCGGCCGCCGTCGAGCAGTTGTACCTTGTCGTGGCCGTAGAGCTTGAAGTACCAGTACGCGTACGCGGCGAACCAGTTGTTGTTGCCGCCATACAGCACGACGGTGTCATCGTTCGAGATGCCGCGCTCGGACAGCAGCGCATCGAAGCCGGCCCTGTCCACGAAGTCGCGGCGGACCGGGTCCTGCAGATCCTTCTTCCAGTCGATCTTGACAGCGTTACGGATGTGGCCCTTGTCGTAGGCGCTGGTGTCCTCGTCGACCTCGACGAGAACCACGCCCGGGTCACCGCCGTGCGCCTCCACCCACTCGGCGTCCACCAGGACGTCGGATCGGCTCATAGGTGAACCTCCTTGGTAGCTTCGGCCGGCGCCAGTACCTGGCGGCCCGGCCACATGCGTCGGATGAGCACATACATCTCGCAGCCCAGGCAGAGCCCGAAGACTCCGTTCAGGAACGCCGCCAGCAGGCCGGCCGCGGCGGCCACCATGCCAAGCGGTGTGATACCCGATGCGTAGCCGGCCAGCCCGATCAGGCTGATCAGCAAGCCGAGGCCCTGGGCGAACCGCGGCGGCGCCTCGGGCTCGAGCCCCGCTGGAGGCCGCACATGCGGGCGGACCAGCCAGCGGTATATCAGCCCGTAAGGGGCGTACCGCATACCGGACACCACCGCGACCGCGAAGACCAGCGCCTGCGCAGCCAGCAGCCAGGCACTGCCAGTGATCAGCACCAGGGCAAAGATCACTATCGTGATCAGTGCCCCGAAACGCGGTCCTCTTGGGTCGATGTCCATCCGCGGTGTCCCTCCCGGTCAGCCGGCGCGCTAACAGCGCGACCGGTCGGCTTGGTCAGCGGGAACCCGGACACAGGGCGGTCGCTACCCGGCAGAAGTCCACGGCCCGCCGCCGGGTGAGCGTCCAGCCAGGCAGACTGAACACAAAGGCGATGTTATGCGTGGCCATGGTCACGTGTCACTATCCCCTTTGCCGATCCGATCAGTGGGAATTCCCATCAGCCTGCCGCCTACACAACCTCGCCGAGAGCCGCGATCACGTCGGCCTTGCGGGGCTGGCCGCTGGCGCGCCGGGCGATCGTCCCGTCCGGGCCCAGCACCAAGATCGTGGGAGTTCTGCGGATACCCAGGCTCTTGACCAGATCGAGATGTGTCTCAGCGTCGATCTCCACGTGCGCGACCCCGTCGACCATGCCCGCGACCTCGGCCAGGATCCGGCGGGTAGCCCGGCAAGGCGCGCAGAACGCGGAGGAGAACTGCACCAGCGTCGCCCGGGCGCCGAGCGGCCGTCCAAGCTGCGCCCCGGTGAGCGCCGGGGCAGCGGTCGTGCTGACCGCACGCACCTCACGGATCCGGCCGTTGGACCGCTGCCAGGCCAGGCCAGCCACCAGCGCCACGGCCAGAACCGCCGCCACCGCGATGAGCCCGGACGTCATGCTGTGCTCAGCACCAAGCCGCCGTGGTGCATTCCCGTCCGCGTCCCCTGTGCGCGGATATCAGCTGATCGGGACCTTAACCAGTATCTGGTTCCCCACGCTGACATCAAAGCCGCGCAACTGGGATGGCGTGTACTCGGACGAGGCGTGATACCAGGTGCTCCCGTTGGCCAAGGCAGTCCAGGTGCCGGCTATGACGTGCATGCCACCCTTGGTGATCACCCAGAACACGCACTGCGAGCCCGGCTTGATCCCAGTCACCTGCACCATCATGTTGGTCGGTGCCTCGTAGTAGACAGCGGCGTCCACTCCTGTCGCCGAGTCACTGCCGCGATACAGGTAGGACGACTGCTGCGCGGCGGTCGGGGCGCTCGGATGGTTGCCGCCGGCATTCGAGACCAGGGTCCCGCCCGCGATCCCGGCACCTACCGCGATGACAGCGGCAGCAGCGGCAGCGGCGACCATCCGGTACCGCCGCGCCCGCCGCCGTACGGACACCTGGTGCAGCAGCGAGTCCAGCAGCTCAGCGGGCGGCTCCTCGACTACGTACTCGCCGAAGTCCATCCGCTCGACGTCGGCCGCCGGCACCCTGCCGAGCAGTGCGGGCAGCCCAGCCAGTCCCGCCAGTTCTTCCCGGCAGTCTGGGCAGTGGCTGATATGAGCGTCAACGATCGCGCGTTCGGCAGGATCGATCGCCCCGACGATGTAGACGCCGAGGGCGTGGCGGATCTCGCCGCAGTCGGCCGGGCCGGTCATGGCGCGAGACCTCGTTCCTCTAGTGCCAGTTTGAGCGCTCGAAGCGCGTAGAACGTGCGGGACTTGACTGTCCCGGGCGGGACACCGAGCGCGGTGGCCGCCTCGGCTACTGACTTGCCTTTGTAGTACGTCTCAAGCAGCACCCGGCGGTGGTCCGGGCGCAGCGCCCGGACCGCGTCGGCCACCGCCCACGACTCGAGAGCCCGATCAGCCTCGTCGGGAGCGGGAACCAGCGCGAGTGCTTCCTCGCCGACCTCGTGCGGCCGCGCCCGGCGGGCACGGTAGGCGTCAACTGCAAGGTTGCGCGCGACCGCGAACAGCCATGGCCGCGCGGGCCGGTCCGCGATCGCGTCTGGGTGCATCCACGCCCGCAACAGCGTTTCCTGCACGATGTCTTCAGCGCGCTGCCGGTCCCCTGCGGTCAGGTGCAGCGCGTAACGCAGCAACGGCCCGGCGTGCTCGGCGTACAGCGCTCGGAGCAGCATCTCGTCCGAGGCTGGTCCGCGCGTTCCACGGCCGCGTGCGCTTTCTAGCCCTGCCACGTACCTGACAACGTACCGGGCGCGATCCTGGTTCAGGTTCTGGCAGCAATTTCGTAAACGTCCGGCGTCAGCCGCCGGCGAACGGTGGCAGGACCTCGATCACCGCCGCGTCGGCGAGCATGACCGCCTCGGGCGCCCTGGTCCCCACCGGGGCGCCGTCGACCAGGAACGACGACCGGGCCAGAATCGCCCGAAGCCGCGGATCCTGCCCAGCATCGCCGCGCTTGTCATCACTCCCGCGCGCCGTGGCGAGCACCTCGGCGAGCGTGCCGGCCATCACCGTCTCCTCGGCGGTGCCGGCCGCCTCCTTCGCCGCCGCCCAGTAGCGCAAGGTCACGATGGCCATGTCAGCTATCCTTACATGAGAAGGGCTGGAGAAAACCAGCCTGTGCCCAGCGGGAGTCAGGGCGGCCTCCCGGCGTACCCCAGTCCGCAGGGTGGAGGTGGCGCTGGTTTGAGCACCGTGCTGCTGCTCACGGATGCGCATGAGCCTGCCGCCGAGATTCTGCCGTCGCTGAGCCTGCTGTCGCATGGCATCCGCACGGCGCCGGCCGCCGGGTCGGCAGCTGCCAGCGTATCCGGCTGTGACGCTGTCCTGGTTGATGCGCGGCGTGACCTCGTGCAGGTAAGGCGGCTGCTTCGGCTGCTGCGCGGAGCGGAGCTGAACGTGCCGGTGCTCGCCGTCGTCACGGAGGGGGGCTGGGCGGCGGTCACCGCCGACTGGGGCGCGGACGACGTGATCCTGCACACCGCAGGTCCCGGCGAGGTCGATGCGCGGCTGCGGCTGGCCATCGGCCGCATGGCGCCTGGCTTGTCGGGCGAGATCCGCTCCGGCGACCTGGTCATCGACGAGCAGACCTACTCGGCGCGACTGCGCGGCCACGCCCTCGACCTGACGTTCAAGGAATTCGAGCTGCTGAAGTTCCTGGCCCAGCACCCGGGCCGGGTGTTTACCCGGTCCCAGCTGCTCCAGGAGGTGTGGGGCTACGACTACTTCGGCGGTACCCGCACCGTCGACGTTCACGTGCGCAGGCTGCGGGCCAAGCTCGGCACCGAGTACGAGGCGCTGATCGGCACCGTCCGCAATGTCGGTTACCGGTTCGTCCCGCCGAAGAACGACGACGCAGACCGGTCCGGCGTCGATCTTGACGATCGCCTCGGTGAGCAAGCCGGTTCCGGCGCGACCGCTACCAGGGGCGGGAACGGCGCCGGGGGCGAGTTCGCGGAGCCCCGGCCCGCTCATGCCGAGGTCTGACGATCCTGCGCCCGGCGCTGCCGCCGAGCGCCCCGGACCGGCCGCACCACCGGTTACCGTCAGCGATCACCTGTCCGCAGACGAGGCATCCGCGGTGACCGCGCTGGCCGGCGCGGCGGCCAGCGCGGACGGAGTCGGGCCGCTGTCCGAGCATGTCCTGCTGCACGTGAAGCACGGGGGTGATGCTGAGGCCCGTGACCTGCTCCTGTTCGCTGGCGGGGCGCTGGCAGGCTACGCGCACCTGGACCCCGGAGATGACGCCAGCACCGCCGAGGGGGCGAGCGCGGAACTAGTCATCGACCCAGCGCGCCGCGAGCAGGGACTGGGCGCGCTGCTCGGCCGCGCCCTGGAGGCCGAAGCCGGGGTTCAGCCGCTGCGGGTGTGGGCCCATGGCGACCTGCCCGCGGCCGCCAGGCTCGCCGCCGCTGCCGGTTTCGAGCGCGTGCGGTCGCTCTGGCAGATGCGCCGCTCGCTGCAGACCGGGCTGGCCAGCCCCCGGCTCGCCGAGGGGGTCACGATCCGGACTTTCAAGGCCGGCCAGGACGAGGACGAGTGGCTCCGCCTCAACGCAAGGGCCTTCGCCGACCATCCGGAGCAGGGCGGCTGGACCCGGGAGGACCTCGACCTGCGTGAGCAGGAGCCATGGTTTGACCCCGAGGGGTTTTTCCTGGCTGAGCGGAGCGGGAAGGCTGTCGGGTTCCACTGGACAAAGGTGCACACCCAGCCCGAGGCCATCGGTGAGGTCTACGTCGTCGGCGTCGACCCCGACGAGCAAGGCACCGGCCTCGGCCGCGCCCTCACCCTTGTCGGCCTGGATTACCTGCGCTCCCGCGGACTGCCGACGGTCATGCTGTATGCGGACGAATCGAACGCAGCCGCTATCGGCATGTACGAGTCACTGGGCTTCTCTCACCAGAGCACCGACGTGATGTACGCGCGGCCCCATAAGCTGGCGCAGACCGAAGCCCG
>Ga0335074_10004347_pt1 | contig 19511 bp, 15 predicted proteins | sample Lox_Sample_23_FD_206715 | JGI IMG/M metagenome (GOLD analysis project Ga0335074, IMG submission 206715) | Soil microbial communities from Loxahatchee National Wildlife Refuge, Florida, United States - Lox_Sample_2.3 | ecosystem: Environmental > Terrestrial > Soil > Wetlands | place: USA... | reverse complement strand
GGATACGAAGCCGGCACCGGCCGGCGCATCGATCCGGCGCGCGCCTTCTTCTGGGAGGTGCTCGCCAATATCCGCTGGGCGACGATCGCATTGCAGCAAAGCGACCGCTTTCTGGTGGGCGGCCAGCGCGACCTGTCGACCGCGATCATCGGCCGGCGGGCCGGCGAATGCGACCTCGAACTGCTGATGCTGCTCGATCCGGGCGGCCGCCCCCGGCCTGAGCCTCGCCTGCCTGCGGCGGAGGGGAAAGCGGGGATTGACGAAGAGAGGATTGGGCTGCGCGACCTGCCGCACGGCGCCGAACTATTGGCGCTCGGCCGCGAACTGCTGCTCGACCGATTGTTGCCGCTGGTGCCGGCCGAACATGAGCGCGACGCGCACCTCCTCGCGACTGCGATGGCGATTGCCGCGCGCGAGGCCGCTGCCGGCGGTCGGCCGGCGCGGGAAATCGCCGCCCGCCTGAACGATTTCTATGCCGATGGCGAGGCATCGCTGCGCCTGTTCGCGGCCGACCTGCGCGCCGGGGCATTCGAGGCATGCGAACCGCGCGGACGCGCGGCGCGTGCGCTATTATGGCGAATGACTATGTTGAAGCTGCGCGAGGCAAACCCCGGTTTCCTCGCCGCGAACGGTTTCGGAGAATAGCGCCCGTGCCCCAAGCGAGCGTCCGCGACGCCATCGAGGCCTTTGCCAGCGGCGAGATCGTCGTCGTCACCGACGACGACGACCGCGAGAACGAGGGCGACCTGATCCTTGCCGCCGTGCATACGACGCCGGAGAAGATGGCGTTCATTATTCGCCACACCTGCGGCATCGTCTGCGCGCCGATCACCGGCGAGGCGGCGCGCCGTCTGCATCTCGCGCCGATGGTCGCCGACAGCGATGCGATCCACGGCACGGCGTTCACGATCTCGGTCGATTACCGGCACGGGACGACGACGGGCATCTCCGCCGACGACCGCACTGCGACGATCCGGGCGCTTGCCAACGGCAATGCCGGGCGCGCCGATTTCGTGCGGCCGGGCCATGTATTTCCGCTGATCGCCAAAGACGGCGGCGTGTTGATGCGCTCCGGGCACACCGAGGCGGCGATCGATCTGTGCCGCTTCGCCGGCGTCGAGCCGGCAGCGGCCATCTGCGAACTGGTCAATGACGACGGCACGGTCATGCGCGGACCGCAGGTCGCCGCGTTTGCGAAAAAGCACGGGCTGAAGCGGATCGCCGTCGCCGATCTGATCGCCTATCGTCAGGCGCGCGAGAAACTGGTCACCCGCGTCGCCGAATTCGACATCGAGACCGCTTCCGGCGCGTTCCGCGTTTATGCCTATGTGACGCCGTTCGACAAGGTCCACCATTTCGCCTTTGTATACGGCGTTCTCGGCGATGGCCGGGACGTGCCGACCCGGCTGCATCGCGGCAACGTCATCGAGGACGTATTCGGCGGCGCCAAGCCGATCCACGCCGCGCTCGCGCGCTTCAAGGTGGCCGGGCGCGGTGTGCTGGTCTACCTGCGCGAGGGAAGTTCGGGCGTGCCGACGACGATGCTGGCCGATGACGGCACCGCCTCCGAACTTGAGCGCAGCCGCCAATGGAAGGACATCGGGCTAGGCGCGCAGATCCTGCGCGACCTCGGGATCAGTTCGATCCGCCTCTACGCGACGCGTTCGCGCACCTATGTCGGACTCGCCGGCTTTGGCATCGAAATCGCCGCGACCGAAGCAATCGAGGAAGGCACCAGTCAGCGTTTTATTGTCGACGAGCCGCGCCGGCCGCGCGCCACTGCGGAGGATTGACCGGTGGGTGACGCGCCGCAGATCCTGCCCTACGGCGCGTGGCGCTCGCCGATCACGCCGGATCTGATCGTCAGCGAGGCGATCGGCCTCGGCGAGATCCTTATCGACGGCGACGATATCTATTGGATCGAGGCGCGGCCGAGCGAGGGGGGCCGCAACGCCATCGTCCGGCGCGGCCCCGGCGGTTCGGTCGAGGACATTACGCCGGCGCCGTTCAACGCCCGCACCCGCGTCCACGAATACGGCGGCGGCGCCGCGACGGCGCATGGCGGCCTCTTGTTCTTCAGCAATTTCGCGGACCAGCGGCTCTATCGGCAGGCCGGCGGCGCCGCGCCCGAGCCGCTGACGCCCGAACCCGCCGGCGACATGCGATACCGCTATGCCGATGGGCTGTTCGATGCAGCGCGCCGGCGGTGGATCGGCGTGCGCGAGGCGCATGCGGCCGGCGGCGGGGTGGGCAACGCGCTTGTCGCGATCGATCTGTCGCGGCCAGGGCCGGGAGTGCCATTGGCGCAGGGGCACGATTTCTACGCCTCGCCGAGGTTGTCGCCGGATGGCAACCGGTTCGCCTGGCTCAACTGGGATCACCCGAACATGCCGTGGGTCGGCACTGAATTGTGGCTGGCCGACATCGCCGCGGACGGCGCGCTCGCCCCGCCGCGCTTGGTCGCCGGCGGACCCGGCGAGTCGATCTTCCAGCCACAGTTCGGCCCGGACGGCGCGCTCTATTTCGTTTCCGACCGCACCGGCTGGTGGAACCTGTATCGCCATGACCCGGCTGGCGGGGCGGCCCATGCGCTGTGCCCGCGCTGCGCCGAATTCGCCGTGCCGCAATGGGTCTTTGGGCAATCGACCTACGCCTTTCTGACATCCGACACGCTCGTCTGCACCTATCGCGAAGCCGGCCGCGATCACCTGGCGCGGCTCGACATCGGCGGCGGCCGGCTGACCCCGATCGAGACGGCGTTTACCGATTTCGGCCAGATCCGGGTTTGCCGCGGGCGCGTCGTATGCCGCGCCGGTTCGCCCCTTGAGGCGGCTGCGATCGTGCTGATCGACCCGGCGACCGGCGCCGGCGAGATCCTGCGCCGCTCGGCGCCGGCGACCGCCGACGAGACGCTGCGGGGCTATTTTACAAAGCCGCACCACCTCGAATTTCCGACCGCAAACGGGCGCACCGCGTTCGCGCATTACTATCCGCCGGTCAACCCCGACCACGCGCCGCCGCCCGGCGACAGGCCGCCGCTCGTCGTCAAGTGTCATGGCGGCCCGACCTCGGCGGCCGGCACGGTTTTGAGCCTCGGCATTCAGTACTGGACGAGCCGCGGCATCGCCGTGCTCGATGTCGATTACGGTGGCAGCACCGGTTACGGCCGCGCCTACCGCGAGCGGCTCGAGGGGCAATGGGGCATCGTCGATGTCGAGGATTGCGTCGCCGCGGCACGGCACGTCATCGCGCAGGGATTGGCCGACGCGAGCCGTGCCGTCATCACCGGCGGCAGCGCCGGCGGCTACACGGTGCTGGCGGCGCTGGCCCGCGGCGACACATTCGGCGACGTGTTTCGCGGCGGCGCCAGCTATTACGGCGTCAGCGACGTTGCCGCACTGGCGCGCGACACCCACAAGTTCGAGTCGCGCTATCTCGACTGGCTGATCGGCCCCTATCCCGAGCGCGACGACCTCTATCGCGAGCGCTCGCCGCTCACCTATGCCGACAAGCTGTCGCGGCCGGTCATCTTCTTCCAGGGCTCGGACGACCGCGTCGTGCCGCCGAACCAGACCGAGATGATGGTGGACGCGCTGCGCCGCCGCGGCGTGCCCACGGGTTATCTGCTGTTTGAGGGCGAGGCGCACGGCTTTCGCCGCGCCGACAACATCAAGCGCGCACTCGACGCCGAACTCTACTTTTACGCCGCGCTGATCTTTCGCACCCGCCTAACGTTCTGACCGGCCGAACGGTCAAAAGCCCGTCGCCAGCCGCGCGACGCGCTCGCGGTGCCACGCTGCGTCGCCGAAGGCGACTTCGTCTGCCTTGCACCGCTTCAGATAAAGATGCAGGTCGTGCTCCCAGGTCATGCCGATGCCGCCGTGCAATTGGATGCCGGCGGCGCACACCCGGCGACCGGCGTCGGACGCCGCGGCCTTGGCCATCGACACCGCCATCGCCGCATCGGGGTCATTCTCATCGATCGCCCAGGCGGCGTAATAGGTCAGCGACCTGGCATTTTCGATATCGACCAGCATGTCGGCGCATCTGTGCTTGACGCCTTGGAAGCTGCCGATCGGTCTGCTGAAGGCGACGCGCATCTTCGCGTAATCGACGGTCATGTCGAGGACGCGCTGCGCAGCGCCGCAGATCTCCGCCGACAGCGCAACGGCGGCGCGGTCGATGACGCGCGACAAGGGCGCCCAGCCTTCGTGCGGTTCGCCGAGCAGCGCACCGGCGGACAGCTGCGCATTGTCGAAGCGTACCTCGCAGAGCTTGCGCGTCTCGTCGATCGACGGCAGCAATTTGATGCCGAGGCCGGCGATCCCGCGCGGCACCAGAAACAGGGTGATACCGTCCTCCATCGTGCTGCCGTCGCGCGTGCGCGCCGCGACGACCAGCACATCGGCGAGATGCGCGTCGGGCACGAACATCTTCGTGCCCGAGATGACAAAGCCGCCGGCGCCCTCGCGCGCGCTCGTCGTCGCGATGCCGGCGGCGTCCCAGCGCGCGTTCGGCTCGGTGACGGCGAGCGCCGCCTTGGCCTCGCCGGCGGCCAGGCGCGGCAGCCATTCCTGCTGCTGCGCCGGCGACCCGGCCGCCGCTATCGCGGCGCCGCCGAGCAATACGGTTGCCGGATAGGGGCCGGGCATGACGGCGCGGCCGATTTCCTCCATCAGCACGACCAGGTCGAGCAGGCCAAGGCCGCTGCCGCCCGCATCCTCCGGCCAGCAGATGCCGAGCCAGCCGTTTTCCGCCAACTGCGCCCAAAACTCCGATGTGACGGCCGCCTCGGTTTCCATCATCTGGCGCACGAACTTCGTCGTGCATTCGCCATCGAGGAATTTGCGCGCGGTATCCCGCAGCAATTCCTGTTCTTCGCTGAAGCCGATATCCATCGCCTCATCCCCGCGGCAGGCCGAGGACGCGTTCGCCGATGATGTTGCGCTGGATTTCGCTGGTGCCGCCGGCGATCGTGTACTGCCGAGCGCCGAGCACGCGGTGCGCCCAGCGCTGCGCGTCGGGCACCGCCTCGGTCTCGGTTTCCAAGGTCGCGTAGGGGCCGAGCAAGGTCGCGGAAAAATCGGCGATGCGGCCGGCCAGTTCCGAGCCGAACAGTTTGAGGATCGAGCCTTCGGGTCCCGGCGGCTCACCGCGCAACCGCCGCGTCAGGCCGCGCAGCCGCGTGACCTGCAACGCCTTCGTGTCGATCATCAATTGCGCCAACTGCTGGCGAATGTGGCTTTCGTTCCACGCCGGTTCCTGCCGCGTCGGGAATTGCTTCGCCAGTTCGACGAGGCGCGCGATCTGCGCCGCGTGGTCGCGGCCGCCGGCGCCGCCGCGCTCGAACATCAGCGTCGTCGTCGTGACCTTCCAGCCCTCGTTCAATTTGCCGACGAGATTTTCCTTCGGCACGACGACATCCTCGAAGAACACCTCGTTGAAATGCCGGTGGCCGTTGAGCAGCACCAAGGGTCGCACGGTCACGCCCGGCGTCTTCATGTCGACGAGCAGATAGGAGATGCCGTGATGCTTTGGCGCGTCGGGGTCGGTGAGCACCAATCGGCAAAATGTGCGCCTGAGGTCCACACCTTCTGGCCGTTGACGACAAAATGATCACCTTTATCGATCGCGCGAGTCCGCAGGCTGGCGAGGTCGGAGCCGGCGCCCGGCTCGGAATAGCCCTGGCACCATATTTCGTCGGCGCTCAGGATTTTCGGCAGATGCCGCCGTTTCTGCTCTTCGGTGCCCCAGTGGATGAGGGTGGGACCCAAGAGGCCGATGCCGCTGGCACACGGCAGGATCGGGCCGCGGGCGCGAAAATATTCCTCGTCGAAGATGACCTGCTGCATAAAGCCGGCGCCGCGCCCGCCGTATTCACTGGGCCACGCGATGCCGACCCAGCCGGCCGCATGCATCTTTTTTTGCCAGGCGATGCGTTTTTTCAGCGTCTCGCGATCGGGCGCGACGCGCTGGTCCTGCGCGTCATCGACCTGCAAATCGTCGGTCAGGTTGGCATCGAGCCAAGCACGCAGTTCGGCGCGGAACTGCGCGTGCTCGGGGGTATCGGCAAAATCCATGCGTTCCCTCCTCGGAGGGCGCGAGGATAGCCGCCGCCCGCACTCCGCTCAACGGCCGCGCCGCCAATGACCGCGGCGACGCGGCGCGCGGAGCAAATTCCGCGTCTCCGCGCCTTCGCGGCCAAGCGCATCAGTTCATCGCGTAGAACGACAGGGCGCCACCGGCCATGACGCCGTGCTGGGTTGCCGGCGACAGGCCCTTGATGCGCTCGCGCACCATGTCGGGGGCGCCCGGGAAGAACCCGTCGGGATGCGGGTAGTCGGTCGCCCACATGATCTTGTTGGGGCCGACGTAATCGGCGAGCACCTTCAGCGACCCTTCGACCGGCTCGAACGAGATCCAGCAGTTGCGCTGAAAAAGTTCACTCGGCCGCGTCTTCAGCCCGCTGTCGTTGAAGCCTTGGTCGTCGAAATGGCGGTCCATGCGGTCGAGCCACGGCGCGATCCAGCCGCCGCCCGATTCGAGAAAGCCGATGCGGATTTTCGGATGCCGCTCGCAGACGCCGCCCCAGATCGTCGCGAGGCACACGAGCATCATCTCCATCGTATGCGACACGATGTGGCGGGCGCCGCGGCCGGTGAAGCGATCGATGCCGACGGTCGGCATGCCGCTCGCGGCGCCCTCGTGGAATCCGACCGAAAAGTCGAGGTCCTCGGCTGCCGCCCAGAACGGCTCGTAGATCGGATCGCTGATCATCTTTGTGCCGTGGTACGGGTTGGGCCGCAGAAAGCCGCCCTTGAACCCCAACTCCTTGCGCGCAAAGCGCATCTCGGCGATCGCCAGATCGACATCCTGCATCGGCAGCATCGCGACGCCGAACAGGCGGTCAGGATAGGGCCGGCAATAATCGGCGAGCCAGCGGTTGTAGGCGTTGCACACCGCGGCGGCGAGTTTCGGGTCGTGGATCGCGCCGGCGAACAGGCCGAGGCTCGGATAGAGGAAGGCGGCGTCGATGCCGTCGGCATCCATGTCGGGGATGCGCTTGTGTGGATCGAACCCGCCGGGCTTGCCCTCGGCGTATTCGATCGTGTCGGCGACGATGCCCTGCCGCGCGCCGACCGCGCCGATGCGGCCGATGCCGAGCTGGCCGTTGCCGACCGTGTGCTCCTCGATGACGAGCTGCTCCTTGCCGGTTTCGTTGTGCTTGACGACGCGTGGCGCGCGGTCGCGGAACTTGGGGTCGATGTATTTGTCCCACAGGTCGAGCGGCTCAAGGATGTGACCATCGGCGTCGACGACATTGTAGGCGCGGCTCATCGGCGTCTCTCCTTCAGGAACGGGCGGGTTTGCCGGCATCGTACTCCATGGTCGTCGCCGGTGCGAGGCCGAATATCGTTCAGCATGCCGAACGCCCGCCGCCGGGTCGCCGGACCGCTCAGCTCTTCGGCGGCTCGACCTGACCGCGGATTGCGCCGGCCGGATGGTCCTTCGTATGAACGTTGATGTACCAGTCGCCGGCGAGAAACTGCTGCGCCTGGTCCTGCGTCAGCGTTGCCGAGCCCTTGATCGGGCTGCTGACGGGCTCGCCCTTCTTGGTCAGCCAGACGGCGACGGGTCCGTTCTCGCCTTTCCCGCCGTGGTGGAAATGCGCCATCGTTACGGGGCTGGCAAGGCCGCCATAGGTGATCGACCAGGTGACGACCCGAGTCGCCGGATCGTACGTGATATCAGCCGTGCCTTTGCCGGCCGTGTCAACCGGCGGCACCGAGCTGGCGCCGGTCAGCGGCACCTGGAAACTCGTCGGCGCGGCAAGCGCCGGCACCCGGCCGGCGAATGGCAGCAGGCCGGCGCCGATCAGCGCCGCGCGCCGCGACATTCTGTAGGTCATGGCTCCTCCTCCGTTTTCCGCGGTTGCGCGGTTGGCCGCTCAACGTAAACGCGCGCGGCCGCTCGCGCCAGTGCGATACGCCGGCCTTGCGCGCGCGGGGCAAATCGTGGCCCGATCGGCGACGGTTCGGCATGAGGGAGCGGCCAGCGATGCGGGTATTCACGAATGTGCCGCAGCACGATCTGCGGCAGGTGCCGGCGGCGGCGCGGACGGCCGAAGCCGAAGGTTACGACGGCATCGTCGCGCCGGAGAACCAGCACGATCCGTTTCTCGCGCTGGCGGTCGCCGGCGCTGCGACCGACCGGATCGAACTCCACACCGGCGTCGCGATCGCCTTTGCGCGCACGCCGATGGCGGTGGCCGAGGTCGGCTGGGACATGGCCGGCACAACCGGCGGACGGTTCGTCGTCGGCCTCGGATCGCAGGTGCGGGCGCATAACGAGCGGCGCTTTTCGGTGCCGTGGTCGCCGCCGGCGCCGCGCATGCGGGAATATGTCCAGGTGCTGCGCGCGATCTGGCGCTGCTGGCAGACCGGTGAAAAGCCGGCGTATGAGGGCCGGCACTACCGTTTCACGCTGATGACGCCGAATTTCACGCCGCCCAGCATCGCCCCGGTGCCGCCGCCCGCGGTCATGATCGCCGCGGTCGGCCCGGCGATGCTGAAGGTCGCGGGCGAGGAATGCGACGGCGTCAAACTGCACGGCTTCTGCACGCGCAAATACCTGACCGAGGAGATCATGCCGCGGCTCGAGGCCGGCCTCGCGAAGGCCGGCCGCGCGCGGGCCGATTTCGAGATCTCCGGCGGCGGCTTTCTCGCCACCGGCGCCGACGATGCGAGCGTCGCCGAGCGCTTCGAATGGGTGCGCCAGCGCGTCGCCTTTTACGGCTCGACGCCGGCCTATTACGGCGTCTTCGCGACGCACGGCCTCGACGATCTCGGATTGAAGCTCAACGCCATGGTGCGCCAGGGCAAATGGGGCGAGCTGGCGCAACAGGTGCCGGACGATGTCGTGCATCTGTTCGCCGCGGTCGGCCGCCACGATCAGATCGTCGGCGCGATCGGGCGCCGCTTCGGTGGGCTTGTCGATGCGCTGACATTGCGCGGCGACGGGGTCGGCGACGTGCCGCCCGACCTCGTGCAGGAGATCCGCCGCATACCTCACCACTACCGCGGTCTGCCGTCCTGAGACCGCGGCAGCGCCGCTGTGGCGCCGCGCCGCAGTTGCATGGCTGGGTGGAACAAACCGCGGTTGCATCGGTTAGCGGACGCCCAGTTTAAAACGATTGGCGAGCTACCGGGGTAGGAGGCGTTATGACATCGGGCAGAATTTGGGCGGCGGGCCTGTTTATAGCCGCACTGACACTGCCGGCAGCCGCGCTTGCGGCGTCGGCCGGTGCGGCTGACGGGCCGATCAAGATCGGCGTCATCAGTGAGGAAGCAGCGATCGTCGGCAAACCGATCTTGTGGGGCGCCCAATTGGCGGCTCAGGACATCAACGCCAAGGGCGGGATCAACGGCCGCAAGGTCGAGATCATCGCGTATGACGATCATTCCTCGGCCGCCGATGCGGTGCGCGCCTTCCAGCGCGCCGCGCAGCAGGACCATGTGAGCGCGGTTGTGACGACGTTCATCAGCGAGGTGGCATTGGCCATCGAACCGTGGGCGGCGCGGCTGCACATGCCAACGATCACGCCGGTCGCCGCCTCCAACCTGATCTCGAAACAGGTGCACGACAATTACGGCCGCTTCAAATACATGTTCGAAGGCTGGCTGCCGTCGCCGCTGCTGGCTGATGTCGTGTGCGACTCCTCGCATGACATCCTCGTCAATATGCTGCACATGAAAACTGCAGCAATCGTCAGCGAGGACGCCGACTGGACGAAGCCGCTCGACGAGGGCTACGAACAATGCCTGCCGAAGGCCGGGCTGAAGGTCGTTGATCACGTCCGCTTCAACCCGGATACGACCGATTTCACGCCGATCTACAACGGTGTCGAAGCGAAGCATCCCGACGTCATCGTTGCCGGCTGGGCGCATGTCGGCGTGCAGCCGACCGTGCAGTGGCACGATCAGCACGTGCCGATCCCGCTTGCCGGCATCAACGCGCAGGCCAGCAACCCGACCTTCTGGAGCGACACCAACGGCGCCACCAACGGCGTCATCACCGAGACCGGCACGGTCGAAGGCGTCGCGCTGACGCCGCTGACGATTCCGGTCGGCAAAGAGTTCATCAAGAAATACGGGCAGTTTCCGGCGTTCAGCGGCTTTACTGCTTATGATGCCGTGCGCGCCCTTGCCGGCGCAATGGAACGGGCGCATTCGACCGATCCCGACCAGATCGTCGCACAAATGGAAAAGACGAACATGGAAGGCACGCTTGGCCCGCATTACGCTTTCTACGGCCGCAATTCCCCTTACACGCACGCTCTGAAATACGGCAAAGGGTACACGACCGGCATCTTCATGCAATGGCAAGGCGACAAGCAGGTGTGCATCTGGCCGCGCAGCACCTGTCCAGCGAAGCTCGTCTTTCCGAGCTTCTTAAAGATTCAGCAGGCGTCCGCGAAATAGCGGCGACGCGACGGCGACGGGCGCTTTGCCGTGCCCGTCTACCGGTTTCGCCGCGCCGATCGAGCATTCATATTGGCTGTTGATTTGATAATGAACGTGATCCGAGTACCTTGATTTGCTGGCTCTGCAGATCCTTGTCGACGGCTTTGCGATCAGCGCGCTCTACGGGCTCGGCGCGGTCGGCTTTACGCTGATCTTCGGCGTCTCGGGCGTCCTCAACCTGGCGCATGGCGGCATCATGGTCGTCGCCGCGCTGGTTGGCTGGTGGGTCGCCGCCTATCACGGCTTCGGCCCCTATGGCGGTGCCGCCGCAGGGGTCGGCGCCGGCATCGCCGCGGCGTTCGTGACGTATTTCGTCGTCGTCCGGCCCATCCAGCGTTCGCGCGCGATCCCCAAGGAAGAAGAGGAGATCTTCATCCTGACAGCGACCCTGTTGTGGGGGATCATGCTGCAGGTCGGGCTCGATTACGTGTTCAGCGACAACCCGGTCACGATGCAGCCGCTGCTGCCGGGCGTCGTGCAGATTGCCGGCGTGCGCACGCCGACCAACGAGGTGCTGATCGCCGCCGTCTCCTGGGGCATCATCGGGCTGTTGTCGCTGTTCGTGAACCGCACGCGGATCGGCAAGCAGCTGCTGGCGGCGTCGATCAACCCGCGCGCCTTGACATTGCTCGGCTTCGAGTTGTCGCAGATCTACCTTGTCGTATGGGCGATCTACGGCCTCCTGGCCGGGGTTGCCGGCGTGCTGCTCGCGACGTTTCTCGGCGCCAGCGCCGACAATTCCGGCGCGCTGACCGCCAGCGCCTTCACGATCGTCATCCTGGGTGGGCTCGGCAGCGTTCCCGGGTCGCTGATCGCCGCCTATGTCGTCGGCTACGCCGAGACGGTGACCGCCTATCTGATCGCGCCGACGCTGCGGCCGATCCCGGCGCTGGTCATCCTGATCATCGTGCTGTACGTGCGGCCGCAAGGCATTCTCGGCCGACGCTGAAAGCAGGTAATGCCGTCGACAGCGCGTCTCCCGCTGATCCTTCTCCTCCTCGCCGGCACGCTCGGCGTCGGAGCCTCGGCGCCGTGGTGGCTCGGCGCCTATTGGCTCGGCATCTTCACGATCGCCTATTATTTCGGCGTGTTCGCGATGTCGTGGGACCTGCTGTTCGGCTATGCGGGCGAAGTCAATTTCGGCCCGACCTTTCTGATCGGGGTCGGCGCCTATTCGGCCGGGCTGCTGGACAATGCCGGCGTGCCGATGGCGGCGTGCATCGTGCTGGGCGGGATCGCCGCGATCGTCGGCGGGCTGATCCTGGCGATCCCGGCGCTGCGCCTGCGCGGCCCCTATTTCGGTCTCGTGACGCTCGTCGCGGTGCTGCTGCTGCTGGATTTCATCGTGATCTTTGCCGCCCAGACCGGCGGTGAGATCGGCATGATGGTGCCCGACGTGCTGTCGATCAGCACCAGTGTCAACTATTGGTACGCGTTCTGCTTTCTCGTCGTTTCCGCGGCGATACTGTTCGGCCTGTCGCGGTCGGCGCTGGGCCTCATCTTGCAGGCGACGGGCCAGGACCGCATCGAGGCGCAGGCGCTCGGGTTCAATGTTACAAAGCACAAGCTGGCGGCGTTTGCCATCAGTGCGCTGTTTTCCGGGCTCGCGGGTGCGATGCTGACATTCTACGAGGGCACCGCCTCGGTCGATCAGATGGTCGATCTGTCGATCGCGGTGCAAATCATCATCGCGGTCGTGTTCGGCGGCCGCCGCACGATCCTCGGCGGCGCGCTGGGCGCAATGTTTCTCGTCCTGTTCAACGAATTGCTTCGCCCGCTCGGGCAGCTCAACACATTCGTCGTGTCGGCGATCGCGCTCGTCGTGATCCTGTTTCTGCCGGACGGGGTGCTTGGCTGGCTGTTGCGCCCGCGGACGGGCGTCTGATGCTGTCAAACGCACCGCGCCTCGAGGTCGAAGGGCTGACCAAGCGGTTTGGCGGGCTGGTCGCGGTCAGGGATGTCGAATTCTCGATCCGCGGTGGCGAAATCCTCGGGCTGATCGGTCCCAACGGCTCCGGCAAATCGACTGTCATGAAGCTGATCATGGGCATCGAGGCGCCCAATGCCGGCGCGGTGCGGCTCGACGGCGTCGATGTCGCCGGCTGGCCGACCCACCGCATCGCCAGGATGGGCGTCGGCATCGTGTTCCAGCATTCGCGGCCGCTGCACCGGCAGACGGTCGTCGAGAACATCAAGCTGGCGCTGCTGCCGGATTCGCTGTTCCGCTTGATCGCCGAGCCGCAGGTCGAGGAGCGGGCGCGCGAGATCGCCGAGCGCGTCGGCTTGGGCGAGGTGCTCGACCGTCGGCCGCCAACCCTGCCATTCGCCGATCTGCGCCGGCTCGAGATGGCCAAGGCGCTGGCGCGCGATCCGAAGGTCGTGCTGGTCGATGAGCCGTTCGCCGGCCTTACCCCGGGCGAGGTCGCGACGTTTTCCGAATTGATCGACGGTTTCCGCCGCGACGGCCGCGCCGTGCTGCTAGTCGATCACAACGTCAAGAGCGTCGCGCGGCTCGTCGATCGCGTGCTGGCGATGTACCTCGGCGAGCGCATTGCCGAGGGCAGCGCCGAGGAGGTCATGCAGGACCAGACCGTGCGCCGGGTCTATATCGGCGGCGCGATCGAGGGGCACGCCAAGCCCGCGAATGCGGCGGCAAGCGCCGCCCCGCTGCTGGAGGTGTGCGAGGTCGAAGTCTTCTACGGCAAGGCGCAGGCGCTGCAGAAGGTGTCGCTGGCGGTGCGGCCCGGTGAGTTCGTCTCGGTCGTCGGCCTGAACGGCGCCGGCAAGACGACGCTGTTCAATGCGATATCCGGCCTCGTGCCGTATGCCGGCCGGATCGATTGGCTGGGGACGCCGCTCGCCGGCAGGAGCCCGGCGGCGATCGCCCGCGGCGGCATCGTGCAATGCCCGGAGACGCGCGAATTGTTCGGCGACATGAGCGTTCGCGAGAACCTCGATCTCGGCGGCCAACACTTGACCGCCGTGGCGCGTGAGCGCCAGCTCGCGTGGCTGCTCGACTTGTTCCCGATCCTGCGCGAACGGAGCGGACAGCGGGCGCGCACATTGTCGGGTGGCGAACAGCAGATGCTGGCGATTGCCCGTGCGCTGATGATGCAGCCGAAGCTGCTGATCCTCGACGAGCCGACCCTCGGCCTGGCGCCGGTCATTCTGGAGCAGCTGTCGCGTGCCCTGACGCAACTGCGCGACACGACCGACATCACCGTTCTGCTCGGCGAGCAGAACGTCACGTTCGCATTGCCGCATGCCGACCGGGTCTATCTGCTGGAGCACGCCCGCATCGTCTGGCAGGGCACCCCGGCGGCCTTTGCCGACGAAATGGGCGCCGGCTATCTTTGAGGGCGCCCGCTTTCGCGGCGCGGCAATATCGAAACACGGGACGCGTGTGCCGCGATGCTGGTAAATTCGCCGGCATGGCATACCCACAGCATCCGATCCCGACGACCGTCGTCGGCAGCTATCCGCAGCCCGAATGGCTTGTCGATCGCGGCGCACTGGCGCATCACGGCGTGCCGCGCGTCAGTGCCGGCGACATCTGGCGCATTGCCGATGCATGGCGCGAAGCGGCGCAGGACGACGCAACGATCCTCGCGATCGCCGACATGGAACGCGCCGGCATCGACATCGTCAGCGACGGCGAGATGCGCCGCGAGAGCTACTCCAACCGCTTTGCGCTGGCCCTCGACGGCATCGACGGCGAGCATCCGGGTGCGGTGCGCGGCAGCACCGGACGGGCGACGCCGGTGCCGCGCGTCGTCGGCAAGATCAGGCGGCGCGGGCCGGTCGAGGTGCGCGACGCCGAATTCCTGCTGGCGCACGCCCGGCATGCGACAAAGATCACGCTGCCCGGTCCCTTCACATTGTCGCAGCAGGCCGAAAACACCTTCTACAAGGACGAGGAAGAGATGGCGATGGATTACGCCGTCGCCGTCAACGAGGAACTGGCCGCGCTGAAGGCGACGGGCGTCGATGTCGTGCAGCTCGACGAACCGTGGGTGCGGACTGCGCCCGAGAAAGCCGAGCGTTGGGGGATCAGGGTGATCAACCGCGCGCTCCAGGGCATCGCCGGCCCGACAACCGTGCATCTCTGCTTCGGCTATGCCGCGTCGGTGCGCAACAAACCGGCCGCCTATACGTTTCTGCCGCAGCTGGCCGACACGATCGCCGGGCAGATCTCGATCGAAGCGGCGCAGCCGCGCCTCGACCTCGGCGTGCTGCGCGACCTGGCGGGCAAAACGATCGTGCTTGGGGTTCTCGACCTCAATGATCCGGCGGAGGAGACGCCCGACGATGTTGCCGCCCGGCTGCGCGCCGCTCTGCCATACGTCGCGCCTGAGCGCCTCGTCGCGGCCCCCGATTGCGGCATGAAATACCTGCCGCGCGAGGTGGCGTTCGGCAAATTGCGGGCGCTCGCCGCGGGTGCGGCGCGCGTCCGTCGCGAATTGGGCGGGTGATTCGGGGCCGGTTAGTCAATGGCGGAAATCGGCCGGGCGACGCTTTCCAGCGGTTGCCGTTCGGCGCGCACGCCGATCAAGAGTTCGGTCAGCGCCGCCGCGAGCATCAGCGCCGCGCCGCAAAGGTAGCCGAGAAAGACATCGCCGCGCGCGCCGCTGCCGATCAGCGCGCCGAACAGCGCCGGCGCGGCGACGCCGCCGATCCCGGTGCCGAGGGCATAGAACAATGCGATCGCCATCGCACGCGCCTCCAGCGGAAAGCTTTCGCTGACGGTCAGATAGGCGGCGCTTGCCGCGGCCGACGCGAAAAAGAAAATGCCGCTCCAGCAGGCGGTCAGGGCGGCGGCGTCGACCAGACCGGCACGGAACGCCCAGCCGACAACCGCCAGCATCACTCCAGACAGCGCATAAGTCGCGGCGATCATCGGCTTGCGCCCGAGCGTGTCGAACAGCGGTCCGAGGATCAGCGGCCCGATGAAATTGCCGGCCGCGAACGGCAGCAGATACCAGCCGACCGCGTCTGACGGCACGCCGTAAAAGCGCCGCAGCACCAGCGCGTAAGAGAAGAAGATCGCGTTGTAGAAGAACGCCTGCGCCGCCATCAACACGAGGCCGAGCAGGGCGCGCCGCGGGTAGCCGGCGAGTATCGCGGCGGCCATCTGCAAGATCGGCGTGTGTGTCCGGACGCTGAGGCGGATCGCGCCGGCCGGCGGCGGCAATGCGGCCTGACCGGCCGCGGCGCGGCGTTCGATCGCGGCGATGACCTGTTCGCATTCGTCGAGGCGATTGTGCAGCATCAGCCAGCGCGGGCTTTCCGGGATCCAGCGGCGCAATACGAGGATGCCGAGGCCGAGCGCCGCACCGATGCCAAAGGCGGCGCGCCACCCCCAATCGGCCGGCAGTGCGCCGGGTTGCAGCAGCAACACCGTGCCGAGCGCCCCGATCGCCGCACCGACCCAGAAGCTGCCGTTGATGGCCAGATCGGTGCGGCCGCGATAGCGCGCCGGGATCAATTCCTGAATCGCCGAATTGATCGCGGCGTATTCGCCGCCGATGCCGGCGCCGGTCAGCACCCGGAAGGCCGCGAAGCTCCAGAAATTCCATGCCATCGCGGTCGCCGCCGTCGCCGCGAGATACAGCCCCAGCGTCACAAAGAACAGGCGGCGCCGGCCGAAGCGGTCGGTCAGGTAACCAAACAGCACGGCGCCGGCGACCGCGCCCGCCAGATAGGCGCTGGCGACGAGGCCGACTTCGGCGGCGGTGAAATGCAGCACCGGGCTCTGCTGCAACGCGCCGGCAATCGAGCCGGCAATCGTTACCTCCAGCCCGTCCAATACCCAAGTGATGCCGAGTGCGACGACGACCAGCGTGTGAAACCGCGTCCACGGCAGCCGGTCGAGCCGGGCTGGCACATCGGTCTCGATGATCGGGGCGGCTGCAGCTGCGGCGCTATCGTGCATGACGGCTGAACGCGTTACGGGGCATGCTGTCGCCGCCGTCGGGCCATGTCGAGCCTGCGGGGAGACATGATCGGACGATTGCTGCTTGCGCTGATCATCGTCGTGGCCTGTGGCGCCGGGATCGCCGGGGCGCAGACGCCATCGGCCGCCGCGGCGCCGTTGACCGCGGCCGATGCGCAACGCGTCGTCGATGTGCTGCAGGACCCGCAAAAACGGGCCGAATTGATCCGCGATCTGGAAGCAATCGCGAAGGCCGGGCCGGCGCCGGCCAACCCGGCGGCAAGCGGCAGTCCGCCGGCGGCGAGCGGCAGCACTCCGCCGAAACCAGCGCCGGCGTTGGCGCTGGCGCCGCATAGCCTCGGCGCGCAGATCCTGGCCGGCCTGTCGCAGCGGGGCGATCGGCTGGCGGGCGACGCCATCGAGGCATTTCGGACGATCACCGCCGCGCGGGGACTGTTGCATTGGGCCAACGGGGTCGCCGCCGATCCAGCGCGGCGCGGCGCCGTGCTGGCCGCGATCTGGCGAGCGGCACTGGTGGCCGGCGGCGCCCTGCTGTTCGAATGGCTGACGGGGCGACTGGTATCGCGATCGGTCGCTCTGCTGGCGCGGCATGCGCCGGCCGGTGAGCCGCGCGGCGACGCATCCGAAACGGCTTCGGAGGCACCGACAGAGCCGGCAGACGAGTGGCGCCTGCTGCAGCGGCTGCCGCTTGCCCTGGTGCGATTGGGGATGGATCTCGTGCCGATCGGGGTGTTTTGGGCGGCTGCCAGCCTTTTTGCCGGCCTTGCCGAGCACGAGCTGACGCGGCTGACAATCCTCGCCGTCGTCAATGCCTACGCGGCGAGCCGAGCGATCGTTGCGGTGGGCCGCATGTTCGCCTCGCCGGATTTCGACCGGTTGCGCTTGTTGCACATCGATGGCCGGCAGGCGGCTTGGCTGGTGCGGTGGTTGCGCCGCATCACGGTCGTCGCGGTGTTCGGCGCCGCGGCAATCGAGGTGGCGGGGCTGTTCGGCCTCTACCCGCGCGCCGCGGCAACGCTGGGTCGGCTGGTGGCACTGATCGTCGCAATAATGAGCGGGATTGTCGTGCTGCGCAGTCGGCGGGCGGTCAGGCAGCGGCTGCGCGCCGATGGGCAAGCCCGCGGGGTGCTGGCGCGTTGGCGCAATGCGGTCGCCGCGACCTGGCATTATCTGGCGCTGATCGCGATTGCGGCCGCATGGGTCCTGTGGTCGGCCGGGGCGGGCAGCGGTCTCGGCGGGTTGCGCGTGCTGCTTGGCAGCATCGGCATCGTCATTGCCGGGCGCTTCATCGCAATCCTGGCGCTCGGCGTACTGGACCGCGCATTCCGCCTCAGCCTCGGTCCCACGGCTTCGGCCCGCGCCGCGGGCGCCGCATCGCGGGCGGCGCGCTATCACCCCGCCGCGCGCGTTGCGGTCATCGCGCTGATCGCCGGTGGGACCGCGATAATGCTGCTGCAATTTTGGGGGGCCGGCGCATTCACCTGGTTTCGCTACGGCAGCATCGGCGCGCGCCTCGCGTCGGCGCTGACGACGGTAGCGCTCGCCGCGATCGCTGCGATCATCGTCTGGGAGGGCGCCAACGCCCGGCTCGAGCGGCGGCTGGCGCGGCTCAGCGCCGCCGGCTCGGCCAGCCACGCGGCGCGGCTGCGCACGCTGTTGCCGATCCTGCGGGCGGGACTGTTCGTCGCGGTGCTGATGGTCGTCGGCCTGACCGCGCTCAGCGAGATCGGCATCGACATCGCGCCGTTGCTTGCCGGCGCCGGGATTGTCGGCATCGCCGTCGGCTTCGGCTCGCAGAAGCTGGTGCAGGACGTGATCGGCGGCATGTTCGTGCTGTTCGAGAACGCGATCCAGGTCGGCGACTGGATCACCGTCGCCGGACTGTCGGGCACGGTCGAGCAATTGTCGGTCCGCAACATCTGGCTGCGCGGCGGCGACGGGGTTGTGCACATCATCCCGTTCAGCGCCGTGACCAGCATCAGCAACAGCAACCGCGGCATCGGCAATGCCGCGGTCTCGCTGACGGTGGCGTATCGCGAGGATACCGAGCGGGTCTTTTCGGCGTTGCGCGATGTTTGCGGCGGGATGCGCAAGGAGCCGGAATTTGCCGCGTTGATGCTTGGTGATCTGCAGCTCTGGGTCGATGCGGTGAAGGCTTGGGGCGTCCTCATTTCGGGCACTATCGCGTGCACCGATTCCGGGCGCTGGGCGGTCCAGCACGAGTTCAACCGCCGCGTACAGCAGCGCTTTCGGGCAGACGGAATCGCGCTGAGCGACTGGTACGGCGGCGCGCCGGTGGAATCCGCGTAAGGCAGCGCGGTGCCTGATCCACCCCGCTTGCGGCGCGACGGCGAGCGCTTTAGGCTGCTACATGCATAGCGCAGCGACGAGACACCGTGCTCTTGCCCCCTGCCGCTCTCGACCATGTCGTCATTGACGTGCGCGACCGCATCGATGAAGCGGTGCGCGCGTTTTTTGGACTTGGCTTTCAGCTGACGCCGCGCGGCCATCATACGCTCGGCTCGACAAACCACCTGGCGATGTTCGCGAGCGATTACGTCGAACTGCTCGGGTACGGGCAGGGTGGCAACATTCGGGGCGAGTTGGAGCGGTTCCCGATCGGGTTGAACGGGTTGGTGTTCAAGACCGCGAATGCCGATGACGTGCACGCGGCGGCGGCAGCAGCCGGCCTGCCCATCCTGCCGGTGCAGCGCTTCTCGCGGCCGGTCGAGCTGGACGGGGTGCGGCGCGATGCGGTCTTTCGCACGACCCGGCTCGATGCGGCGAAGATTGCGATGGGGCGCGTTTATTTTTGCGAGCACCTGACGCCGGATCTCGTCTGGCGGCCGGAATGGCAGGTGCACCAGAACGGCGCCCGCGCGATCGGCCGCGTCATCGTCGCGACGCCCGAGCCGCGGCGCACTGCCGCGCTGTTTGCGGCGCTGTTCGGCCCCGCAGCGGTGGCCGAACGGGACGGCAGGTGCATCGTCGCGGCCGGCGCGGCGCGGGTTGAGCTGGCGCCGGCCGCCGCAATC
>Ga0335074_10004346_pt1 | contig 19512 bp, 22 predicted proteins | sample Lox_Sample_23_FD_206715 | JGI IMG/M metagenome (GOLD analysis project Ga0335074, IMG submission 206715) | Soil microbial communities from Loxahatchee National Wildlife Refuge, Florida, United States - Lox_Sample_2.3 | ecosystem: Environmental > Terrestrial > Soil > Wetlands | place: USA... | reverse complement strand
GGCAACAGATCGGCGGGCGCCCGAACGTAGCAGGCAGCATGAAGCTCCTTCGCGCGGAGCCGCCGACGCTCGCCCGTTCGGCCGGCCGCAGCGTGCAGCTCGTGGGCGGCGCGATAGCGCGTTGTCACGGCATCGATGTCGCCCGCTCGGTAACCGACGAATCCAGCGGCTTCGAGTAGCGCCGCGCGCTCGCGCTCGTCATCCGAAAGGTCCTGGGCGCGATCGAACAGCGACAAAGCCTCGTTCAAGCTGCCGACCTCGGCCGCGCGCTCGGCCGCGCCCCGCAACATAGCCACCGCACGCCGTCTGATGGAGGCGACATCCTCGGCCTGCGGATCCAGCTCTATATGTCCGGTACAGGCGACTCGGGTGGATTTGTCCCTCCGCGCGCTGGTAGCGTGGACCAATGTCGTACGCGTGGCCGTCGGTCAACTACGAGGACTGGAGCGCGACCTGCGACACGCTCCACGCCCACTCCCAGGTGCTCGGCAAGCTCGCGGTGGCGCTCGCGCCGCCCGAGCCGCAGTTCCAGCACACGGCACTGCGCGTCACCGCACGAGGCCTGGAGACGTCGCTGCTGCCAGCCCCCGACGGGTCGGGCGGAATCGTCGCTGCGCTCGACCTACGCCGGCATGAGGCCGTGGTCGAGCACACCGCCGGCGACGACCGCCGCGTCCCGTTGACGCCGGACCGGCCGGTGGGAGAGGTGACACGCGCGGTGCTCGAGGCGGTTCGCGACGTGGCCGGAGCGGTGAGCATCGACCTGACGCCGCAGGAGGTGGCATGGACCGCCCCGCTCGACCAGGACGTCGAGCATGCGAGCTACGACACAGATCGGGTCACCGCGTACTTCGCCGCCATTACTCAGGTCGCCCTGGCGCTCGCCGCCTTCCGGGCTCCCTACCGCGGGCGCTCCACACCCGTTAACGCGTGGTGGGGCTCATTCGATCTCGCGGTGAACCTGTTCTCGGGCCGCCCTGCCCAACCGCCCGCTGACGACTACCTCATGCGTAACGCGATGGATTCCGAGGAGGTTGCCGTGGGCTGGTGGCCGGGCGATGCGCGCTATTCAAAGGCCGCCTTCTACGCCTACTCGCATCCGCCGCGTGAGGGATTCGCGGACGCGCCGGTGGCGCCGGCGCGCTGGGATGCGACGCTCGGGGAGTACGTCCTCGACTGGGACGACGTCCGCTCGAGCGCCGATCCGCGCGCGACCGCGCTCGACTTCGCCCGTCGCGTCTTCGGTCACGCCTGCGCGGTGTGCGAGTGGGATCCCGCGCTCGCTTCCAGCGCGCAGGGGACACCCGCGCCACTGGCTTAGAAACCTGGGCCCGTGAGGCGCGGCCGCCTGCGGCGCGTCCGGCGATGTCTCTCTGGCGCGCTCGGCGACGACCGTCCGGTGCGTCAGGCGGCCAGTCGACGGCGGGCCTTCTGGACCGACGGCAACGCGGCCTTGGCCTTCGCGAGCGGCCGGGCGCGCACATCGACGCTCGCCGGCTTGGCGGCGATCGTGATCTCCTCGCCGGTCGCGGGATTGCGGCCTGTGCGCTTCTTGGTGGCCGGCTTCACGCGGACGGTCATCTGGACGATGCCTCCGATGCGAACCTTCTCGGCGTTTCCGAGCTGCTCGAGCACGATGTCCTCGAGCGCCTCGACCGCGCGCTTGGCGTCGGCCTTGCTCAATTCGGATCGGTCAGCGACAGCACTCACCAGCTGGGCCTGTGTTAAGGGCACGGCACTCCTCCTGAATTTCGATGGATGGGCGGATTCAACAATGCGCAGCGGACGGACGGGCGATTTTGTCGCTCGGCGGCTCGGCGCGTATCGCGCCTGACCGCGTCGCCGACACGCTGCGAAGGCCGCACATGGTCTCGCATCAGAGGAATCTATGCATGATGAGCAGCCCGACGTAGCCGTGGCGGGGGTGGTTGAAAGCCTCCGGTGCTCTCCCCACGACCTCGAAGCCGAGCGAACGCCACAGCGCCACCGCCGGCTCGTTGGTCTCGACAACGGCGTTGAACTGGATCGCGCGAAAGCCGTTCTCACCGGCCCACTCGATCATTTCCTCGCCGAGCGCGCGACCGACCCCCCGCCCTGCCTGGCCCGGATCGACCATGAAGCTGGCCGATGCCACGTGCGATCCCGGACCCTGACGATTCGCGTACATGCTGGCCGTGCCGACGATCGCGCCGTCTGCGTCGGTCGCCACCACGGTCCGCGCCGGCGGGGCGACCATCCACATGCCCCGCGCTTCGGGCTCGCTCATCGCCGGGTCGTAGGCGTAGGTCTCGCGGGCGTCCACGATCTGGCGGAAGAACGGCCAGATCGCCTCCCAGTCCTCGGGACGCGCCTCGCGGATCGTCACACGCTAGTGACTCGGGGCACTAGTGCGCGGCGGCCGTCTTCTGAGCGGCGGCCGTCTTCTGCAGCTGACGTTCCGGGGTGATCCGGACCACGTTCCAGGCCAGTCCCATGCGCGCGAGCGCCGAGATGAACAGCCCGGACAGGTCAATCTCCCACCGGCGCAACCCGTGGTAGGCCGAGCGCGGGAAGGCGTGGTGGTTGTGATGCCAGGACTCCCCGAGCGAGAACACGGCAAGCCAGGCGACATTGGTCGATTGATCCTCGATGTCGAAGCGGCGGCGTCCGAAGAAGTGACAGATCGAGTTCACCGACCACGTCACGTGGTGGACCAGGAAGATCCGCACCAGGCCCCCCCAGATGTAGCCCCGGACGGCGCCACCGAGCGTGAACCCGTCCAGGACGAAGCCTGCCAGAGTGGGAATCGCGAGCGACAGCACCACGAGCCACGGGAAGCGCCGTCCGATCTGCCGCATCCGCCGGTCCTCGTACAGCTCGCCGGCGTACTTCTTCCAGTCGGCCTGTCCTTGAGTCTCGAGCAGCCAGCCGGCGTGGGCGTGCCACAGTCCGCGCAGGCCGCTGCCGTGGCCGACGTGCGGGCTGTGCGGATCGCCCTCCTGGTCGGCGTGGGCGTGGTGCTTGCGGTGGTCAGCCACCCAGTCCAGCACCGAGCCCTCGACGGCCAGTGAGCCCATCACGGCGAACGTGCGCTCGAGCCACGGGTAGGTCTGGAACGCGCGGTGCGTCAGCAGCCGGTGAAAGCCGACCGTTATGCCGACCCCGGTGATCAGGTACATGGCGGCGAGAATCGCCAGGTCGGTGGCGTCGACGGCGCGATTCCACAGCAGGATGATCGCCACCAGTACGCCTGCGAACGGGACCACCACCCCCAGCAGGTTCGCGGTGCGTTCGCCTCGAGTCATCTTTTGCGAGCTTTCCACATATGGTCGGGCGCCAACCACACGCCGCACCATCAAACCCCCCGGGTGTCGGGGCGTTACACCCGCCCCTGACATGATTGCGGCGATGTACGGACAGGTGCTGCTACCAGGGATGGTGATCGTCGAGCATTCGTTCGACCTGCCGCTGGACCACGACGATCCCTCCGGCGAGCGGATCACGGTGTTCGTGCGCGAACTCGCGGCCCCCGACGGTCGCGACCGGCCGTTTCTCCTGTATTTCCAGGGCGGACCAGGGTTCGAGGCGGTGCGCCCGACGCGCAGCCCCGACTCTCCCGGATGGGTCAACCGCGCGCTGCGGGACTACCGCGTGCTCATGCTCGACCAGCGCGGTACGGGCCGCTCGTCACCGGTCGGGACGCTGGCCGAGCGCGCGCCGGCGCAGCAGGCGGAGTACCTGGCGCATTTCCGAGCCGACTCGATCGTGCGCGACGCCGAAGCGATTCGCCGCGAGCTCGGCGTGAACCGGTGGAGCGTGCTCGGCCAGAGCTTCGGGGGCATGTGCGTTACGACGTACCTGTCGCTGGCGCCCGAGGGACTCAGCGAGGCGTTCATCACCGGCGGTCTGCCGCCGCTGGGCCCGCGGATAGACGAGGTCTACGCGCGGACCTACGAGCTCGTGTTCGAGCGCAACCGCCGCTACTACGAGCGCTATCCCGCCGATCGCGACCGGGTCCTGCGTCTGTACGAGCGCGTCGACGGGGGCGGCGTGCGGCTGCCGCACGGAGACGTGCTGACCTGGCGGCGCTTTCGACAGCTCGGCCAGATGCTCGGGATGAGCGACGGCGCCGAGCGGCTTCACTACCTGCTCGAGCTGCCGCCGGACTCGCCCGCGTTCCTGCATGACGTCGCCGAAGCGGTCGGATTCGCTCGCAACCCGCTGTACGCGGTGCTCCAGGAGGCCGGCTGGGCTGATGGTGGTGCCACGCGCTGGTCGGCGGAGCGGATGCTGCCGGCGGCGTTCGATGCTCCGCACCTGTTCACCGGCGAGCACATCTTCCCGTGGATGTTCGAGGACTTTGCGGCGCTGGCGCCGCTGCGCGAGGCGGCACATCTGCTTGCCGAGCGCGAGTGGCCGCGCCTCTACGACGAAGACGTCCTGGCCGCCAACCAGGTACCGGCCGCGGCGGCGATCTACGCGAACGACATGTACGTCGAGCGGTCCTTCTCAGAGGAGACCTCGCGCCTGATCGCCGGCCTGCGGCCCTGGATCACCAACGAGTACGAGCACAACGGGCTGCGCGCGGACGGCGAGCGCGTCCTCGGCCGCCTGATCGAGCTCGTGCGCGGGCCCGCATCGTGACCTCGTCAATCCGCGAGGCCGTGGGTGTACGCGTAGTGGACGGCCTGCGCCCGGTCGCGGGCTCCGATCTTCGCGAACACGTGGTTGATGTGCGTCTTGACGGTGGCCTGGCTGACGACCAGCGCCGCGGCGATCTCGGCGTTGGACAGCCCTCGCGCGATCAGTGACAGCACCTCCGCCTCACGCGCGGTGAGATCGTCGGGCAGGCTGGGCGGGGGCGGCGCGGGCCGGGGACCGCTGCTCATCGTGGCGATCAGCCGGCTGTGGACCACCGGATCGAGCAGCGTCTGATGGTTGGCCGCCGCGTGCACGGCGCGGGAGATCTCGGCGATCCCGGCGTCCTTCGTCAGGTAACCCCGCGCGCCGGCCTGCAATGCGTCGAGGATCGAAGCCTCGTCGGCGTGGGTGGTGAGCACGACGATCTCGGTGTCCGGCTGCGCCGCCCGGATCCGGCGCGTGGCCTCGACGCCGTCGAGCTTCGGCATTCGCAGGTCCATCAGGACGACGTCGGGACGGTGACGAGCCGACAGCGCCACCGCCTCCTCGCCGTCAGCGGCCGCCGCCACCGGTTTGATGTCGGAGGCCGTCTCGAGCAGCGTCATCAGACCCTCACGCACGAGTGCCTGATCGTCCACCACCATGACGCGCACCGGCCCGTTCATTTCATCGGGCGCTCTCGTCCGCCGCCGCGGGAGCAAGCTCCTGTCCGGGGCCAGCAAGCTCAGGCGGCGCCGGCAGCCGGAGCTCGACGTGCCAGCCATCCGGTCCGGCCCCTGCGTTCAGCGTCCCGCCGAGCAGCTGCGCGCGCTCGCGCATCCCTTGCACACCGTATCCTCCGCCCGTCGCGGCCAGCGGCCTGGGCGCAGCGTGTCCGTTCTGAACCGGACGGTCGTCCACGCAGAGAACCACCTCCTCATCGGGCCTCTCACCGGCGTGCAGAGCGATCGACACGCCCGCGCCCGGAGCATGCTTGCTCACGTTGGTTAGCGACTCCTGCACGACGCGGACGACAGCCTGCCCTATCGAGCCCCTCAGACGCGCCGAGTCCCCGTCGATCGTCAGCTGCACCGGAGCGTCCGCAGTCGCGCGGTACTCCTCGACGAGCGCCTCGATCGCGGCTCGGGCCGAGACCGCTTCCGCCGCTGCCGACGCCGGCTGCCCGTCCCCCCGGAGCGCCCCCACCGCGCGTCGCGTCTCCTGCAGCCCCTCTCGAGCGAGCTCGTGCGCGCGCTGGACCCGGGCCAGGATGACCCCTCGATCAGCTCCCTGCTCGAGCAAGGCGCTCGTCGCTTCGAGCTGGATGGCGAGGCCGGCGAGGGCGTGGGCGAGGACGTCGTGAATCTCCCGCGCGATCCGGGTCGACTCCTCCAGGCGCGCCGCCCGCACATGCTCCTCCTGCGAGCGCTGAGTCTGCGCGACCAGCAACTCCGCCTGCTCGGCCCGCTGCACAGATTGCCGGCTGTTCGATCCAGCGAGCGCCGTGGCGGCAAAGCCCAGCGTGTACGCGAGCAGCCCGAGCGCGCTGTCTTTGTAGATGAGCGTCGCCACCCCCAGGGCCAGCGCGGCCAGGGCCACGAGCACGAACGCGCGGTCCAGCTCAACGCGTAGAGCCGAGGCCGCGGCGGCGACGAACACGAACGCGCTGGCGGCGCTGTTGGGGGCGGCGCCGAGGAGGACCGCACCGGCTAGGGCAAGGACCCACAGATCCAGCGTGATCCGATCCCCGCGGTCGGGCCAGATCGTCCAAGCCAGCCACGCGACGTTCGTGGCCACGAGCAGAACGATGATCAGCAGCCCCCGTCCGCTGGTTCCCGCATGGTGCCGGTTCCCAAGCACCGAATAATCGATCGCCACGAGACCGACGATTCGGACGAGGATGGCCAGACGGCGGTCGAGGCGAAGGAGGAGCATGGTCTCGTTAGGGAAGGTACGACCTACACGGGATGGGTTCCAAGCAGACCGAACAGAAACGGGACCCGCGACAGCCGCGGGTCCCGCTCTCGGGTCGGAGGACTTTCGGGTCAGGCAAGCTCGGGGACCGGGACGCTCTGGAGCCTCTGACGGCGGGCGGCCAGAAGGAGGCTGCGACCGCACACCTCGAACACCGCCATGGCCAGCAGCGCCACTGTCCACGCCTCGGCGCTCGTGATCGCGTGCTGTGTGCTGAAGTGCCCGATCGTCGCCGCGCCGCCGTTGTTGATCCAGATCAGGAAGGCGAATCGCGAGCCCATCCCGAGGACCCAGAAGAAGCCGGACAGCCAGCGCGCCCGGGCGAGGATCTCGCCGTCGGGGCCACGCCGCATCAGGACGGTCTGGCCGCTGGCGGTGCCGATCAGCAGGCCGAGCATCGCGAGCACGCCGACGAGTACGAGGTCGTTGCCGGCGGTCGGGATGCCGTGCAGGTAGTTGACGACGGCGATGCCGACGATCACGAGGGGACGGATCAGAGCCTTCGAGGTGAGGGGACGCTCCTTGATCTGGAGCAGGACGAGGAGGACAAGGGCTGAGTCGATGAGGTAATCGGTAGTTGACATGTGAGCATCGTCGCCTCAGAACGCGATTCCCACATCGGCGCGCAGGTCGATTTGCGGGTTGAGATCGACGGTGCTCTCCACCCACGGGTTGAGCGGCCCGCGGGCGCTGTCGGCTCTCGAACCAGCTACTCAGTACTCGTCGTGGCGCCTCACCCACAGCGGCTCGTCGACTGCCTCGTTGCGGCCCTTGACCGTCCGGTCGAGCAGGGCATAGTAGGCCATGCCCGGCGCCTCGAGACCGCGGGCGGTGGTGACGTAGGTCCGGTACACGGTCCCGTCCGAAAGCGCGTACGCGCTCATCCCGGGCCCCTGCGCGACGTAACCGCCGGGGTCGGTTCCGCACATGTCCGCATTCAGCTCGACGGTGGCGGGAATATGGCCCTCGAGGAACGATTTGAGCTCCTCACGCGTGTAGAGGAAGCCGAGGTCGCGGTTGAAGTCATTGCCGCCGCACGAGACCCACTCGATCGGCCAGCCCATCCGCTCCCGATAGGCTAGGAGCTTGTCGAGCGGGGCGCGGGACGTGAGCAGCAGGGTGGTGTCCCTTGCTTTCAGATGGACGACCTGAGGAGCCAGCGTGTCGGTGATCGAGGCGCAGACCGGGCAACCCGCCGTGTAGTCCTCCCCGAACATGTGGTGATAGATGAGCAGCTGCGAGCGCCCGTCGAACAGCTCGGCGAGCGTCTTGGTGCCGTCCGCGGTGTCGAACCGATACTCCTTCTCGACCGGGACCCACGGCAGCTCGCGCCGCCTTCGGGTCAGCTCGTCGCCACGGCGGGTGAGCTCTTTCTCCTCCTTGAGCAACGCGTCGCGCTCCGCCTGCCATTCCTCCTGCGTGACGATTCTGTGGTCAGTCATGGTCTTTCCCCTCCTCTGGTTGGGGCCGCGTGCCGTGTGTATATAGTTAGCAAAATGACTAACGATGCCTTTAAGGCGCTTGCGCACCCGCTCCGCCGAGACATCGTCGAACGCCTCAGCGGCGGCGCGGCCACCGTCGGAGCGGTGACGCGCGACTTCGGCGTCTCCAAGCCGACCATCTCGCGGCATCTGAAGATGCTCGAGGAGGCAGGTGTGGTGAGCCGTGTGATTGACGGCAGGAACCACCGCCTCGAGCTTCGCGCAGAGGCGCTGGCCGAGGCGTCGGACTGGATCGAAAGCCAACGGGCGCGCTGGGAGCGACTGTTCGATGTGATCGGCGGGTACCTCGAGGAACGCAAGGAGCGATCGTGACCGACGGACCGGGCCGAGTCGTCCGGATCGAGCGAATCTTTTCGGCGGCGGCCGAGGACGTGTTCGACGCCTGGACGAGCCCGGAGGTGATGCGGCGCTGGTTGCACTGCGAATCCGAGTGGGCAACGCCGGAGGCCGACGTCGATCTCCGGGTGGGTGGACGGGTTCGGGTGGTGATGCGCAGGCCCGACGGCCGCGAGGTCGAGTCCCGGGGCGAGTACCGGGTGATCGATCGCCCGCGCCGGCTGGTGATGACCTGGACCTTCGACGACGACCCTTCGAATGAGCAGCTGATCGAGCTCACCTTCTCGGAGTCCGGGGGCTCGACGACCGTCCTGCTGGTCAACACCGGCATCTCGACCGACGAGCGCCGCGACGCGCAGGACTGGGGCTGGCACGGCTGTCTCGACCAGCTCGAGTCGATGCTGGGGAGCTGATTCAAACCAACGGGACCGGATGGAGAGTCAGATGTCAGGTGAGAGCGCGCAGTACCGGCCGGTCGGCGACCGTCTGAGACGCGTCACGCCGACGATCCTGCTGATCGGGGTGGCCGGTGCCCGTTGGGTCATCACCGCTCAGCGCATGCGGGGCATGGACATGGATCCCGCCCACCCGGGTACGCGGCTGGGCGGCGTCGGGTGGTTCGCCGTCGTCTGGGCGACGATGATGGCCGCGATGACGCTTCCGTCGCTCCTCCCGATGGCGCTCACCCACGCGCGGGTAAGCGCCGATGCCGGAGCGCCCTCCCCCACGGCCGCGAGCGCAGTCTTCGCGGGGCGCCTACCTCCTCATCTGGGCATGCGCGGGACTCGTCGCCTACGCGCTCTTTGACGGCGTGCGCTCGCTCGGACTCTCGTGGCTTGGGTGGAACCAGCGAGGGCGGTATCTAGCCGGCGGCGCGATCCTCGGCGCGGCGCTATATGAGTTGACGCCGGCGAAGTCGCGGTGCCTGCGCCATTGCCGTAACCCCGAGTTGCTAACCCGACGCTCGCGGGCGGGCGTGTCGGGCGCGCTCCGGACGGGCCTGGAGCACGGCGGCTTCTGCGTCGGCTCGAGCTGGGCCTTGATGGCTGTGCTGTTCGCGGTCGGGGTGATGAACGTCACCTGGATGGTCGTGTTGGCGGCGCTGGTCGCGATCCAGAAGCTGCTGCCCTCAGACCGAGTGGCCATTGGAACGACCGTCGCGTTGATCGCCGTTCTCGGCGTGGCCGTCGCGCTCGCCCCTCACCAGGTGCCGGCGCTCACCGTGCCCGGCTAGCCGCTCTCGCTCGCGCCTCACTACATTTCGCCCTCGGTTGGACGGGGCCCAACCGCGGCGATCATGAACGGCCAGCGCCTCGATACTTCGCGCCTTGCGCTTCTCCCGCTCGACCCCGCCGCGGCGGCGGCGCTACCCGACGGCCGGATCTCGGCGGCTCAGGTCATCGGGGCCGAACTCTCGGCGGACTGGCCGGCAAGCGATCTGCTCGACGTCCTGCCGATGCAGGCCGCGATCCCACCCGAGCAGGCGCACTACGGCGTCTGGGTGATCCTGGAGCGAACCACCAACACCGTGATCGGCGACATCGGCTTCTTCGGGCCGCCTGGTCCGGACGGCATGCTCGAGGTCGGCTACAGCATCGTGCCCGACCGTCGACGGCGCGGGTACGCCACCGAAGCCGCACGTGCGCTCGTCGGGTGGGCACTCGAGCAACCGAATGTGCGCACGATCGTCGCGGGCTGCGACGAGAACAACCAGGGATCGATCCGGACGCTCGAGCGGGTCGGCTTCTCGCGCACCGGGCGGGTCGAGAGCCAGCTGCGGTGGCGATATCCATAGGCCGAGCCGGGGCCCCGGCTCGGTTCGCACGGAGCGCCTGCGCTTAACTGTTGAGTTCGCCGCGGCGGTCCCGTCTCAGTCGGCAACGGGCAATCAACCAGAAGGACGCAACGACCGTTCCCTATTCGCGCCCGGGCGCCTCGGGGGCGCTTTTCGCTCAAGCGTTCTGGCGCGGCGCGAGGTAACGAACGACCAGGAGATCCATGATGAGGTTTCTGCTCACTTCGGCCGGCATCAAGAACCCGAGCATCCACGAAACGCTGGTCGACCTACTCGGCAAACCGGTCGCAGAGTCCAACGCCCTCTGTATTCCCACCGCGACGTATGCCATGCCCGGCGGCGCCGGATCGGCCTGGCGATTCATCAGCGGGCGAGCTTCCACCCCTCTGTGCGAATTGGGTTGGAAGTCGTTGGGAGTGCTCGAGCTTACGGCGCTGCCCAGCATCGATAAAGAGCACTGGATCCCGTGGGTCCAGGAGACGGACGCCCTGCTCGTGGGAGGCGGCGACGCCTTGTATCTGTGCCACTGGATGCGGCAGTCCGGACTGGCCGACCTATTCCCGTCGCTGCGCGACACGGTCTACGTCGGAGTGAGCGGCGGACGATCGTTGGGTAGCGGCGGCCGTACTTGGTGTGGTAGGCGGCGTCGATCTCCGCCGCGGCCTTGTCGGTCTCGATGAGGCTGACGTCCTTCCCGATGCCGCCGGCGCGGATACGCGCCTCATGCCGGGTCCGCGCGCCGCGGAACCACGAGGACTCGCGCCCGTTGACCGACCGCACGTAGACGACCTCGCCAATGCGGACCACCCATATCGTTACCGGACGCCGCAGCGTGCCGTCCCCGCGTGCCGAGGCGAGGGTCAGCTCCTGCGCCGCGTCGATCCTGTCGAGTTCGTCGTCTGTCCAGCGCAACGTCACACCGTTCCGACCCGAAGCAGCGACTTGATCACGCGACGCTCGTCCATCGCCGCGTACGCCTCGGCGACCCCGTCCAGATCGGTCGCGAAATCGAACACCCGGCCCGGGTTGACTCGGCCCTCGAGCACATCGGGAAGAAGCTGCGCGATGTACGCGCGCACCGGGGCGGAGCCGCCGCGGACGCCGACGTTACGGAAGAACATGTCGCCAATCGGAAGCTCGACGCCGTGCGGAACGCCAACGTCGCCGACCATCGATCCCGGCCGGGCGATCGAGATCGCCGTGAGCATCGCCTGACCGGTGCCCACGCATTCCATCACCGCGCCGGCGCCCACCCCATTCGTTAGATCTTTGACCGCCTCGATGGCCTCCCCGCCGCGCGTCACGAGCCGCCGCGCCAGGGTGACACCGGAGCAGGCCGGGCCACAAACCCAGTCCCGCCCGGGCGCCGGCGCGCGGCCGTGCAACGTGTCCGGCCGGTGGTGCTGCGGATCCTCGAGTCGATCACAGCGCCGGCAATCGTGCGCGACAGCCGCGTCGACTACCTGGCCGCCAACCGGCTCGGCCGCGCACTGTACGCGCCGCTGTTCGAGAGCCGCGAGCAGCCGCCCAACAGCGCCCGCTTCGCCTTCCTGGATCCCCCCGCCCACGAGTTCTACGTAGATTGGCAACGCACCGCCAAGGACCTTGTCGCGCACCTGAGCTCCGATACGAGGTAATGGACGTCTCCGCCGATGACGGGCTGACGATCAGCGTCTACAGCGCCGAAGCCGGCAGCCGCTCGGCCGAGGCCCTCGACCTGCTCCCCAGCTGGATCGCCACCCCCGAACGCTTACCAACGACCGCCGAGCGTTAAACCTCACACGTAACCGTGTCCTGCAACGCCAGGCGCAACCTCACGGTTACGTTTCCGCGGAAACGTCTGCCCCGGCTTTCGATCGTTCACTCGCAACGGTTAGGAACGCGAGCTCACGGGAGCTCGCTCCAGGTCTCAGGGCGCTCGTGCCGCCAGTCGTCTCGGAACTGCGCGTTTGCCTCGGCACTGGAACTCGTGTCCGTCTCCACACTCGGCGCGGCGACCGGCTGCTCGAGCGGGTCGTGGTTGGCACTCGCCAAGCGCAGCGCAGCGCCGCGCCCGCGTCCTGCTCCCCGGCACGGGCGGCCAGATAGGTCTTTCGGATCCACAGACCAGGTCCGGAAGGCCCCTACCAGCTCGTACTGTCGTTGCGCATGCTCGCGCCGCCACCGCTCGCCATCTGGCTCGCGATCGAGCAGCTCTGAGGCTAGCTGACGCAGCGCGAGCTCCTCGAGCATGCTCACCCCGTCCCCGGACAGCACGCGCTCTAGCTCGTCGGGCTCCACCGGTCCGGCGAATGCGCCCATCCGAACGAACAGCATCCGGGCCGACGGGTCTAGCAACGCGAGCGTCGAGTCCAGCACCGCACGCAGCGATCGCTGCCGCGCCGGACGGCCACCGCGGGCCTCGCCGAACACATCGATCGACGCGCAGCCGATCGAGCAGCCGCACAATCTCCCGCAACGCGTCACCGTCAGCGCCGCTCAGCGCGGGCTGCAGACCCCGCTGCCCGACCGACCGCGCAATCAACGCCAGCGCCGAGCGCTCATCCAAACCGTCCAACGCGACCACCCGCTCGGGATCGACCCGCAGCGGCAGCCGCGAGCTCACCAACACCCGCAGATCCGGCAGCAGATCCAAAAGCCCACACACGACACCAGCAGCCGCCAGCACGTCCTCCACGTTGTCCAACACAACACAACGTCGCATGGAACCGGGAGCTGCCCACGATAGGTGCTCCAGCTAGTCTCTAACTGTGGAGATCCAAGCCGCCCGGCGGCGGGTCGCGCTTTTGCGTGTTCCGCCGATCAGGGTCATTTGGCCGGTCCTGGCCTTGGTGGTGGCGCTTTTCGCCGCGCACGGGTCCCTTGGACTTGGTGGGCGCGGTGCGGACGGTCTCTTCGATCATTGGATTAACGACGGACTGCTGTGGTGCGCCGCGATCGCCTGCGCCGCAGGAGCGTCGCGCGCAACCCGGAGCCGCGCGGCGTGGCTGCTGGTTGCCCTCGCGCTGGCGAGCTGGGCTGCCGGCGACACGATCTGGAGCGTTCGATTCGGCGACGCCGCTGCGCCACCGCAGACGAGCATCTCCGATGTGTTCTGGTTGGCCTGGTACCCGCTGATCGTCGCGGCGCTCGCCCTCCTGGTTCGAGACCGGATCCCGGGCTTCGAGCTTGATCGATGGATTGACGGCGTCACGGTGATGCTGCTCGTCGCGACGCCTTGGGTGGCTCTATTCCTTGAGCCTGTCGTGGAGCACTCGAGCGCATCTGGGCTGGCCATTGTGCTCAATTTTGCCTACCCGTTGGGAGACGCCGTGCTCGTTGGGAGTGTCCTCGGGTTGTTTGTCCTGATGGATTGGCGGCCGGGTAAGATGTGGCTGGCGCTCGGGGTCGGGCTGATGGCGATTGCGGTCGCCGATGCGGTCTCTTCGGTTCAAGCTCTCGAGCACACTCATGACCGGGGTATCTACGACGCGGCGTGGGCGGGCGCCGCAGTGCTCGTCGCCTACGCGGCATGGCAACCGTACCCGGGTCGACTCGAGCGGCGGGAGGTGACAGGGTGGCGAGCGATCGCCCTGGCGGTCGCGGCCCAAGTTCTCGCAATATCGATCCAGACGTTCGCGTTCTTCCACGAGGTCCCAAGGGGCGAGCGCATCCTGACCGTGATTGTCCTGGTGATGGCGACCATCCAGATCGTGGTCAGCCGGCCTCGCCCGAGATCCAACTCCCGTGCAGAGCAGGACCCTTCCGAGCTCGGGTGCGGTCAGGGTTCATCTGCGCTGCACCCCGAACAACGCGGCGAGCAGCACGAACCTGCTGGCCGTGCCGCAACTTCGCCCCGTCAAGCCGTACCGAGCGAGTAGCTGGTCGTTCGCCTCCTGGGTGATTGGTCTCGCCGGAGGTAGTCCGCGCCGGGAGCGGCCCGCAGCCCAACGCGTTCTGGAGGCGGGTACGCGCTGGCCGACAGTCGATAGAGCTCGCCACGCCCATCTATCGGTACTCCGCCGATATTCCCCCGCGACCCGCTCCGAAGCCCGACGCATTGGGCTAGCAGCATCGGCGTCGACGCGAGCGTGACCGCCCCTGTCCGCTACGGAGCAGTCAGCCTCCGCTGATCAGCCGTGCTGCACCCGCGTGGTTCGGGCGGCGCCGTGTCCGACCGCTGGGCGGGCGCCGCCACTTCTGCTTTGTCGATCGGCCGCCGGATCGCCGCACGGGTGCACTGCACGGATGCGGTAGGCGCGTCGGCTGAATGGTCGTCACCGCCGACGATCGCGGAATTGTGCCCTCTGCTCGTAGGCGTGAGCTCCGCCTCCTCGCTAGAGAGATACGACCGGGTGGTCGAGCGTCGCCGCGCCGTCGCAGTTGCGGGCCACCTCCGCGAGTTCGAAGAGCTGTCAGCCCATCCGCACGCAACGCCCGCCCTGCCGAGTCGTGGCCGCCGCCGCGGGCCGAGACCGGGAGGTGATGATCGTTGGCGGTGCGGATCGCGGCCTGCACCTCGGCCGGCATTGTGGGCGCACGATTAGTGCGGGCCGTTGGTCCACGGCCCCGTTCCATATCCGCCGAGCCTGGTCATAGGAGGCGCCGGGCGTCAGAACTCGCTCCCGGGAAAGCCGCGCGCGCAGTTCGGTGGCCGCGGCGGTCAACTGAAGAATCCGTTGTCATGTTTTCTGCTCCCTTTCGATGTGCGGTTATGACGAAACGGCCTGCCGGCCGACGAGCAGGCCTGCTGCTGGTCCGTCCAGGCCGGTGTTGGGTTCTCGGGTGCGCTGTTCTTCGCGCATCGACAGCACTCGGCGAACCGACCTCGCGAGCGCCGTCTCGTCCGGGCGATCCTTCACGGCTGCGGCGAGCAGCGCGTGGCCTCCAAGGGTGTGACGACTCGAACTATTCGGGTCCGTGGCGATGATCGCGTGCAGCTAACGCACGATCCACAGGACCCTGACGATCATAAGTGAGACGTGGAGTAAGCCCGTGAACGTGCCGGCCAGCAGCACCGGCGGTGTGAGTCTGCGGACGGTCATGGGTCCCATCGACCCCCGTCGGTCCGAGCTGGGAGACAGAATCAAGGTTACGAGCTCTCCTGCGCAGACGGGAGAGGTGGATAGGAGTCTCCGGTTGCTTGTTCTCGACTGTCATGGACAGACGTGCTGTATCACCCCAGGCGGCTGAGTCGGTGCTCGCATCGGTCAGGTGATCGGGCCGGTCGTGCCGATACCGCCCGACTTCAGGCAGCGGATCTCCAGCAGTTGCAGGCCGAGTGCCTCGAGCTGGTGGATGAGGCCGTACAGGGCGGACTGGTCCGAGGGCGAGCCAGTGAGCAGCGTGTCCTGACCGCTTCGGCTCACGGTCAGCGTCGGGAACGCTTGCATCATCGTCGGGCCGATCGGGCCGCGGACGCGGATTTCGTAGCACCCGCGCTCACGACCCCCAGCCACTGTCTTCTTGGCTGCCATGCGATCAGGATCGGCGTCGGGCGGGTGAGCGCGCATCGCATTGTTCGCGTGAATCGGAGGGTCTGGTCGAGCCCTGGCCGGGGTGCAACCATGTGCGTCGTGGCCGAGTCGGGAGCAGCCGTCGAACACGCTGGCCCTGGTGTGAGGGGGTGGTTGGTTCCTCGGCGCGGCCTGGTTGAGCGGCTGGGCGCCGGGGAGCGCGTGGTGCACGTGTCAGCCCCGGCGGGGAGCGGCAAGACGTTTCTGGTGCGCTCCTGGATCGCTGGGGAGGGTCTGGGCGAGCGCGCGGCTTGGGTGTCGGTGGGGCGCCAGGAGCACGATGGGCAGGCGTTTTGGCTGTCGGTGCTTGACGCGTTGCGTCGTACGCGGGTCGGGTCGGAGCGGGTGCGGGAGCTGACCGCCGCGCCTGATCTGGACGGCGCGACCGTCGTGAGACGGCTGCTCGAGGATGTGGGCTCGCTGGACCAGCGGCTATGGCTGGTGATCGACGACCTGCACGAGCTGCAGGCGCAGGAGGCCATCGAGCAGCTTGAGCTGCTGCTCGCCTCCGCGCCGCCGGAGTTGCGGTTCGTGCTGCTGACGCGCCGGGATCTGCGCTTGGGGCTCCATCGGTTGCGGGTGGAGGGGGAGCTGACCGAGATCCGGGGCGAGGATTTGCGTTTCAGTCTGGAGGAGTCGCGCGGGTTGTTGGAGGCGGCGGGTGTGCGCCTGTCCGACGGCGCGCTCGGCTCGCTAGTCGCGATCACCGAGGGGTGGGCGGCGGGTCTGCGGCTGGCGGCCTTGTCGCTGGCACGCGATCCGGACCCCGAGCACTTCGCACCTACGTTCTCGGGCCGTGAGCGCGGGGTGGCCGACTATCTGCTGGCCGAGGTGCTCGCGCGCCAGCCGCCGGAGGTCAGCCGGTTGCTGCTGCGAACTTCGATCCTCGAGCGAGTGAGCGGTCCGTTGGCCGACCGGCTGACCGGGGGCTCGGAGTCTGAGCGGATCCTGTGGGAGCTGGAGGACGCGGGGGCGTTCGTGGTGTCACTGGACGCGGAGCGATCGTGGTTTCGCTACCACCATCTCTTCGCAGACCTGCTGGCGCTCGAGCTGCGACGGACCGCCCCGCAGGAGCTGCCCGGCCTGCACACGATCGCCGCCGAGTGGCTGTCGGAACACGGGTATCGCGTCGAGGCGATTCGCCACGCCCAGGCGGCCGAGGACTGGGGCCTGGCGACGCGGCTGCTCGCGGATAGCTGGCGCTCGATGTATCTCGACGGTCGGCTCGCCACCCGCCGCGAGCTCCTGTCCGGGTTTCCCGCCGATCGGATCGCGGCCGATCCCGAGCTGGCGGTGCTCGCCGCGGCCGACAAGCGGGCGGCGGGGGCGCTACCGGAGGCCGAGCGGTATCTGGCGCTGGCGGAGCGCATGTCGGCGTCGGTGCCCGAAGAACGCCGGGAGGGCCTCCAGCTCGGGCTTGTGCTCGTGCGGCTGGCGCTCGCGCGGGCCCGCAACGATCTGAACGCTGTCGCCGACGCCGCGCAGCGACTGCTCGAGCTGGCCGACAGTCCGCACGCGATCGAGGCGGGGGTCGGCGACGACGGCCTGCTGGCAACGGCTCTGATCAATCTCGGGGCCGCCGAGATGTGGGCGGATCAGCTGGAGGCAGCCGAACGCCACCTCGAGCGGGGGCTCGAGGAGGCCCGCCGGATCCGCCGGCCGACGCTCGAGCTCCAAGCGCTCTCGAACTCCGCGCTCCTGAACTACATTCGCTCCAACGCGATCGGGGAGCAGCGTGCCAGGGAGGCGATCGACCTGGCGGGCGCGCACGGGTGGGAAGAGACCGCACCTTCCGCCACGACCGCCTACGTCGTGCGTGCCAGCGTGACCCTGTGGCGCGGGCAGCTCACCGAGGCAGAGGCGTGGATGGAGCGGGCCGAACTCCCCCTTCGGCGCTTCGCCGAACCGACGACGGCGATGGCGCTTTACGCGCTACGGTTTTTGCTGGAATCCGCGCGTGGGCGTCTCGGGGACGCGATGGCCGCGGAGCGCGCCTTCGACAGCATCCAGCGCGAGCTGGCGACGCGACACGTCCTTGCGACCAGAGCGCAAGCGCTCAAGTTGAGGATGCTGGTGCGCTTGGGTGAGACCGAACGAGTGGAGCGAGCCCTCGACGACATGGACGAGGACGTCCGCGGTAACGGCGAGATGCAGGTCGTCCTAGCCGCACTGAGACTCGCCCGCAACGATCCGGATGGCGCCGCGGCAGCGCTTGAGCCGATCTTCGACGGCGCTTCGCCAATCGAGAATCCACGGTGGGAGATACAGGCGCACCTGCTGAAAGCAAGCGTGCAGGACGCCTTGGGCGACATTGGCGCAAGCTCCCGGGCGTTGGAGCGCGCGCTCGACCTCGCCGAGCCCGATGGTCTGCTGCTTCCCTTCCTGCTGCACCCGACGCCCGAGCTGCTCGAGCGCCACTCCCGGCTTCGGAGCACCCACGCCTCGCTGATCTCCGAGATCCAGAATCTGCTGGCCGGACGCACTCCCGCGGCCCGCCCCGAGAACGTCGAACCGCTCCAGGAACCACTCTCAGAAACCGAGCTTCGGGTGCTGCGCTACCTCCCGACAAACCTCCGCGGACCGGAAATCGCGGCCGAACTGTTCGTGTCGCTGAACACGATCAGGGCCCACCTACGCCACGTCTACGCCAAGCTCGGCGTGCACTCCCGTGCGGACGCCGTCGCGCGGGCGCGCGAGCTCGGCCTTCTATCACCCTCCTCCCTCAAGCGCTGATGCATAGTCATCGGAGCTCTGCGCGAGGCTCAGAGCCCGACCCGAGACCGAGTCCGGCACCAATCGCGCGAGCTGGCTGATCGATTCGGCGTACACCGCGGCCGCGGTCTCCTCGCGGTCGAGCGCCGCCAGTTGGGCCGCGAAGCGCACGGCCTCCTCCAACCCCGGCGCGACACGCTAGCGCCCGTACGTGTCAGGGACCGCGACCGTGTTCTCGCGCCATTCCAGTTAGCTGCCTAGCACGCGATCGACCAGTACCGGGATGGCCCAAGCGCGTTGTCGCCGAACGAGCCGTCACCAACAAGTCGGCCCGTTGATCGCGTGCGCGTACTCAACCGGACCGTCGGATTAGTCCAAACCATGCGATACGGGCTGATCGCTCAGACGCCGATTCTGATCGCATGCCGGCCAAAACCGAGCGACGGACGGTCGTCTGCCGCGGTGCTATGAGATCCGCGTCCGCGGGCGATCGGTGCCACGATGATGCAAGCGTTCCCGACGCTGGTCGGGAGCCGAAGCGGTCAGACACGCTGCTGATCGGCTCGCTCCCGGACCAGTGCGCCTTGTATGGAACGGTCCACGAGCTCGAGGCGTCGGCCTGCAACTGCTGGAGATCCGCCGTCCGCCAAGCAGCGTCCCAGGACGACCGGCCCAATCACATGAGCCAAGCGACGACGACTCAGCGCGCCGGAGGTTCCGGCGCGTGTGTTTCACGCCACGCAGTTACCGGCCCGAATCGTCCGAACGATGCGATGCCGGCTTATCGGGTCCACGACGACACTGAGCGGCACGTATCGCTCCTCTGACCAAGGAACCACAACATGTCACCGAATCTCTATCGCGTACTCATGCGTAAACGATTTATCCAGATGCGCCAGCGAACAACCGCACGCGCCGCCAACCAGCCCAGAAACACGGAAAGGAAGTAACGAAATGTCGGTACACCAGAGGCAACTTCGCGCGCCGAGTCGGCTGGCCTCGGTGCTGGCAGGCAAGCTCGTGATCCCCGAGCACGCAGGCTTCGATGAGGCCCGGCGAGCGTTTAACCTGGCGATCGACCAACGACCCGCGGCGGTGG
>Ga0335074_10004345_pt1 | contig 19513 bp, 21 predicted proteins | sample Lox_Sample_23_FD_206715 | JGI IMG/M metagenome (GOLD analysis project Ga0335074, IMG submission 206715) | Soil microbial communities from Loxahatchee National Wildlife Refuge, Florida, United States - Lox_Sample_2.3 | ecosystem: Environmental > Terrestrial > Soil > Wetlands | place: USA... | reverse complement strand
ACTGAGTTCCCGGCGGGCCGGCAATGCGGGCCATCATGCAGTCTTGCAATTCGGATGTTCCTCAGCGATCGCGGTTGAAAGCACGATGGCTCTCCGCGCATTGGCTAAGGTAAGCAGATGACCCGGAATGGACGCTGGTAAGGTCGGACGCCTGTACAGCCGGGCGGAACACGCAGTGGACGCCACGATTCACGTTCTCGGCGTTCTTTTCGCCATCAATGGAGGGCTCTGGCTGCTCTTTCATGTTGCGGGCTTGAGCGTCGTTGTGAGCGTTTCGGTCTATTGCGCCGGGCTGTTCGCGATGCTTACCGCCTCCGCCCTATATAATCTCTGGCCGCAAGGAAACACGCGGGAATGGCTGCGCCGGTTTGATCACGCCGCGATCTTCATCATGATCGCGGCCACCTACACGCCCTTTGCCGTCAACCGGCTGCAGGCGCCGGCGAGCAGCACGATTCTCGGGCTCATCTGGTCCGGGGCCACCATTGGCGTAATTCTCAAGATGATTTTCCCCCGGCGTTTCGAGATGGCGAGCGTAGCGCTCTATCTTTGCCTCGGTTGGCTCGTGGTGACGGTGATCAAGCCCTTGTCCGCGGCGATGGCCGTGGCCGATTTTCGGCTGCTCATAGCGGGTGGAATCGTGTACTCTGCAGGTGTCGTATTTTATCTGATGGAGCGCCTCCCCTATCACAAGGCGATCTGGCACGGCTTCGTGCTGGTCGCCGTGATCCTCCATTTCGCGGCCATTGCCAGCGAATTTGCGGTCTGACTGCCGCTGCATCTGGCCCGCGCAAACGGCGCATGAGACATTCGCGGGCCGGTCGGAGCGGTTGTCATCGTTGATTCTCGATCTTCCATACAATTTTCATTGGGTTGTGCCGGACGAAGCGGCGCGCTCGGCGCAAGCCTATGCGGGATTTCTCGGCCCTTTCCTGCAGGCACACGGCATCCGTACGCTGATCAATCTGCGCGGGAGCAATCCCCGGCATCTGTGGTGGCGCTACGAAACGCGGGCCTGCGCGCGCGCCGGCGTCCTCCATTGCGACGCCAGGTTCAATTCACGTCAGTTACCTGCAGGAGCAATGCTCCTTGACCTGCTCAATACGTTCGATATGGCGCCTCGTCCCCTGCTCATCAAATGTTCGGGCGGACAGGATCGCACAAGCTTCGCGGCAGCCATCTATCTGCTGCATGTCCATGGCTGGCAGGCCATGCCGCACGCCGCCCGACAGTTCGCGCGCTGGCCATATCTGCATTTTCCAAATCGCCAGCAACGCTGGCTCAGGCTGTTTCCGGTTTTCGCCGCCGAACAGGCGGGGGCAGGACCGCTGCGAAACTGGATCGGCGGGGCTTATTCGGCCGAGGCATTTCGGATCTGGCTTGAGCAGCGCGGCGAAGGCGCCAGTTTTCACGGACTCTATGGTGTTCCCGGCAATGCGCCCAAACGCTGAGTCGGGGCTCAAAATCATGGAAGGTGTGACGCTGTGGTCGAATTGTCTTGATCGTTCGGCGCAGACTCATCTCACGGCAGAGGTATTCTCGCACGCGAGCGAAGCACCATTCTACCGTCCGCGCATGCCGCGCTCGGGACAAGTATTCTCCGTCGTGGAAACCAATTTCGGTTCGCTCGGCTGGTATTCGGATGTTTCAGGCTATCGCTACGAGCCTCTCCATCCCGGAACGCACCGGCCATGGCCGCCGATCCCCGAAAGTCTGGCGCGTCTCTGGCGCGCGCTCACCTTTTGCCCGGCGGAACCGGAATGCTGCCTGGTCAATCTCTATCGTGACGACGCGCGCATGGGCCTGCATCAGGATCGCGATGAGGCAGCTCTCGATGCCCCTGTTCTGTCTGTTTCGCTGGGCAATGATGCCGTATTCCGGATCGGCGGCACGACACGCCGCGCACCCACGCGCCGCCTCCTCCTGAAATCGGGAGACGTGCTGGTGTTCGGCGGCGCGGCGCGGCTCGCGTTTCACGGAATCGAAAGGGTTATCCCCAACACGTCTACGGTCATTCCCGGCGGAGGGCGCCTCAATCTCACTCTGCGGCGTGTCACGGCCATACGAAAAGACGCCCGACCAGGGGGCTGATCGGGCGTCATGCGCCGTTACGCGCTGGTGCCGGGAGGGGATGACCGGCACCTCTGGAAGGACGCCATCCGGCGTGCGAGCGGGGGGGCAGTGCCTGCCGGACGGTGAATCGCCCTTCCAAGGTCGAAGCTATGCACTGATGCCACAGCTTTCAACTATTTTTTTCGTGATAATTCTGGATGATCTTTTAGCAGTGCAGGTGCCATAATTAGCACACATTTGCATGTCGAAACATATGCTGTTCGCCAGTATTGTTCCGCCCCAATGGGCGATCTCAAGGCTGCATCTTGCCGAGATCCCGCGCCGTGGCGTCGATTGCCTCTCTGGCTTTGGCGATGATTTCGTCGATCTCGGCTTCGCTCGCGGTGAGCGGTGGCGCGAGCACCATGGTATCGCGAATCGCCCGCATTATCAGCCCGCCCGCAAAGCAGTAGTTCCGGCAGCGCGTGCCCACATCCATCTCGCGCGGAAAGAAGCTCCGCGTTGGCTTGTTGGGTACGAGCTCAATCGCCGCCAGCATGCCGATGCCCCGCACTTCGCCGACGAGTGGATGAGGCGCGAATGTTTCATGCAGCCGCCTCTGCAGATAAGGTCCGATCGACTGTTTCACGCGGGGGACGAGGCCGCGCTTTTCCATCACTTCGAGGTTCTTCAATGCGACGGCTGACGCGACGGGATGGCCCGAATAGGTGAAGCCGTGTACCAGTTCCTCATTTGCCGAAAGAATGGCCTCGGCCATTTTCGTGCCAAGGGATATGGCGGAGATGGGCTGGTATCCCGAGGAAAGGCCTTTCGCCATGGTCACGACGTCGGGTGCGATCGCGTAGGTGTCGGCGCCAAACCATTCCCCGGTGCGGCCGAAACCGGTGATCACTTCGTCGAGATGCAGCAGCACGTCATATTGACGGCAGATGCGTTGCACTTCGGGCCAATAGGTCGCTGGCGGAAAGATCAGCCCTCCCGCGCCCTGGACGGGCTCGGCGGAAAACGAGGCAACGCGATCAGGCCCAAGCTCGCGGATTTTGTCCTCAAGCTGCTGGGCAATGAGGACTCCGAACTCCTCGGGTCCGACATCGCCGTAACCGGCGGCCTGCGCACTGAACCAGTATGGTGCCGGCACTTTGGCGAAGCCCGGCAGCGGCAAATCCCATTGCGGATGCATGGGCGTGAGGCCCGAAAGCGACGCTGCCGCCATGGTAACGCCGTGATAGGCGTAGTCCCGTGACAGGTGAATCTTCTTTTCCGGTCGGCCTTTCAGATTCCAGTAATAGCGGATGAGCTTGAGCGCAGAATCGTTCGCTTCCGAGCCGGAGTTGGCAAAGAGCACATGTTCATGGCCCTCGGGCAGTATCCGTGCGAGCCTGGTGGCCAGCTCCGCCGTCCACGGGTTCGTGGTCTTGAAGAAATGGTTGTAATAGGGAAGCGTCTTCAGCGCTTCGTATCCGGCCTCGGCCAGCTCGCGGTTGCCATAGCCCACCTGCACGCACCACAGCCCCGCCATGCCGTCGATCATCCGATTGCCATCGGAGTCCCACAGATAGACGCCGTCTGCCCGCGTGATGACGCGCGTGCCGTCGCGAATGAGGGCCGCCGCATCCGAGAACGGGTGGATGTGATGCGCCGCATCCAGTGCTTGCCAGTGTTTGGTGAGATTGTGGGTCGCGCTCTGCTGCGCCATGGCTGTGCTCTGCGATTGGGAATTGAAATGGGGTGCGCGCAATCACGCGCGAAGCGCGCGGGCGTCTAGGGATTAAATCCGATGCGCGCGCAAAGGATCAGCAAGGCAAGCTTGGCCGTCATCGGCTCCAGCCTATCAGGAGCCGGCGTCCCGGAAAAGATGCGGATCAGGAAAGGATGATCATTCCTTCGTTTGCTGGGGCCGAGCCGGAACGGATCCCGTTTCGGTGAACGATTTGAGCCGCGTTATCTGTTCTCCGAGAACCCGGTCGACGGCTCTGGCAAGGTCCGAAAATCCCGCTTTCGAATATCCGCCAATGGCGTAGCTCACGTCGAGCCGCGTCGTCCTGCCGTTGGGAAGCATCATCGTCCTATCCACGGCCATGGCCTGCAGCGGGCCGAGCGCGCCGCGCAGACGGAGCATCTTTCCGGGCATTGCGTTGACGACGATCATGTGCTGCACCGAACCGCCTTCGGGCAAAGTCTCGCACCAGCACCCGCCGGCCCGGGCGTCGAGCGAGAGATTTCACGTATCGCGCGAAAAAGTGTGATCCGAATTCCACCAGCGGGACGGCGCCGTGAGCGCGCGATAAACCTGTTCCGGAGACGCGGCAATACCACGGACTCCCGGATCAGGAAACCTGTTGTGCTTACGTCGTCCACCGCCGCCTGTGCCGGTCAAGAGCTTCCGACGCGAAGCTGCGCGACAACCTGCCCCTGCGCGGTGAAGAGCGCCAGAAACCCTTCCGAGGTCCATGTGAGCGAAGGCTGGCCGAACGACTCGACCCTGCCTGAAATGCGGAGATCGCCGCCGTGTGGTTCTGCAAGCGCCTGCGTCACATCCTCGTTGAGCTTTGCGATGTCCTTCCCAACCGGAAAGACAAGTCGGGATTGCAGGGCCTTGCCCAATGCGTCGCCCGCCAGCGATTTCGCCGCGGCGAGAAGAACGTTTGCCGTTGTCATGTCATAGCGAAGATTCGCGATGCGGATCGTCTGTGCCTGATTGTCGTATTGTGGCGCGCCGCGCAGATAGCCCGTGCCGCAGGAATCGAACCAGCCAAGAATATCCCATGTCTGCCTGACGCAGAAATGCGCCGCGACAACCACATCACGACCCGAGGGCAGGATTGTGAGATTTGTTATCTTCACCGGCATGCCGGCGACATGAAGCGGATGGCTCGCAAGTCGCTGCATTACAAATTGTGCCGCGGCGGCGTAAGGCAGCAAAACCGGCAATGACAGCGTGAAGCGGTTGGCGGGCGCGGAAAGTGGAGAGGGCGCTGGCAAGGGCCCGACGGTTGCGGTTCGCGGCGGAAGATTGCCGATAACCGCCTGCGCCCGCACGGCCAGCCCGAGCGACAGAACCAGCGCATTATCTCGCGTTACGGGCTGCGCGAGGAATATCCGCCGGGGCGCAAGCAGCAACCACGCTTCGGGTAGTTTGCCAATGCGGATGGGTTTTGCGAGCTGCGCCCATAGCCGATCCAGACTCGCCCGGATTCTCACATGGCCGGCAATTTCGTGGTCGAGCGTCCGAAACAGCATGTCGGACAGATGTGCCGCATTGTGATTCCACAGCTCCGCAATGTTCATCTTCACGGGACCAAGCTTCAGTTGCCCCTCGCTCAGTCTGATGGAACCGCGTGTCTGGGGTTCGAGGCGCCAATCGGGCGCAAGCCGGAGATTCGTGGTGGCATGTGCGACCCCTTGCACCTGTCCTTGCGCGCTCGTCCGAAAGAAGCCGCCATTCACCGCCATATGTGCGTTCACGGCGAGCGGAACCGTAAAAGACAGCGATTCGCCTTCGGCGGTCCCGGTAATCGCGTCTGTGCGAACGGCCAGAAGATCGAGCGAACACGTCGCAATCATGCAGGCGACGCGCTGGTTCCGAATATCTGCAATGCGGCCTTCCGTGTGTACATTGATAATTCGCAGGAGGTCTGCAAGCGGCAGGGTGAGCGTCGCGGAGATCGTGGAAAGGGGAGGCTTGGGCGCCGCTGGCGGCGGTGTGCGCGCGGGCGCCGGCGCCTCGAACCCGCAGGCGGCGAGCGGGAGGAAACAAACAATCGCCGCAAGGCAGGCGTATCTCATGGCTGCTCCGTACGGGATCCACCGACTCCCCGCGCGGCGAGGAGAAGCGCGCTGCTACAGTAATCCGCCTTCAGACATTCAGGAGCAGATGCTGTCGTTCCCAGGGGCTGATCACCTGCTGATAGGCATCGTGCTCGGAAGCTTTGACGTCGCTGTAGAGCAGGACGAATGTCTCGCCGAGCGCGTCTTTGAGGTCGCCCGAGGCGCGAAACTTGGCGACGGCATCGAGAATGTGCCGCGGCAGCTGATAGCGCGTCGACTCATACGCGTTGCCTTCCATCGACTTGGTGGGCGCGAGATTCTCGACCATGCCGAGATAGCCGCAGACAAGCGACGCGGCAATGGCGAGATATGGATTGGCATCGGCCCCCGGCACGCGGTTTTCAATGCGCCGGTTCTGCACGTCCGAAACCGGCACGCGCAGTCCCACGGTCCGGTTTTCGTGGCCCCAATGCGTGTTGATCGGCGCGGAGAGAAACCGCACCAGGCGGCGATAGGAATTCACGAACGGCGCAATGAGCGGCATGGCTGCGGGGAGATATTTCTGCAATCCGGCAATATGCGCGAGAAACAGGCGCGTATCCTTGCCGTTCTTCGTGGCGAAGAGGCTGCGTCCGCGCTTGGCATCGACAACGCTCTGATGGATGTGCATGGCCGAACCCGGTTCCTGTTCGTAGGGTTTGGCCATGAAAGTTGCATAGATGTCGTGGCGCAGAGCCGCCTGGCGCACCGTTCGCTTGAACAGGAATGTCTGATCCGCGAGCGCCACCGGATCGCCGTGATTGAAATTGATTTCAACCTGGGCCACGCCCTCTTCGTGAATCAGGCTGTCGATGCCGATCTCCTGCGCTTCGCAATAATCATAGACGTCTTCGAACAGCGGATCGAACTCGTTCACCGCGTCGATGCCGTAAGCCTGCCGTCCGGTCTGCGGACGCCCCGTCTTGCCGGCCGGCGGCAAAAGCGGATAGTCGGGATCGATGTTCTTCGCGGCCAGAAAAAATTCCAGTTCGGGCGCCACGACCGGCCGCCATTCGCGCTCTTCGTAAAGACGCATCACGCGCTTCAAGATGCTGCGCGGCGTGAATTCCACCGTCTCGCTGTTCTGGTACTGACAATCGCAGATGACCTGGGCGGTCGGATCCTTGTACCAGGGCACGATGCGAAGGGTTTCGACGTCCGGAATGAGATTCATATCGGGCGACTGGTAGGTGAGAATGTCGGTGTCGGAATCCGCACCGGTCACCATCTGGCCGAATATCGATACGGGCAATCTCAGCGTGTCGTTGCGCAACCCGCTCAGGAATTTGCTGGTGGGCAGGATCTTGCCCCGCGCGATTCCGGCCATGTCGGGTACGAGGCATTCCACCTCGCCCACCCGACGTGATTTCAGCCACTCGGCGAATTGTTCTTCGGCATGCCGGTTCATCGCCGCGCCTTTTCATGCACCGCCTCGCCGAAGGCACCCAGAATGGCGCGCGAGACGTCATTATCCTGCCACCGCCATTCGGGATGCCATTGCACACCGAGCACGAAGCCTTTTGCTTCAGGCATCGACACTGCTTCGATCATGCCATCCGGTGCGGCCGCGTCCGCATGAAGAGCGGAGGCGAGTCTGTCGATCCCCTGCCCGTGAAGGGAATTGACGGCGAAGCTGCGGCGGCCGGTGAGCTGCGCCAAAAGCCCGTCTTCGGCCACGCGAACCTCATGCGCCGGTCCGTATTGCGTTTCGAGTTCTGCATCCTTGTTTTCACGGTGGTCTTGGCGGCCGGGCATTTCGTGGACATGCTGGAATAGCGTTCCGCCGAGCGCGACATTCAGCTCCTGAAAGCCGCGGCAAATGCAGAGCACCGGCGCGCCCGCTGCGATCGCCGCCATCAGCAGGGGAAGGCTGGTCGCATCGCGATTTTCGTCCAACAGCACACCGTCCCGCGGCGGCGAGCCTTCATAGCGGCCGGGCGAAACATTGGTGGGCGAACCGGGGAACAGGAAACCGTCGAACGCCGCCAGCAGGTCGGCAGGCGGAACCGGGTCCTTGAGCACTGGAATGAGCAACGGCATGGCGCCGGCCGCATCGCGCACGGCCGTGATGTATTTCTCCCCGGTCATGTGAAAAGGATGCTGGCCCACCATGCGATGGTCGCACGGGATTCCGACGATGGGCGGGCGGGGAGACATGGGGGGATGACTTTCGCCGGCTCGGCCTAGCATACCCGCTGCAATCCGGGCAAGGCGGGGTCCTATTGGCCGCTTGCGGTGGAATTAGCCTGACTGGCGATCACGAACAAACCGGGATCGAGGGCCACGTCCTTTTTCACATCGCTGACGGAAACGGTGGTGAGCAGGCCCTGCGCGTCGCGCACGGTCCATTGCCTGAGTGCGAGATCGGGTTCGGAAAAGACAAGCGTGATGTTGCCGTTCGCCCGGCCACTATGCGCGCGCGCCTGGATAATCAGTTCACTGTTCTGCTGTTCGACGCCGACAATGTCCGAATCGTCGCGCAAGTCGATATCATCGCCGAGAATGAGGTCGAGCGGCGTCGTCCATAGCGCATAGCGGTCCGTGGTGTGGAGGTTCCTGTTCTCGACAGCGACCCAGCGGCCGTCGCTGACGATAAGCGTGGGATTGGGCGGCGCATATTCGAACCGCATCCTGCCCGGCTTGTCGATGTAGAATCGCCCCTGGTCGAGCTGCCCTTCCGGACCGATCTGTACGAACCGGCCTTCGAGCGTGTGAATGGCATTCATCGCTTCGCTCACCCGCTCGAGTTCGGATCTGGCTGCCGGGCCGAAATCGCCCCGCGAAGGCCCTGGAACAGCAGCTGGCAACAGCAGGGCAGAAACAAGCGCAGCGAAGACGGCAAGAATGCGGCGCACGGGTCTCATTTCGCGTTCACGCCACCGTTCTCTTCGCCGGTTCTGCACCGCGCCGGCGCGATACACCGTCGACAATGACTTCAGAACGCCGTCCAGTTCCCACTCGGGTTTCGGTAGCGTGAGCCGCGACCAGAGTTGCGGATAACGAAATTTCAGTGTCGCCGACCGGATCATCTCCGCCGTTGTTTCCTTACTTCGGCCATTGTCGTCTTCGCATCGCCGAAATGCGAAAAACGCTTCCTGGCTGCCTTGATGATCCGGCAGCGAATATCGTCCTTCTCGGTCATGCTGGCGTCGAAGGCTGTTATTTTCCTTCTTAATATGATGGACATCCCTGAATAATCAACGAAGCATTCAGCTCCTCGCAACCACACAGACGCTCGCGAGATGCCGCACACGGAATCCATGCCAAAAGCCTACGCCCATATCGGGATTCTCGGCGCCGGCGCCTGGGGCGTTGCGCTGGCTCATGTCGCCATCCGGGCGGGGCGTTCTGTCAGCCTGTGGTCACGCCAGCCACTTGCGGTTGAGGCCAGCCTCATGCCGCCGGCCAGTGTCGTTATGACCCGCGATCTTGAAAAGATTGCCGCGGCGGATGCCGTGCTCGTCGTCGTACCAGCGCAGCGGGTGCGCGAGGTGCTGGCCGGCTTCAGGCCGGCAACCGGCACTCCGCTCGTAATTTGTGCCAAGGGCATCGAGCATGCGACCGGCAAGCTGATGACCGAGGTTCTCGCGGAAACAGTGCCGGGCGTCGAACCGGCGATATTGTCGGGCCCGTCCTTCGCGCGGGATGTGATAGCAGGATTGCCGACCGCGGTGACCATTGCCGCGCACGCGCCCATCGCGCGGCGCCTGCAGGACAGTCTCGGTCACGCCGCGTTCCGGCCCTATGCGAGCGAAGATTTGCTGGGGGTGGCGTTGGGCGGGGCGGCGAAGAACGTCTATGCTATTGCCTGCGGCATCGTCATCGGGCTTGGCCTCGGCGAGAGCGCACGCGCGGCGCTGCTTGCGAGGAGCTTCGCCGAACTGTGCCGGCTCGCCCGGGCTGCCGGCGCCCGCAATGACACGCTGCTGGGATTATCGGGATTGGGCGATCTGGTGCTGACCGCAACAAGCTCGATCTCTCGCAATTTCTCCTTCGGGCTTGCGCTCGGCCGCGACCGGCCGCTCCAGGAATTGCGGACGCCAGACGCGCCACTCGCCGAAGGTGTTGAGACCGCGCCAGCCCTGGTCGCGCGCGGAATCCGTCTCGGCATAGACCTGCCGGTCGCGCATGCGGTGATGGATATTCTTGCCGGCGACATAGCGCCGGCCGAAGCGGTGCCGCGGCTCATGGCGCGGCCTTTCAGGATGGAGTGAGAAATGCTGTTTGTAATCACTGCACTGGACAAGCCCGACTCGCTTGGGCTCCGCATGGCCACGCGGCCCGCCCATTTCGACTATGTCAGGGCGACCGGCGCGGTGAGGCTTGGCGGGCCATTCCTCGACGAAAAGGGTGAGATGATCGGCAGCCTGATCATCATCGAAGCGCCGGATATTGCGGCGGCGCGTGCATGGCAGGCCAATGATCCCTATGCGAAGGCAGGACTGTTCGACAAGACCGATCTGCAGGCCTGGAAAGCGACGGCCAACCACTGCAAGGCGGAGCTATGACATGGCGCATTGGCTGTTCAAAACCGAGCCCGAATCCTGGTCGTGGGAGCAGCAGAAGGCGAAAGGTGCCGCGGGCGAACCATGGAGCGGCGTACGCAATCACCAGGCGGCCAACAACATGAAGGCGATGAAGAAGGGCGATCGCGGCTTTTTCTATCACTCGGGCGAGGAGCGCCGCATCGTCGGCATCGTCGAAGTGATCGGCGAATACCGGGCTGATCCTACTGACGAGACAGGCCGCTTCGGCCTGGTGGACGTGAAGGCCGTTGCTGACCTGCCGAAACCTGTCACGCTTCAGGAGGCCAAGCAGGATCCCCATCTCGCCGACATGGCGCTGGTGAAATTTTCCCGCCTGTCCGTTCAGCCCGTCCGCGACGCAGAATGGAAGCACATCTGCAAGCTGGGCGGCGTCAAGCCGTCGAAATGACCGGCTTACCGCTGCCGCTGATAAAGCACCGTGCCGTTCGCCTCCACCACACTGTACAGCGAGACGCAGCGCGGGGACCTCAGGTTGCGACACTGAAGATCGACGACCAGGAGATATTTCGCGACCTTCGTATGCGCGACGCAGATGTAGCGGCCCTGTACTTTCGTGAGCGCGAGCTTCAACGAGGCGAGTTCGCCATATTGAGGCACGATCCCGAAATTCTTCGCGTTATCGAGCGAGAGCGTGCAGATCTGCGCCTCTTCCGCAAGCAGCCGCTGCAGCCGGTTCACAAAATTGGCGTGCTCTTCGCGCGGCAGGACATAGTCCGGATAGATCAGGCCGAACCACAGCCCCGCCGCCAGCGCGATCAGAAATCCGCCAATGATAACGACGCGCATCGCCAGCCATTCGCGCGCCAGTGCCCGCTGCGTATCGGCCGTATCGGCGGAGGTCATGGGCGCATCCGTCATTTCATCGTGGGAATGACGAAATCGGGATGCTCGCGCACGCCGCCCTTGGGCCAGCGCTGGGTCACCGTCTTGATCCGGGTGAAGAAGCGCACGCCTTCAGGTCCATGCTGGTTGATGTCGCCGAAAGCCGAGCGTTTCCAGCCGCCGAATGTGTGATAGGCGAGCGGCACGGGGATCGGAATGTTGATACCCACCATGCCGACGCGCACGCGGCTGGCGAATTCCCGCGCCGCGTCGCCGTCGCGCGTGAAGATGGCGACGCCGTTGCCGTATTGGTGGTTGGACGGCAGTGCGATCGCTGCGTCGAAATCGGGTGCGCGCGCAATCTGCAGCACGGGGCCGAATATCTCGTCCTGATAGGTTTTCATCTCCGGCGTCACGCGGTCGAACAGCGAGCCGCCAAGGAAATAGCCGTTCTCGTAGCCCTGCATTTTGAAGCCGCGGCCGTCGACGACGAGATCCGCGCCTTCCTTTACGCCCATCTCGATGTAGGAAATGACTTTCCGCCGGTGCTCAGCCGTCACCAGCGGACCATAGGCGGCGTCGGGATCGGTGGGCGGCGCGACCTTCAGGCTTTCCACCCGCGGCTTCAGCCGCTCCACCAGGGCGTCGGCAAGCTTGTCGGTGACCGGTACGGCGACGGAGATCGCCATGCAGCGCTCGCCGGCCGAGCCGTAACCCGCGCCGATCAATTCATTGGTGACCTGGTCGAGATCGGCATCCGGCATGATGATGGCGTGGTTCTTGGCGCCGCCCATCGCCTGGATGCGCTTTCCGCGCGCGGTGCCATGCGAATAGACATATTCGGCGACGGCCGACGAACCGACGAAGCTCACCGCCTGGATATCGGGATCTTCGAGGATTGCGTCGACAGCTTCCTTGTCGCCAATCACCACGTTGAGCACGCCTGCCGGCGCGCCGGCTTCCATGAACAATTCGGCGAGGCGCAGGGGAACGCTCGGATCCTTCTCGCTCGGCTTGCAGATGAAAGTGTTGCCGCAGGCGATGGCGACGCCGAACATCCACATCGGAATCATGGCGGGGAAATTGAATGGCGTGATCCCGGCGACCACGCCCAGCGGCTGCCGCATCGAATAGATGTCGATGCCGGGTCCGGCGCCTTCGGTGTATTCGCCCTTGAGCAGGTGGGGAATTCCGCAGGCGAATTCGATCACTTCGAGCCCGCGCTGAACATCGCCTCTGGAATCGGCGATGACCTTGCCATGCTCGCTCGACAGCAGATGGGCGAGCTCCTCCATGTTCTTTTCGACGAGTGCCTTGAAGTTGAACATCACGCGGGCGCGGCGCTGCGGATTGACGCGGGACCATTCGGGAAAGGCCGCCATGGCCGCCTCGACGGCCTTTCGCATCTCGCTACGGCTCGCGAACGGCGCTTTCGCCTGTATCTCCCCCGTCGCCGGATTGAAGACATTGCCGAAGCGGCCGGATTCGCCTTTGACGTGCCGACCGCCGATGAAGTGCGTGAGCTCTTTCATGAATGTGCCTTTACAAGGAAGCGCCGCGGGGGGCGGCGGCTAGATAGCACGCATACATAGCGCGGCAAGCCGGAGTCGCAACAAAAAGGGCTGCCGGAGTGCCGCCCGAAACGCCCGTCGCGAAAAGCAGGTCCACACCGGCCGGGTCGGATGCCGGTTCGCTGGCGACAGCCAGTAGCCAGTGTGCAGGTTTAATCAGCCCACAGAGCGGTCCAGGGATGAAACAGGCGAACTCCCGCTCTTTTCAGGATACGCCCCAGGGCCAGCACCGCGGACGGTAAATATATTTTGTGCAAATTCTTCGTCGGCATTAGCACCCCGGTAACCCTTTCGGCCGGACAAGATTCCACCGGCACGAGACGTCCGTCTGGCCGCGAGGCCCGAATCGGGCAAACATGAAAAAGGTTGCCGGGCAGCGACAAGAGTCGGTGCGGCCCGGAGGCTGGAATCGATGGAGACCGGCAGCTGCCCATGACCGCCGTCCGCCTGGTTTCGTACAGTGACAGCTACGGGCTTCCGGGCGGGGCGTGGCGCTGGGTGGCGCTCGGCCTTTTCCTGGTTTCGGTGGCGGTTGCCGGGTTGGTGATTGCAATGCCGGCACAAGCCGGATGGCTCGGTGTGGGGTTGATGGCCGGACTGGGCGCGATGGCGGCGCTGGTCTTTTACGCAGTCTGGCCGCGCGCGAGCGTCGGCGCCGTCAAAGCGCGGCACATTGCCGAAGCTGCCACGCGCGCCAATGTCGCCTGGGCGGTGACGAATTCCGATGGTGCGGTGATCCATTGCAACGAGGCCTACAGGCAGATCGCCGGGGCGCGCGAGCGGGAGGCACCGCCGCCGCCGCAAATTGCCTTCGGTGCGGAGAGCGCCGCAGCCATGCTCTACCGGTTGAACCGCAAGGCGAGCTCCCGCCAGGCGCATGAGGAGACAATCGAACTCGCGGAAGGGTTCGAAATCCTGGGCGCCGTCAGGCCTCTGTCGGAAAGCCGCACCGGCTGGTGGTTCACACCCCGCATTGCTTCGCCGAAAACCGCTTCGCCCGCCGAAGCCCCCCGCGACAAAATACCGGTCACGCTCGCGAGCCACACCGCGCTGTTTCAGGAGGCACCGATCGGCATTGCCATCGCCGAGCGCGATGGCACGATTCGCGAGGCGAACCGGCCGCTCCGGGAATTTTTCGCGGCCGCGGGCGAGATCAAAGACCGGCCGCTGCGCGATCTCGCTCCGGCTTCGGAAGCGGCTGCAATCGACAAGGCGCTTGCGCGTGCCGAGACGGAAAACGGCGCAGTGCTCACTCTGCGCATGTCCGGCGAGCGGCTTGCCGAAATTCATCTTCGCCCGCTGACCCGAAACGGCGGTCTCGCCCTTTATATGATCGATGTTTCCGAGCAGAAGGCGCTCGAAACCAAATTCGCCCAGTCGCAGAAGATGCAGGCGGTCGGCCAGCTTGCAGGCGGCGTGGCGCATGATTTCAACAATCTTCTCACTGTCATCATCGGCAATTGCGAATTCCTGCTGATGCGGCACGCGGCGGGCGATCCTTCCTTCCGCGAAATCAACGAAGTGCACCAGAACGCGCTGCGGGCCGCGACGCTGGTGGGACAATTGCTTGCCTTCTCCCGCAAACAGACCCTGCAGCCGCGCGTGCTCATGTTGCGCGAAGCGATCGGCGAACTCGCACAGCTCCTGCGCCGTCTGCTGCGCGAAGGCATCGAACTGAAGCTCGATCACGGCGCGGATCTGTGGCCTGTCCATGCCGATGAAACACAGATTTCGAACGCGCTTATCAATCTCGTGGTCAACGCCCGCGATGCCATGCCGAAAGGCGGTGCCGTGACCATCGCGACACATAATGAAGTGGTGGAGCGCGCCACGCCGCTTGCCTCCGGCATCATGCCGCCGGGCGAATATGTCCGCATCGAAGTGCGCGACACCGGCATCGGCATTCCAAAAGAGAATGTGGAAAAAATCTTCGATCCGTTCTTCACCACCAAGCCCATGGGCCAGGGAACGGGCCTTGGGCTCGCTACGGTCTACGGCATCATCCGCCAGACGGGCGGGTTCATCAGCGTCGACAGCGAAGTCGGCCGCGGCACGGTGTTTCGCATACATCTGCCGCGCTATCACGGCGAACCCGCTCCGGCGCCCGCAGAACGTCCTCCGCCGCGCGATATCACCGGGCAGGATACGATCCTGCTCGTGGAGGACGAGGAAGCCGTGCGCAGCTTCGCCGCGCGGGCGCTCAAATTGCGCGGCTATCAGGTGCTCGAGGCTTCGGGCGGGGAAGAAGCGCTTGAGATCGTGCGCCGTCATGCGGGTGCAATCCATCTGCTCATCACCGATGTGGTGATGCCGAACATGGACGGACCCACGCTCGTGCGCGCAGTCCGGCGGCTCCGGCCCGACATGGCAGTGATCTTCATGTCGGGCTATGCGGAAGAAGCGTTCCGCCGCAACGACGAGAACGCCTCCGAACTGCATTTTCTCGCCAAACCCTTCGGCCTCAAACAGCTCGCCGCGAAGGTGAAGGACGTTCTTTCGGGCGCCCCGGCGGCAAAATCCGTCAATGAAACAACAGCATCCTGATTGTCATCTGCAAATGACCTGGACAACCGCTTCGCGCGCTTCGGCGGGCTCGGCATGAGGAGGATCTAACTTCCACGAAGGCCGGTGCAAATATGAACGTCCTCATGCCGAGCCTGTCGAAGGACGCGCTGCGCCAGTGCAGGTAAGGGGTCATCGGCCTTCGCGGAAATGACACATTTGTTTGCACTGTGTCAGTAGCATTTGGGAGCTGTTATCATGCGAAATGCCGTTTCCGCCCTTCTCGCCGGCGCTATTCTCTTTGGTTTCGCGGTCATTGCCGCGGCCCAGACCACCGACTCGTCCGATGTTCTCATTCAGACTTCGCTCGGCGATATTACTGTCGAACTCGACCACGCCCATGCGCCCCGGACGGTCGACAATTTCCTGCGCTATGCAAGCGAAGGCCATTACGACGGCACGCTCGTCTATCGCGTGGTACCGGGATTCGTGATCCAGGCAGGAAGCTATGATGCGGCGACCGGGAATATGCGTCCAACGCATGATCCCATTCCGCTTGAGGCGGGCAACGGCCTCACCAATATGCGCGGCACCATCGCCATGGCGCGCGAAAACGATCCCGGCAGCGCGACGGCCGAGTTCTTCATCAATCTTGCCGACAATCCGCGTCTCGACCGGATGCCTGACGACGCCGACGGCACCACCGGTTACGCCGTATTCGGCCATGTGGTGGCCGGAATGGAGGTGGTGGACAAGATCGCGTCGGTTCCACTCGGCTCGGGCGGCCCGATGCCCGGCGCGTTTCCTGCCGATCCGGTAAAGATCATCAGGATCAGCGCCATTCCCGCGCCACGCGATGCTGCGACACCGGCGCCGGGAACACCCGCCGCGCCCGCTACGAATCCGCCGCCGGGCCAGTCCACGCCTCCGCAATCGAACGAATGAGCTGGCACCGCCGCGGCTTCCTTGCCTGTGGTGCGGCTCTGCTTGCTGCGCCGCTCGCAGCACGGGCGGCACGCAACGCCGAGCTGCAACTCATGGCGCTCGAAAGAAGCTTGCGCGGGCGGATCGGCGTCGCGGCCCTCGATACGGGTTCGGGCGCGAAGATTTCCTGGCGCGGCGAGGAGCGCTTTGCGATGTGCTCCACCTTCAAATGGCTGCTTGCGGCGGCGGTTCTTTCGCACTGCGAACAGGGCATTCTCGCGCTGGATCGCCGCCTCTCCTTCGCTGCGGACGATCTCCGCCTTCCGCATTCCCCCGTCACGACGGCCCATTTGCGCGAAGGCGGAATGCGTGTCGCGGCGTTGTGCGAGGCGGCGGTCGAAGTGAGCGACAATCTCGCCGCCAATACTTTGCTGCGCACGACCGGCGGCCCGCCGGCGCTGACCGCCTGGCTGCGCGGCATCGGCGATTCCATGACCCGGCTTGACCGTTTCGAGCTTGCCCTGAATGAGAATCTTCCCGGCGACCCACGCGATACGACGACGCCCAACGCGATGATCGCCACCATGCGCCGCGTGCTTCTGGGCAACGTGTTGGCGCCACCTTCCCGCAATCTGTTGATCGGCTGGATGCGCAATGCCCGCACGGGCCTTGATCGCCTGCGCGCCGGCCTGCCGTCCGCCTGGACCGTCGGCGACAAGACCGGCACCGGAAACGGCTCCGGCCCGACGAGCGCCCTGAACGACCTCGCGATCGCCTGGCCGCCGAAACGCCCTGCCATCGTCATCGCCGCTTTTGTGTCCGGGTCTTCCGCGCCGCCAGCCGGGCAAACCGCCGCTCACGCCCGGATTGGCCGGATCGTAGCGACCGCGTTCGGCTGACCTGCCCGGGGCCGATGCGCCCTTATCCGAAGAACCAGGCGAGCCAGGCCGTGGCGCTCGCCAGCACAATCGCGAGGAAAAAGGTCAGGGGCATGGTCCGGGGGTCCGCGCTCGCAGGCTGCGCCTGGCACCGCCGCGAGAATTCAGGGCTGAGAACAAAGTTGAACCGTCTCATTTCTGGCACTGCCCGGAAGCATCGTCCCGGGCTGAGCAGGAATCAGGCCAGCCAAATCAACCTTACGGTAACCATTTTCGGTTTCACCCCTTGGAGGGTAAGTGTCTCAGTTTGAAAATTCAGCCTGAATCGCCGCCGATCCCCTCGCGGAGAGCGGTCCGTATTGCGCCCAGCCAGACGCTGCCGACGTTATCAGATGGGTGTGGCAAAAGATTTTCTGGCCGCTCAGCGGAGCGGGCGCTCTCGCTCGCTAGCTTGCGAAGCGTTCGCGTAGCTAATTCAGCAAGTTTTGTCAATACCTTAGAAAGAGTCCACGATTACAATGACTTAGCGTGGCCACCATTGACGATCAATGTCGGCGCGCGCACATGATTCTGGTGCGGGGCCTGAGAAAGGTGAGCGGCGATGACTAAAGAAGAGCGCACCGAAGCAGTTCGACGGCAGATCGCAGAATACACTGCCGCCGCAAACGAGACGCGTCAAAAAGCAAGAGAAGCTCTTATCCGTGAGGGAATTTATACCCCGGACGGCAACCTTGCCCCGCGTTATCGGGGTGAGGGCAATAACCAAAATGCCGCATAATTGAGCCGCCTTCATACTTCGTTTGTTCTTGGCTATCACGGTTGCGACGAGTCTATCGGACGCAAAGCCATCAACGGCGAAACACAGATTCAGCATAGCACCGAAGAATACGACTGGCTCGGCACGGGCGCATATTTTTGGGAAAATGATCCGCGTCGTGCCATGGAATGGGCGCAGGAGAAAATGAGGCGAGGGGTCTTCAAAAGTCCGTTCGTCGTGGGGGCAGTAATAAATCTCGAAAATTGCCTCGATTTAACGGTTCGGGAGGACTTGGAAACCGTTCGGTTGGCCGCCGAGTCTTTTAGGACGCTTCAGGAAAATTCCGGCCTTCCTATGCCAGAAAATAAGAGTGCGCCCAAAGACGACCGTGATGATAATGTTCTTCGATATCTGGATTGCGCTGTTATCAATCACCTTCACGCGATGATTGGTGAAGGGCTCAAGCTGGAACCTTACGACACTGTTCGCGCCTTACTCCCGGAGGGAGGCAAACTTTACGACGGTGCCGGCTTCTCTGATCGTACCCATTGTCAAATAGCGGTTCGCAATATGAAGTGCATTAAAGGCCTATTTATTCCGCTGTAGCGGTGCTATGCTTAGCGCCAAGCATGGCAGGAGTCGAGTGTGGTGGCCGACTGGATCGAGGTTTGGCGCAAAGGCGTCACAAGCCCTTACGTACCAACGCGGGTTAGGGACGGTGTACCTGACATCGCCACTGGGCATCCGGACCGCAGCTCCAGCAAGAACCGTGGCGGGATCACTCTTACAGGCCAGATACCCTCTAAAGGCGGTGGGACGACCAAAGTTTACATTTGGGTTCCGCCTTCCGCCTACGGCCATCTTGCGGCGCTGATGCTCAAGGGTGCTCCGGAAGCAGCAGAAAAGGCGTTCTTGAAATACATGTCGGCGCGGAGATCAGGCGATGCCTAAAGGCCCCCAAAGTCAGAAACGACCAGCAGACTCCAACGCCCGCGCCATCATGGTCGCAAGGATCGCTGTCGGAGAAATTAAGGAAACTCCGGAGGCGGTAAAGAGCGCAGCGGCGGAACTCGGAAGCCGGGGCGGTAAGGCGCGAGCAAAGGTTCTGTCGAAAGGGAAGCGCGCGGAGATCGCCAAAAAGGCTGCACAGAGTCGATGGAAAAAAAGTTAGGCATAATCGCTTATCCGCATGGGCGACCGGCGCTTCACGCGGTTGACCAACGCTTTCAGCAAGAAAGTCGAGGCTCACGCCGACTCGCTGGCGATCTACTTCTTCCACTACAATTTTTGCCGCAACCACAAGACGCTCGGGAAGACGCCAGCGCAGGCTGCGGGCGTCACCGACGAACGCCTGAGCATGGAAGACCTTGTAAAGCTGATGGACGCTCGCGCCGCGAAACCGAACCGTCCGGCGACCTACAAGAAGGCCGAAACATTGACCGTCAATGGTGGCCATGGTGACCAAAATTCAAACTGAGATACTACCCCCTGGAGATGAGAACGTCAACAGAACGAAGCGTATGAAAAAAGCGCATTTTCAATGACTTAAATTCATCTTGCCAGACAGAACAAAACGTGTACAATAACTGCTTCTCGACCCCCTTGGGATTTGGGGGGCGCTGTGGAATAAGG
>Ga0335074_10004344_pt1 | contig 19514 bp, 21 predicted proteins | sample Lox_Sample_23_FD_206715 | JGI IMG/M metagenome (GOLD analysis project Ga0335074, IMG submission 206715) | Soil microbial communities from Loxahatchee National Wildlife Refuge, Florida, United States - Lox_Sample_2.3 | ecosystem: Environmental > Terrestrial > Soil > Wetlands | place: USA... | reverse complement strand
GCGGGCTGCTCGCGGAAATTCCTGCGCGCGGTCTAAAGCGCGAGGTAGCCAGGTCAGCGCCTGCCGATTCAATTTCCTCTGGGTCAGTCGCCAAAGTGCCCCCAGGCCCGCGCGTCGCTGCCTTGCTGCTGGCAGCCGGCAAATCCAGCCGCATGGGTATTAATAAGATGCTGGTTGAGGTGGACGGGCGACCGATGGTTGTACGCACTGCGCAACGCCTGCTCGCCTCGCCAGCACGGCCGATCGTCGCCGTCCTCGGCAATCAGGCCGACAAGGTCGATGCGGCGCTTGGCAAGCTGCCGGTCGAGCGGGTGGCGAACCCCGATTTCGCCGACGGTTTGTCGACCTCGCTCAAGCGCGGTCTGGCCGCGCTCCCGGTGGATGTCGACGCCGTCGTCGTCTGCCTCGGCGACATGCCGCTGGTCGCCGGCCGCGACATCGAACGGTTGATCGCCGCCTTCAACCCGCTCGAAGGGCGCGCTATCGTCGTGCCCACGCGGCGCGGCCAGCGCGGTAACCCGATCCTTTGGTCGCGCCAGTTCTTCGCTGAGATGCAGGCATTGAAGGGCGATCAGGGTGCCCGCCAGCTGATCGAGGAGCACGCCGATTTGGTCGCCGAGATCGAGATGGACAGCGACGCGGTACTTATCGATATTGATACCCCCGAAGCGCTCGCCCAGTTGCGCGAGCGGGTCAAGCCCAGCACCGCTTAGCGTTTCGCGCTGGCGATCATGTAGGCGGCGAAGTCCGCAGGTTTTAACTTTACGAGCTTCAACTCACTTTCTCCGGCAAGCGCGCGGGAGACGACGATGTGGTTCTCGACCTTGACTTCATTGAGGCGAAAGATTCCGCGCGCACCTTTGAGCTTTGGGTAAAGGTTTGGATCGATCATCCGCTCCTTGCCGGCGAGCCGGTCGATTGCCTCGTGCTCATCCAACCCCTCGACTGGTTCCGATTTGACGATAGACCAGTCGGTCTCGCCGGCCCAGCCCGCTGCCGCAACCTGTTTCGGGTCATCGTCGGTCACGCCGAGCTTGTAGACGTGCTTGCCGAGCCCAACATCGGACGCCCATTTTCCGGCCTTGACGCTGCGCGCAACGTAAATGCTCAGCATCCCTACCCCCAATAACGGCCGCTGCCGCCGATCGCGACATTGACCAGGCCGAGGATCAGATTGACCAGCACCAGGGTGCGGATTTGGTTGAGCTGGGCCGCCGCGGCGGCATTGTCCCCCGCCGTGATCGCCGCCCGAAAGCGCTTCCACGGCGCGAAATACAAATGCAGGAAAATCAGGATCATGACGATGCCAATCGCCATCATCGCTTGAACATGCGGGCCGGCCGCGTAGCCGCCGAGAAAGAGCGTGAAGCCGCTGATCAAGAGCAGGATAACTGCCGCGAAGACCCACGGGAAAAAGCCTGAGAACACGCGGTGCCAGAGCGCCAAACGCGCCGGCGCGTCGAGCGGCCCCGCCGCCGGGCGCAGCACAACATAGGCGAAGAACATCCCGCCCACCCAGATGACCGCGCTGAGCGTATGCAGGATCGCCGCTATCGACGGGACAATGACGTCATCCATCGCCGGCGCTCAGCAACCGTAACCGGGCGACTTCCGGGCGAGGCCGCCGTAAAGATCGAGCATCCGGCCGCGCCACGCGAAGACCGGATCGTCGGCCGTCACCAGCTCGAAGTCGCTGATCGCCCGCGCCCATTGAAAGGCGCCGAAGACGATGTAGTCGGCATAGGCGGGCGCATCGCCGCAGACAAAGGCCTGGCGTTCGACGGTGCGACGCAGCGGGTCGAGGCTGGCGCGAAAAGCGGGCAGCCGCGACTCGCGGTCCTTCACCATATCTTCAAGCGTCGCACCGCCAAACCGTGCCTCGCGCGACTGGCGGAAATATTGCTGATCCTTCGGGCCGATATGCTTGTGGATATCGAGCAGCACGAGGCGAAAGAGCCCCGCCTGCAGCACGGTCTCAGTCCAGTTTTGCACGAATTTCGACAGGCCGCGCGCCGCCGCGCCGGGAAAGAGGCTCGGCCGATCGGCGTATCTTTCTTCCAGATGGTCCGCGATCGTCGAGGAATCGTGGATGACCTCGTCGCCATCGATGATGACCGGCACCCGGCCGTCATTGGGCGCCGGGAGCTTGTCCTTTTCCGTGAAGCGCCACGGCACGGTCTCGACCTCGAGGCCTTTGTGCGCCAGCGCCATCTTCGTGCGCCAACAGAACGGGCTGAACCGGCGATCCGCCTCGATCCCGGCCAGATCATACATCGTGATGGCCACGCCTACCTCCGTGCCGCTGATGCCGTGGCGCCACTATGGCGCGTCACGGCACCTGGCGGAAGGCGGCTCGATGTCCCGTCGCCTTGCCCTTCGGCGCGCTCATGCTATAAGGCGCGCACAAGCTGCGGAGGCGCGCTTGGCGATCGTCTACATTCTGAATGGGCCGAACTTGAACCTGCTCGGCGTGCGCGAGCCGGCGACCTATGGCTATGACACGCTCGCCGATGTCGAGCAGCGCTGTCTGGCGCGCGCCGAGGCCCTCGACCTGCAGATCGATTTCCGCCAGACCAACCACGAAGGCCAGATCGTCGACTGGATCCAGGAGGCGCGCGAGTCAGCCGACGGCATCATCCTTAATGCCGGGGCGCTGACCCATACATCGGTCGCGGTGCACGACGCGTTGAAGGCCGCCGATTTGCCAGTCATCGAGGTGCATCTGTCGAACATTTTCAGGCGCGAGAGTTTTCGCCACCTTTCTTATGTAAGCCTGGCGGCGAACGGCGGAATTTTCGGTCTCGGGCCGCAAGGCTACGAACTGGCGCTTGAAGCCATCGCCGCCTTAATCGAGGACAAATCAGGCGAGGCCCCTCGGTGAGATTCCGTGGCCGCCATCCCGCGCTGGCGCCCGATCCCGATCTGATCCGCTCGCTGGCCAAGCTGCTCGAGGAGACCGGATTGACGGAGATCGAGTGTGCAGCCGGCGATCAGCACATTCGGGTCTCCAAGCAGGCGAGCACGCGCACGGTTACCGTGGGCACGTCGCCCGCGGTAGAAAAGCCCGTGCCGGCGCCACCGTCTCCAGCCGGGACGAACGGCGCCGGACACCCCGGCGCCAACGGCCACGACCATCCCGGCACCTTGAAGGCGCCGCTGGTCGGCATCGCCTATTTAGCCGCTGAGCCGGGCGCGACGCCCTACGTCAAGATTGGCGACACGGTGGCTGAAGGCCAGACCTTGATGATCATCGAGGCGATGAAGGTGATGAACCAGATTCGCGCGCCGCACGCCGGGCGTATATCGCGGGTCTATGTCAGCGACGCAGAGCCGGTCGAGTACGGAACGGCGCTGATGCTGATCGAATAGCGCGCACAGGCGCCTTCTTATCCGCATGTTCGAGAAAGTCCTCATCGCCAATCGCGGCGAGATCGCCTTGCGCATCCATCGTGCCTGCCGCGACATGGGCATCAAGACCGTCGCGGTGCATTCCACCGCCGATGCCAACGCGATGAACGTGCGGCTCGCCGACGAGAGCGTCTGCATCGGCCCGCCGCCGGCGCGCGGCAGCTACCTCAACATCCCGTCGATCCTCTCGGCGGCGGCGATCACCGGCGCCGACGCGATCCATCCCGGCATCGGCTTCCTATCGGAAAACGCGCACTTCGCCGAGGTCGTGCTGGAGCATGGCTTCACCTTTATCGGCCCCAAGCCCGACCACATCCGCATTATGGGCGACAAGGTCCAGGCCAAAGCCGCAGCAAAAGCGCTCGGCATCCCGACCGTGCCCGGCTCCGAAGGCGCTCTGCGCGATGTAAATGAAGCAGTCGATGCGGCACGCGCGATAGGCTATCCAATACTGTTGAAGGCGGTATCGGGCGGCGGAGGACGCGGCATGAAGCTCGCGCATAACGACGCCGACCTCAAAACGTTGCTGCCGCTCGCCCAAGCCGAGGCGCAGGCGGCATTCGGCGATTCGTCTGTCTATCTGGAGCGGTTTCTCGACCGGCCGCGCCACATCGAAATCCAGTTGCTGGGCGATGGGTGCGGCGGGGTCGTCCATCTCGGCGAGCGCGACTGTTCGCTACAGCGCCACCACCAGAAAATCCTCGAGGAGACCCCCTCGCCCGGGCTCGATGCTGCGGCGCGCGAGCAGATCACCGGCATCGCGGTCAATGCGCTCGAAAAATTCGGCTATCAGAGCGCCGGGACGCTCGAATTCCTGTACGAGAATGGCGAATTCTTTTTCATCGAGATGAACACGCGGCTGCAGGTCGAGCACCCGATCAGCGAGATGGTCACCGGCATCGACCTAGTGCGCGAGCAGCTGCGCATCGCCGCCGGCGCGGCGCTAGGCTACCGGCAGAGCGATATCCAGCTGCGCGGCCACGCCATCGAATGCCGCATCAACGCCGAAAGCCCTGAGGATTTCCGCCCCTCGCCCGGCCGGGTCAGCGACTATCACGCGCCTGGCGGACCCGGCATCCGCGTCGACAGCGCGCTCTATCAGGGCTACGAGGTGCCACCTTATTACGACAGCCTCATCTCCAAGCTGATCGTCTACGGCGGCGACCGCGACGAGTGCCTGAGGCGGCTGCGCCGAGCAACGGAGGAATATGTCATCGGTGGCATCGAGACGACGATCCCCTTGCACCAACGCCTGCTGGACAATGGCGATTTCCAGAAGGGCGCTTACGATATCGGCTGGCTCGAACGCTTCCTCGGCTACGGCGGGTGACCGATGCGCTCGCTGTTTTGCGTATCGCCGGCGCTGCTGCTCAACGCTTATCGCGCCGGCATCTTCCCCATGGCCGAGTCGGCGGACGACCCCGGGTTCTTTTGGATCGATCCCGAACGCCGCGGCATCCTGCCGCTCGATGCATTCCACGTACCGCGGCGGCTACGCCGCGTCGTGCTCCAGGACCGTTTCGAGGTCCGCGTCGATAGCGACTTCGCCGGAACGCTCGCTTCCTGCGCCGAGGCAACCGAAGACCGCCCCAGCACGTGGATCAATGCGGAGATCGTCCGGCTCTACAAAGAGCTCCACGAGCGGGACAACGCACACAGCGTCGAATGTTGGCAGGGCGGTGCAATGGTCGGCGGCCTCTATGGCGTATCGATCGGCGGCGCGTTCTTTGGTGAGAGCATGTTCAGCCGCGTTGCCGACGCCAGCAAGGTCGCGCTGGTGCATCTCGTGGTGCTGATGCGTGTTGCCGGCTACCGGCTGCTCGATCTGCAATTCGTGACGCCGCATCTCGCGCAATTCGGCGCGATCGAGGTGCCGCGCGCACAGTACCGTCGCCTGCTCACCGAGGCGCTGCGCTATCGCTGCGTCTTTCCGCGCGGGCTCGGCACCGGAAGCGGCGCCGCGGGTGTGGGCGCCAGCGCGTTGGCTGCCTTGCAGGCAAGAAGAGTCACGTCATAGACCGGGTGTTCGAGCTCGGAAAGCGCCGGGCTCGAGGAAAACATCCATCCGCTGAACAACCGTTTGGTGTCCTCGCCCGGCGGCGTCTCATATATCTGCAGGAAAGCCGCGTTTTCCGGCGAATCCTCGGGCGGGCTCTGCTCGCAGTCGCGTACTTCGATGGACAGCGTGCCAAAATGCACGGTGCTGCCAACCGGCGCTTCGATCTTCGACGTTCGCGCGGAAATCTTGTCGAGCCCCTGCAGGATCGCGATCGGTTCGGGGATCATCGCCGCCGAAGCGGCGCTGGCCGCTACGGCAATCCCGCCGGCCGCCAACGCGAACGGTAGCCTCATTTACGGTAGGGATTGATGAGACCCGCAACGATGCCGGTCAAAACCTCGCGCAACTGGGCCTCGTCACACCCCATCAGCACGCCGTCCTCGAGCGCGTCCTGCGCCAGCTCACGCAACTCGGCGAGGTTCTCGTTCAGCACCTTGATCTTTTCGACGCAGGATACCGGCTCGCCCTCGGGCGTGTGCCAGACCGGAAATTCGTCGGAATCCTTCGCCATCTGCGGCCCCACCCTATTTCTGCGGTGCTGGCGTACCGCCTCCAGATAAGGAGCCGGAGGCCGCACCGGAAGTGCCGCCAGCGGCGCTGGAATCACCCTCGCCCGGCTTCTTGCCGCCCGGCGGCGAGAACATCATTTGGCCGATCAGATGTTCGAGGCTGATGGAAGATTGCGTGTACTTGATCTGCCCGCCCGGCGGGATGTCCTTGTCGGACCCGCCCGGCACCAGCGACATGTACTTGTCGCCGAGGAGGCTCGACGAGACGATCTCGGCGACCGAATCGTCGGGCAATTTCACCTCAGGCTCGACGCTCATCTTGACCGTCGCGAGAAAGGTCTTCGGATCGAGCGTGGTCGACAGCACCGAGCCCACTTTGATCCCGCTTATTCTGACATCGCTGCCATCGCGGATACCGTCAATGTGCTCGAAATTGGCGCTTAATTGATAGCCTTTCACCGAGCGCAGCTGGCTCGTGTTGTACGCGAAGAACAGGAACAGCGCAGCGACGACCAGCACGACCGCGCCCATCACGGTCTCAATCACATTGCCTTTCATTTCGTGGCTCCGCGCATCATTGGGCGGCTCGGCGCCGTCATTCGGGCGTCCATGGCTCGTAATCGCCCGTGGCCCGGGCGCGATGCCCGCCGCGCAGCACCGAGCCTGGCGGGTGGTAGGCCTGCGGGGTTCCGGTCATATTGGGCTCGTGCGGCTTCTCCCAGGCGTAATGCGGCCAAGCGCCAGGGACCTCGTCGACAGTGTGATGCAGCCAAGCGTGCCACTCCGGCGGCACTTTCGAGCCTTCAGGCTCACCTCTATAGATAACCCAACGACGCTCACGGCTGAAACGGCCGCCGCCGCGCCCCGAGGGGTTATCGCGCTTGAGACGGTAATATTGGTTGCCATAGGCGTCGGAGCCCATCAGCTCGCCGCGCAACCAAGTCAAGAGTCGCGTCCCGAGGGTCGTCATCGTCTCTATCTCGTTGAGCGGGCGAAATATGGCGTCCCCATCGCTTTGGGTAAAGAGCTGCCGATGCCGCCCCTTCGCCAGCGCAGGAGTTGAGCCGGTGGAACGCGAGTCGCCCTGCCCGTCAAGCTCTTTTCTATATATTGTGGTATCAGTCCATTCATACGATATATGTTGATCGACCGCAGGCCGAGGCACATAATCGAGTGGTTGAGTTGAACAGGGATACCGGATCTAGCGGGCACGCTGGCCGGAAAATCCCCAACAAACCGGGGGATGTTATGCATATCGCGCGTCGCTTTACCACAGCCGGCCGAGACCCATACGAAAGCATCGCTTTTCGTATCGCGACGAGCGAGATTCGTAACCCCGACGGATCAGTCGTGTTCGCCGCCGAAGGGGTTGAGGTTCCTGCAGAATGGAGCCAAGTGGCGTGCGATATCCTCGCGCAGAAATACCTGCGTAAGGCCGGTGTGCCGACCATTCTCTCCCCGGTCGAGGACGAGGGCGTCCCGTCCTGGCTGTGGCGGCGTACGGCCGACTCGAACAAGCTCGCTTTGGTTCCCAAGGACGAGCGCACCACCGGCGAAACCAGCGCCAAGCAATGCTTTGACCGGCTCGCCGGCACGTGGACCTATTGGGGCTGGAGAGGCGGCTATTTTGACGCCGAAGAAGACGCCCGCGCCTATTTCGACGAGCTGCGCTACATGCTGGCGAGCCAAATGGGCGCGCCCAACTCGCCGCAATGGTTCAACACGGGGCTATATTGGGCCTATGGCATCGACGGGCCGGCGCAGGGGCATTTCTACGCCGACTGGAAAACCGGCAAGGTAAAGGCATCGGAAAGCGCCTACGAGCACCCGCAGCCGCACGCCTGCTTTATCCAGTCGGTCGCCGACGATCTCGTCAACGAAGGCGGGATCATGGACCTCTGGGTGCGCGAGGCGCGGTTGTTCAAATACGGCTCGGGCACCGGCTCCAATTTTTCGCGGTTGCGCGGTGACGGTGAGCGACTGTCGGGCGGTGGCCGTTCGTCGGGACTGATGAGCTTCCTCAAGATCGGTGACCGCGCCGCCGGGGCGATCAAGTCGGGCGGCACCACCCGGCGCGCCGCGAAAATGGTGATCGTCGACACCGATCACCCCGACATCGAGGACTTCATCGACTGGAAGGTCATCGAGGAGCAGAAGGTCGCCGCGCTTGTCGCCGGCTCGAAGCTCTGCGCCAGGCACCTCAATCTGATCATGGCGGCTTGCCGCGAGCCCGGCGTCGAAGACCCCTTCGATCCCAAGCGGAACCCGGCGCTGAAGCGGGAGATCCGCGCGGCGCGTGCGGTGATGATCCCGGAAAACTACGTGCAGCGGGCGATGCAGTTCGCGCGCCAGGGCTTTGAATCGATCGACTTCCGCACCTACGACACGGACTGGGATTCCGAATCCTACCTGACGGTCGCGGGTCAGAACTCCAACAACACGGTCCGTATCACCAACGATTTCCTCGAGGCGGTCGAGAACAGCGCCGACTGGAACCTCATCCGTCGCACCGACGGCAAGGTGGCGAAAACTGTTCCCGCCCGCGCATTGTGGGATCGCATCGCCTATGCTGCCTGGGCCTCCGCCGACCCCGGCGTGCAGTTCGACACGACGATCAACGATTGGCACACCTGCCCCGAAAGCGGCCGTATCAACGCATCGAACCCGTGTTCGGAGTACATGTTCCTCGACGACACGGCATGCAATCTCGCCTCGCTGAATCTGATGACCTATCGCGGCGAGGACGGATTCAATGTCGCTGACTTTCGTCATGCGACGCGGTTGTGGACGATCGTCCTCGAGATCAGCGTGATGATGGCGCAATTCCCATCGCGTGAGATTGCCCGCCTTTCTTACGCTTATCGCACGCTGGGCCTCGGCTACGCCAATCTGGGCGGCCTGTTGATGTCGATGGGCCTGCCTTACGATAGCGACGAGGGCCGCGCGATCGCCGCCGCGATCACCGCGCTGCTCACCGGTACAACCTACGCGACCTCGGCAGAAATGGCGGCGCAGCTTGGCCCGTTCCCGCATTATGCCAAGAACCGCGACGCCATGCTGCGCGTCATTCGCAATCATCGCCGCGCCGCGCATGGCGACAAGGCGGGCTATGAAAGCCTCGCGGTCAATCCGGTACCGCTCGATGCGGCGAGTTGTCCCGACAAACCGCTGGTCGAGGCGGCCACCGCCTCCTGGGACGCAGCACTGGCCTTGGGCGAGAAGCATGGTTTTCGCAACGCGCAGACCACGGTTCTCGCGCCGACCGGCACGATCGGCCTGGTGATGGACTGCGACACGACCGGCATTGAGCCCGATTTCGCGCTCGTCAAATTCAAGAAGCTCGCCGGCGGCGGGTATTTCAAGATCATCAACCGCATGGTGCCGCACGCGCTGCGCACTCTCGGCTATGACGAGCACGCGATCGAACATATCGAACGCTATGCGCTGGGCCACGGTACGTTGAAGGGCGCGCCGGCAATCAACCACCAAACGCTGGCGCAGCGGGGTTTTGACGAGGCTTCGCTCACCGCGGTCGAAGGCGCGCTCGCCTCGGCGTTCGACATCAAGTTCGCATTCAACAAGTGGACACTCGGCGAGGCGTTCTGCACCGAGACGCTCGGCATCGCACCCGAGATGCTCAACGATCCAAGTTTCGATCTGCTCGTCGCGCTTGGCTTCAATCGATCCGATATCGATATCGCAAACACATATTGTTGTGGTGCAATGACTTTGGAGGGCGCACCTCATCTGAAGGTTGAGCATCTACCAGTGTTTGATTGCGCCAATCCGTGCGGGCGGCTGGGCAAACGCTGCCTGTCAGTCAACAGCCACATTGAAATGATGGCCGCGGCGCAGCCCTTCATCACCGGCGCGATCTCAAAGACCATCAATATGCCGAATGCGGCGACGGTCGATGACTGCAAGGACGCCTATAGGCACTCCTGGGAATTAGGCCTCAAGGCGACCGCGCTCTATCGCGACGGCTCGAAGCTGTCGCAGCCGCTCGCCTCGAACCTGTTCGGCGACGATGACGATGCCGAGGACAAGGCTGCGGAGCTGCTGGCGCAATCGCCGGCCGACCGTGTGCCGATCGTCGCCGAGCGCATTGTCGAGCGGGTCATCGAGCGTTTCGTCTCGCGTGCCGAGCGGCGACGGCTCTCGAACCGGCGCAAGGGTTACACGCAAAAGGCCGTGGTCGGTGGACACAAGGTCTATCTGCGTACGGGCGAATATGAAGACGGCAAACTCGCCGAAGTGTTCATCGACATGCACAAGGAAGGCTCGGCCTTCCGCTCGCTGATGAATAATTTCGCGATCGCGGTCTCGCTCGGTCTGCAATACGGCGTGCCGCTCGAGGAATTCGTCGAGGCCTTCACCTTCACCCGGTTCGAGCCGGCGGGTATGGTCGAGGGCAACGACGTCATCAAAATGGCGACCTCGATCCTCGACTACATTTTCCGCGAGTTGGCGGTGTCGTATCTCGACCGCAACGACCTCGCCCATGTCGAGCCCGCCGACCTGATGCCGGATACGATCGGCAAGGGGATCGTCGCCGAGTCGTCGTCGAACCTGCGCGAGATCGACGACGAGGAGCAGGCCAAGGTCGGCGCCGAGGTCGCGGCGATCGTTCAGAAGGTCGCGTCCAACGGCTATGTCCGCAACAAGCTGACCGTGCTGCACGGCGGCAAGCGCAGCAGCGCGGCAACCGCGCGTGCGGATGCGCCGGGCGCTGAGATGCCCCTTTTCGCGAGCGGATCGCTGGCGGTCGCCACCGACAGAATCGAGACCGTCGAGTTAGCGACGCTGGCGACACTGGCCGCCGACCCGCGGATCGAGAAAATCCGCGAGGCGCGCATGAAGGGCTATGAGGGCGATAGCTGCGGCGAATGCGGCAACTTCACCCTGGTGCGCAACGGCACCTGCCTCAAATGCGACACCTGTGGCTCGACCAGCGGGTGCAGTTGAGCCACCCGCGCTTGCATCGACCTCTTCATGGCGATATTGATATCTCTATCGCTATGAAGGGGCGGCCATGGGGACGCAGCAGCTTTTGTTGCATCTGCCCGATGAACTGGTTCGCAGGCTGAAGCGCGCGGTACCGCCGCGCCAGCGCAGCAAATTCATCCAGGACCTGCTCGAACAGGCGCTGCCGCCTGACGGCGTCGGCGACAGCGACCCGCTTTACCTCGCCGCTCTTGAAGTCGAAAGGGACGAGGCGCTCGCCACCGAGATGGGAAGCTGGGATCTGTTGCTCGCTGATGGCGGCGCCGCGCCCGCCGATAGCGGGCGGAGCGAATGATGGCCGCCTCTGCCCCAAGCGGCGAGCCCGTGCGCCGCGGCGAGGTCTGGTGGGTCGATTTCGATGCCGTCGATAGCGGCGACATGCGCCCGATGCGCCCCGCAGTCATCGTCACTGCGGATGCGCTCAATCGTGCGCGGCGTACTGTCGTCGTGGTGCCGCTGGCCGCCGGCGCGATGCCGCGCCCACCGATTGTCGTCGCTACCCCTTCCGCCGGCGAAGGCAAGGTCGCGATCTGCGATCAGGCGCGCGCCGTCGACAAGGCCCGACTGACCCGGACCGCCGGGCAGCTTTCCGCCCCCGACCTCAAAGCCGTCGAGGACGGGCTGCGTCGCGTGCTGGAACTGTAGGACTGCAAGGACGCACTAGCGGCCACCCGGTCTAAGTTCTACCCTAGTCGCCAAACGCGATCAGCCCGGAGGGTGCGATGCAATACGGCTTTGGCGCGCCGGTCAGCGGCCCGCTCTCGGGCGCGAAGGATCTGGCCCGCATCACGCAGGAAGGCGAAGCGATCGGCTACGACTACTGTACCCTCTCCGATCATGTCGTGATCCCGCGCGAGCTCGAGAACAAGTACCCCTATTCCGATACCGGCGAGTTTCCCGGCCGCGCCGGCGGCGACCGCCACGAGCAGTTGACCGCCGTCACCTTTGTCGCCGCCAAGACCTCGAAGTTGCGTTTGGTGACCTCGGTCATGGTGGTGCCGCACCGCCCGGCGGTGTTGACCGCGAAGATCCTCGCGACAATCGACGTGCTGTCCGACGGGCGGCTGACCCTGGGTGTCGGCGCCGGGTGGTGCCGCGAGGAGTTCGAGGCGATCGGCACCGATCCGTTTGACGAGCGCGGCGCCGTCACCGATGAATATCTATTGGCCTGCCGCGAACTATGGACCAACGAAAATCCGAGCTTTAGCGGCAAATATGTAAAGTTCTCTGATATCTTTTTCCAGCCGCGCCCGGTGCAAAAGCACGTGCCGATCTGGGTCGGCGGCGAGAGCGGCCCAGCTTTGCGCCGCACCGCGAAGCTGGGCGATGGCTGGTATCCGATCGGCACCAACCCGCAATTCCGCCTCGACACGCTGGAGCGCTTCAAGGGCGGGATCGAACGGTTGCACCGCCATTGCGCCAATGCCGGCCGCGATCCGAAGGAGATCGCCCTCGCCTACCGGGTCACCCAACGTGGCCCGGCGATCCCGGAGAAGGCCGACAATGGCGACCGACGGCTTTTTTCGGGCAATAACGATGCGATCATCGGCGATCTGCGGGCGCTGCGCGATCTCGGCGTGATCGCGGTCGATTTCAGCTTTGATGGCGCCAACGCCGGTGAGGTCGTCGCCACCATGAGGCGCTTCCGCGAGGACGTGCTGGCCAAGGTCTAAAGGAGAGACTCGTGCTGAAGATTGGATACAAGGCGTCGGCCGAGCAGTTCGGACCGCGCGAATTGCTCGAGTTCTCGGTGCTCGCCGAAAACGTCGGATTCGACTCCGTCTTTGTCAGCGACCATTTCCAGCCGTGGAAACACACTGAGGGCCACGCGCCCAACTCGCTCGCTTGGCTCGGCGCGCTCGGCGCCAGTACCAGGCGGGTCGTCATCGGCACCAGCGTCGCGACACCCACGTTCCGCTACCATCCGTCAATTGTCGCCCAGGCCTTCGGCACCATGGGGTCGCTGTTCCCCGGCCGCGTCGTGCTCGGCGTCGGCACGGGCGAGTCGCTGAACGAGGTCCCGTCGACGGCAATGGAGTGGCCCGGCGCCAAGGAGCGGCGCGACCGGTTGCGCGAAGCGATCCGCCTCATCAACACGCTGTGGACGCAGGATCGCGTCACCTTTGAGGGTCAATTCTACAAGACCGTCGACGCGACGATCTATGACAAGCCCAAGCAGAAGGTGCCGATCTGGGTCGCGGCTTCGGGCCCGCTAGCGGCGCAGATGGCGGGGCAGATCGCCGAGGGCTTTATCGTCACCAGCGGCAAAAACCCGGCGCTCTATACCGAGCTAAGCGGCAAGGTCGCCGAGGGTCTCGCCAAGGCCGGGCGCGAGCATGCCAGCCTCGAGAAGATGATCGAGGTCAAGGTGTCGTTCGACACCGACGCACAACACGCCAAGGAATTGACCCGGCATTGGGCCGCGCTGGCGCTGTCGCCGGAGGAGAAAATGGGGGTCGAGGATCCGATCGAGATGGAGAAGCGCGCCGACGCGCTGCCGCTCGACCGCGCCGCCAGCCGGTGGATCGTGTCGAGCGATCCGGACGAGCAGGTCGAGCGCATCCGTCCCTATGTCGAATTGGGCTTCACGCATCTGGTGTTCCACGCCCCCGGCCCCGACCAGGCGCGGTTCCTCAAGCTCTACGCCGGGCAAGTCGTGCCTCGGTTGCGCAAGGCATTCGGCTGACGGATTTCCGATGACCCATCGGCTGGAGATCATCGGGCTGCCGGGCGTACCGATAGTGCAGCCCGGCGACGACCTCGCCGCGCTCGCGGTGTCGGCGCTGGTTGACGCCGCGATCGCGCCCGAGGCCGGCGATGTGCTTGTCGTCGCGCAAAAGATCGTCTCCAAGGCCGAGAATCGGTTTGTCGACGTCAAAAGCGTCAGCCCGTCCGCGGCGGCGAAAAGACTCGCCAAGGCGACCAAGAAGGACGCGCGGTTCTGCGAGGTCGTGCTGTCGGAGTCAAAGCGCATCGTGCGCCACCGCGAGAACCTGATCATCGCCGAGCACAAGCGCGGCTGGGTCATGGCGAATGCCGGGATCGACCACTCGAATGTCGCGCCGGGCGATGGACATGAGCGCGTGCTGTTGCTGCCGGTCGATCCAGACGCCTCGGCGCGGGCGTTGCGCGAGGAGCTTGTCGCGTCGTACGGCGTACCGATCGCAGTTGTCATCAGCGACAGCTTCGGCCGGCCGTTTCGCCGCGGCACGGTCGGCATCGCCCTAGGATCGGCGGGACTGCCGGCGATCATCGATTGGCGCGGCCACCCCGATCTGTTCGGCCGTGTGCTCGAAGTGACCGAGACCGGTTTCGCTGACGAGATCGCCGCCGCCGCGTCGCTGGTGATGGGCCAGGCAAACGAGGCGATGCCGATGGTGCTGGCGCGCGGCCTGTCGTGGACCGCGCCCGAGGCGGACGGCGCCGCGCTGGTGCGGCCGCCGGAGCACGATCTGTTCCGATGAGCGCCAGCCGTCCGGTGCTGGCGTTGTCGGGCGGGGTCGGCGGCGCCAAGCTCGCGCTTGGCCTCTACCGCGTGTTGCCGGCTGATACGCTGACGATCGTCGCCAATATCGGCGACGACTTCGAACATCTCGGCCTTACGGTCTGCCCCGATCTCGACACGCTGCTCTATACGCTCTCGGGCGAGGCGAACCCGGAACTCGGCTGGGGCCGCCGCGACGAAACCTGGACCTTTATGGCCGCCCTCGAAAAGCTCGGTGGCGAGAGCTGGTTTCGCCTCGGCGACGGCGACCTCGCGACCCATGTCGCGCGCACGCGGCGGCTGACCGCCGGTGAAAGCCTGTCGGCAATCATGGACGATTTCCGCCAACGGCTCGGCATTGCTGCCCGCCTGTTGCCGGCAAGCGACGACAAAGTGCGCACGCGGCTCGACACCGACCGCGGCTGGCTCGATTTCCAAGATTATTTCGTGCGGCTGCGCTGCGAACCGGTCGTGCACGGCTTCGAGTTTGCAGGCAGCGAAACGGCGCGGCCGCATCCCGGCTTTCTCGCTGCGGTGGCCGACCCCAAGCTGCGGGCGGTCATCATCTGCCCGTCCAACCCATTTATCAGCATCGACCCTATCCTCGCGGTGCCCGGTGTGCGGCAGGCGCTGCGCGCGTGCCACGCGCCGGTTATCGCGGTATCGCCGATTATCGGTGGCAGGGCGGTGAAAGGTCCGACCGCGAAGATGATGAAAGAGCTGGGGCTGCCGGTCGACGCGGCCGCCGTCGCGCAGCACTATCGCGACTTTCTCGATATCTATATCGCCGACGAGACGGACCGCGACGTCGTCGCGGGTCTCGATCTTCCAGTCGAGCTCGCGCCAACCTTGATGGTGATAGCGGAAGACCGCGAAATACTCGCCCGCGTTGTCCTCGCCGCTGCAGACCGGGCACGAAAATGAGCGACCCTGGCGAGGTCTGGGCAATTATCCCGGTCAAGGAAACCCAGAATGCCAAGCAACGCCTGTCGCCGGCGCTGTCGGCGGCGCTGCGCCAAGCGTTGGCGCTGGCGATGCTGGAAGACGTGCTCGAGGCGGTCGCCGACGTCAACGGCCTCGGCGGCGCGATCCTCGTGACGGTCGATCCGCAGGTCGAAAGCCTAGCGCGTCGTTACGGCATGCAGACGCTGGCCGAAGGCGCGCAAGACGGCCACACCGGCGCGGTGAATGCTGGGGCGCGCCATCTGATCGCCCAAGGCCGCGGCACATTGCTGACCCTGCCGGGCGACCTGCCGCTGGTCACGACCGCGGAGATTGAAGCGCTGATCGCGGCGCACGGCCCCGCCCCGTCCTTTACAATCGCGCCAGCCCATGACGATCTTGGCTCGAACGCGATCCTGATGTCGCCACCGCGCGCAGTGCCGCTACGCTTTGGCGAAGACAGCTTCTTCCCGCATCTCGCCGCCGCGCGCGCCCTGGGCATCGAGCCATGCGTCCTGCGACTGCCCGGCATTGCGTTCGATATCGACAATCCGCGAGACCTTCACCATTTTGCCCGGCTAAAGTCGGCGACACGCGCAGCTACGCTTATTGCTGAGCATGCGAAAGACATGAGGGCAGAGTGACGGATTTTTTCGCGACAATCCTCAACCGCGCCGAATCCGGCGAGCGCCTCTCCGCGACCGATGCGCTGGCGCTCGCCGAATGCGAGGATCTGCCGGCGTTGATGCGGATCTCCGGGAGATTGCGCGACGCCGGGCATGGCAACCTCGTCTCCTATTCGCGCAAGGTCTTCATCCCGTTGACCCAGCTGTGCCGCGACGTCTGCCACTACTGCACCTTCGCGCACCCGCCGCGACGCGGCGAGCGGGCCTTTCTGACGCGCGACGAGGTGCTCGACATCGCCCGTGCCGGCGCCGAGGCCGGCTGCCACGAGGCGTTGTTTACTCTGGGCGACAAGCCGGAGCTGCGCTACCGCGCCGCGCGCGACGAACTGGCCGCGCTCGGGCATGAGACGACCCTCTCCTACCTCACCGAGATGGCAGCGCTGGTGTTCAAGGAGACCGGCTTGCTGCCGCACCTCAACCCCGGCCTCTTGACCCGCGAGGATCTGGAAGCGCTGCGCAAGGTCTCGGTATCGCAAGGGATCATGCTGGAATCCGCGAGCGAACGGCTGTCGGAGCGAGGAGGCCCGCATTTCGGCTCTCCCGACAAGCATCCGGCGCGGCGAATTGCGACAATCGAAGCAGCCGGAGAGGCGGCGGTGCCGTTTACCAGCGGCATCTTGATCGGCATCGGCGAGACGCGCCGTGAGCGCGTCGAGGCGATGCTGGCGCTGCGCGACCCGCATGAGCGCCACGGCCACATCCAGGAAATTATCATCCAGAACTTCCGCGCCAAGCCCGGTACGAAGATGGAAGCCGCGCCCGACCCGGTCGAGGCCGACCATCTGTGGACCATCGCGGTCGCGCGGCTGGTCTTCGGCGCGGCGATGAACCTCCAGGCGCCACCCAATCTGATGCCCAATGCGCTCGAAGCGATGATCGCCGCAGGAATCAGCGATTGGGGCGGCGTTTCGCCGGTGACCCCGGATCACGTCAACCCCGAGGCGCCCTGGCCGACGCTCGACCTTTTGGCCGAGCGCACCGCCGCCGCCGGCAAATTGCTAGTCGAGCGGCTGGCGATTTATCCCGAGTATGCGTTGCGCCCGACGATGTGGCTCGACCCGACGTTGCGCGCGCCGACCCTGCGCCGCATCGACGGACAAGGGCTTGTGCGCACCGACAAATGGACGCCCGGCGCCGGGGTTGAGCCGCCATCGCCGGCCAACCGGGCTCATATCGCTGCCCTCACTGCGGCGGTTCAGCCGATCCTCGACCGCGCGATGGCAGGCGAAACGCTTAGCGAGCGCGAGATCGTCACCTTGTTCGAGGCGCGCGGCAATGCCTTCGACGCCGTGTGCGAGGCAGCCGACCGGCTGCGCCGGGCGGTCAACGGCGACACGGTGAGCTACGTCGTCACCCGCAACATCAACTACACCAATATCTGCTATTTCCGCTGCCAGTTTTGCGCCTTCTCCAAAGGTAAGCTCAGCGAAAACCTGCGCGGTCGGCCCTACGATCTCGACTGGGGCGAGATCGTCCGGCGCTGCGAAGAGGCCTGGGATCGCGGCGCGACCGAGGTATGCCTGCAAGGCGGCATTCACCCGGAATATACCGGTGCGACCTATCTCGGCATCTGCCGGGCGATCAAGCAGGCGATCCCGCGGATGCACATCCACGCCTTTTCCCCTCTCGAAATCTGGCAGGGCGCCCGGACGCTCGGCCGCGCCCTTCCCGACTTTCTCGCCGAGCTGAAGGACGCCGGGCTGTCGTCGCTTCCCGGCACCGCGGCAGAAATCCTCGACGACGAGGTGCGCGCGGTCATCTGCCCGGACAAGATCAAGACCGCCGAATGGCTCGAGGTCATGGAAGCCGCGCACGGCGTCGGGCTGCGAGCGACGGTTACGATCATGTACGGGCACGTCGACCGCTACGAGCACTGGGCGCGGCACCTGCTTAGGGTCCGTGCGTTGCAGGCGCGCACCGGCGGGTTCACCGAGTTCGTGCCGCTGCCCTTCGTGCCGATGGAAGCGCCGATGTACCTCAAAGGCGCCGCACGGCTCGGTCCGACCTTCCGAGAGGCGGTGCTGATGCACGCGGTCGGGCGCCTTGCGCTCAACCCGGTAATCACGAGCATCCAGGCGTCCTGGGTAAAGCTCGGGCCCGCAGGCGTCGCCGCCTGCCTCAACGCGGGGGTCAACGACCTCGGCGGCACGCTGATGAACGAGAGCATCTCCCGCGCCGCCGGCGCCAGTTTCGGCCAGGAGATGCCGCCGGAGGCGATGGAGGAGCTGATCCGCTCATCGGGGCGGACGCCGCGTCAGCGGACGACGCTCTACGGGGATGCGCCGAACGACCGCTATGCCGCATCGTTCAACGCCGCGCCGCTGCTGGAGCCGATCAACACACCGGCGCGGAAATACGAACGGGCAGCGGAATAGCTATTTCAACAGCGCGCGGGCGATCTCTTCCCACTCGCTGTCGAGCGGCGCGGTCGACGGGGTCTTGCCGGCGCGTTTGTACCAGCCGCCGGCATTATGCAAATCGCCCTCCACCCGGTGCAGATAGGCATGCGCCCAGGCGCCGTTTTCATTGGCATCGGCCTGGGCGCAGCGATGCGCCTTGTGCCAATCCCCCTTGGCCTGCCACCACAGCGCCTGCATCGCGCCGCCCATCCCAGCCGGCGGCGACGCGCCGATCAGCGACGATTTGAAGCCCTCGAATTCCATCATCTCCTCCCGTCAATTCCTGGTGCAATGATAGCCCGCCTCGCACGGCTCAGGCGAGCATCCGATCGAGTCGGTCGCACAACCGGTAATACGAGCCCACCAACGGCAGAAACCAGGGGTTGCCGCTGTAAAGCGCGTGATACGGAAAATCCGGACTGTCGAACGCGCAGGCGTAGTTCGCGACCCGGGCAATCTTGCGCGCGGTCTGATAACCGAGATAGGTCATCATCGCGATCCCGCTGCCGTTACAACCGAGCGCGTAATGCAACCCCTCGTCCTGTCCCATATGTGGCAGTGCGTCGAGCGTAAAGGCGGTATTGCCGGTCCAGCCATGGGTGATCCGCGCGCCGGCGAGCTGCGGGAAACGCTCAGTCATATAGCCATAGAGCACGCGAGCGCAGAGCAATGGGTCGGCCTGCGTGAACCGGGCGCGGCCGCCAAACACCATGTGCTTTCCGTCGGGCGACATCCGGTAATAGCACAGCACCCGCTTGGTGTCGGAAAGCGTGCGGCCGTTCGGTACCAGCGAGCGCGCCAGATCGTCGGGCAATTCCTCGGTCGCGATGATGTGGCTGGCGATCGGCACGATGCGCCGTCTGAGGCGCGGGGTCAGCGTTCCGGTATAGCCGTTGGTGGCAATGATCACATCGCCGGCTTGCGTCGCGCCGCGGCTGGTGGTAACGCGCCAACCGTTGCCGCTGCGTACTATGCTCTCGACGGTGGCGGCGGCGCAGACCGCGACGCCGCCTCGCCGACAGG
>Ga0335074_10004343_pt1 | contig 19518 bp, 17 predicted proteins | sample Lox_Sample_23_FD_206715 | JGI IMG/M metagenome (GOLD analysis project Ga0335074, IMG submission 206715) | Soil microbial communities from Loxahatchee National Wildlife Refuge, Florida, United States - Lox_Sample_2.3 | ecosystem: Environmental > Terrestrial > Soil > Wetlands | place: USA... | reverse complement strand
CCGGTCGGGAGCACGAGGGTGATCATCGCGTCCACGTCCTCGTCGGCGGCGATCAGCTCGAGCACCTGCCGGAAGTCCTCGCGGGACACGGTCGCGGTGGTGTCCACCGGCCCGGTGACCGCGCCGCCGTCCGGCACCAGCGCGTGCAGCTTGCGCTTCACCTGGCCGCGCGGGTGGTGCACAGCCAGCCCGAGGTCGGTGCAGGCGTCGGCGGCCAGCACTCCGGCGCCGCCGACGTTGGACACGATCGCGACGCTGCGCCCCACGGGCGGCGGCTGGGCCGCGAGCAGCGCGGTGGCCTCGACGAGCTCACCGAAGCCGGGCGTGGCGATGATCCCGGCCTGCTCGAACAGCGCCTCGCGGCTGACCAGCGGCGTGGCGATGGCGGCGGTGTGCGACGCGGCCGCCTGCTGGCCCGCCTCGCTGCGCCCGGCGTGCACGGTGAGCACCGGCAAGCGCGCCCCGACCCGGCGCGCGGTGCGCGCGAACTTGCGCGGGTTGCCGAACGACTCGATGTACAGCACGGCGAGCTTCGTCTGCCCGTCCTGCTCCCACCACATCAGCATGTCGTTGCTCGACACGTCGAGCTTGTTGCCGACTGACGCGAACGAGGAGATCCCGATGCCCAGCCTGGACAGGTGGTCGACCATCGCGAAGCCGAGGCCGCCGGACTGCATGACCAGGCCCGCGGTGCCCGCCGCCGGGTGCGCCGCGGCGAACGTCGCGTCGAGCCCGATGCCGGGCACCGCGATGCCGAAGCAGTTCGGGCCGATGAGCCGCATGCCGTGCCTGCGGCAGATGGCCAGCAGGTCGGCGCATTGCGCGGTGCCGATGCCGGCGGTGAACACCACGAGCCCGCGGACTCCGCGAGCGCCGCATGCCTCCGCGACGCCGGGCACCGCGGCCGGCGGCACCGCCAGCAGGGCGAGCTCAGGGGTTTCCGGCAGGCTGGCCACGTCGGGGAAGCAGGGGACGCCGCCGATCCGGCTCGCGTTCGGGTTGACCGCGAACAACTGGCCCTGGTAACCGCAGGTCCTGATGTTGTCGAGCACCGACCGGCCGACGGTGCCCTGCCGTCGGCTCGCCCCGACCACCACGACGGACCTCGGATCGAACACCGGCCGGAGGCTGGCCACGTTGGCCGACCGTTCCCTGAGTGCCACGGTGTCCAGGTAGTCGTCCAGCTGCTTGCCGGTGTCGTCGGCAGGCAGCGGGATGGTGATCGTGACCACCCCGTCGGCGCGGGCGCTCCGCGCCGGCAGCCCCGCGTCGGAGAAGACGTGCAGCATGCTGATGTTCTCGCTGAGCGTCTCCGCGGTGAACGACTCGATCCGCCGCGCCCGCGCCAGCGACACCAGGTGCTCGAGCAGCAGCGTCGCGATGCCGCGGTGGTGCATGGTGTCCGCGACGGCGAATGCGACCTCCGCGGTTTTCCCCCCGCTGCTCTGGACCACCTCATAGCTGGCGACGCCGACGACCTCGGCACCGTACAGCGCGAGCAGGACGGCGTGGTCCGGGCCGGGCTCGCGGGTGACCCGGTGTGCCTCTCGCTCGGCGGCCGTCCGGCTGGTGCTGAAGAAGCGCAGGTAGGCGTTGTCCGGGGACATGGCTTCGTGCATCGCCTTGACGGCGGCGAAGTCGCCGGCCGCGGCGGGCCTGATCTGGACCGTCGATCCGTCCGCGAGCAACGCGTACACGCCGGCGGTCGCCGCTACCGGGTGGCTCATCGGTCCCTCCTCAGACCTTCAGGACCGTTCCCTTGTGCTCATCTTCTCGCTTGTGCTCACGTTTCGGTTCACGGGCAGCCATGCATTAAGTCCACCGGCTCCCGGGCCTGGCCGCCCACCGTCCAACGTCGGGATAAACCGGGACTAAAGACCTTGGACGGGAGGGCTCGTACTCCGGTTCTCGCGGATTCCGATTCGCTCAGCCCTGACGGGGCTCCCAGGTGAAGAACCTGATGGCGAGCAGCATGCCGGCGATGCCCCAGACCGCGACGACGAGTACGTCCGTCCAGTTGAACGCGGTACCGAGGAAACCGGCCTCCATGCTCAGCACGAAATGCCTGACGGGGAAGATCTTGGCCACCCACAGGATCCAGGCCGGGGTCTTGCTGCCGAACGGGATGAAGATGCCGGACAGGAACTCGAGCGGGAGGATGATGGCGTTGATGATCGGGGCCGCCGCGTCGGAGTTCGGAATGACCGCAGTGGCCGCGAGCCCGAGGGCGCAGAACGCGGCCGCGCCGACGAGTAGTGCCACGATGAACTGCAGAAGGCTCAGCCCGGTGGGAATGTCGGCGCTGTATACGACCCGGCCGAACACGGCGGTGATGATCACGAGCAGCACCGCCACCAGCACCGCGTGCAGGATCCTGGCGCCGATGAAGGACGCGCTGGGCAGCGGGGTACCGTGCGCCCGCTTGAGTATGCCGTCCTCGCGCTGGAAGGTGACGGCCGCCGCGATGTTGTTGAAGCACGCGGTGATCACTGAGAAGCTGGCCATGGACGCCACGTAATAGGTGGAGGTGTTGACGGTCCTGCTGCCGAGCTGGACGGTGGAGTGGCCGAGTAGCGCCGTGAAGATCACCAGGAACAGCAGCGGGAACGCAAACGTGAAGAACGCCGAGGCCGGGTTGCGCCAGAACGCCTTGTTGACGTAGCGGAGCTGGACGCCGGTCAGCCGGAGCGTGGTCATGACGCCGCCTCGCGTTCGCGGGTCAGCGCCAGGTAGACGTCCTCGAGCGAGGGCCTGGTCACCTCGAGTCCGTCCAGCGCGATCCCGTTGTCGATGGCCCAGCCGGTGAGCAGGTGCAGGTCGCGGACCACGTCAGCGGACGTGACCACGGTGAAGCCGTCCGCGTCCGGCGCCCCAGGCACCGTGTCCGGTGGTGTCGCGCCAGCGGGCAGCCGGTACCTGATGCGCGCCCGGGCCAGGTTCCGGTCGCCCAGCGTCGCGGGTGTCCCTTCGGCGACGATCTGCCCGGCGGCGATCACGGCCACCCGGTCCGCGAGGTACTGCGCCTCGTCCATGTAGTGCGTGGTCAGCAGCACCGTCTTGCCGAGCGAGGCGAGGTTCTTGACTACCTCCCACGCGTCCCGCCTGGCCGACGGGTCGAATCCCGTGGTCGGCTCGTCGAGGAACAGCAGGTCGGGGTCGCCTGCCAGCGCGACCGCCATGTCCAGCCTGCGCGTCTGGCCGCCGGACAGCTTGGTGACCCGGCTGTCCCGCTTCTCGGTCAGGCCGGCGAGGTCGACGACCTCGTCCGGTGATCGCGGCCTTGGGTAGTAGCTGGCATATAGCCGGACGGTCTCGATGACGGTCAGGTACCGATCGACGCCGGTCTTCTGCAGCACGATCCCGACGTGCGGCAGCATCGCCGCCCGGTCGCGCCCCGGGTCGCACCCGAGCACGGCCACCTCGCCGCCATCCCGCCGCCGGTAGCCTTCGAGGATTTCGACCGTACTGGTCTTGCCCGCGCCGTTGGGCCCGAGCAGGGCGAAGATCTCGCCGTGCCTGATGTCCAGGTCGATCCCGCGGACCGCCCGCACCGAACCGTACGACTTGACCAGTCCGCGCACCCGGACCGCGAGTTCGTCAGACACGGGACCAGCTCAGCGCACCGGCGGGCGCCAGGCAATATTCCAAATGTCATGACTTCATGGTGAGGGGGCCGTCGCGCGGCGACGGCCCCCTCACCTGGGTTCTGCTACTCCTGGCCGAAGGACTTGATCTCGTGTTCCTCGGTCTCGCTCAGCTCGCGCGGGACCTCGCCCTTCGCGCGCTTGGCGGACTGGACCTGCTCGCGGATCTTCTCCACGACCTCCGGGTTGGCGAGCGTGGAGATGTCGCCGGTGTCGGTGAAGTTGGAGGTCGCGGCGATCACGCGGCGCATGATCTTGCCGGATCTGGTCTTCGGCATGTCGGGGACGATCCAGATGTTCTTCGGCCTGGCGATCTTGCCGATGTCGGTCTCGATCGCGACCTTGACCTTGTTCTCGACGTCGGCCGAGGCCTCGACCCCGGGCTTGAGCGAGATGTACATCTCGACCACCCGGCCGCGGATGTCGTCGATGACCGGGACCGCCGCGGCCTCGGCGACCTCGTTGACGGTCAGCGCCGCGGACTCGAGCTCCTTGGTGCCGAGCCGGTGCCCGGCCACGTTGATCACGTCGTCGACGCGGCCGAGGATCCGGAAGTAGCCGTCGGCCGCCTCGAGCGCGCCGTCGCCGGCGAAGTACGGCCAGTCGTGCCAGTCCTTGGACTCGGGGTCTTTGTTGTACTTGGCGTAGTACGTCGAGACGAACCGTTCCGGCTGGCCCCAGATCGTCTGGAACACGCCCGGCCACGGAGCGCGGATGCAGATGTTGCCCGCCTTGCCGCTGCCCTTCGGCACCTCGTTGGCGTCCTCGTCGAGGATGACGGGATAGATCCCGAGCGCCGCGGGGCCGCAGCTGCCTGGCTTCATCTTGTCGATGCCGGGGAGCGTCGAGCCGAGGAAGCCGCCGGTCTCGGTCTGCCACCAGGTGTCGGTGATGGCCGCCTCGCCCTTGCCGACGGTCTCGTAGTACCAGCGCCACACCTCGGGCTCGATCGGCTCGCCGACCGTCGTCATGGTCTTGAAGTGGTAGTTGTACTTGGCCGGCTCGTCCGGCCCCACCTTGCGCAGCATCCGGATCGCGGTCGGCGAGGTGTGGAAGATGTTCACCCCGAGCTGCTGGGCGATGCGCCACGGCCGGCCCGCGTCCGGGTAGTTCGGGGTGCCCTCGTAGATCACGCTCGTGGTGCCGAGCGCGAGCGGGCCGTAGACGATGTAGGAGTGGCCGGTGATCCAGCCGATGTCCGCCATGCACCAGTAGGTGTCGTCCGGGTGGATGTCCTGGTAGTACTTGGACGTCCCGGCCACGTAGGACAGGTAGCCGCCAATGGAGTGCTGGCAGCCCTTCGGGCGGCCCGTCGTGCCTGACGTGTACATCAGGAACAGCGGGTCCGTCGCCGACAGCCGCGTCGGCTCGACGACCTCGCCCTTGTGCGCGGGCAGCAGGTCGTCAACGAAGACGTCCCGCCCCTCGACCATCGGGGTCTTGGCGGAGTACTGGCCGGGGTAGCGGCGGAAGACGAGGACCGTGTCGACGTGCTGGCCTTCCCTGGCCGCGGCCTCGACCGCCTCGTCGGCCTTGACCTTGTGGTCGAGCAGGTCACCGCTGCGGTAGTAGCCGTCCATCGTGACGAGCACGGTGGAGCCGGAGTCGGCGATCCGGTGGCCGGCCGCCGTACCGGAGAATCCGGCGAAGACCTGCGAGTGGACGATGCCGAGCCGGGCGGCGGCCAGCATCGCGACGGGCAGTTCCGGCACCATCGGCATGTGGAACGTGATCCGGTCGCCCGCCTTCAGCCCCAGGTCCTTGAGCACGGCAGCGAACTCGTTGACCCGGACGTACAGCTCCCGGTAGGTGATCGCCTGGTGCGCCTCGGTCTCGGGCTCGGGGATCCAGATAAGCGCCGCCTTGTTCGGATGGGTCTCCATGTGCCGGTCGACGCAGTTGTACGAGGCGTTCAGCTCGCCGCCGACGAACCACTTCCAGAAGGGCGCGGTGGACGTATCGAGCACCGTGTCCCAGGGCTTGTACCAGGTCAGAAGGTCAGCATAGGCAGTGAAGCAGTCCGGGAACTTGTCTTCGGTGAACTGGTCGCGGATGGCGGGATCGGAGGCGTTCGCCTGCGCGGTCAGCGCGGCCGGCGGCTCGTAATAGTTTTCCTCGCGCCAGTGCACCGCGATCTGTGCCTCGGAGGATTCGTTCGTCTCGTCGTCAGTCACGTCGTTCACATCGTCAGCCATCTGTTATGTCCCTCGCATCCCTTCGCCTGGCGGCGTTGCCACTTGTCATGTTGGGCGCAAATCCCAATTTAACGCGCGGTAGCGCCCGCCACCACGGGTAGCGGAGAGACTTGATCGTTTACGGCGGTCAGCCGGGACTAACGGTGGCCTGGCGTGGCCAGGCGATCATCGTGAGTGCCGGAGCGCCGACCTCGGGAAAGGTTTCTTCCATTCCGGTAATGTGCATGATCCGCAGCAGTGACGGGCTGGCTGCGGCGAGCTCGACGGAATGGCCGGAGCGCCGGGCGTGCCCGGCCACGCGGGCGAGCACCCCGAGCCCGGCCGCGTCGCAGAAGGTCAGGTCGGCCAGGTCCACGGTGACCGGGCCCTGCTGGCTGTCCACGACGTCGCAGAGGTAGGCGAACGCCTGGTCCGCGGTCGCGATGTCCAGCTCACCCCGTAGCTGAACGGTCGCCTTGCCGTCGGTGGTCACTTCATGGGCAAGCTCTAGTTGCATGGCGTCTGCAATGTCGATGGTCGCCGCCATCTTCTCGTTACTCCCCCGGTCAAGCGCAGCACGGTCCTCCTCGACACGGCTCGCGCGGATCATCAGATTTCCCCTCCTACATGCTAGTAGAAGCCAGCTCCCCGATACGCCAACGTCGTAGAATTTCGTCATACCGTGACACATCTCCCGGCGCTTGCCGCCCAGTGCCTGGGATGTGCCTCCACCACCAGTGAAGGACGCGAAGCTGATGGCGGCCCCGCTAGTTACTGAGTAATACGTCTGAACCGCCGGAATGGTTCTCTCTTTCGACAGCTAATTCCCTAGGTGAACCACTGGGCACTCCCGGTCACGGGAACGGGCACTCTCCCGGCATACTGGTATTCCTGCGCAACTGGGGTGTTGTGCGCCTGGACGGGACAAGGGGTGAGCAAGGATGCGCATCCGGGGAAGCGTGGCGATCGACCTTGGCACGGTCAACACGCTCGTCTGGGTCGAGGGCCGCGGGCTGGTGCTCGAGGAACCGTCCGCAATCGCTATCGATTCGACCACTGGGTCGGTGACGGCAATCGGCACCGCAGCCGATGTGCTGTCCGACAAAGAGCCGCAAGACATCAAGGTTCTCCACCCGCTGCGCGACGGCGTGATCGCCGACCTGGAGGCGACAGCGGCGATGCTGCACGGCTTCCTGCGCAAGGCCCGGCCGCGCAATGGGCTGCTGCGGCCGCGCGCGCTGGTCTGCGTGCCGAGCGGCGCCACCTGGGTGGAGCGGCGGTCCGTCGCCGCCGCGCTCGACGCGCGGCGGCCTCGGTACTCGGTGCAGCTCATCGACGAGCCGGTCGCGGCCGCCGCCGGGGCCGGCTTCGACCTGTCCGCCGGGGCCGGAGGATTCGTCGTCGACGTCGGGGGCGGGACGACCGAGGTCGCCGCCGTGGCCGGCTGGCGCGTCGTGCGCGCGCAGAGCCTGCGGTTGGCGGGCAACGCGATGGACGACGCCATCGTGAACGCGGCGCGGGGCGAGCTTGGCCTGATCCTCAGCTCGCGGGCGGCGCGCCAGCTGAAGACGACGCTCGGCCTGACCGGCGGGCCCGAGGGCTGGGCGGAGACGGTCGGCATCGACGCGGCCCGCCGCACGCCGCGCGTGGAGCGGGTCTCCGGCGAAATGGTGGCGGCGGCGCTCGAGCCGGTTGTCGCCGCGATCGCCAGGGCGGTGCAGGAGGTGCTCTCTGACATCCCGTCAGGCATCGCCGAGGACGTGGTGCGCGGCAAGATCCGGCTGGCGGGCGGTGGCGCGCTGCTGCCCGGCCTGCCGGAACGTGTCGAGGCGATGGCGGAAATCGGCGTGACCGTGGCCGAGGATCCGCTGCGCTGCGTGGTCCGCGGCGCGGCGGCGTTGCTCGAAGTAAGCCGCAAGGCTGGCGTCCCGGGCGTCGGCGGCTAGCTCACAGTTCGCTGAGGGTGAGCACAGCCGAGGAAGAGGGCCTCATCCCGGCGCGTTGAGGTAAGCGTTAGGCTGCGCTACAAGGTCGTTCGCCTGGCGGAAAGGTCAGGTCCCGATGAGCAAGCAAGCGACACCTCCGCCGCCCGGCGACAAGCCAAAGCCAGGAGGGAACGCGCCGCCACCCCCGCCGGCCTGGCGACACTGGCTGCTGCCGGTAGGCATCGTCGTCGCGCTGTTCCTCTGGATATACCTGCCTGCCGTCCACCAGGCGCCGCAGACCAGCCTCACGTACTCCCAGTTCCTCACCGACGTGTCGGCGCACAAGGTCAAGACGGTGACCATCGCGCAGCCCGGCGGCACGAGCACCGGGACACTGACGAGTGGCACGGACTACACCGTGGTCATCCCGCCGCAGGCCAGTCAGGCGCTGCTGGACGAGCTGCAGACCAATGGCGTGGAGATCACGTCCACCACGTCGTCGCCGGGGTTCGGCACCGAGCTGCTGAACTGGGTCCTCATCCTGGCGCCGTTCCTGCTGTTCTTCTGGTTCTGGCGACGGCTGTCCCGTGGCGCGGGCGGCCTGCAGCAGGGCATCCTCGGCGTCGGCCGGTCGCGGGCGAAGGTGTTCGACGAGGAGCGCCCGTCCACCACCTTCGCCGACGTGGCGGGCTACGAGGGCGCGAAGTCGGAGATCAGCGAGGTCGTCGACTTCCTGCGCAACCCTGACAAGTACTCGCGGGTCGGCGCCGTCGTGCCGCGCGGCGTGCTGATGGTCGGACCGCCAGGCACCGGCAAGACGCTGCTCGCCAGGGCCGTCGCCGGCGAGGCGCAGGTGCCGTTCTTCTCCGTGGCCGGATCCAGCTTCGTGGAGCTGTTCGTTGGCGTGGGCGCGTCGCGGGTGCGTGACCTGTTCGCGGAGGCGCGCAAGAGGGCGCCCGCGATCATCTTCATCGACGAGATAGACGCGATCGGCCAGCGGCGGGCCGGAGCGGGCGTGGCCGTGTCCAACGACGAGCGGGAGCAGACGCTCAACCAGCTGCTGTCGGAGATGGACGGCTTCGACATGGAGACGGGCATCGTGGTGCTGGGCGCGACCAACCGGCCGGAGGTGCTGGACCCGGCGCTGCTGCGCCCTGGGCGGTTCGACCGGCAGGTGACGATCCCGCTGCCCAACGTCAGCGAGCGGCAAGCGATCCTGCGCGTGCACGTCCGCGGGAAGAAGCTGGCGCCCGACGTGGACCTGGCCGTGGTGGCCAGGGCCACGCCGGGATTCTCCGGCGCCGACCTGGCGAACCTCGCGAACGAGGCGGCCATCGTCGCGGTCAGGGAGGGCCGGGACGTCGTCACGGCCGACGACTTCTACTCCGCGCGGGACCGGATCATCCTGGGCCGCAGGGAAGGGTCCAACGTGCTGCTCCCTGAGGAGAAGCACGCGGTGGCCGTACACGAGTCCGGGCACGCGATGGTGGCCGCCCTGTCCGAGTACGCCGACCCGGTGGCCAAGGTGACGATCCTGCCGGCCGGCCAGACGCTGGGCGTCACCGAGCAGCTTCCGCTGGTGGAACGGCACATGTACACCGAGGACTACCTGCACGACTCGCTCGCCGTGCGGCTCGGCGGCCGCGCCGCCGAGCTGGTCGTCCTCGGCCAGGGATCCACCGGCGCGGGCAACGACCTGGCCGGGGCGACCGACCTGGCGACCAAGATGGTCAGGGAGTTCGGCATGTCGACGGTGCTCGGCCCGGTCGGGTACCCCGAAGGGGGATCCGTGTTCCTCGGCGGCGGCGGCCCGGGCATGTCGAGCCGGCCGTACGCGGAGGCGACGCAGGCCGAGATCGACCGCGAGGTGTCCAAGCTGCTCAGGGAGGCGGAGGAGCGCGCGGTGGAACTGCTCAGGACCCACCGGTCTCAGCTGGACGCGCTGGTCGACCTGCTGATGGAGAAGGAGACCGTCGACGGGTCCGACGTCTACCGGCTGGCCGGCGTGCCGGACAAGTCAGCCAGCACCAGCCCGGCGGCGCCGCCGGCCGTGCTGGCCCCGCACCCGGCGGACGACGTCACCAGCGCTGACGGTTCCGCAGCCGGGCCGTGACGAGCGATTAACGTCACATTACGTGGCCGGTATGCTCAGCTACATGGTGCAGCCCACCGCCCTGCCGGCGTACCTTCCCAGCCCGCCGATCGACAGCTTCCACATCGGCCCGCTGGACATTCACTTCTACGCGCTCGGCTACATCATCGGGATCACGCTGGCGATCCTGATCACCAGGCGGCGGTGGCGCGCGCTCGGCGGCGACCCCGACGTCGTGAACGACATCGCGCTGTGGGTGGTACCCGCCGGGATCATCGGCGGCCGGATCTACTTCGACCTCACCACGCCCGACGACATCCCGCACGTGTGGTACGGGGTGTTCGCCGTGTGGACCGGCGGCCTCGGCATCTGGGGCGGCGTCGCGCTCGCGGCCATAGTGGGCGCCTGGCGGCTGCGGCGGCTGGGCATCACGGTCGGCCCGTTCGCCAACGCGATCGCGCCCGCGTTGCTCGTCGCCCAGGCGGTCGGGCGAATCGGGAACTACTTCAACAAGGAGCTCTTCGGCAAGCCGACCACGCTGCCCTGGGGTCTCGAGATCCCCTACCCCTACCGCGTCTCCGGCGGCATCCCGCCGCAGGACCTGCACTTCGCGACGTTCCAGCCCACGTTCCTTTACGAGCTCATCTGGGACCTGGCGCTCGCCGCCTTCCTGGTCTGGCTCGGGCACCACGCCAAGATCAAGCCCTGGGGGCTGTTCGCGCTCTACGTGGCCGGCTACTCCGCGTTCCGCATCTTCGAGGAATCGGTGCGGATCGACTCCTCGGAGTACTTCCTCGGCCTGCGGCTCAACATGTATATCGCGATCATCGGCACAGTGGGCGGCCTGATCTGGTTCGGCTTCGCGCAGCGCCGTCCTGACCGGCCGGTGGTGGTGCGCCCGGATCCGGCTCAGCCCGGCGGGGGGACCGCGTCGGCTTCCGTCGAGGCGCCCCCCGACGGGGCAACGGCGGAGGCCGAGGGAATAGCCAGCGCACGTTCCGAAGAATAGGAACAGGGCCAGGCGGGGCGGGTCACGTCACCGGGTGGCGATCGGGGCCACCGTCGCACCGGCCGCCTTGACCAGGTCAGCGGGGGCGATCTCGATCTCCAGCCCGCGGCGGCCCGCGCTGCAGAACATCGTGGCGAGCACGAGGGCCGAGGCGTCGATCACCACCGGCAGCCGCCGTTTCTGCCCGACCGGGGAGATGGCGCCCGCGACGTACCCGGTAGCGCGCTCGGCCGCGGCGATCTCCGCCAGCACTGCCTTTTTCCCGCCGACAGCGGCGGCAAGTGCCTTCAGGTCGAGCTGGCGGTGCACCGGGACGACGCCCACGGCCAGCGACCCGTCCACCACGGCGACCAGCGTCTTGAACACACGCTCCGGCGGGACGCCGAGCGCCTCGCTGGCCTCCAGGCCGTAGGAGTCGCGCCGCGGGTCGTGCGCGTACTCGTGCAGCGTGAACGTCACCTTCGCCCGTTCGAGGGCGAGCGTCGCCGTCGTGCCGCGTCCAGCCACGAACCGTCACCCTAACGCTCACGGCGGCCGGCGGGAAAATCGTTATGCCGGCCGCCTGCAATGTCCGCATAGTGGGCGTATGCACGTTACGTTTCCGCGGCTGCCAGACCACCAGGCCGGCTACTCGGTGGTCGAACGGGACGACGGGGTCGTCTACCAGCTCCTCGGCGGGCGCGCCGGGACCGCCCTGCCGCACGACATCATGCATCTTGTCGTGGAACGCGAGCTTGGCCTGACCGACGGAATATGGGGCGGCATCGCTGCGGGCATGGTGTTCGGCAGCATGCGGCACGTGCGCGGGCGGCGGCCGCCGCACGTCACCGAGCGTTCGGTGCTGCTCAAGCGGACGTACCGGGACCGGATCCTGCGGGCCGAACTGCTCGGGAACCTCGTCGAGGCCATCGCGGCGCTCGACGACCCGTCGACGGACGAGATCAGGCGGCTGACCGGGTCGAAGCTGTCGGTGCTGCGGATGCCAGAGCCGCCGTCGCCGCAGGCCTTCGCGGCGGCGGCGCGTGCGCTGCAGGTCGAGGCGGCGCGCTGGGCCAGGCTGCGGCCCGGTGAGGAACTCCGGTACGAGTGGGCGCTGCCGGTTACGCACCACGTCCCGCGTCCCCGGGACGCCAGGGGCGACCGGCGGGACCCGCGGCGCCGGCTGGGGGGCCGTGGCCGGTCGGGGCGGCCGGGGCGCTAGGGTCCGCGCCGCTAATCGGCTTGTGCCGTTCCGCGGGGCGCGACATGGTGGGGTTATGCGACACGATGCACCGGCGCCCGCGGAGGTCATCGACGCTGGCCCAGTCGTGCTGCGCCGCTGGCGCCCCGACGACCTGGATGCCTCCTGCGCGGCGGTGTTCGCGTCGCTCGAGCACCTGCGCCCGTGGATGCCGTGGGCGCTGGACTTCAGCCGCGCGGCACAGGCCGAGTTCCTCGTCGGTTCCGAGCGCGACTGGAACGCGCGCGTGGGGTTCAACTACGCGATCCTCGCCGGCGGCGCGATCGCCGGATCGGCGGGGCTAATGGCCAGGATCGGGCCGGGCGGCCTGGAGATCGGCTACTGGGTGCACCCGGCGTATACCCGCCGCGGGGCGGCGACCGCGTCCGCGGAGGCCCTGACCGACCAGGCGTTTGCCCTGCCCGGCATCGAGCGGGTGCAGATCGTGCACGACGAGCTCAACGAGGCGAGCGGCGGCATCCCGCGCAAGCTGGGCTACACCGTGATCGAGCGGCGCCCGCTTGATCACAAGCCGCTCGCGGGGACCGGGATCGGCGTGGTGTGGGAAGTGACCCGTGCGCAGTGGCTCGGCGGGGCTTCCCTGTCCGGCGGGGCTTCCCTGTAACGTATGCGGTCATGGGCGATCTGGACTCAGACCTGATGGCGCTGGCCCTCCAGCAGGCGCGGACCAGCCTTGACGCCGGCGGCGTACCGGTCGGCGCGGTGCTCGCGGCGGACCGGGAGGTGATCGCCGCCGGGCACAACGAGCGCGTCCAGCGCGGCGACCCGGTGGCCCACGGCGAGATCGCGTGCCTGCGCAACGCCGGGCGGCGGCCGTCCTACGCGGGCACCACGCTGTACACGACGCTGTCTCCGTGCCAGATGTGCACCGGGGCGATCCTGCTGTTCCAGATCCCGCGCGTCGTGGTGGGCGAGGCCCGCACCTTCGCGGGCGACCTGGACTTCCTGCGCTCCCGCGGGGTGTCGGTCGTGCTGCTTGACGACCCAGGCTGCGTCGCCGTGATGGAGGAGTTCCAGACCCGCTACCCGGAGGTATGGAGCGAGGACATCGGAGGGCGCTGACCTGGCCCGACGCCCGCCCGAATTGTCCTGGATGCGTGGGCAGCCGGCCCTGGGGGATAAACTCGCACGTTGTGAGCAGCGTAGTTTCCAGCGAGCTCGGCAAGCGGTTCCCCGATGTGGCGGCGCTGGCCGGCGCCCTCGACGAGACCGGCTACCTGGCCGGCGACCAGCTTGCCGCGGCGTTGTTCCTCGCCGTGCGGATGGGCCAGCCGATCCTGCTCGAGGGCGAACCGGGTGTCGGCAAGACCGAGGCGGCCAAGTCCCTGGCCGCCGCGCTCGACACCGCGCTGGTCCGGCTGCAGTGCTACGAGGGCATCGCGGCGGCCGAGGCGCTCTACGAGTGGAACTACCCGAAGCAGCTGCTCGCCATCAGGCTCGCCGAGGCCACGCACGAGCAGATGCGGGAGACCGACCTGTTCCGCGAGGAGTTCCTGCTCGCCCGGCCGCTGCTGACCGCGCTCGACCACCCGGGACCGCGGCCCGCCGTGCTGCTCATCGACGAGGTGGACCGGGCCGACGACGAGTTCGAGGCGTTCCTGTTCGAGATGCTGGCGGAGTCTTCTGTCACGATCCCCGAGCTCGGCACGCGGCGCGCGAAGGTTCCCCCGATCACGATCCTCACCTCCAACAGGACCCGTGACCTGCACGACGCGCTGAAGCGGCGGTGCCTGTACCACTGGATCGGGTACCCGGACGCGGCCCGGGTCGCGCAGATCATCCGGCGGCGGGTGCCCGCCGCGGGCTCGGCGCTCGCGGGCGAGGTGGCGGCCGCGGTGAGCCGCCTGCGGGCGCTGGAGCTGACCAAGCCGCCGGGAATCTCCGAGGCGATCACCTGGGCGGGCGCGCTGTCAGTGTTCGGCTCGTCGTCGCTGTCCGCCGCGGCGGCCGAGCGGACGATGAGCGTGGTGGTCAAGTACCCGGAGGACGAGCAGATCGTGCGAGAGGCGGGACTGGCCGCCGTCGTGGGGCATGACTGACGGCAGCCGGGTTGGCGGGGGCGCCCAGCCCGAGCCCGACGGTCACGAGTTGCCGCTGGCCGACGTGGCGACGCTGGCTGCCGCGCTCGGCGTTGCTTTGCGGTCCGCGGGCCTGCCCGCCGGGCCGCAGCGCTGCGAGCGGCTGGCGCGGGCGGTCACCGTGATGGACGCCTCGACGATCGCGGAACTGCACGCGTGCGCGCTGGCCACGATGGTCTCCGATCCCAGCCAGGTAGAAACGTTCGAGCGGATCTTCGCCGAGATGTTCGCCGCCACGCCGCCAGGCGGCCGGGGAGTGACCGCGCCGCAGCGGGGGACGACGATGGAGCCGGCGGACCCGGGTGCGCCGCCGGGCGCGCGAACTGAGGACGGCTCCGGGGAACTGCCGCCCGTGCTGCGCGAGGTGACCGCGTCGGCCGCCTCCTCGTCCTCGTCCGACTCCGCGGACGAGGACGCGCCTGAGGTCCCGGCCATCAGGCGGGTCGCGTCCGATACCGAGCGCCTGATGGAACGGGATTTCGCGCAGCTGTCGCCGGACGAGCTGAACCGCCTCGCGGTGCTGATGCGCGAGCTCACGATCGCGGTGCCGCCGCGCAAGACCCGCAGGTACCGGCCGCGCAAGGAGGGCGCGCGGCTGGACATGCGCCGCACGATGCGGCTGGCGACCCGCACCGCGGGCGAGCCGGTGACCATCGCCAGGCGCGCGGTCAGGGTCAGGCCGCGACGGCTGATCGTGCTCTGCGACATCTCCGGGTCGATGGAGCCGTACGCGCGGGCGCTGCTCCAGCTCATGTACGTCGCCGCCCGTGGCGGGGCTGGCTCCGCCGGCGCCGGGGCCGCCCTGCCGGGTGACGCGAGCCGGCCCCGCACCGAGGTGTTCACGTTCGCCACCCGGTTGACCAGGCTGACGCCGTTCTTGTCCGCGGCGAGCCCGGAGACGATGCTCTCCAAGGCAGGCGAGGCGGCGCCCGACTGGGCCGGCGGCACCAGGATCGGCGCCACGCTGCGCGAATTCAACGACCGCTACGGGGTCCGCGGCATGGCACGCGGCGCCGTCGTGCTGATCATCTCCGACGGCTGGGAGACCGGGGACCCTGCCATGCTCGGCGCCCAGATGGCGCGGCTGCACCGGATCGCCTACCGGATCGTGTGGGCGAACCCGCGAACGCAGAGCTCGAGGTACCGACCTGAGGTCGGCGGCATGGCGGCCGCCTGGCCGTACTGCGACGCCGTGGTCAGCGCGCACAACTTCGAGGCGCTCGATGAACTGCTCGCGGCGCTTCGCGCCCCGGCGGTGCGGCGGCCGCCGATCGTGCCGGCCGAGCCGGTGCCGGTGGCGGTTGCGCCGGCGGCGCCCGCGTCTGGCCCGCCTCCGATGTCGCTGCCCATCACCGGGTCGCTGTCCAGGCGCTGGTCTGCGAGGCCGTGACCGGGACTTGACCGGAAAACATAGGTTCTACATAGATGTCGTAGTTATAGTGTGCCGGTGATGCCTGTCGTGGCGGCCGCCCCTGCGTTCCTTCCCGCGCTGGACGCGCTGCCGACCGCCGCGGCCGTCGCCACCCTGTGCGTGGCCGTCGCCGTGGAGATCGTGCTGGTCCCGGCCGTCTTGCTGCCGGGCGGGACCGTGACCCTGCTGGCTGGCGCGCTGATCGGGGCCGGGCGCCCCGCGCTCGCCGTCGCGGTCCCGGTCGTCGCCGCGGTCGTCGCGGGCGATCAGCTGGCATTCTTCAGCGGTGCCGCGGTGACCGGGTGGTGGCGCCGCCGCCGTCCCGGGCGGGCGGAGCAGGAGCAGCCCGCCAGGCGCGGCCGGACGGCGGCCTGGCTCACGGCGTCGATGCCGTCGGTTGCCGGCGGTGCCGGGATGCGCTACCGGTCCTTTGCCGGCCGGATCCTCGTGATGCGCGTGCCGTGGCTGGCGGCGGCGCTGAGCGCGGGCGCCCTGGCCGTTCATTCGCTGGCGCGGATCGGTCACGTCGCCGGTATCGCCGGCCTGGTGGCCAGCGGTGTCGTCCTGACGGCGCTGCTCGTCGTCCACCACAGGCCCGGCGCGATCCGGGCGGTTGCCCGCCGGACGATGACGATGATGCGGCGGTTATCTACTACAATTGTGTAGAAGGTAGCCACTGGAGGGAACAGCCTTGTGCAGCACTTGATCATCCAGTACGGGTACGTCGCGGTGTTCCTGCTGATGCTGGCCGAGTCGGCCTGCATCCCGATCCCGTCCGAAGTCATCATGCTGTTCGGCGGCGCGCTCGCCGCCGGCGCCTACCCCGGAGTGCATCTCTCGCTGGCCGGCGTCGTGCTCGCCGGAGTGCTCGGCAACGTGGCCGGGAGCTACCTCGCCTGGGGCGTGGGCCGGTACGCCGGGCAGGCCGCGGTCCGGCGCTGGGGACGCCGGTTCGGAGTGCGCGGCCACGACATCGACCGCGCCGTCGCCTGGTTCGGCCGGCACGGCCCGTCCGCGGTGCTGTTCGGCCGGGTGGTGCCCGTGGTGCGCACCTTCATCTCGCTGCCCGCCGGGTTCGCGGACATGCCCGCGGGCCGGTTCGGCCTGTTCACCACGCTCGGCTGCATCCCCTGGACGGCGGCCCTCGGCATCGCCGGCTACGTCCTGGGCACCAACTGGCAGCACGTCGCCAATGACTTCCACGGTCCCACCTACGCCATCGCGGGCATCGTCGTGGTCGCGCTGGCGGTCGCGGTGGTCCTGCACTTCCGACGTCGCCGCCGCCGGGCCGGCGGCGACGTCGGCGAGCCGGCCAGGACGGACCCGCAGGTGCCCTCGGGTCGCCACCGCTAGGACAGCCAGCGCAGCCAGGTGCCGTGCGGGTCCGTGTGGGCGATCGCTCGCGTGCCGTTCTCGGCCAGCGTGAAATGCCCCTCCTCGCGGTCGGCGGCGGTGCCTGGCAGGACCTCGGGCGCCTCGTTCGACAGCCAGACGGCGCCGAGCGCCCTGACGAGCCCGGCGAACTCCTCGCGCTGTCCCGGCGCGACGTACGCCAGCACGGCCGAGTGGTAGATGACGAGGGTCGCGCCTGGCGGTGCCTGGCTGGCGAGGCCCGGGAGATCGGTAAGCAGGTCCCCGCGGTACACCCGGGGCGGGTCGCGCCGCGCCGCGTCGATGGCCGCGGCCAGCCGCTCCTGACGGCCGGTCTCGCCCGGCCATAGCAGGCACTGCAGCCAGCGGACGTCGTCCGGGGAGGTTACGTCCAGCGGGTTGAGATCCAGGCCGGCCCGCCAGGCGACGTCAGGAACGCGGCCGGGAAGCGGAACCGGGCCGCGCGGCTCGCAGGCCAGCACCGGCGCCCGCGCGTCGGTTCCGGTAACCCGGTGGCCGGCGTAGTCGTAGGAGTACCGGTCCACGAGGAGGGTGAGCCCAGCGCTCGCGCCGACTTCGATCAGCGCCAGCGGGCCGGGAAGAAGCGCCAGGGCGGGCAGCAGCGTGCCGCACCTGGCCGGCTCGTTGGTCTGGGTGCGCCGTTGGAGCATGGTCCCCGCGAGCTCGTCGCGCCGCCTGATGATGAGCGTGTGCAGCGTCGCCAGGTCCGGGGATTCGCCGAGCAGGTAGCTCGCCGCCGCGAACAGCAGGTTCGGCTGCCGCTTAGCCGGAGGCAGCGTAGCGAGGAAGGCCAGCACCGGCTGATCGCTGCCGGCCGCCAGGGCTAGTTCCTCATACCGCGGCGACCGGCCGCGCGCTTCGGCGGCGAACGCCCGGTACCTCGCGGTGACCGCCGCCGTCTCTGGCCCGGACATCGACATGCCCTGACGCTACATCCGCCTCGTCTGTCGCGTGCTGCCGGTCAGGCCACCGTCACTGGCACGGTGTGGTACCCGGTCGCGCCGTTCGGTTCCGGCCGGTGGGAGACGGACGTCTGCGTGTATCCGGTCTTGTCGGTGGCCCGTACCTGGAGCGTGTGCTTGCCTGCTGTCGCCTGCCACGGGTAGTACCACTGCCGCCAGGTGTCGATCGTGTCCTGCACGGCCAGCTTCGCCTGGTGCCAGGTGCCGTCGATCCCGACCTCCACGGCTTCGATACCGCGGTGCTGCGCCCACGCGACCCCGGCGATCATCACCGTGCCCGCGTTGACGGCCCCGCCCTTCGGCGTGTCGATGCGGGACTCGGTCTTGATCGGCGCTTGCTGCGACCAGCCGCGCTGCGTCCAGTACGCGTCGAACGCCCCGAACGTGGTGAGCTGCATGTCCACCACCCACTTGCAGGCCGATACGTAGCCGTACAGGCCGGGCACGACAACGCGAACAGGGAAGCCGTGCTCCTGCGGCAGCGGCTGCCCGTTCATCCCCACCGCGAGCAGCGACGCCCGGCCGTCCATCACGGGTTCTGTGGCCACGCCGAGGTTCATCCCGTTCACGTCGCGCATGACGATCTGAGTGGCGCCGGGCTGGATCCCCGCCTCCTTGAGCAGGTCGGCGAGCAGCGCCCCCTGCCAGCGGGCGTTACCGATGTATCCGCCGCCGACGCTCTCGGAGACGCACGTCAGGGTGATGTCGTGGTCGTACATGGGGCGCTTCATCAGGTCGTCGAAGTTGATCGTCATCGGATTGCTGACCATGCCGTGAATCCGCAGCTGCCACGTCTGGGGCGAAACCTGCGGGACTACCAGGGCCGTGTCCACCCGGTAGAACTGGCTGTTCGGCGTGTAGAACGACGACAGGCCAGGGATGTCGGTGATCTCCGCGCCCTTCGGCAGGGGCTCAGCCTGCACCGCCGGGCGGCCCAGCTTCACGGAGGACGTGTTCACGCTGAACCGCTTGTTCTGCAGGTACTGGCCGCCGATTCCCGCCGCGACGGCGACCGTGGCGGCGGCGCCGCTCGCGATCAGGAAGTTGCGGCGGTTAGGCCTTTTCGGCGGCGGCGCCGGCGCATAGGTGCCTGACGGTACGCCAGTCCGGGTCATAGTGTCCGCCCAAGACGGTACGCGGGCCGCCGCGCGGCGGTGCTGTGCAGCCAGACGAGCGCGGCGATCCCCACGATGCCGCCGACGACCGACGGGATCACGTCGGTGACGTGGCTGTCCGGCCGGGTGATGGCGACGAACGCCCCGAACAGCCCGAACAGGCAGATGCCGGCTACCCCGACCGCCACCCGCCGCCAGGCGATCATGCCGATCACGACAGCGAGGAGCGCGATCGTGACGTACATCCCGAGCAGCAGCATGGTCTTGTCGTTCTCGCCGAACTTCTCGACGGCGAAGTTTTTCAGCGCCGGGGGAGTGCGGTCGATGAACGCGCCGCCGACGGCGATGATGGGCGAGGCCTGCGGTCGCACGAAGGCGGCGACCAGGTTCGCCACGCCGATGGCGACCGCCGCGGCGAGGAACCCGGCGAGGCCGCCGGCCAGCAGTCCCCAGCCGGGCCGCTGCCCGCGGGCAGC
>Ga0335074_10004341_pt1 | contig 19522 bp, 22 predicted proteins | sample Lox_Sample_23_FD_206715 | JGI IMG/M metagenome (GOLD analysis project Ga0335074, IMG submission 206715) | Soil microbial communities from Loxahatchee National Wildlife Refuge, Florida, United States - Lox_Sample_2.3 | ecosystem: Environmental > Terrestrial > Soil > Wetlands | place: USA... | reverse complement strand
GGCAGCGGTCATGGCTGATCTCCAGCGACATTGCCGAGCGCGAGGAGGTGCGGAAGCGCCGGCCGCTGAACGATGCCCGCGAGATCACCGCCGACGACAAATGGGCGAACGTCGCGCGGAACTTCGTGCACCAGCCGGTCAAGGATACGGCGATCTCGCTGCTCGAACGGTGCGGTTGTTCCATGCGGGCCTGAGCATGTCGCCGGCATCCGCCAGACGCTCACCGCGGCGCGCGAGGCGGCTGACTCGGAGACGGCACGCTTCCGGGCCGGCCTCGAAGCCACCAAGGCGGAGGTCATCTTCGAGATCGCCCGCAAAGATAGCCCAGAGTGCCGATGCGGCGCTGACCCGCCGCGTCCGCGTGTTCGCTCCAGGATGGTGGCCTGGAAGGCGGTCCGGATGGCGCGCCGGGCAGGCACGAGGGCTTCGTTGAGGACCAGGATGGTGGCGGTGGGGGCGAACAGCCCGTCCTGCTCGACGTCGTGCAGATAGGCGAGGTCGTCGCGATCGGGGCCGATGAGATGCGGGGCGACGGGGCGGATGTCGTGGCGCTCGAGGAAGGCGGTAAAGGCCGATCTCGCGGGCGAGCTGCTTGAGGAGGAGGTCGCCCCCGCCGAGGTCGAGAAGCGCGGTGAAGCGGCCGGCGATCTGGCGCTCGACGAAGGCGGCGAACCAGTCACTCCGCCGCCGGTGGTGCCGAAGTCGCTCCATGTGCCTTCGGTGAACGACGACCCGGAGACATTGGCTGAAGCTTGCGATGCTCGGCACGGCGGCTGCACTCGCCGGTGCTCTGGCGAGGGCGTCCCGACCGGCCTGATCGGGCGGCGGCAGCCGTGACCCCAGGAAGCTTCGCCGGCCGCTCATGGCAGCCAGTGCGCCACCGGGGCGAAATTGGTCTCCATGTCGCGCAGCCAGTTGTGGATGAGTTAGCGGTTCCACGGCCCGATGGGGGGCCTGGCCAGGCTTGACCTGACCCTCTTCGGCGGCGGTGAAGGTGAGGCGGCGGGCGTCGATCTCGTGGGCAACCTCCAGGCGCGGCATCCAGACCACCTTGGCGCCGCGCTCCAGCGTGGCGAGGAAGGTGGGGTGCGACCGCAATACCGCCCTGATTGCTGCCGCCGTGTTGTTCGGCAGCGTCCTGGGCGCCTTCGCCGGTGGCTACTGGTGGGGCAGCAGCGCCGCACAGGCCGCCATCCACGAGACCGAAACTGGTTTGCAGGCGGCGTTCAATAACGGGCCGAAGGCCGCACAGGACTGGCTCAACCTCATGACATGGAACGACGTGGTTTACTCCCTCTCCCTCTGCCGCGGCAATGGTATCTCCATCCAACACGGCCGCACCGCCTGCATGGTCCCGCTCTGGATCGAAAAACCCGTCCCCGCACCGCCCCCGCAGCTCGGGCAGTGATTCCCGCCGGACCGCCGCCCGGAGACGGCGAGATCAGCGCGGGGCGATCCCTGCCAGGCTCGGATTTATCGGCCGCAATCCGTTCAGGCAGCAGGCCCGCCAGCTCAGGCTGCTGCGGCTGTTCCGGCACCGGCGGCCTTGATGTCGGCTGCGGTCCCCTGCAGTCCGGCTGCCCGGTCGGGACCGTCGGAATCGCCGGAACGGATCGGCGCTCATCCATCAGCAGTCCTCGCTCGATAGTAGTTCGGGCCGAGCTGACGCAGCAGCTCGATCCTCTTGCCAATTTATTGTCGCCTCTCCACGACAAAACCGTTCAGCGCCCTTCCTCGGTCACGAGCCGGGCACAAGTGGGGCATGACTCGCACATGGCGGGCGACGGCGAGATGGTGTGGGGTTAACCGACCGCAGGCAGCCGAGCGATGGGCGGCCTGGCTGGGTGCACGACTATGCCCCCTTCCTCGACCTCAACTCTCGCTTCTGGGTAGGCGGCCGTGGCTGCCGACAGGGCGTCGATGAAGGCTGGCTTGAAGTGCTTGCTTGCCTTGAAGCCGGCGCCGAATTGCGCGCGCACGGCAGGCCAGGAGATTGCCATGGGCTTGCCGAGCTGGTGGCAGCGCCAGGCCAGCCACACGTAGATGTCCAGGCTCATGGAGCGGTCCCGGAGCTGCCGGATCGCCGCTTCCAGCAATGGCACGGGGTGGTCGCGCAGGGCCTTCCAGAACACCTCGTCCAGGACAACCCGGTCCTCCCATAGGCTGCCCTGGCTGTCCTCCGGCACCTTGAACCGGAGCCCCGATGTGACGATCGCCCCGCGGGCCCAGCCCTCTTGCTGATCGTCCTCCCAGAAGAATTTAAGGGTGCAGGCGGAGATCCTGGCGGCCTGTTCGCGCAAGCTGCGGGCCGTCTCGCCGCCAATCGCCAATCCCATGCGCTCCATCCAGTCACGCATGGACCGGCCGAGCGCGACCTCTCGGCTGCCCGTCCTGACTGCCTGAGTTTGCAGGTAGAGCAGGATCATGCGGGCGCGGGCACCATATGGCACGCCATACATCACCGCACGGCCGCGGGACTTCATCCGGCCAGGCTCGACCCAAAGCGTGACCCGGTGACCTTTCTTTTCCCAGGTCTCCTCGTCGGGCAACCGCTTGTGCGGCAGACTGGTCAAACAAAATCCCGTGTAGCTGATGCCGATGCGCTGACTTTCATCGGCCATCACCTCTGCGGCGATGTCCACCAGTGGCCTCTGCCTTTCAGGGACCATCTCTCGCGCACGTTCCCGACCATGGACGAGCACCAATCTGTGCAATCCATGGGCTACGTCGCTGTCAGCCACCCTTCCCTCATAAGCAATCGCCGTCACAACGTTTGCCGACCGGAATCCGATGTTGTCAAGTGTGGGGTTAACCGACCGAACTATTTGAAGAGTAGTTGTTCTTAACTAGTAGTTTTGCCGGTTCTCCCCACGGGATAACCACGAGTCGCACCGGTTCTCCCCACGCTTTGGTCCGGTTCTCCCCACGGGATAACTTGCGGGCTTGTGGGCGACTCGGAGCTCGATCCGCGGCGGTCGGTTAACCCCACGGGATACAGTGGATGAGTGGGCGCCCGAGTCGCATGCTGCGCCCGGGACAAGCCCGTTAGCGACGGCCAACGGATCATCGCTCATTAGTGGGGGCCGTATCCGGCGGCGACCTGCTTGAGCGACCCCGGCCGCAGTTCTTTTCCTCCCCGAGCAGCCCCAATCGGACCTTCACGAGGACCTTTCACGGGCACAGGAATGCTCAGGCAAGCGCGCCGAATGTTCCACCGTGCCCCGTCTGGCGGTCCAGGATCGGGATGTCGGCGTCCCAGATGGTCGCCATGCCGAATTCGGCGTTCGGAAACACATTCACGAACACCTCGCCGTTCGGGCTGACATATTCGATTGGCTTCAGGTGCTTGCGCTTCGCCAGGCTGAAAAACGCCCGCTCCATCGTCACCTTCTCTCGGACCTGCCACTCCGCGATCAGCGCAACACCCTTCCGCGCAGGACGTTGTTCATTTTGTGCCGCTCCCTTGCCCTATTTCGCGTTCGAGAGCTGCCAGCGCACGCTCGACGATTTCGCCGAGCGTGACGCGATGCGTGAGTTCTCCGGCCTCGTAACGGAGACGTTCGCTTTCAATGGTCTCGTGAAAACGGTCGTGGGCGCGTTGTGTGACACGCGCATTGAGAAGCACGGTGCGGCCAGTCTTGGGTGCAGACAACCGCTTAACCGGCTGCGCCGGCGTGGGCGGCTTCGGCACGCGGCTTGGAAACCCGCCCTCTTCTGAAATCCGGCGCACGGTTTCAGACGGAACGGCTGGCATTTCCGGCGCGCTCTTCGGCGTAAAGTGACTTAAGATCGAGGTCGTCGTCGCCCGCGAAGGCGCGCCCATCCAGTGGCTGGAAACGCACCACTCCGACCATGCCGCGTGGCTAGGTTGTTATGTCCTCATCGTGGTCAGCAAAGCGAAATCAGACGCAAGGCAGCGGCGCCAGCGCGGCCCATCCCGCAACCCCCCCGCGATTACTGACCGGATATAGGCGCACGGCAGCGCACGAATGGTTTGACAGAATCAAGCCGGGTCCCAGGATAGGAACCGGCACCGATCGGGACAACGCAGAATGGCCGAAAGTCACGAGATCCTCACCAGGGATGGTCTGGTCTATCTCTTGATGACGGACATCGCCCGGCAAGAGCGGAAATACGACATCTCAGGATGGAACGGGGATCGGGCCTTGTCGATGGCGGTCGGAATCCGCGTAAATCTGGCGACGTTTCCGCTGTGGCGTGAGGCCTGATCGTCATCGGCTGCCGGAATACGGCTCCACCCCTGTGAGTGAGCGGCAGTCCTGAATTTGGTCGTCCGCGGCAGTGCTGGATCAGGCTGGCTGGTGCAAGCGTCGTCGGCGCCGCACGATCGGCGGCAAGCACGGTGCCGAGGTCCAACTGCCAGTTTTCGCTTCGGCACCGTGCACCACATCAACGCGGCGCTCGGCCGCGGACGGGAATCGCTTCCGCAGCTCGGCTCGGGCCGAAATGTACGCTTCCCGCGCCCGCTCTTCTTTTCGGATGTCCGTCAGGCCAAGCATCCCATCCCGGACGAAGCGGTCTGCGTTGATTTCGCGGATGCGGGCATACCGCTCAGCCGCTTCGATCAGCTTCTCGATAAGGTTCCGGTCCGAGCGGTGATACGGCCTTGTAGCCACTTTCCACTACTAAGCCCCCGGCACGCGTGGCGAGTCTGGCTTCTTCCCACTGGCACGATCGCCAATGCCAGAACGATACGTGCACGGACGTATGGCGTCAACGCTCACGCGAGGTTGCCGACGCCGCTCCTTCGGGTGCTTCTGGTGCGGCCGCAGAGTGCCGGCCGCCGCAGCGAGAGCACCCCGCGCCGCTGGAGGGCCCCATGGCCAGTGCGCCACCTCCCCATACTCGGGGTGCACCGCAAACGTTGCCCGGCAGCATCGTGCAGCACGCCCGACATCCTGGACGATGAACAGTAGCGCCGCGGCGAGGCGGCCGATCGGCCGCGGTGGGAACTGGTGCGGGCCGCTACCGGGACGTGACACAAGAAAGGGCCGCCCCAAAGGACGGCCCGAGAGTGAGATGTTCGACGCCGGCAGCGTAACAGGCCGCAACCACGCTGGGAAGATCAGTCGGCTGGCCTGTTGGTGCGATTAAGCGGCTACCGGAGCAGCCGCACCAGATCGGGGCAATAAGGGTCACATCGGTCCTGTAGCTGCCCGTGTGCGGCAACGGCGGGGGCCGACTCGCGGTTTCAAATGCGAGACGCGTCTCGGATCCTTCTGTTCAGTTTGAGATGAGACGCCGAATCGAAATTCTTATCTGATGGAGCAACCTGCCGTGGTGGAAGCAGCACGGCCCCGGCGGCTTGGCTTCATCTGCACCCAAACAATCGCGCAAAAGTTGCGACAGTATCCCCCTTTACTGTTGGGGTTGAGATGAGACGCCGCATCAAACGGAAGCAACTTACAATGGACGCGGCCGTCGGCTGGCACGGCTGAGCTTCATTTCCAGCTAAACGAACACGCAACGGTTGCAATTGGTGGCTCGAAGCTCTCGCGGCCGGCCATTTGTTGCGAACAATTAATCTAGTTTTTGCAATAAGCGTTGCGTTCTAGGAAGAGTATCGTTCTACATTGGCAATACAGCTCATCTGGGAGGAACCAATGACCGTGAACTACATCTGGACTCTGACCGGCGGCGAGTTCCAGGCCGGCAACGCTCTCAATAACACGCAGACCGACCAGTTCCAGGTCTACGGCGCCGGCAACATGATCCTGAGCCTGGGTGGAAACCTGATTGTCAACGGCGGCAATCTGCCTCCGTATGGCGGGGACACCACCACAACTATAATGCTGGAGCCGACTTCCGGTGTCACCGACACAATGAAGGTGGATGGCTGGAACAACTCGCTTGTCGGGCTCGGTCCGCTCTCCGACTCAACGGTCACGTTCACCGTCATGGGTGTGCGCGGTGGCAACACGGTGAACCTCGACAATTCCGGCGGCACCACCACGATCAGCATGCTCGGTCCGGACAACTCGGTCACGCTAAACGGCGACGCCACCAACAGCATCTCCAGCCCCGGTGGCACTGCCTCAGTAACGGTCGGCAGCCCCGACGACAACCTGTTCGGCTACAGCACCACAATCGGGCTCGGCGGGACGGACAACACCGTCAACGGCGGAGACGAGAACTTCAGCGTCAGCGGAGGTCAGGGCACCGTGGTGCTCGGCGACGGCACCGACAACGTCAGCATGACCGGCACGGGCAACAGTGTCACGGTCGGGGGCGGCAACGACTCCATCACTGCGGGCGGCTCGGACGCGACTGTCGCAATTCGCGGTGTCGACTCACTCGATTCGCCGAGCTATACGCCTGACGCCGGTGACGGGCCAGTTCCCCCAAGCCCGACCGACTACGTGATCATCGCGGGCTCTGGCGACAAGGTCAGCGCCACCTACGAGAACGTCACTATCTGGGGCATCGCCGTAACTGCTGCGGCCACCATCACGCTGGGCGACGGCAACAACCTCATGGCGCTCGGCGGCACCGGCGGTAATAAAGTCACCGTCGGTGACGGTGCCAATGCCATTAACGCGACCGGCAATTCCAGCACCTACAATCTGGGCGACGGTCCAAATGGTGTCGTGCTCAGCGGCAACAGCAACATCGTTTCCGTGACCGACCCGACCGGCGTCGGTCTCGACTATGTGCAATTGGGCGCCGGCTCCGGCGATACAGTCCTTCTCGACCACGCCGCCGGATCGTTGACTGGGACGACCACGGGCACCACCACGGTGACGCAGACCGGGCCGAACGCGGTCACGGTGTATCTTCCCAACGGCATCGGCAATATATCACTTGGTGACGGCAAGGACATCATCACAACAAATGGCGCCTCCAGCGTCATCACCGCTGGCAACGGCAATGACGATGTCGCCGCCAACGGGAATGGCGACAAGATCACTCTCGGCAGCGGCAACAATATAGTCGTAGCCAACGGCAACACCGACACGATGACGTTCGGCAATGGCAATAATGCTGTCACAGCTCACGGCAACACCGACACGATGACGTTCGGCAGTGGCAGCAATACGGTTACCGCGCTGGGTTCTGGCGATCACATCACGATGTCCGCTGCGACAACCAGCACGGATATGGTCATGGTGGGCTCAGCCGACACCGTACGGATCACCAATGGCACGGACATCCTGACGGCGAATGGTGCGGGTGATATCTTCTATCTCAACAACTCCAACTTCGACAGCGCGGTTAATGCGTTCGGGAACAGCGACAGCGTGTTTCTCGGCACGAACTCCTCGGCGCTCATCCACCTCAATCCGGCCGGCGTCGGCGAGGCTGTCACTGTGCAGTCGCTGGGCGGTCTTGACAACTATTCGGGAATCGCGGAGCTGACCGGCTTTGGTCCGTCGGACACGATGGACCTGCAGAGCCTCATCGGTGGCCTTAATGGAGCCGCGCTTAACAGTTTCGCAAGCGTACTCGCGAACATGACGTTTGGGGCGACCTCGGACACGCTTCATCTGCACGGTGGCGGATCCGTGATATTCGACTCGCCCACCGCGTTCACAACGACCGAGTTCGCCTTCTCCCACTCGAGCGGACCAGTCTAACGACAGGAACCAGGCGGGTCCGGTCCAGTCGAGGCGCGGTCGCCGCCCCCTCGGACGAGGGGGCGGCCTCGCATCGAGTTGAGGAGACGCTGCGCCCTATCATCGTCTCGGGGAAATCCAGAGCGGCCTTCGCTCCTGGCTAGAGGTGCTCCTCGTCGGCTGACACAGGGCGCTCGCGGCACCACTAGCCGAGGCACCCCGGCGACGGGAGCCTACTCATTCTGATCATGTCGGTTAGGTTATGAGTCAAGCATCAACTGTAGGCGATGAGCCCGTAGGGTAATTGTAAGGTGGATACGGGTCTCTGTCGCGTGGCGTGTAACCGCCGAGCGGCTGAAAGGCCCGCGTAAATCCGCACCATTCATCGACATCCTACAGCCTCTGCTTGGGCGTCGCATCAACGCCGATTCGTGCGCGAGCATTGGTCGGAGGCTGTTCGTCTGCCCGCATTCAGCGGGGCTCCTATTGTGCCGGCTCGTGCGCGCGCGGTACCGGCGGGGACGCTGATGACCGTCAAGGGAATTGGGGCCTGCTGAGGAAATTCGGCGGGCGTTCTCTCACCGGGCGCCCAAGCCCCGTTTCGGAAAGTCCACTTTCCGCTTTGCGATCGATCGCAGAAGGGGGTAAGGTATGACGTTGCGCCGTGATGCGGCTCCTACCTGGCCTCGCGCGCGATCTCCATCAGCGGCTAGTTTCGATGGATGATCTCCACTCGCTCGAGTGGCCGCAAGGTAAAAGCCCTGCGCAGTGCACGTCGGGAAGAAAAGCCCGGCTGATCACTAACATCTCGCGTCGACAGCAACAGGATATCGCAAGGATTGCCCCAATCACCGAAGGCGGCGTCTACTACAGTCTCTTCGGTTGTTCGATCTATGACGCACACGCGGCTTTCGGTTCGTGCGCGGCCACTTTTCTCGGCTGACCATACGCCGTAACAGACCAGAATATAGTCACGACTTAACGCCATACCGCGCGCGAACGTAGTCGCCGCCATGCGGGACAATGTCAATCGGCGCTCGGAGCGGTTGCGCAATATCAAGACTCCGTGGGCACTATCGAGCACATGCAGTGTATCACGGTCGTGGACCACATCGTGCGCTTCGCGTCCCAAAGCCTGGTGCACTGTGATTAGCCGCACTCGCCCAGGCCCCTGTGATCTCCATTCCAGATCGAGTTCTAGTGCAAAGCTGCCGTAATCCCAGTTGTGCGCCAGCACGAACGCTCGATTGCCACGGAAGGTTAAGGAATTGAAGTGATAGTGATCACTAGGTCGCTTCTCTGGGGCTTCATGCCGCAAATGAGCTGGGACTAATGGCGTCAAATCAATCAAACGCACAAGTCGCCAACTTGAACGATCGAAAACCGCGATCTGTGACCGCTCACCAAGTACGACGCAAAGCCAGCGCTCGATTGCGCGGATCTGATGGAGGTCTCGTAAGCACTCGTGGGTCAACACAGGCACAACGCTTGCACGATTTACGTCAAGGCTGCAGATGGCGTTTGTCTCCAGGTCGGGGGACTGTACGCGGCCTTCAATGTCGAGATTGCGCGCTGCCACCAAAATACGGTGATCGCAGTGGGTCAACCCGAAGTAAATCCCCCGGCTTTGCTCAAGTACGTCGCTTCGGATGGTTCTGCGTTCGAGGTCAATCTCCAGCCACAGAATTGCCTGGAAGGTCGTCACCACAGCACATAGGGCTGTACCGCTTGTCGGCCGCCCAAAGGTAAGATCACTACAAGGCATTTATCTTCGCTGATGTGCTGCCTGCATGTGCTCCGCCGCGCCAACCGTCATGCTCGTTCCCAACGGGGTTCTGCCAATACACGTTTGGTAACAAGCGTCGACTAAAAGCCGCATTTGGCGCGCCTCTCTAACCTGTTGCCGCGTTTCCGCCACTGTAACGTCGCTCGCAGCCGTTCCTCCCAGCCTCGCGGCTCATCCATGCCGGTGCCTGACGCGTTCCTTTTGCCGGAAGGCCTCCGGCGTGCGCTTCACCTCGTGATCACCGCGCCCCCCCCCCGGCCGGGGCCACTGCTTGGACGTACCTCGGCCAGGGCGCGCGTCGTTTGGCGATCAATGCGTCCCGATCAAGCAGTTATCTTCCTCCGCAGTCAAGCGGCCTGTAACCTGCGCACCGATGTCATGCTGGAAGCGACGGATGGCAGCCCGAGTCAGTGGACCCAAAATGCCATCCACAGGGCCTTGATAGTAGCTTAGTACACCCCCGCCGGAACTGCAACCCGCTTTGGCTGTGTCAAACCGTGAGCTGCTTGCCCATCATGATCCAGCGGAAGGGCTTTGCCATGGTGGCATTGAAGTAGTCTAGGAACGCCTCGATCCACTGCTTCAGGTGCTCCTTGGGAGTGAAGTTGCCCCGCCGCAGCAGTTTGCGCAGAAGGATGGAGAACCAGATCTCGATCTGGTTGACCCAGGACGCGTGTTTCGGCGTGAAGTGGAACACGATGCGATGGCTGGCATCGCGCAGGAACGCCTTGCGACTCGTCACCGAAGAAAGCACGCCGGACTTACCCTTCTCACCCAGATCCTCGGCGATGCCGCTCAGCCGGGCCACCAGACGGACCACGCTTTCCGAGACATGCCGTGTTGAGGTTATCGCAGATCACATCCAGGCGGAGCTTGACGATCCGGTGGCGAACCGTCGTTCTAGGAACTCGACACAGAGGTCGTAGATGCGTCAGTTATCAGATAAACAACGCTCTAAGGTGGAACATTCCACGAACGGCGCCCCTCACGCAGCCGCTCGCGTTCGGCCCAGATTGAGAGGCCGCCTCTTGGTCGCGGTCGCCGCGGCGTTCTCCCACAGGAAATCCCCCGAGAAGCCAATGTGCTCCCACGTCAGCGGCCTGGTATGCGCAAGGAGTGCGTCGACGACGTTTTCCCGGGCGCGCAGGTGGGCGACCGCATCGGCGATATAGATTGAATTCCAATAGACAATCGCCGCGATCACGAGATTCGGCCCAGACGCACGGAATTGCTGGGCTGCGAGGCTGCGGTCGGCGATCCGGCCCTTGGTTGAAGGTGCAGATTTCCTGCGCGAGGTAATGTCGTTGCTCGCTCTTGTTCAGCCGGGCATGACAACGCCGGCGCAACTCCGAGCTTTCTAACCAGCGTAAACAGCGTGCGTTCAATTCGCCCGAGCTCCTGCGACGCGAGGTCCAACTGGTTTTGCCGCCGGTACGCGGCGAGCTTCCTCAACATGACCGATGGTGCCACGGCCCCAGCATGCAGAACCATGGCGCCGGCCGCTGCGGTGTGGAAACAGCCGGAAGCGAACGAGCAGACTGCGCAACAGCCACGATCACGCGGACCGAGCCTCGGCATGTAGGGCTCAGGCGTTTCGAGGAACCAAGTCAGCCAGCTCTGCGGCGAGATCCACGAGCGCGTGCAAGCCTCCTCCTGCGGCCCATCGAAGGCGACTGGCCATACCTTTGGCTGGATGCCGCTTTACGTGAAAGTGCGCGATCAAGGCCGCATCGTCTTCGGCGCCTTCATCGTCGCGGTTAGGCGTTAACAGCGAGGTCGCCGCGTAGTGCTCGAGTCTGGCAGTCGGCCCCAGGAGCGGCCGTCTTGCAGGCGAGTGCGGTAAGGCCCGACGCCCCCGCGACATCGTGCGGGGCGGTGAGGTTGGTGCGGGGCGGGCGAATTGGCTATACGCCCCGCCATGATGCTAGGGCGTGTTAAAACCAACGCGGTTGCCGCCGTGCGCGGCATCGGCCGCCCGGCAACGGGATCCGCGGCGTTCATGAGCGACCGGCTTTCTCCCTCTATCGGGAACATCGCCCTGGAATTCCGGCCGGGCCTGACGGCGACGGAGCGGGCCCGGTTCGCGGTGCAGGACGTCGCTGGAGGGCTTCGGCTGTGGCGGCTGGCTTGGACGCTCGGCTGGCTGGACATCCGGCTCCGCTATCGCGGCTCGCTGCTCGGCCCATTCTGGCTGACCCTCTCGACCGCCATCATGGTGAGCTCGCTCGGTGTCCTGTACGCAACGCTGATGCACATGGACGTGCACCGGTATCTGCCGTTCATCGCACTGTCGCAGGTGCTGTGGGGTTTCATCTCCGGTGTCGTGGGCGACGGCTGCGTCTGCTTCACCCAGGCCGAGGGGATCATCCGCTCAGTTCGCATGCCGCTGTTCGTGCAGGTGCTGCGTGTCCTGGTGCGCAACTTGCTTATGCTGGGGCACAACGCCGTCGTCATCGTAGTGGTGTTCGCGCTGTTCTCTGTACGACCAGGATGGCAGGCACTGTGGGCGCTGCCTGGCGTCGCCGCTTGGGCGCTTGCCGCCGCCGCGATCTGCCTGCCGCTCGGCGCCGTCTGCGCTCGCTTCCGCGATGTGCCGCAAATTGTCGGTAGCGTGATGCAGATCGCGTTCTTCCTTACCCCGATCATCTGGCTGCCCGACCAGCTCGGCCCCCACGAGCACTTGCTGCTGCTGAACCCGTTCTTCGACCTCTTGGAGATCGTGCGGGAGCCACTGTTAGGGACGGCTGCCGGTTCGCACATCTGGATGGCCGCGGTTGCCATCACCCTAGTGTTATGTGGTTTTTCCTGTGCCCTGTTCGCGCGTGTCCGCGGCCGCGTGGCATTCTGGCTCTGACCGCATGAGCGGATGCACGCGCATCGATGTCGCTGGTCTGTCGGTGCTGTTCCCCCTCTATCACGCCGGCAGCCGCAGCCTGAAAAAGACCGTCGTCGCCGTCGCCTCCAGCCGGTTCGCCCAGGACCCGCAGCATCGCGTGGTTGTGCAGGCGTTGCGCGACATCTCCTTCACCCTGACCGCTGGCGAGCGGCTGGCGCTGATCGGCCCCAACGGCGCCGGCAAGACCACGCTGCTGCGCGCGCTCGCCGGCATTTACGAGCCGGTCGTCGGGCGGGTGCGCGTACAGGGCAACCTGAGTGCGCTGCTCGATCCGCAGCTTGGTATGAACATGGACCTGACGGGCCGGGAGAACATCATGCTGCGCGGCCTGTATGGCGGCCTGCTGCGGAGCGAGCTGAACCGGCTGGAGGAAGATGTGCGGGAGTTTGCCGGGCTTGGTGATTTTCTGGATCTGCCGGTGCGTATTTACAGCTCGGGCATGGTGGTCCGGTTGGGCTTCGCGCTGGCGACCGCGATCCGCCCACAGATCCTGCTGATGGATGAGTGGTTCCTGGCCGGCGACGCGGAGTTTCTGGAGAAGGCGCGCGGGCGGATGGAGGGCATGGTGCGACGGGCGGAGATCCTGGTGTTGTCCACGCACCAGCCCGAGATCGTGCGGGAGTGGTGCAGCCGGGTGATCTGGCTGGATCAGGGCCAGGTGCGGGCCGATGGTGCGCCGGTGGAGGTGCTGGAGCAGTACCTGGGGCATCCGTTGGAGGAGGTGGGTGGCCAACTCGCCGACGGGGGAAAATCGCATAGAGGGGCTACCGGCTAGTAGCTCGCAGGATTCGCTGGCGGGAAGGCAACACCCCGCAAGGTGGCGGCCGGCGCCCGCCGCAACTATCGCTGCGGGAGCCGAAGCGTCTGCTGAGGCCTCGTGAATTGCACCTCCCGTGGTTCGCCGCCCGAGGCCTCACGCTCGCCTGAGTCGCGCCCAGCAGCCTGCTGGGCCGTCATCGACGCCGCAATGGCGTTGGCCAGGGTTGTCGCCTGCCGGACCCGCAGGTACAGAAACAGCACGCGTGGCAGGCGCAGCGGCGCGGTAAAACGCTTCGCGCGCATTGTCAGCAATTCCGTGGCCAGGCGCGCGCGAGCGATGTCCACCGCCAGGACCGCGTACGCGGGAGAGAGCGGCGGGGGTATCGCTGGAGGTGCTCCATCCGCGCCCTTCGGCATTGTCTGAATGTCGAAGTTTCCCTTCGGAGCCGAAAACCGCACTAACCCTTCGGTCATATAGCGCCTGCGGCCCCACAGACGTGGGAGCATCACTCCGACCCCTCCAGCGTCGACGACAGAACGCGTAGGTAGTTGGGTAGCGAGTATTCCCTGGCTCGCGATCGGCGAGCAGCACGCTGCTTCTCGGTATCCTGCGTCGCGTTTTCGACCAACGTGGTAAGCCCATCAGCTATCGACTGCAGATCGTATGGGTCAACCAGAATGGCGAGGGGACCCGCGACCTCTGGAACAGCGCCTGTGATGGCGCCAAGGGTCGGCAGTCCGAATTTCAGCGCTTCGATGATCGGCACGCCGAACCCCTCCAGGTAGCTCGGGTATGCGAAGGCCAGGGCGTTCTCGTAAAGCCATCTCAGCTCACCATCCGACACGAATCCCAGCACGTGCACATTGCGTGCGGCGCGTGCAGCCTCGCGCACGCGTGGGCCATCGTTGGCCTCGCCGCCGGCAATCACCAGATGCAGCCCCTGATCCGCTACGCCCGAAATGTCGAATGCCTGGATTAGCCCCACAACGTTCTTGCGCAGCTCCAGGGAGCCGACGAACAGCACGAAAGGCTCGTCCAGCACGGCCTGCGGCTTCACGGGCGCCGAAGCAAGCAGCGTCTCCCGTGCGTAGAGTGGCACAGTGACGATATTCTGCGAGCAGAGCCCGAAATTGGCACGAAGCGACGCCGTCGTATGGGTGCTGATCGACACGATGTGCGCACCGCTGTCGAGCAGCCGGTCGAAGGCGCGAGCATAGAGGGCCGCAATATGGGGCGCATGCCACTCCGGATGCGACAGGGTGGTTAGGTCCAGAACGAAGACGATATCCCGGTTATCAATCGGCTCGAATAGAACATAAAGCGGATCAAACAGCAGCATGCGAGGTCGCGGTCGGCGCTGCGGGCGCGCCGGCACCCCCATCAGCCGGCGCGCACGCTCCTTCGTGCTCCGGGGCGCTCCCAAGGCTTCGATCTTGCCGAGAACATCCTGTCGGATCGTCTGCTCCTCGGGACGAGTCAGGTCGAAATGGGCACGGACGTCGGTCCCAAAGCGGTAACCGGCCACCATCGGCGCCAGATGGCCGGCAGTGTCGCGCGCGATATGATAAATGGCCGTGCGGTTGACCACAGTCGGCGACATGTCGAGCCACAGAGGCATCACGCGGGATTCTCCAGAGCTGACAGGGCACTTGCCACGAGCGGGGCGACGACATCGGCGCCAAACGCGTCCCGCAGATGCTGTTGACAGGCCCGAAGCACCTGCGACCGCATCTCGGGCGCAGTGGAAAACAGCTCCGACAGTCGCCTGGCAATAGCGCCCTCCACTGCGACGTGCCAGCTCCCGGCCGGAGGGTAGAGCGGAAGCTCGCCGACAAGTTTGCCGATAACCGGGCGACTCTCGACACGAAACGGATAGTCCTCCGGCAACAGACCAGCACAAGCAGTGTGTGCAGGCATCAGCGGGAGTGTCCCAGCAATGAGGCTCTCCACGATCGGTCCTCCGAAACCCTCGCCAAAACTTGCCGAGACAAAGGTAGTCGCGGCCCGATAGCATGCCGCGAGCGTGGCATCGGTCAAACGATCATAGCAGACGAGGATGCCGTCGTCGGGAACTCCGATGCTGGCACTGAGCCGACGAACAATGCGTGACAGCCAGGTATGCAAGGTCGTGCGGTCCTTTGTGACATCGATAGATGACAGCTTGAGCAGCAGGATCGCATCGGGACAATTGCTACGAAACTGGAGCCATTCAGCGATCAACACCGGCAAACCCTTCCGCGGAACGTCTGTCTGCACGGCGAATGCGAGCGAGGCGCGCGGCGTCGCGAGATCGAGCTCGCAAGCAGTTCCGTCCAGCACCATGTGCTTACGGCGTCGCTGCACACCCGCGGCGATCCTGGGGCCGAATCGCGGAACCCGTTGCCGTGCTTCGCACGCCTCTTCGGTCGGGGCCAGATGTTCCAGCTCCACCGTGGTAAGGATCCTGTGCACTGCAAGACGTGGCGCCCAATCGCTTGACGCTGCCGGGATCTCGGCTGTTTCTTGTGGCCATGGGACGACGCGCACATCCGTGCCGCGGTCGACACGTCTCATCCAGTCCGCAACGATCTCCCGCTGCCAGTCGGTAGGGACCCATATTTGGTCCATCAGCCCGGCCAGTTCGGTCCAACCTAAACTAGGTGGTGGCTTGTCACTCTCCCAGAAGAAGTAGCCGATATTGTGGGCGTCGGGCACGAAGCGAAACTCGTGCGGCAGGCACATGTTGAGCAATGTCAGCTTTACGTTTGCCTCAGTCAGCAGATCGATGTCGCGCTCGCCAATTAGGCGGAATGGAGCAGGCAGCACGGATACAATAGGTGAATAGTGCAGATCGATGCCGAAGACACACTCGAAATGCGGCTGCATAAGCTTTACAAGCGCCTGGGTGGCGCGCGACCAGCCTGTCTGCGAGCGAAGATCGCCGCGGACCACCAGGACCCCCCGCAAGTTTGCGGCAGGGACCTGTGCCATTGCGGTCATGCGTGGCTAACCCCATATATCAGCCGCGCGTCATACGGGTCCCCCAACGGCCGCGAACTACCCGGCGGTGAGGGGGGTGCGTCCAACGCGGAGACGACCGTCTCCGGCAAGATACCGAAACTGCACTCGTGCGTGAGACAGAGATTCACGAGTTGATCATGCGCGTTCAGGCACGGAGAGCATGAAAGGTCCAGCGTAATAAGCCGATTCTCACGTCCGAACGGTGCGAAGCGCCGATAGGGCGAGGAGGTGAACAACGAAAGCACCGGGCAGGCCAGCGAAGCGAGATGGCCAGATCCACCGTCGGATGCTATGGCGACGTCGCACGTGCCAAGCCGTGCTAGCAGCTCGGGAATATTGTCCGGCGAGCCATGCAAGACCTGCTGATCCGTAAGTCCGGCGATCTGCGCTATAGTGACCATAAAATCCCGTTCGGCCGGCCCCCCCACGAGCAGGACCGATCGTCCTTTTGCTTCCAGAAGGCTTGCGAGCCGCGCCCAGTACCAGGCCGGCCACCGGTTAGTGGGAAAGCCGGCGCCAACAACAAGCGCCACGCGAATGATACGAGACGGCCACGCCGAGGCCCGGCCAGGCCAGTAAGCGTCGCTGTCATAATGGCCGATCACGCCATAGAGGCATTCGGCGTGACTACGGGTTACATGCATGCCCTCTAAATGCGCCGTCAGAAAGACCGGCCGTCCCAACACCTCAAGGCGCGGACGATTCAGGGCAGTATCCGAGCGAAGCACGAAGATAATGCTGAAGGGCGAGAACATCCGCCGCAACTCGCCCGGCGACAGCGGCGATGCGTTGCGGCCCTTGGCGAGATGCGGGAAATCGAGTTGCCGCGCCTCGACTCGCGGGAACAGGTGCCGCGCCAAAGACACGTTATTGCCTGCCACGAACAACGTCGCTTCCGACGCCAGACCCGCAATCCGTCCGATTGCGGGGGCACCGAGTATCAGATCGCCGACGTGATCAGGCTTGATAACGGCAACTTTGTCAAACACGCTCACTTGGCATCATCATCAGGTTAGGACCTCCGCCTTCTAGCTTGACCGAGCCCCGAAAGGAATCGCCTCGCTGCCGCAAGATGTGTCTTCGAACCAACCGTTGAGAGGCGGCGGTGGTGGCGGACTTCCTTGGTTGGCTCCGAAGGAGCAAACTCCGGAAGCGGCGGCGGACAAAGATGACCATGAACCTGGATCTCGGTCAATATCACTGGCATCAGCGCTGGGAGGTCAGCCCGGGAGTCTTCACACCTGGCCATAATGACGTCGGGGAGCTGCTGCGCCAGGTCGGCTTGCCGCGGGACCTTTCAGGAAAGCGCGTCCTTGACATAGGGGCGTGGAACGGGTGCTTTAGCTTCGAATGTGAGCGGCGCGGTGCGCGGGAGGTTGTTGGAATCGGTCCGGAGCCGGCCGCAAACACGGGGCTTGAGATGCTGCGCCGGTACCTGGGCTCTTCAGTGCGTTATGAGCTCGGATCGATCTATGACCTCGATCCTGCCGTACTGGGTCACTTCGATATCGTGCTTTGCTTTGGTGTGCTCTATCATCTCCGCTATCCGCTGCTCGGGCTAGATAATATTCGACGAGTCTGCACAGAGCGGCTATTCCTCGAGACCTCCTGCATTGACAACGGACTTATTGTTGACCGGCAAGTCGAACGCTTAACCGAATCTGACCCCCGCCTCGACAAGTTGGCGCTGTTGCAGTTTTATCGGAATGACGAGTTTAACAAAGACCCCTCGAACTGGTTTTCGCCTAACGTCGAAGCAATACGCGAGATGCTCGCTAGCGCGGGCTTTCCCCCGGAGCATGTCGCACAATGGGGAGCACGCGCCGTCGCGCGATCACGGGTGATTCCCGGCCTACCCGAGTTTCTGACGATCGGCGCCGGCGAGGGCGTCTACTATAACGTCATTACGCAGAGGCTTCTCGGGGATATTCGAAACCTCGACCGACCGTCCCCAGGAGTATCGATCGACCCAGCGTCTACGAATAATCGAAAAGTTGGACTTGAGCACAGAGGCGACAGTGCACCTGTTGGCTCCGTGACATCTCGACCCCTATTCCCGCAGGCGGCCGAGTGTCCTCCGACGCCCGGCGAGAGCAGGGTTACACGGGAACAAGTGATCTGGTGCTACGAAATGTTCCTTGGTCGACAACCCGAAAGTGAGGAGGTCATCAAGCAACACATAGCGAATCATAACGACCAAAGAGCTCTGGTTTGGGGATTTCTCGCTTCAGGCGAGTTCCAGCGGAGGAATGTCCCTCACCCGCTGGTCTCAGATTTTACTTACAGCGACCAACCAAGCGTCCAGCAAGATGTCATACAGATCTTGAGGCGTCTGGAGCCGTATAAAGTCCAAAATTTTGAGAAAGTCAGAGTAGGTCGAGATTTTGATGGCGGCTACGTCATGCTGGACGACTTCAAAGGTCTTTCTGTGGCCTATTCCCTCGGAATCAACGACGACGTTTCTTGGGATCGCGACATCGCAGAGCGGGGAATCGATGTGTTCCAATATGATCATACGATCCCCCATCTTCCTGCCCACCACCCGCGCTTCAAGTGGTTCAAGAAAGGCGTTGCCGCAAACCGAGGTTCAGAATTCGAGAGCCTCTACGTACTTCTCCGAGAAAATGGCCACGCCGCCAGAGACGATCTGCTGCTGAAGTGCGATATCGAGGGAGCTGAATGGGGGGTTCTCGCCACTATCGACCCTCTATACCTTCAATCGTTCCGGCAGATTGTGATCGAGATGCACGGCTTCCAGATGTTGGATAGGTCGGACTTCTGCGAAACAGCGAGGAAAGCCGTAGAGGCTCTCACGAAATATCACAGGGTCGTTCACGTGCATGCGAACAATAATTCGGCCTATTCGATAGTTGGCGGTATTCCCGTTCCCGCGTCGCTGGAGTTTACTCTTGTGCGGGTGGATGGCAAAATCCTGGTGCCCAATGACGAGACGTTCCCGACAGCACTGGACATGCCGTGTTGGCCGCATCGGGCCGACTATCGCTTGGGTTTATTCCGGTTCTGAGTGAGAGGAAGTGCGGCTAGGGATGTTTCTCGGTCCCGCCGAGTACCGTTTCTCCGTCCCGGCCTGTGGCATGCGTACGGCGTAGCGCGCAGCGTCGATCAGAACTGGCCCTAGGCCACAGCGTCCTTGCTTCCCGCCGTCAGCCTTGCCGGGGAGAAGCGTGAGCTGTTCGAGCATCAGAGACCAGCGCTCAACCAGTTCCTCGGCCGACCAATAGCAACTCGCCCGGCTGATCGCATCGGCGCGCGCCAGGCGAAGTTCTCGTTGCCGATCTGCGCGCATACCTCGTTGGCGGCCTTTACGTCGCGCGCCCGTGTCAACCATGGTGATCCAGCTCGCCGTCTTAGAGGCTGACCCGGAATGGTCCCGGAATATTGTATTGAGTCATTTCAATGGGATTGCCGATGTCTGGGCTGCCGAGCGGTCTGCGGGGTTGCGTGATTTCAGAGGCTTCGATTCTCTCGTGGTTGCGAAGACACGA